>Ga0209211_10000682_pt1 | contig 67867 bp, 72 predicted proteins | sample RifGroA2_FD_183992 | JGI IMG/M metagenome (GOLD analysis project Ga0209211, IMG submission 183992) | Groundwater microbial communities from Rifle, Colorado, USA - Groundwater A2 (SPAdes) (version 2) | ecosystem: Environmental > Aquatic > Deep subsurface > Groundwater | place: Rifle, Colorado... | reverse complement strand
GTGTTGAATAACTTTTAAATTCTTTACCATTATAATTACAAAAACCACCTCCAGAAGTAACAAAATACAATGAAGAATCATAACTATTTACAATTCCTCTTACTACATTATTTGGCAACCCTTCGGTTTCGCTTAAATATGTAAATTGTTTTGCAGTATATTGACAAATTCCACCACCATAAGTACCTGCCCATATATTCCCATATTTATCTTCTAATAAACTAATTACAATGTTATTTGACATACCCTCAGCAGTAGAAAACTGATGAAAAATTTTCCCATCATACAAAAACATTCCACCTCCGGATGTTGCAACCCAAACATTTCCTTTTGAATCGCATAACACATCACAAATTAATAAATTACTTAACCCTTGTTGTTTACCATAATTTTTAAAGATTCCATTTTTGTATAAAATTAGTCCTCCACCATAAGTAGCAAGCCAAATGTTTCCTTTTTTATCTTGATCGATGCCTAAAACACCATTAAAAGTTAAACCATTTTTGGTATTATAATTTTTGAATGTTTTACCATCAAATACACTTATACCTTCGCTATTACTTCCAAGCCATAAATTTCCTTGTTTATCTTCAAAAATTTCGCGAATATTTTGGCTACACAATCCATCCTTTTTTGAATAAGTTTTAAAAGTTTTACCATCATAAAAACATAATCCAGAATTTTCGGTGCCAAACCAAAAATTATTTTTTTTGTCCTGATAAATTACCCATACTGAATTATCGGGGAAATCATTTTTTTTATCAAAATATTTGAATGAAATTCCATTGTAAACACATACTCCTCCTCCACTTGTAGCAAACCATAAATTCCCCAAATTATCTTCAAAAACATCTTGAACCACATTATTTTTTAAACCATTAGTAACATTTATTGATTTCATTTTAAATCCGTCATAAATTCCTGCTCCATTACCTGCTGTACCATATAAAATTTCTCCATTTCTTCGCTCTCTGATTCGTAAAATATATGGGTCTTCTATCCCTTGCTCCATATCAAATTTGCGAAAAAAATATGAAACCCCCGCAGATTTAATTATTGGTTTTCCGGCTTTTGTTATAAGCCATTTTTTTATAATAGTTGTATCTTGCGAATAACCACAAAAAACAAATAACAAAATACAAATTACAGCAACATTTCTAGTAAACATAAAATCTAATTAATTTGCTAAAATATAAATATTTTTGTTCAATTTAATAGAATCTAAAAAAATAGTCAATAAAATTTATTTTGTTTTTAAAATTTTTATTGCATATATTTGAAAAAAATAGATTATAATTAAATTTGCATTTAAACCTAATTAGTATTTATCCATAATGTCCGATTTATTCACAATTATTTTTATAGTTCGACATGCTCATTACAAGTTTTTAAAGGTGTTCTCTGCTTATGAGGAGCAGGCAGTGATATCGCGGAGTTTACACTGAGCTTTGCGAATGTGCTAAGTTCTGCGTTATTCTCGTATTAAAAAAACAGTCATTCCGCTTAGACGGAACTCCTGATTTTTAATACTTCGTCCCGCCTGAGCGGGAGAACTCGAACATTCTGATTCAAACACTGACTTTATAGACAGACACTGATTAGAATTTGTCTGTAAAGTCATACGATTTGATTTTTAATATTTCGAGTTTATAGACAGACACTTATTAAACATTTGCAAAGACAAATAAATTTTAAAATAAATAACTGCATTAAAAACAACTAATCTTAACTTAATAAATTACAAATGAAACAAATTATTTTATTTTCAATTGCTTTTTTATCAGTTGCTAATTTGATTTTAGGACAAGATAAACAAGCCAAGAATAATATTTCTGATTCGAATAATGGCAATATTCAAGGATTTGAATTTTTTAAAAAAATATCTGGTTTATGGAACGGACCTGTTTCATCAACAACTCCTGCCGGAAGTTTTGATAACTGGTTTGTAGATTTTCGTCCCATTTCGGCAAGTCAGGTTTCACAGTATTCATTACTTGATTCGAATACAGTTAATAATATTAGTTTTTTAATTGTTAAATACGACAATCAATTAAGAGTGGCTATGCGTACTGAGGGTTGTTTTAAGAATTCATGCTGTGTAACTTATGAAGTAATGGATTCGGTTGTAGTATCTGAAGGGTATTATCGTTTTAGTGATTTTGTAAATGGAACCAAACGAGCTTATACCGAATTTAAGTTTAAAAAAGATGAGTTCATTATGAAAGTTTACACAAATAAATTTAATAAAGTATCTCCATTACAATTGCATACAACATGGACGCCTATACTAGGAAGCAATGTTTATGCTAATGAAGCTATTTCTCATTTTGATTATCCTCAGCCAGTAATGGTGAAAGATTTTACAAATGCATTTAAAAATATGAATGAGAGTATATTTTTTAGTTTTGAAAATGACCCTTATAAATTGATTGTTCAACCTTATGTTGGTAATCTAACTGTAAATATTACAATTGATAAAAAATTAAAAACAAGCAAAACTGATGAAATCTGTTTAATATTATCTACAGAACCCTTTTTTGAAGGAATAAATTATAAAAAAGAAAACTTAAAATACATTTCAAAATATGTTTTTCTATCTGTTGAAACATTATCATATACTATAAAAAATGTTCATCCTGGAAAATATTATATTTATTCTTATGTAGATAAAAATAATGATAAAAAACATTTAAAGGGTGATTATATGTGCTCAAATATAACTAACTCGTTTATATTATTAGAAAAAGGGAACATGAACATTAACACAATTATTGATTTTGTTATTCCTTAAAATATTAACTAATAATGACAATCCCAAAACATTAAAAAAAAGAGGTTTAATTAATATATAATGAAAAAAGGAATAATTTTAATCATAATCACATTTACTATCTGTACGAGTACATATATATTTGGACAAAATCAAAAAAAAATTGATAGCCTCATTGGTGTTTTGGATAAAAGCAACAAGGATACCGCAGTTGTAAGCATTTACAATCAGCTTTTCTCTGAATATATTAACAAAGATACTGTTAAAGCCATGGAATATTTCCAGAAAGCCGTTAAGTTGTCTAAAAAAAGCGATTATCAAGAGGGGCTTGCAAATTCTTATAATATTTATAGCAGATATTGTAATCAGACGGGACAATATTATACAGCTTTAAACTACAGTAAACGAGCTTTGAAAATTTACAACTATATTCTAAAAAGCAATACCATAGACCATATTGACGTTGAGGCCAAAATAGGAACTGCAATGAGTTTTTCAAATATAGGATTAACTTACGACTTGCAGGGAGATTACGATAATGCAGTGATTTACTATAAAAATTCTCTTGCAATATATGAGCATTATGGTCAAAAGTATGGTATTGCCAACTGCTATTCAAATATGGGATGTGTTAATATTGCTAAAGGAAATTATCCTGAAGCTCTTGAATATTTCCAGCAATCATTAAAATTGTCGAAAGAGATAAACAATAAAACAGAAATTGCATCTTGTTACAACAATCTTGGGGTAATTTATGAAAACATGGGAAAATATCCTGAAGCAATTAATTCCTATATAAAAGCCCTAAAAATTTATGAGCAAAAAGATAACAAGAATGGAACTGGGGCCTGTTTAATTAACATTGCTATTTTACAGGACCTTCTAGGCAATTCTTCGGTCGCACTTGATTATACAGAAAAGGCACATGATGCACTCGCTCAAATAGGTGACCAGAGTGGAGTTGCATATTGCTATAATACCATCGCCAATATTAAAACTAAACAACTTTCATATAATGAAGCCATTAATTACTATAATAAAGCTACTGTAATTTTGGAAAAAATAGGTGACCGTTTTGGGCTGGCATGCACTATAAACAATATGGGTATAGCTTATGAAAAATCAGGAAAACTTGAAAAAGCTCTTGAGTGCTATCAAAAATCTTTAGCCATTAAAAATGAAATCGGCGAAAAAGCCGGTACTGCATCAACATATGGAAATATTGCAGGTCTTTATATAACAATGGGCAGATTTAATGAAGGAATAAATTTTGCACATCAGAGTATCGAAATTGCAAAAAAAACTGGATTGATTTCCGAAGAAATGGACGCATACTATCATCTTTATAATGCCTATAGAAAACTTAACAATACAGGTTTGGCACTCGATAATTATATCCTGTACACTGAATTTAAAGACAGTTTGTTTTCAGTTGAAAAAAATAAACAGTTAACCGAAATGGAAGTTCGCTACCAGTCAGAGAAAAGACAAATAATGATTGAAGAACTTGAAAAAGAAAAAGTGTTGCAAAATGAAATTATTATAAGAAAAGAATCAGAAACAAGAAAACAAAAAATAATCATTTACACATTCATTGCAGGGTTCATTATAATTCTTGCTTTTGCAATAATTATTTACAGACTTTTTATCATGAAGAAAAGAGCAAATGTGATGATTTTAGAAAAAAATTCAGCTTTACTAAGTGCAAATGAAGAAATCAGTTCACAGCGAGACGAGATAGAAGCCCAGCGTGATGAAATCTCAGCTCAGCGCGATATAGTGGTTATACAAAAAAACCACATTGAAGAACAAAAGAAAGCAATAACTGATAGCATCAATTATGCAAAACGAATTCAACAGGCTGTATTACCTGACCTATCCCCAGCCCTCTTCAAAGGAGAAGGAATAAACCATTCTCTTTGGGGAGAGTTAGGTGGGGCTTTTATACTTTTCAAACCAAAAGATATTGTTTCAGGCGACTTCTACTGGGCAACTCAAACAAGGGGGCATGCCCCATTAACAACAAGGGGGCATGCCCCCTTGTTAATCGTTGCAGTAGCCGATTGTACTGGTCATGGCGTACCTGGCGCATTTATGAGCATGCTTGGTGTCTCGTTTCTAAACGAAATTGTCCGTAAAAAAGAAATTACAAAAGCGAGCGAGATACTCGACCACATGCGTGAATCAGTTATAGAAGCATTACAACAAAAAGGACAAATAGGTGAACAAACAGATGGAATGGATATTGCATTATGTGTTTTGAACACTACAAACAATAAATTACAGTTTGCCGGAGCTAATAATTCTTTATTTATCGTAACTCCACAAAAAGAATTAAAAGAAATCAAACCTGACAAACAACCCATCTCTATTTATAAAAACATGAAACCATATACTAATCATGAAATTCAATTATACGAAGGTGATTGTATCTTTTTATTAAGTGATGGTTACGAAGACCAATTTGGCGGTCCAAAGAATAAGAAATTCATGGCAAAACAATTAAAAGAATTATTTGTAGATATTGCCGATAAACCTATGAATGAACAAAATGAAATATTAGACAAAACACTCAAAAATTGGATAGGCGAACACGAACAAATTGATGACATAACAATATTAGGCATAAAAATATAAAAAAAATCATTTTTAAAAATGAAAAAAGTATTATTATTATTTGTTTTTGTACTATTAATTGATGGATGTAAAACATTAATTACTTCAAGTAATAACAGGAATACAAATTGGGCTAATAAAATAGAATTAAATGGTCTTTATAATTTATTTAAAGTTGACGATAACTTATTTAGATCGGAACAACCTAACAGAAAAGACATGATTACTTTAAAAAATTATGGAATAAAAACTATTCTTAATTTAAGACATACAAAAACCGATAACTGTGAAGCAAAAAACACAAATTTAGAAATACAACATATTACAATAAATACCTGGACTATATCTTATGAAGATATTGTACAAAGTTTAAAAACTATAAACAACTCAAAAAAGCCTGTTCTAATTCATTGCCTACATGGCTCTGATAGAACAGGTTGCATTGTAGCAGCATACAGAATGACAAATTGTAATTGGACAAAAGATGAGGCAATTAAAGAATTTAAAGAAGGAGGATTTGGATATCACGAAAAATGGTTCCCTAACATTTTAGAATTACTAAATAACATTAACATTGAGCAACTAAAAAAAGACGTTAGCAATAAAAAATTAATATTTCAATAAAATATTTGTAACTATTCAGTATAAGAATTATCACGCAAAGGCGCAGGGAACGCAAAGAAAATAGAAAAAGAAAATATAGAAAACGCTCAAAATGATGAAATACGAAATAGAATTGTTTATAGTATTTACAAATTGTTAGTTCGCAAAGAAAAAAATCATTAATGATTTTTTTAAAACCTTGCGGGCTTAAAACTTTGCGGGCATTGCGTCTTTGCGAGAATAATATTTGCGAGAAATATGGTGCGAGTTAAACGAAAAATCATATTAACTTTGACACTGATTAGTAACAAATATTTTATTAATGGAACAGAAAGATTTTTTATTAAGGGAAATAGAAAAAATTGGAACTTTATTGCGAATGATTTTAAATAGTTTTACTGGCAAAAATGAAAATATAACCATTTCAAACAAATGTCAATTTGAAAAAACAAAAGAATTACTATTTAACGAAATTGATTTCGATTTCGAAAAGTTTTTATCGTTTGATATTTCTTCTTCTAAAGATTACATATTACAATTTAATGGGATTAATACAGATAATTTAGAATTATTGGCCGAAATAATACTTCAATTTAGCATTAATGAAAAATCTGAAAAAAGAAAAACATATCTCGAAAAAGCATTGCAAATTTATGAGTTATGCAACTTAACCGATAAAACTTTTTCTTTTGAACGAGAGAGCAATATTACCAAAATAAAAAAACTATTAATAACACCAATTGAAAATTAGAACGAACAAAGAAATAATTATATTATGAAAAAAGCTACAACAGGAATATTATTAGGAATAGCAGCAGGAATTATTGATGTAACCCCAATGATAATTCAAAAATTAACCTGGGATGCAAATATCTCAGCATTTTCGATGTGGGTAATTATCGGGTTTTTAATTTCAATTACTGATATAAAAATTAACCCTATTATTAAGGGAATTGTTATTTCATATTTAGCACTCGCACCTTGTGCAATACTTATAGGATGGAAAGAACCTAAAGCATTAATTCCAATTATTATTATAACTACAGTACTTGGAGCATTACTTGGTTTTTCAATAAATAAAATTAATAATAAAAAATAATTTATAATTATGAAAATTACTAAATCAATATATAAAACTTACAGAGAAGAAAGTAAGACAAATCAAAGTACTTATAAATTAAATAAAAAAGCTAAAAGTAAATTAAGCAAATATTCCTTATTTTTTATTTGCGTTTTAATAATGTTTTCTTTTAACGTATTTTCTCAATCTAATATTAACAATATAAAAGTTTGGGATGGCTGGAAGTTAGGTAATATAATAAAAGTTTCAGGTGTCATTAAATACGGCAATCCTTTGTTGAAATCTGATGAGGAAAACAGATATTTAATTGTTCAAAAAATAGATAACCAACTTTTAGATTCTTCCAGAACAATTCAGATTTCATATAATAAAGAATTATTTCAAAAATTAGAAAACAATAAAACAATAACTCTTCTGGGATACGTTAGTGGTAGCTTTTGCGGAATTCCTGATTTTAACAATTATGATTTAGAATATTGGCAGGATGAATCATTTCATTTCAAGTTCTATTTTATTGTTTTAAAAGAAGGCGAAGGAATTAAAGAAAAGGAGAAATGAGAATGGCAAATAATCGAGTTTTTTAATTGTAATTTAAAAAGCCACCAAACTATCTCAATCAGGCTAGTGAGCATTTTTTCATATTACAATATTTTATATTACCTATAAAAATGAATATTATAATAAATACGATAAAATCTTTCACAATACTGTTAATTGGATCTTTGTTATTTGTTATTATAATTACAATTTTTCCGTTGATAGGCTCTTTAACAATTGATAATTTTCCAATTATTCAGGTTATAAAAGATAACTTTAAATTACTTGTTCCTTTAATTGCAGTTAGTATTTTAATAAGTCCTTTATTAGGCTGGGCAAGTAATAAATTAAAGAAAAAAAGATTTCTCAAATTATTAATAATCGGACTTGCCGGAAATTGGTTGGCTATTATATTTGTTATGCTTATTTGGTCGAATTTTAATATTAACCACAATGATATTGACTCATATTTGTTTTTATCATTATGGGCATTTATTGCATACTCCGGTTTTTCTATACCAATATTAGTTCCTGAAGTATTAATTATTGAAAAATGGACAAAAAAAACAATTAACATAAAACAGTATGAAAAAAAGTGACTGCACACGCTCGACTTCATTATTTATTGTTATTTGTTACAACATTATTCTTTCCTTTTTCTGATTATACAATTTTTCTAAAATACCACCGGCATTTTTAAATTTGTTATTTAAAATCATTGAAGCAATAATATAAGGTTTAAAACCGGCTTCTTTATATGTTTCGATACGGTATCTTTCAAAAACTGTGTCGGCTACTTCGCCTTCTTTGCACGAAACATTAGAAATATCGGCAGGTAAACAATGCATATATAAAGCTTTACCAGCTTTGGTTATTTTCATTTTTTCTTCGGTACATTCCCAGTTTTTAAATTTTGCATTGTTAGCGAGGCATTCTTGTTCAAGAGATTTTAAACCTGCATTATCATTATTTTGTAACAAAACAGTTCTACGTTCCATAACTTTATATGGTGCCCAGCTTTTTGGATAAACAATATCGGCATTTTTAAATGCTTCGTCCATTGAGTTTACAATTTTAAATTTACCACCCGAAAACGCAGCATTTTTCTCTGCAATTGTTATAACATCAGGAATTAAATCATAACCTTCGGGATATGCTAATTTAACATCCATTCCCATACGAGTCATTAAACCAATTATACCTTGTGGAACAGATAATGGCTTACCATAACTTGGTGAATAAGCCCATGTCATTGCAATTTTTTTCCCTTTTAAATTCTCAAGCGAACCAAAATATTTTTTAAGATGTAATAAATCAGCCATAGCTTGTGTTGGGTGGTCAATATCGCACTGAAGATTTACAATTCCAGGACGAACAGGAAGTACACCTTGTTTAAAGCCATCGTCAAGTGCTTTTCCAACTTCAACCATATAAGTATGACCTGCTCCTAAAAACATATCATCACGAATTCCAATAACATCCGACAGAAATGAAATCATGTTTGCAGTTTCGCGTACAGTTTCGCCATGTGCAACCTGCGATTTGCTTTCGTCCAAATCCTGAACCTCTAATCCTAACAAATTGCACGCAGAAGCAAAAGAAAATCTTGTGCGGGTTGAGTTATCACGGAAATTAGATATTGCCAATCCCGAATCAAAACACTTTGCAGAAATATTATTGTCGCGAAGGTATTTTAATGCTTCAGCAACAAGTAATGTTTGCTTTAACTCATTTTCAGTTTTGTCCCAAGTTAAAAGGAAATCTTTTTCGAAAAGTCCAGTTTTAAGATTTTTAATTTCATTTATTATTTTATTAAAATCTGACATAGTATTTTGTTTTAATTACACTTCTATTCTTATATTTATTTTGAGTTGCAAAAATAAGGTTTTTAATTTAAATGTAATATGGTTAAAAGGCATATAAATTTAATCCTTAATCATGGTGAAAAGATTGTCATTAGTCAGTTGAAGGAGAGTCGACCATCGCTTACCCTTTGCCTGCAGGCAGACGCTAGAAGTAGAAATTGTTCTTATTGATTCCATTTATCTCCATTTAAGTATTTATTATCAACCATATCAATAATTTTCTAATGGCAGTAAATATCTTTAAAAAGTAATAATCTGTGATTCTTATTTAACAAGTATAACAAATACTTATTTAATTCAATAAAATTTGTATCCTACAGTTGCCTGATACCATACATTTTTGTATCGAGGTGTCGTAGAAGTTCCATCTCCAGTATTATTCTGAATATCCCATCCTGCTCTTGCACCAAGTACAATATGTTTGAGGTTAATGTCACCACCAAATATAAAACACAACGTGTTTTTACGAATATTATCGGTTTTAAATTCTTGCTCCTGAGCGTAACTAGCAGGTGAGCTTGAAAATGTATCTTTTTGCTTGATCAGATAAGAAAATTGAGGACCTGCCAACACTGTAATAAATTCACTTGGTTTAAGTGAAAAAAATAGAGGCACATCAATATAACTTGTAGTACGGCTAATTTTATAAGTGCTGCCAAGGATTACGCCTGTTGCCTGGAATCCTTTTTGTGAAAATAGTATTTCAGGTTGAAGACCTATATATTTCCCGATGGGGATTGCAACAAAGCCACCTGCTATTAATCCACATTTAGCATCTGCATGAAATTCATCTCCTTGTGAGTCATATACATTAGAGTAGTTTACCCCTACCTTACCACCAAACTGAAGTTGTTCACGAAAATCTGTTTCGTTTTCCTGTGCAACACTGATGCTTGTTATAAAAGCAACAGATACGATTGTTAATATTAAATTTTTCATTTTGTTTATTTTAAATTTTATTGTTAATACTTTTTCTTTATTATTAGATTCCATATTATTTGGTATTTAAAACCGCTAAACCTTTAAATGCTTTAGCCAGTTCATCCAAACTTTTATTAAAATCTGCTTTGAATTTTTCCCAGTTTTCTTTTCCCTGTTCTTTGTAATTAGCCATCTTCATTTTTAAATCACTGTTTTTTTGTTCCAGTTCAATAACTTTCTTTTTGTAATCGGCTTTGGTAGCTACTTTTTGAGTCTCAATTCTTGCATCAAACTCAGCCAGAATCTTGTCGTTTGCTGCAATCTTTTCTGCTGTTACTTTTTTTAAATTATCAATATCTGTCTGGTATTCCAATTTGGCATCGTGAAGATCAAATTTCGCCATAATTACATCATGTTGGGCACTATCTACCTTTTGTGATGATGACTGGCAGCTGGTTAACACGGTTCCTCCAATAAGCGTTGCTATTGCGAGGACAAAAATTGTTTTTTTCATTTTGAGTGATTTTAATTGTTATTAATTTATTTAAAAAAATATTTGATTAAAGTTCTTTAATAATCTTGTGCAATACTTCCATGCTTTTACCAAGTTTTATTTGAAGTTTTCCAAGCATTTCATCTTTTTGTCCTTCTTTAAACATTAAATCATTGTCTGTTAAGAATGCGAATTTCTGTTTTAACTTGCCTTTTTGCTCGTTCCAGTTTCCTTCTATTTCTGTTGTGTTCATTTTATTTAAGTTTTTATCTGTTAATGAATTTTCACATATACAAAGGTGAATCTATTAACATTGTAATATGTTACACAACTCTTGAAATAAGTTACATCATTCACATATTTTATTATAAAAAGAAAACTCTCCACCCGGATTTACATCAAGATAGAGAGTTTAAATATTTATGAATTAATTTACTATTGAGAAATCAGCTTGCCTGATTGTATCGATTTATTATTATTTAAAACACTGTAAAAATACATTCCTTTAGGAAGATTATTTGTTTCAAGAGTAGTTAATTGCCTTGTAACTGTAATATTAATAACTTCTTCACCCAAAATATTATATATCTTTAATTCAGCACTGTTAATTTGAGATTCATCATTTATTCTAATGCTAGTAAATGAACTAAATGGGTTTGGAGCAATAGTAATGGTTTCTTTAGTATCTGAGGCATCAAGAGTTGGAACACTTAGTGAGGCACAATTACCAGGTATCATTGTAGCAACTGCATTCATGGCAGTGGTTGTAAAGGCACCTGTAGTTGTTAGTGCACGACCATCAAGAATTACCCCTGTATTTAATGCGCCTAAAGCACCGTTGTTACAAATAATAGTTCCACAAAATATTGAATAATTATTTATACTTACAGCTCCTTCTATCTTCCAATAAACATTTTTTGCCTGCGCACCATTTATTAACCTGACTTTTGAATAAGTACTAGTTGTTAAGGCTCCGTTAATTTGAATTACAAATACAGCATCTGCATTACCTTGTGCATTCAGGTATAGCGTATCAGTAAATGTTGCAGCAGCATTCATTAAGTATGTATGAGGTGTAAGAACAAGATTATTTCCAAACTCTGCTGGATACAATAATTCAATTTCATATTGTAGTGTATTTACATAATTGTATGCAACTAATAAATCTGCTGCACATACTGCTGTTGAAACATCTGGTATAAGGTGAAGAATGCCTGTTACTAATAATGAATCAAATCCTGTAGCTGAACCATTGTTACTTCCAACATCACCAGTAATATTTGTTATTCCAGAATTATAAACTGCACCATCTGAAGAAAATATCGCATAGCAGGCAGCACCACCAAGTACTGGAGCCAATGGTCCTGTAAGAACCGGACTTCCGCAACCGATTGGCGTATAAGCAAGTACTCCGTCAATAGTGACAGCACCAGCAGTAGAAAGTGCTCTGCCTTCGAGTGTGTCGCCTGTATTCATGTTAATAGCTGCGTTATTAGCAATGATAGTTCCTCTCATGAATGTTCCTGATGCCATACTAACAAGACCTTCAACTTTCCAAAACACATTACATGCTAATGCTCCATTAATTAATTTAATTTTAGAATTAGCGTTTGTAGAAAGTGGTCCTTGAACTTGAAAAATAAATACGGCATTGGAATTACCTTGTGCATTTAAAGTAAGGTCTAAATTCAGCGTTGTTGCGCTAGAAATAGAATACACACCTGCAATTAGAATCTGTCCGTTTCCTAATAATGGGGCAGGAAAATATGTTGGAGTTGTACTTGCAAGTTGATTGTATGCAATAAGCAAATCTGCTGCACACTGTGCGCTTACACCATCTCCATCGTGCATAACACCGTTTACGTTACCAAAAGCGGTACTAGAACCATTGTTTGTTCCAACATTTCCAGTAAGCTGAGATATTCCTGAATTGCTTACTGCTCCATCTGTCGAAAAGAGAACAAAATCAGCAGCGGTTCCAAGTGATGGAGCCTGTGCATAATTTAAAGTTGGCATTAAAAACAGCATAACTGCTATTAATGCAAAGAGTAATTGATTTTTCATTTTATTTGAATTTACATTGTGAATGAATTTTCACAACAGGACAAAGGTGCGTTCCTTAATCGCAGTATCTGTTACATAACTTTAGAAATAAATTACATCATTCACACATTTACTTTTTCTATTTTTAACGCATTTATATAAGGAAAATAAAAAACTGCATATCTGTCATAAGATGCAGTACTACTTTAAAAATGTAGGATTAATCGGATATGTTTTTATCTCAAAAGAGCAGACGCAAAGAACCAAATTGCAAGTACGCCACATACCAATAAAGAAACACATAGAAATGTTGCAATAAGAATATATTTATATCTTTTTAATTCACTCTTTGCGTTCATTATTTTAAAGAAATTGAATAATGAAAAAATAATTTTTCTGAACTGTGTATCAGTTTTAACAACATAATCGTTGGCTCCATGCTTAAGTGATTGTAATGCAATATCAATATTATCATCACGTGTCAACATAATAACATAGGTTTCATTATTTTCTTTTTTTATCCAGTCTAAAACTTTAACTCCATCTGCAGCATCAGAATTTTTACTATTCAGATGATAATCGAGAATAACAATTTGAGGTTTTTCTTGCTTGAGTTTTTCCATGCATTTTTCACCAGTTTCAAATAAATGTATCTGAATGGGCATGTTTACAAAAGAGGTTTCTAAATCCGCTTTCAGAGCAAGAGCGAATACATTATTGTCTTCTACAATAAAAATTTTAATTTGATTCTTTTTGTTCATGATTTCGAGTTTTAATAGATATTAGTATATAATAATTAACGGCTCAAATACCGAGTTTTTTTTGATTAAAATTTTTAATGAGCTGCTCTACTTTGTTAAATGCTTCTTGATCTTTTTGTACATAGTTGCAATCATATTGTTTAATTGCTTCTATAACGACATCGAATTTCTCCTGAGCACTTAAAACAATAATATTTGTTTGTGGTTTTTGTGTTTTAATACGTTTAATTATTTCAAGCCCGTTATCTGCTTCCTCGTATTTAGAGTTAAGAAAATAATCCATTATAACGATGCTTGGATTGCGGTGTAACTCCATTAAACAGGTTTCTCCAATTTTGAAAATTATTATTTCTTTAATCTTGGGAAAACGTGATTGTATGAATATTTGCAATGATTTTGCGTATATTTCATTATCTTCCACAATAAAAATAGTTTTTTCGCACACGGTAATTTTTTTGAAAAAATTTGTGAATATGTTCATGTTTTTTGAGTTTAAATTGTTTTTATTTTAAAAGTGATGGAGAAAATATCTGAATGGCAGTCGCTATTCCAACTACAATCGCAACAAATAGGCATATTGCAATAACAATAAACTTATATATTTTCGTCTCTCTTCTTGCTTCCATTATTTTAAAGAAATTGAATAGTGAATAATTAATTTTTCTGAATTTCGTTTCTGTTTTAACAATATAATCTAAAGCTCCATGTTTAAATGATTTTAAAGCAATATCAATATTGTCATCACGGGTTAGCATAATAACCTCCGTTTTATAGTTCGCCTTTTTAATCCAGTCCAACACTTTAATGCCGTCCGCTGCTTCCGGGTATTTGCTATTAAGATGATAGTCAAGAATAACTATTTCGGGCATTACTTGCATGAATTTTTCCATGCACTTTTCTCCTGTTTCAAATGAATGTATCTTTATGAGCATTTTTGGGAAAGCTGTTTCTATATCCGCTTTCATCGCCAGCGTGAATACTTTATTGTCTTCTACAATAAAAATATTTATTTGATTTTTGTTATTCATGATTTCGAGTTTTTATTTATTGTTTTTTTTAATATTGCATGATTATAATTGAGTTTTTCCTTTTTAATTTCATCTATTGCTTGTACACATATTACCTTGAGTTTCAAATTCAGTTGTTTTATTTTTTCAATATCAGTTTCAGCTATTCCCAGATTCTCCATCTCCATTAAAACAGGCATAAGTATAGAAATTCCCATGATTGAAACTGACGATTTCATTGTGTGAGTATAGCTCTTTATCGTTTTATAATCTGTGTTTGTTATAGCTTCATTAATACATTGAATATCTTCTGGAACTTGTTTGAGAAAAACATCCATTATCCCACTTATCAAGTATGTTTTCCCATTTACAATGTCAATTAGATATCTGAAATCACATACAGGCTCAGATAATTGGATATTATTTTCGGATTCAGTAGCTTTCATCTCATTAATTCTTTATTGTTAATTCATACATTTTTTCGAAAAGAAGAATAGAATTTATCGGTTTGGAAATATAATCGTTCATGCCTAAACTCAAACACCTTATCTTTTTCACCTGCCATTGCATGAGCTGTCATTGCAATTATTGGTATATTGTCTTTTAATTCTTTTCTGATTTTAATTGTTGCCTCATATCCATTCATCACGGGCATTTCCATGTCCATTAGGATAATGTCAAAACATGTGGTAAGTGGAGTCGAACCATTATTTTCTTTGAGTTTTTCAATACATACACTTCCATTCTCTGCCGTTTGTAATTTCAAATTATATTCAGAAAACAAACTTAAAATCAACTGTACATTTAATTGACTGTCTTCAACCAGTAATATATTTAATTTACTCAGTTCTTCCATATTACATTTCTTTTGAACCGTCCCAGAGGGAACTTTTAATTGAGATGCTTTTTTGTATGGAACACAAAAAGTAAATACTGAACCTACATTTAATTCGCTTTTAACTGATAAAGTACCGCCTTGCAATTCAACCAACTGTTTTGCTATACATAAACCTAGCCCTGTTCCACCATACAATCTAGTTGTATATGCTTCTTCTGCCTGCCTGAATCGCTCAAAAATTTGCTCCATTTTATCTTGAGGTATTCCAATACCTGTATCTTTTATCGAAAATTCAATTACAGTGTTTTCTTCCCTATTATTTAGAACTTTTGTATGTAATTGTACACTTCCGTTTTTTGTAAACTTAATGGCATTATCAACAAGGTTTATTATAATTTGGGTAAGTCGCATATGGTCTCCTAACACAACATCAGGCACATTTTTATCACAACTGAATAACAAATCAAGATTTTTGTCTTTTGCCTTTTTCGACAGCAATAAATTGAGCGATTTTAAAGTCTCTTTAACGCTAAATGTAACTGATTCAAAAGACATCATACCTGCTTCAATCTTTGATATATCAAGTATGTCATTGATTATTGTTAAAAGATTTTCTCCAGCTGACTTAATCGCAGTTACATATTGCTTTTCCTTTTCTTCAAGTTTTCTTTTTGATAACAAATCTGAAAAGCCCATAATAGCATTCATAGGTGTACGAATTTCGTGACTCATATTAGCCAAAAATGCTTCGATTAATCTATTTGAATCTTCTGCTTTTATTGTGGCTTTTTCTGCATATCTTTTTGCTTCGATCAATTCATTTTCAAATATTATTTGATTTGTTATATCACGTGCAACGACAACCACCCCTAATACATTTCCTATATAATCTTTATAAACTGATCCATTAAACAAAACATCTGTAAGCTTTCCATCCTTATGACGAAGTACAAGCGGAAAATCTGAAACTGATCCTTTTTTGAACACATCCTGATATACCTCACGGGCTTTTTGTGAATCAGTGAAATAATCGAAGAAATCAGAACCTGTTAAATATTCACGTGATAATCCAGTAATATTTACAGTTGCTTCATTCATATCGGTAATTTTGCCTTCCGAGTTAATTGTTATCAACGGATCAAGACTTGCTTCAATAAGACTCAATGAATATTGAGCAGCCAATTTTTCAGCATTTACTTTTGCAAATAAAATCAATTCATTAAAACGTCTGACTTTACGAATATCTATATAAATAAAATACGAAAACATAAGTGCTAAAATCAGCCCGAATAATGCGAACCAATAACTAATTAAACTAATTTGGGTAGTAGTTTCATTGGTTGCCATCTTTATTCTATTAATTCCTTCGGTAAGTTCTTTTTCTTCCATGTTTTTCAAAAGAAATAAAATGCTATTCATTACTACATATTCATGTTTATTAATTTTAACTTCTACGGACAATTGCAAATCTTCTTTTATTTGTTCTTCTTTCTGTGATTGAGTAATAATATTTAGAATATTTTTTTGAGCCGCATCTTTAGTATAAATTTTATTTTTATTTGAAGAGAACAATTGCGAGAAAAACGACTTTTTATGAGTTTCTGTACTTTGTTCTGATTTATTATTTACATCGTATTTTTTAATTTTTATTTTTTTAAGCAATTGCAAAAGTACGTCCTGAGAATTTTCACCTGCTTTTAATTCAATATATTCATTGAATAGATCAAGTCTTAAATTAATAAGTTGACTTAATGTGTCAATCTGTAAAGCAAACACATGATTAATTTTTGCTTGATTTATATCAACTATTCCACCTTCGGAAGACATATAAAGCAAAGTGTCCAGTCGGCTATTTAGAAAATTAATATAGTTCTCATATTTAAGTAAATAAACTGTATCTTGATTAATAGTATATGCTTTTACATTTGCTTCAGCACCATAAAGACAATCAGAGATTTCTTTTAACTTGACAAGCTTGATGCTCGGCTCCAATATTGCTGACACTTTTGAGGATAATCGTGAAAATTTATGATGGGCGATATTTGTAGAAATAAAAAATAATGCAGCAATAATCCCAAAACCAAGAATCACTTTTAAAATAATCTTTATCTTTTTATGAAGATTAATTTTATCTGAATTAATTTTCTTTATGAGGGAATTTTTCATTTTTATATTACTTATATTTAATGAATTATTACAATACAAAGATGATCCTATTAACAGCAAAACTGTTACATAACTCTGTAATTTAATTACATAATTCACACATGCTTTTTTAGATAACAAAAAAGAGCAGTAATAAATGAATACTGCTCTTTTATATTTTTAAAGCTTTGGATTATGGTTTTACAATTGTATTACTCTTTAATGTTACTGCAGCAATACGAGCTAATAATCTTCCTTCAATTGTAGCACCAGTATTCATTGAAATAGATTGATCTGCCATTATTGTTCCTTTAATAACAGATGTTGTTCCAATAGTGGCTGAAGTACCAACCTGCCAAAAAATGTTAGAAGCTAATGCCCCTCCGCTAAGAATAACTTTTCGACCAGAAGTGGTAGTGAGTGTTGAAGCTATCTGTATTATGAATATTGCACTTGCATTTCCTTTGGCATCAAAAGTAAGATCACCTGATGATATTTCAAGTGAGCCACTTGATTTATATAACCCAGGTGTTAGTGTTAATCCGCCAATGTTTCCTGAAAGAAGTACAATATCAGTTGATGTACGTCCGGCAGCATCGTTATATGCTGTTGTTAAATCACCTTTGGCTGCAGTAAGTCCAACTGCATTAGGTACTGAACCAGCAGGACCAGAAGCATCTACTGTGTATATTGTTCCAGTAATTTCTGTGGCTCCAAAACCAGTAATAAACGAACCAGCAGCTGGGCTTAGTCCGATATTTCCGGTAATTGCTGATGTTGGAACGTTTGAAATTAACGAGCCAGCTAAAATCACATAATCAATTGTTGATCTAAGATTAATTGTTGATTGTACTACTGTTTGAAGAGGTATTACTATCGGATTTGTAACTACTGGAGTTGTATCCGCTTCTTTTTTACACCCTAATACCATAACAACTGATACTATCGCAAAAGTTGTCAATAAATTTTTTATATTCATTTTTTTAGTTTTTAAATTGTGAATAAATTTTCACAACAGTACAAAGGTCATTATATTTAAATACCTATGTGTTACATAACTTTATGAAAGAGTTACATCTTTCACACTTTTAAAATTTTTAAAATAAAAAGAGTGCATTACTTTATATGTAATGCACTCTTATTAATACTTTACTGATTATTGTTTTACAATAGCATTTCCATCCATTGTAATTCCTCCGGTTCTTGCTAATGCCTTACCATCAATTGAAGCACCTGTATTAAATGTAATTGATTGCATTGCCATAACTGTTCCTTTAAAAACAGAAGTAATTCCGAAAGTTGCCGAGCTGCCAACTTGCCAAAAAATATTAGATGCCTGTGCACCACCACTAAGTATAACTTTTCTACCAGAAGTTGTTGTTAATGTTGATGCAATCTGAATAATAAATACTGCACTTGAATTTCCTTTTGCATCAAAAGTTAAGTCTCCTGATGAGATTGCCAACGATGAAGTGGATTTATAGAGTCCTGGAGTAAGTGTAAGTCCACCAATATTACCGGATAACGTTACAATCTCTGTGCTGGTTCTTCCTGCTGCATCATTATAGGCTGCTGTTAAATCAAGTTTTGCCTGATTAACTATTGCATCATTAATATATTGTGTGCCTACTAAGATTCCCGGAGGAAAACCACCAATAGAAGAACCCGGGCTTAAACCAAGATTACCATTAATTGTTGTTGCTCCTGTGCTTGTAATTGCAGACCCTGCAAGTATTGCGAAGCCATCTGAACCAGCAAGTGGCACTACAGATTGCACAACAGTTTGAATAGGGATAACTGTTGGATTAGTTCCTACAGGCGTATTATCTTCTTTCTTACACCCAGCAAATATAACAACTGTTACTATCGCAATAGTTGTTAAAAGTTTTTTTGTTTTCATTTTATTTATAATTATTGTTATAAATGAATTTTTATAACATTACAAAAGTGAGAACCTTTAAAGTTATATGTGTTACACAACTTATGAAAATAATTACAATATTCACACATTTACAATTTTGACATTTTTTAATAAAAAAAATAGCGGTTAATACCGCTATTTTAATTTTATGTTAAATTTTACAAAACAGATTAATTCTGAATCATGTGAAATTCTTTTTTGTCATTTCCATCCATATAATAATAGCTGAATTGTTTTTCTTCGAGTTTTAAAATGAATAATGTTACAGATGTTTGATTATCGGTGCCTGTTATTCTTATTTCTTCATCATTATTTTGAAATGCCCATGTTCCCGTTCCAGAAAAATTTCCCCATTCATAAGAATAGTTGCAACTCTTTGTGTATGTTTCGGTATAATTTGTTACTAATGAGGTGTAATCGTTTTCGTTTACTTTATAATTGTCAACTTTCCAAGTGTTTGCTACACGTTCGGTTCTCGAAGCTAAACTAATTAGTGGACCATCGTTATATTTTTTACAACTTTGAATACCCAATAACATTATTCCAGAAAAAAGAACAATTACGATTGATTTTAATTTATTTTTCATTATGTTTATTTTAATAATTAATGCATCGCAAGACCAATTGTTGATACACCACTTGATAAATCAAGGAATAATCCAAGTCTTTTACTCATGTGATATTCTGCTCCAATATGTGCATCCAAAAATAATGAACTCGGATTGTGATAATAATTTCTATCGCCATAATAACCATTTTCCCATGATGAATTTACAATTGAAAATCCTAATGAACCAGCAAGATAAAAATCCCATTTAGAACCTGCTTTAAGTAATTTGTCAAAATAATATGTGCCTTTAACACCCACCGGAATAACTGTTTGACGATAGAAATAATATCTATATGGGTTATCTTTGTTACCCCAATAATAGCTATTACTATAGGTGTAAAAACTTACAAAAGGAGCTGAAGTAAAACTGTTTGCCACATCAAATTCATAGTCGGCATGTAAAACAGGCATTGTATGTCCTGCATATCCATAGTATCCTGAATATCCTCCAATGCCTAATCCTAAGTTTAAGGTTTTCCCAAATTTTTCTGTTCCATTTATTTCTTGTGCATAAATATTAGAATTTAATATTGATACCAAGAAAAGCGAAATGATGAATGTTTTTTTCATAAATTTTTATTTTTTATTGTGAATGAATTTTCACAAAACAAAGTTGGTAACCTTTAAATTTTAATGTGTTACATAATTATATATATAAATTGCAACATTCACACATCAGTAAATAAAAAAAAGGAAAGATTTTCTTCCCGTTTTTAAACAATCCTCATTTACATTCTGAAACGATCATCTTTTTTTACCATTTCCTCCACCATTACTATGATTGTTTTTAGAATTATTATTACCACCACCTTTTCCGTAATTGGCTTTCATGTTATTATTATTTCCTTGATTACCTTTTTGATTTGAATTACCATTAGAAAATGTATTTGCTTTGGAATTTCCTTTTCCTGGTTTTTGTCCAATAGTTTTTTGTTCTTTACCATGGTATCCTTTTGCATATTTCATTCTATATTCTTTAAAATGAACGTATGGACTGTTGCCGTGATAATTTGGCATCACTACTTTATATCCATAATATAAATCGTAATCTCTGTATCGTGCAGGAAGATAAGCTCTATGAACCCATACTCCTTCACCAAAATAAATAAACATTGAAGTTTGCACATCGTAATATGCTTCAACATCTGGCAAATAATAATATCGAACTTCAGTATATCCCACAGGTCCCCATGATGGGGGTGAGCCAATATTTACATTAACTGAAACTTGTGCTTGCACAATACTTGTTAAAAATAATACTGTTCCTAAAAGGATTAATTTTATCGCTTTCATATTGTTATATTTTAATTAATTTAACTTAACAAAGTTGAATTAATTAATTTATGAAAGTGTTACAGAATTAGTTTAAAGAGTTACATCATTCACATATTTAAAAAGAATAATGTAGTTAGTATATATTTATACTATCAGAATAATAATGAAAAGTCTCAAAATCCAAGCCTAAAATCTCAATACAATATTTATCGCATTGTAATCTATACAATAAATTTTATTTGTTTTTGCTAAAGCCATATTTTTGATTTTTATATTGCACAACCTAAAGGTCGTTGCGATAAATAATATACAACCTTCATTCGACTTCGCTCATGATGATTGGTTGTGGCAAAATTTGTAATTTTACAATATCCAATTAATATCGGATTTGTTAGGGTAGATGTCTGATTTTAAGTTACATTCGTTCCATATACCAACTCAATTCCTTTTCCATTTTTTTATATTTAAAAATGGTAGTAATAATTTTTTGTAGCCGAATAAAAGCAGTTTCGCTTTTAACAACGTAGTCGAATGCTCTGTGATGCATGCAATTTATTGCTACATCTATTTTATCTTGACACGATAACATTACAACAGGAATGTCGGGATTAAATGCCTTTATTTTGTCTAATGTTTCTATTCCATTCATTGCATTCTTAACAATTCCATCAAGAAAATAATCTAATATAATTACATCCGGATTGTGTGATAAATTCTGCATGCAAAGTTCGCCTGTAGCATAAGTTTCAATGGTAAAATCGGCATGCTGTAGAAATTCAATTTCTAATGATTTTAAAAATAGTGCATCATCATCTACAAGGAAAAGTTTTATTTTTTCTTTTTTGTTCATTGGTTTGTGTTTTTAATCGCATTAAATTCTTCTTGTAATTCCACACATGCCTGTTCGCATATATTCCCCAGCTGAAGAACTAAATCTGGTATCCCATCTGTCTGTTTTTGTGTACTTGCATATTCCTGAACCTTTTTTGCCATAATTTCAAAATCGGCACTTATTCCCATAATTGAAAACGAAGGAATTATTTTATGAACTGCTGAATATAATGAACTCCAGTCTTTATTTTCCATACTTTGTTTCATAGCAGAAATTAAAGGTGGAGTTTGTTCTAAATATAGAGAAATCATTTCCATCATTAATTGTGGGTCTGATTTAGTACGGTGAATTAAATATGCCAAATCAATGCATTTTAACTTTTTATTTACATCAACTTCAACAACTTTGTTGACATGAACAAGAGATGGCTTTTTAACTAATCCAACAATTTTACTATACAATAATCTTTCGTCAACAGGTTTGGCTATATAATCATTCATTCCAACAGCTTTACATTTTGCTAAATCTACGGTTGTAACATCGGCGGTTAATGCTATTATTGGAATTTTAGAATTCATTTTGTTACGGATATAATCAGTAGCTTCAAACCCGTTCATTTCGGGCATTTGCAAGTCCATTAAAATTATATCATAAGATTTGCTTTTTAATTTTTCGATTGCTATTTTACCATTGCTGGCAATATCGCGTTCAAAACCAAAATCATCTAACAAAGTTTTCATTAATAGTTGGTTAAGTGCAATATCTTCAGCTACCAATACTTTAATATTTTTAATATCCGTGTCTAATTTAATTATATCATTTTCTAATATTGCTTCATCAGATGTTTTTAGAAAACTTAAAGTAAAGCTAAAAGTTGACCCTTCGCCAACAACACTTGTAACACTAATACTTCCACCCTGTGGTTCTACCAATTGTTTAACAATTGCAAGACCTAAACCGGTTCCGCCGTATAATCTTGAAGTACCACTTGAAGCTTGCTGGAAGTTTTCAAAAATTTTGCTTAATTTACTTTCAGCTATTCCAATTCCTGTATCAATAACAGAAAATTTGATAGTTACTTTTTCGTCATCTTCGCTAAGCAAATTAACGCCTACAGTTATTGAGCCCTTTGTTGTAAACTTAACAGCATTACTTACAAGATTTAAAATAATCTGATGCAATCGTACAGGGTCGCCAAGCAAAACTTCAGGTATTTTGTCGTCATAAATTTTAACAAGTTGCAAATTTTTTTCATGAATTTTTGTCTCAAACAAATGAAGCATCGCAGAAATAGACAACGACAACTTAAAAGGAGTTTGTTCAAATATCATTTTTCCTGCATCTACTTTTGCCAAATCGAGTATATCGTTAATAAGCACGATTAATGCATCGCCACTCATTTTTATAGCCGATAAATATTCTTTTTGTTTTGCAGATAATTCTGTTTTCAGCAACACTTTTGTAAATCCAATAATGGCATTCATTGGAGTTCGAATCTCGTGACTCATATTCGACAAAAACTGTTGTTTTGCTTTAACAGCTTCTTCTGCAATTTTTGTTGCACTTTCAGCTTTTAATTTTGCTTCTTCTGCAATTCCGGTGGCTAACTCTGCAAAAACAATTGCTTCGGTTAATTCTTTTTCAATTCGTTTTTGCTCTGTAATATCCCTTGCTACTACTACTGCACCAAGCACATTCCTTTTTTCATCTTTATAAACTGACCCATTAAATAATACATCGGTATTCACGCCATCCATTATAGTTAACGGGTAATCTGTTACAAAACCATTTTTAAACACTTGCTGATATCCTTCGCGAGCTTTATCGGGGTTAGTAAAATAATTAAAAAAATCTGAGCCGATTAATTTCTCGCGTGATTCTCCTGTTACTTTTACCGTTGCCTGATTCATGTCCATAATTTTACCTTCGGTGCTAATAGTAAACAATGGATCGCGACTAGCTTCAATAAGACTACGTGCATAATTAGCAATAATAAGCTCTGCTGCACGTTTTTCTTTTTCTTCTTTTTGAAAAACAAGTTCTTTATCAGCAATAACAAGCTCTGCTGCACGTTTTTCTTTTTCTCCAATTTGAAACACTAATTCTTTGTCAGCAATGACAAGCTCTGCTGCACGTTTTTCTTTCTCTTTGTTTTGAAATATAAGCTCTTTGTTAGCAACGATTAACTCATTGGCACGTTTTTCTTTCTCTGCGTTTTGAAATACAAGTTCTTTATTGGCAATGAATAGCTCTTTAGCTCGATTTTCTTTCTCATTATTTTGAAAAGCAAGCTCTTTATTAGCAATAATAAGTTCTGCTGCGCGTTTTTCTTTTTCTTTATTTTGAAATGTAAGTTCTTTATTGGCAATAGATAGCTCTTTAGCTCGATTCCTTTTCTCTTTATTTTGAAATACAAATTCTTTGTTAGCAAGAATTAACTCCGCTGTACGTTTTTCTTTTTCGTCGTTTTGAAAAGCGAGTTCTTTGCGAACAATGATTAATTCCGCTGCCAACTTTTCTTTCTCTTCTTTTTGAAAGGTAAGTTCTTTGTTGGCGATAATAAGTTTCGCTTCGGACTTTTTCAGCAACTCTTGTATTTTTTTTGTTTCCATATTATTTATTTATGTCATTAATATCTGTCTGTTCGGCAGACAGATTTCCAATTTCTTCGAGCGGGCTTCGCCTTTTGTATTTCAGTTGTTTAAAATGAGAAGGCGAGAGTCCTGTAACTTTTTTAAATTGATTTGACAAATGAGCAACACTACTATAATTCATTTTCCATGCAATCTCAGTAATATTTAATTCATCATAAATTATCAATTCTTTAATTCGTTCAACTTTATGAGAGATTATGAATTGCTCTATAGTGGTTCCTTGTACTTCTGAAAACAAATTTGCCAAGTATGTATAATCGTGACTTAATTTCTCGCTTAAATAATCGGAAAAGTTTGTTTTTATTATTTCGTCTGAATGATGAACCATTTCAATAATAGTATTCTTTATTCTTTCAATCAGAATAGCTCTTTTGTCCTCCATTAATTCAAATCCTAAATTTAACAATGCACTTTTCAACTGTTCCCGCTGTTCATTAGAAAGAGTTTCCATAATTTCAACTTCACCTAAACCAACTACAATAAAATGCAATTCAAGTTTTTTAAGCTCTTCTTTTACCGCCATTATACAGCGATTGCTCACCATGTATTTAATGTGTAATTTCAAAAATTACTTTATTAATAGTTATATACAAAGGTAAACATCTTTTTCACAGGAAGTGTTATAAAACTTTTAAAATAAGTTACATAATTCACACATTTTTAGAAAGTGTATTGTAAAAAGGTAACATGTATGCTATTTATAAAATGAATATACAAATCGTTATTTAATCTAATTTACTATTTCATGTAAAATATAAAAAAGATTAAACCATAACTCCGAATAATTTGTACGTAATATGTTGATAAAATGTTGATGAAAATTAACAGCAATCACAAATTGCTGTTTTTTTTATTATAAGTTTGTATTACGTAAATACGTAATTTTATAAAAAAACAAAAATCAACCAAAAAGACCTTGCAACTCATACATCCTAATTGGGCAACACAATATCGCAAACCAAGCACGGAACTACGTTAATTAGTGCCTGTCCATAAAGTCAGTGTCTGATTCATAATGTTCGAGTTCAAGGCATTTGAAGTATTAAAAAATCAGGAGTTTACTGTAGTAAATGACTGTTTTTTAATACGAGAATAACGCAAAAATCGGACATTATAGACAGGCACTAATTAATAGATTCTTCACTGCGTTCAGAATGACATTTGTAATTTATTTGTTTATCTGCGTTAATCATTAAAATCAGTGTTATCAGCGTCCCATTTATTAAATCAAATAAGCATAAGCGGCATAAAATGCTGATGCAGCAACTAAATCGCTTATCGGAACTTTTTCGTTAGGAGCATGTGCAAAAATTTCGTTACCTGGTCCAAAGCCAATTAATGGAATTCCATAATATCCATTAATTGTAACGCCGTTTGTAGAAAATGTCCATTTGTCAATTAAAGGTTTTTTATGAAATAAGCCCTCGAAAACTTTAACACCAGCAACAACCACAGGATGATTTTCTTCAATTTTCCATGTAGGATAATATTTTTCCATACCGTATTTTAAACCTGTATATGCAACTTCTTCATAATGTAAAACTTCAACTTTAGCATCCATATCTTTTACAATTGCTTCAATTTCGGCAACAGCAGATTCTTTTGTTTCGCCCCAGGTTAAACGTCTGTCTAAATGAAACTGGGCATAATCGGCAACTGCACAAAGCGAAGGACTTCCAGATTTTATTTCGGATATTGTTACAGAACCTTTTCCAAGGAATGGGTCATAATCTAATTTTTCGTTTAATTTTTCAATTTCAAGTGCGGCACGTGCAGCCATATAAATAGCGTTTTTTCCTCTTTCGGGTGCACTACCATGACATGAAACTCCGCGAAATTTTACAACAATTTCCATTCTGCCTCTATGACCACGATAAATATTAAGATTTGTAGGTTCTGTACTTATTACAAAATCTGGTTTTAATTTTTCTTCTTCAACTAAATATTTCCAGCAGAGACCATCACAATCTTCTTCCATAACACTACCCACAACAAGAAAAGTAAGGTCTTTATCAAAACCCAATTCTTTTAATATTTTGCCAGATGTTACAGCAGAAGCTGGTCCGCCCTCTTGGTCAACGGTTCCACGACCATGAACATAACCGTCTTTTATTTCGCCTGAAAAAGGGTCGAAATTCCAGTTATCAATATTGCCAACATCAACAGTATCCATGTGCCCATCAATTGCAAGAACTCGTTTCCCGTTTCCAATTCGTCCAATAACATTACCCAAACCATCAATTCTAACTTCATCGAAGCCAGCTTCTTCCATCTGACGTTTAAGTTCAAGCTGAACATCTTTTTCGTTCATACTTGTTGATTTTATTTTAACTAATTTTGATAAATTATTAGCAGTATAGTTTTTATACTTTTCGGCTAACTGATTGATTTTGCTATAAATTTCGTTCATTTTTTTTTATAAATAGTCTTAATATAAAAATAGAGAAAAAATTTCAATTATACTTTAGAAGTCATTTTGTTGAAATTAAGTTTCTTTTCTTTAAAATAATTATATTCTTCATCGTTCATTATGGGTCCATTAAGAAGTAATTTTTGAAATTCATTTAAAATCTGGTTCTGTTTTCTTCTCCCTGCTTTTTCTTTAAGTATCGCTTTGTTATTTTGCTCTTTTGTTTCCACCGTAATGTTTAAAGATTTTAAGAAATGCAACAACGCTTCAAATAAACATTTGTTTTCGGTTCTGATAATTGCTTCCATAAATTCTTTTTTAGTATATAAGATAATTAATGATTAGTTTTTTGTTTACAAATATACAAAAAATGATTACGGAAATAGTTTTTTATAAAAAATAGTGCGATGACCGAAGCGAACAAAACAAACGGTGTTACCTCTAATGATAACATCTATTCTGTAATCATTGTAAACTTCGGTAATGTACTTTATATTTTTTAAGTTTAACGAGATATTGTATTTGTGAGCTATCTTTTGCTTTTTTTACATCAAATATTGCATTTCTAATTTCACTGGATAGTTTGCGGCTACGACCATCAATATCTCTATTGAATTGTCCGCTAAATAGTAATTCCATTTTTTCTCAGTGTTTCAAAAACAACTTCCTCGGGAACCTCTTCGCTTTTCATTCCCTCATCAATCCATTTAGCCATAATATCCTCGTCTTCTTTTTTTTCTATTATATGTATTTTCATGTGATGCTTTTTTAAAAAGCTACGAAAAATAGGGACTTTATTTTTTGGAATTTTTAAAACTACAGTTGTCATTTTATTATTTATTTGTTTATAATTAGTTTTTTGTTGCTCCTTCACTGTTCAATTTGCAAAAGTATAAAATAAATTCTACGTAACATCAGTTATTAAGTTCAATCAACAAAAATACAAAATATTTTAATTTTTAATAATCTCTTTTGAAAATTAGAATTTATTTTTAATTTTTTCAATAGATAATAAAATTACTTCGCAGGTTGCCGGAAGTGAAAACTCTGGTTCAATTTTATGGTTACCAACAGCCGAAATAGCATCTTTTATTGCAAGCCAAACGAATTTGTTAAATTGTCTAAACAACTAATTGCCTCTGATTTTTGTAATAAACATGATTTATATATTTCTGCACACCCGCAATATACGAGTGAGTGCGATGAGGACTTTCTATCCGTTACTTGCAAACCCAATTAGTTATTGAGGAATATTATCAGAGTGCATTTAAACCTTCATTAATAAAAATATTTTTCAAAAGTTTATCAGAAGTATGAAATTCACTTGCAATGTTTTTTAATGAAACGGCACAAGATAATTGTATTGAATCTAAAGTTTTTAAACCGGATTTACCATATTTGTTAAGCAGATTTTTTGCTGAATTAATAATTTCACTATCAAGGATAACCCAGTTATATTTAGAATAATCAGTTTCAAAAAATCGTAAAACACTTTTTACTTCCATTTCATTGGCTTCCTGCATTCTTGCTTTTCTCCAAAGGGCAGAAATAAATTCAATTTTTGTAATTTCAGATAAAAATATTTTTTCTGTATTATAAGAGAGAATCTTTAATATTTTTTCGCTATCATTCTCTTTATGATAGACCTTTACAATTGAAGATGTATCCAAGAAAATGTTTTTCATCTGTAGTCCTCTTTTCTTTCCTGAATTATGACATCGCTTAAAGAACCTTTAATACCTTTAGAAGCCTCCATTGATTGAAAAAAGGAAAAAGTATTAAGGTCAATTCCTTTTTTTTTTGTGTTTTCTTCTTTCACGGTACTTTTTTCATTTATTTCAACAGTGATATTTAATGTTTCTAAAAAATGCAACAACGCATCAAATAAGGTTTTGTTTTCGGTTCTGATAATTGCTTCCATATTTTTTTATTTTATTGATGAATATTTTTTTGTTGATGATGGCTTGGTATGTTTATATGATGATGAAATAAATTTCAAAGATAGTTGTTGTATTCATAATATCTTATTTATTTCAACCAACAAAAATACAAAATATTTTAATTTTTAATAATCTCTTTTGAAAATTAGAATTTATTTTTAATTTTTTCAATAGATAATAAAATTACTTCGCAGGTTGCCGGAAGTGAAAACTCTGGTTCAATTTTATGGTTACCAACAGCCGAAATAGCATCTTTTATTGCAAGCCATACCGAAAAAGCCAACATTAATGGAGGTTCACCAACAGCTTTACTTTTGTAAATTGTTCTAACATTAGGAATATTTTTCATTATTTCGATATTAAATTCTTTTGGAATATCATTTATAGTTGGTATTTTATATGTATCGGGCGAATGTGTTAACAAATTACCTTTATAATCCCATTTTAGTTCTTCGGTGGTAACCCAACCAACACCTTGCACAAAGCCACCTACTATTTGTCCTTTATCGAGCCATTCATTTATAGAATTTCCAACATCGTGCAAAATATCTGAGCGTAATAATTTATATTGCCCTGTTAATGTGTCAATTTCAACTTCGGAAACTGATATTCCATAAGCGTAATAATAAAAAGGATTTCCTTTTCCTGCTTTTTTATCGAAATAAATATCGGGAGTTTTATAATAACCTGTAGAACTTAAACTAATTTGTTTAAAGTATGCTATTTTAATTATTTCATTAAAAGGTATTTTATTTTTTGGATTTTTTTTATCAATAATAAAATTATTTTCAAAAACTATATTTTGTTTTAACAATATACAATTAGGAAATAATTTTTTAAATTCAGGTATTATAATTTCATCAATAAGTCTTTTTTTAATTGTATCCATTGCATTTTTAACAGCCATTCCGTTTAAATCGCTTCCCGATGATGCTGCAGTTGGTGAAGTATTTGGTACTTTTGATGTGTTAGTTGCACTTATTTTTACTTTGTTATAAGAAATTCCTAATTCTTTGGCTGCAATTTGCAATATTTTGGTGTGTAAACCTTGTCCCATTTCGGTACCGCCATGGTTAACAAGTACAGTTCCATCGGTATAAATATTAACGAGTGCTCCTGCCTGATTTAAAAAAGTTGTAGTAAACGAAATACCAAATTTTACAGGAGTTAACGCAATTCCTCTTTTTAAAAATTCGTTTTTATTGTTAAATTTTTCAATTTGTTTTCGACGTTTAAAATAATCAGATGATTTAATTATATTATTGTACATTTTAGAAAGTCGAAGATTTTTAACTATCTGCCTATAAGGTGTAATGTTAAATGTTTCATTTTTATAAAAATTTAAAAATCTGACTTCTGCTGAATCTTTATTTAAAAAACGTGCAATCCTGTCAATTGCATTTTCAATAATAGCCATTCCCTGTGGTCCGCCAAAACCTCTGAAAGCAGTATTTGATGGCAAATTAGTTTTATAAGCTATTCCAACAATGTTTACATTTGGTAAATAGTATGCATTGTCGGCATGCAGCATTGCTCTTTCTAAAATAGCCATTGATAAATCGGTAGAAGAACCAGCATCTAAATTTATTTCTACTTTATATGCGTTTATTTGTCCATTGTTATTAAAGCCGACTTTATATTTTCCATAACAACGATGACGTTTTCCTGTCATTATTTGGTCATCATCGCGGAATAAGTGAATTTTAACCGGACGTTTTGTAGCATTAGCTAATAATGCAGCCCATGCTGCAACATGATTTCCCTGCGTTTCTTTTCCTCCAAATGCACCACCCATTCTTTTAACTTCTACTTCAACTTCGTTTTTTGTAATTCCAAGCACTTCGGCAACTATGGCTTGAGTTTCGGAAGGATTCTGACTCGAAGCGAAAACTTTCATTTCATTTCCCTCACCAGGAACAGCAAGTGCAGTTTGGGTTTCGAGATACCAATGTTCCTGACCATTAATATTTAATTCACCTTCTATTATATTTTCAGATTTTTTCAATGCTTTATTAACATTTCCTTTTTCAATTTTTCTGTAAGGAGCAATTAAATTATTTTTTTCAATGGCAGTTTCAAGAGCAAGTATAGCATCAAGTTGCAAATATTCAATTTTAATTAATTTTTCGGCTTCTTTAATTGCAAAATCATTTTCGGCAGCAATAAGAACAACAGCCTGACCAATAAATTTCACTTCACTTTTTGCTAAACATTGTTCATCATGAATTACTGGTCCCATTTGATTTTCGCCAGGAATATCTTTATGTGTCAATATTGCCTTAACTCCATTAACTTTTAAAGCATTTTTAATATCAATTTTTTTGATTTTGGCATGAGCATATTTGCTATAAACAACTTTTCCTAATAAAAGCTGGTCACTTACAAGCATATCGTTAATATAAACCGATTCGCCTGTAACATGTTTTATTGCGATATCGTGGTGTATAAGTTTAGTCATGTTTTATCGTTTAAAAAAGTTCAAAAAGTTCAAAAATGTTCATTGTTCAAAAGAGTTCAAAAAGTTTATTGTTTTACGTTTATTGTTCAAAAAAGTTCAAAAATGTTCATTGTTCTACGTTCATTGTTAATATAGTCATACATTGTCATTCAGTAGTCATACTTTGTCATTCAGTTGTTTTTATTGCTATTGTATGACCATTGTTTGACAATTGTGTGACTATTGTTTTTGTTGTTCATTGTTCACTGTTCGTGGTATTTAATACTTTGTACTTTATTTCTATTTATTTCGAGCAATTTCTATATATTGTTTATCATTCCCTCTATACTTAATACTCATCTTTCTCTCTCAATAGCCATCATTTTATTTATTCTTTGCAAATGTCTTCCACCTTCGAAACGTGTTTCGAGCCATAGTTTAGCCATTGTACACAATTCAAGGGAAGAATGTTGATTTGTGCCCATTGTTAAAACATTTGCATTATTATGTTCGCGGCTGTTTTGTATTGTTTTTTCGCTCCAGCATAAAGCAGCTCTTATTCCTTTAACTTTATTGCAAACCATACATGAGCCAATTCCTGCTGCATCAAGCATTATACCTCTGTCACACTCACCGGATACTACTTTTTTGGAAACGGTATATGCGAAATCGGGGTAATCAACTTTTGTTATATTGTTATCAGTACCAACATCAATAACATTATATCCAATACTTTGTAAATATGTTTTAAGCATTTCTTTTGAATCAAAAGAGCCATGGTCAGCACCAATAGCAATTCTTTTAACTTGTGCAGCATTATTTATTTTGTCGGCATAAGAAATATTATCTGACATATTTTAATATATTAAATTGATATTTCATCAACAATTCCGGCAATTACGGTTCTGATAGTGAAAGTATCGGGCTCGTTAATTATTTCTCTTGCCGAATTACCTTCTTCAAGAACAAGCACAGTGTCTCCAACTCCAGCTTGTACTGCATCAATTGCAAGAAATGATGTTCCATTATTATTTCTCAAAAAATCTATAGGTTGAACAACCATAATTTTTTTCGATTCGTAACCTTTGGCTTTAATTGTTGAGACTATATTTCCTATTACTTTTGCAAGTATCATTATTGTTTATTGTTTGAAAAAGTTCTATGTTCAAAAATGTTCATTATACTTTGTTTATTGCCTATTGTTTTTGATTTTGGAATTTGGGTTTTGTAATTTGGGGTTTGTTTTTTGTTCAATGTCCATTTCGTCAACAATGCCCATAATTGCAGCATCGCAGGGGTTCATTAAAGTTTCAAGAATTCTGCTTGCTTCTCTACTTGTTTCATAATATATTAACCCGCCAACTCCCGATTGAATTGTATCAACAGCAACAATTGCATTGCCAACATTATTCAATTTCTCATCAAGTGGCTGAACAAGCATTAATTTTAAACCCTCAAAAGATTCTACTTTTACGGTGCTTACTACACGTCCTATTACTCTGCCTAGTTTCATATTTTTATCAGTAATCAGTTATCGGTAATCAGTTTGGAGTTATTACAAAATTTATCTGCTTTAGCAATCATAGAAAATAACATTTTACCGACTAAAGCATATTTTTCACAAAAATAACAAGAAATTTCTTGAGAAATATATTTGCAATCAAATGATGTTTCAATCCAATGCTGGGTTTCTAACTGTTCTCCATCAGCATCTGTTAATTTGCTAATAAAATGTTTTTCATATTTTCTTTTTGCCCAAGATTCAGCAATTTGAGATCCTACTGAGCGAGATGATCTTCTTATTTGGTCAGTAAGCGAATATTTTTCTTCTTTTGAAAAATTATTAGTTAATTCAAAAATCTCAAGAGAAAGTTTTCTTGATAATTTATAAACTTCTAAATCTCTATAACTTTTTACATAATCCATTTTCTTAAATTTTTTAAATACTGATTACAAATTACCATTTACTGATTACTTTTAAATTATTCTGAGATAATCAACAAGTGTACACCTTCTTTCTCTTGTAAAAGTTCTTGCTCTTGTAACGCCTTCGCCTGTTGGACTTGCTATAGTAAATGAAGCAAATCCTGCTCCGCCAAATCCTAAACCTGCATAACTCGGTCCATTCTTAATAAATATTGAACAATTCATAACTTTAGCCATTTTGCTAAGTTTTGCAATATTTAATGAGTACATCATGGCAGTATGTCTGAATCCGTGTTCACAATCTACAGCCAAATCAATAGCTGCATCAACATCTTTAACTCTGACAATTGGCATAACAGGCATAAGTTGTTCTGTCCAAACCAAAGGGTGATTTTTATCTACTTCGCAAATTAATAAACGGGTAGATGAAGGCACATTTAAACCAATTCCTTTTGCTATAAAATCGGCATTTTTACCAACAAAATTTTTATTTGCAGCACCTTCGTGTCCTGGTCCTCCAGGGTCAGAAATTACTAATTCTGTGATTTGTTTTATCTGGTTGTCTGTTAGTTCATAAGCACCATTTTTTTTCATTTCTTCTTTTAATTGAGCGGCTACCGATTCAACAACTATTACTTCTTTTTCGCAAATACAAATCACATTATTATCGAAACTTGCACCATCAACAATATCTTTAGCAGCTTTAGTGATGTTTGCAGTTTCATCAACAACAACAGGAGGGTTCCCGGGACCAGCGGCAATAACTTTTTTACCGCTGTTCATAGCAGCTTTTACAACTGCTGGGCCTCCTGTAACAACCATTATTGCAATTTTTTTATGACACATTAATTCTTTAGCCGATTCAATTGTTGGTTCATCAATACAAGAAATTAAATTAACAGGACCGCCTGCTTCAATAATAGCAGTATTTAACAAACTAATAAGTGATGCAGAAACTTTTTTTGCCGATGGATGTGGATTAAAAACGACTGCATTACCGGCAGCAAGCATTCCTATTGCATTGCATATAATTGTAACTACAGGATTTGTGCTCGGTGTTATTGCACCGATAACTCCATAAGGAGCTCTTTCAACAAGAGTTAGTCCATGATCGTCAGTAAATGCTTCTGATACAATGTCTTCTACGCCGGGGGTTTTATTAATTCCAAGTTCATTTTTTAATACTTTGTTTTCCCATCGTCCCATGCCTGTTTCTTCGTGTGCCATTTTCGACAGAATTTCATTATATTCCATAGAAATTTTCCGTATATTGGCAATGAGCTTCTTTCTGATTTCTAACGATATTTTTGAAAATTCTTTGAAAGCTATATCTGAAGCTTCAACAGCATTATTCAAATTTGAAAATACTCCAAGTTTTTTTTCATTATTTACATTTGTTGAAGTAAGATTCATGCTTTTAATAACTTCTTCAACTAATTTTCTTACATTTTGTTCTGTATAATCCATTTTAAATTCTCAAATTACATAAAAAACTGTTTTATTTCAATATGTGGTTGTGGAATAATTACGTCTTTGCACAATTGATTTTTTTCTTTAACTTTTGCAGTAGCAACATTCATTGCTGCCTCAACTGCATCTAATGTACCCATCATTTTCACGTACGATTTTCCACCAAAGCCAATAGCAAGTCTTATTTCGATAATTTTCACATTTCCTGTTTTGGCAGCTATATCGCCTGCTTCGATACTTGACGCTACTGATAATGTTTCAATTATACCAATTGCATTCCAATCTGTAGTTTTAATAATATTCCCTATAGCAGGAACAATATCCTGATGAACCATTGGTAAATATAAGTTGTCAACTAAATAATCTTTTCCTGTTTCAGAACCCATTTTAAATGAATATTCTACAGAAGCAACATCGCCACTAAAAACAATAATATATTTTCCGGGACAAATAGTTCTTGCTTCAATGATTTTAATTTGTGCAATTTTTACCATATCATCAAGAGCTTTTATGCCAATTGCAATGCTACTAAACTCTAAAACGCCTAAAACAGTTGTTGTCATTTAAAAATATTATTACTATTCAACTTCAAAAGTAAATATAAATTGCTTCATGTTTATTGTCATACATTGTCATACAATAGTTAACACATTGTCATACTTTGTAATTCATTGTTTATTGTTTCATTATTATTTAACCATTTAGCAATTTAACAATTTAACAATGAAACATTTTTAAAATTTGATATAATCTGTGGCTTAAAAGAACAGAGGCTTAATAGTAACAAATTATTTCTTATAAACTATTTTTTCGTTTTCATCAATTAAATCAATAATTCCAATTATTATTGCGTCAACTGGTTTATTAACTGTTACCGGAGTTTCTCTGGCTGAAGTGCTTTCTGCAACAAATACGAGCTCATCATTGCCGGCTCCAATTAAATCAAGAGCAACTAAATAGTCTCCTTTTTTTTCTCCTGATTGATTGCATTTTTCCAATAAAAGGTACTTTGAACCTTTGATGCTGTCATTTTTGACAGTACTAACAATTGTTCCAACAACTTTTGCCAAGAGCATTTTTCTTAATCTTTTTGATATGTATATTTACCATCTTTTTCGATAAAATCAACTATTGCAATAATAGCAGAATCGGTTGGTTTGCCTTCTGTTACATTTGTAAATCTTGCACCGCTTCCCGAAACGTAAAATACAATTTCGCCAATTCCTGCTCCAACACTGTCCATTGAAACTACAAAATCATTTTTCCCTTTCATAGTTACAGGGTCAATTTTCTCTAACAGAAGAAGTTTGATTCCTTCCATTTTCTGAGCCTTTTGAGTAGCTACTACCGTTCCAATAACTTTTGCTAAAATCATCTAAAGATAATTAATTGTATTAATGTGTTTATGTGTTCACGTTAACATATGTAAACATGAACACATCAGCACAATAAAATATTATTTTTTTGAACTTACCCTGCCTAAAGGCAATGCTGAGTCAACATTACTATGTGGTCGTGGAATTACGTGAGTTGATACAATTTCCCCGACTTTTTCGGCTGCACGGGTTCCTGCATCAACGGCAGCTCTAACAGCGGCAACATCACCTCTAACTATTGCAGTAACATAACCACCACCAATTTTTTCGTAACCAATAAGTTCAACTTTTGCAGCTTTTACCATTGCATCCGATGCTTCAACCATTGCAACAAAGCCCCTTGTTTCAATCATTCCTAATGCTTCACTGTTATCATTCATAATTTTTCCTCCGTTATTTTTATTAATATTCTTTTCTTCCTGTAATTTCATTTAAACGTTTTTCTACAATTGTTTTAGCTTCTAACACTTCGGCTTCTTCGCCGGCAATATAAACCCTGCCAAATTTACCAAATCCGTTAACTTCAATAATATTGATTCTTGCAGCTTTTTCGGCTTCATTTGCAGCATAATAAGCGTATCCTGCAGGTTCTACTTCAAGAATAAACAATGTGTCGCCTCTTAATATCATGTTACCATATCTTACTCTATTAATAAGTTGGGCATGATGGTCTTCAACATTTTTAATTAGTTGACTTGTAAGTATTCTTGGGCAAAGCCTGTCTTCTTCTTTTTTCTCAATTGCATTAAGTACTGCTTGTCCAGCCATTCGGGTATCACCTTGACTGTCGGAATGTACTTCGAGCATTCCATAAGCTCTTTCTACTATTTGCATACCGGGAGTTACATGTGTAGCTTTTAATGCAACATCAGTTAACTTATTAATTTCGATACCTGGTGCAATTTCAATTACGCAACAAGATTGTCCGCCAACAGGAAGATATCCTCTTGATACTGTTGAAAGATACGATGCCATTTGAAGTTGTAATGAATCTAAAAAAACATAAGTTCTTAAATCAACCATAATTATTTTCCTTTCTTAATTAATTTATTACTAAGAGGTAAAGCTGAGTCAACATTATTATGTGGACGTGGAATTACATGAGTTGATACAACTTCGCCAACCTTTTCGGCGGCTACAACTCCTGCGTCAACAGCAGCTCTAACAGCAGCAACATCACCTCTTACTATTGCAGTTACATAACCACCACCAATTTTTTCAAAACCGACAAGTTCGACTTTTGCTGCTTTTACCATTGCATCTGATGCTTCAACCATAGCAGCAAAACCTCTGGTTTCTATCATTCCTAATGCTTTCATTTCATTGTCAATCATATTTCTTTTGTTATTAGTTAATTTTACTTTGTTATTTATAAGAGAATTTTTAAGTCATAATATTATGATGTAAAATTATGATTTTTTTTATTAATTTCAAAATCATATCTTTTTGTGATTTAAATACAACTTTTGAAACGACTAAATTAATCCAACTTTTTTATATTTTTTAATACTTTATAAGCATCTTCACCCGAAACACCTTTTGATGCCAAAAAACGTAATAATTTTTGCTCTCTCTCAAAATCTGAACTGGCTTTAATATATTTTACTTTTTGTTTAGCAATTTCAGAAAGTTGTGTAATGTATTGATTTTTATCAATTTCAGAAATCACCTCTTTAATTAATTCTGTCGTTATTTTTTTAATATAAAGTGCATTTTTAATTTTATCAATTCCCCACTTTTGAAATTTGAGTTTGTCATTTACAAAGGCACGTACAAAACGTTCTTCGTTAATAAAATTTTCTTCGATAAGTTTTGCTATAATTTTTTTTATTGAGTTATCGTCAACTTCTAATTTTTTTAAACGCATCCGCATATCGCTAACACACAGCTCTCTACGGCTACACCAGTTCATTGCACGGGTAATATAAAATTCGTAGTTTGTCAACTTAAAACTAATTTCGATTTAACAATTCGTGGTTTATTATTTATGTCATTTATTATAATATTATCTACAAATCCGTAAACTTCAAATAACAATGAAACTTCTTTCCCAAATTTTTCGTGAACCTCAACATACAATAATCCATCTTCTTCTAAATGTTTGCATGCAAATTCTGCAATGTGTTTATAAAATTTTAATGGCTCATCAGTTGGAGTAAAAAGTGCAATTTCAGGTTCATAGTCTTTCACGTTGTTATGTAATTTTATTTTTTCATTTTCAGGAACATAAGGAGGGTTGCTAACAATAATTTCAAATTTATCAAACGTATTAACTTTAGAATTACATATATCATCAACAAAAAATTTTATTAACACACCGTTTTCTTCTGCATTTTGTTTAGCAACTTGTAAAGCATCATCAGAAATGTCAGTTGCGAACACTTCAAATTCTTCGCAATATTTCTTTAATGTTATGGGAATACAACCGCTTCCAGTTCCAATATCTATAATTTTAATGTTTCGACATTTGTTTTCTAACAAAATTATTTGAACCAATTCCTCTGTTTCTTGTCGGGGAATTAACACGTTTTTATTTACAATAAAATTTAATCCATAAAACGGAGCTTTACCAATAATGTATTGTATTGGTTCATAGTTCAATAAACGTGTTTCAATATTTTTCCATTCATTAATTTTAGAATCCGGAAAGAGCATATTTTTATTTTCGGTATATTTGAATTTTGAAAAATTAAACAAATGTTCAACAACAATATAAGCAATACTTGTTGATTCATTTTCGGAATAAATGGTTTTTAGTTTGTTAACCAATGTGTTATAATATACGGATATCGTTTCATTCATTTTTCAAAGATAAATAATAACTGATGTTACACAAAATATAAAAAATGCCACAAATTACACAGACATCACAGATTAATTACTATAGTAATAGGAACGATAACTATCGGATATATTTATTTTTTCAATCCGATTACTTTCGCATGTGCGTCAAGCTATGAAAATAATTTATTGCATGAAACACTTGTTCGTTAAGAGTCCCGAAGCATTCTTTATATTGATATCTTTGCTTATCTATAACAATGTCGTTTTTTTAGATTTGACAACTTTTAAAAAGTTGTCAAATCTGCCTCCCCCGACATTTATATCGGGTAAGAAGCAATACCGATAAGGGCTTAACTTGACGCCAATGCAATCGCTTTCGGAACTGTAGTTCGTGCCTTAAAAATTACAAGATTAAAATTTATTAACTACCTTTGGTAGTTTAATCTGTGTTAATTAGTGCCTGTCCATAAAGTCAGTGTCTGAACTATAATGTTCGAGTTTGAGGCATGCGAAGTTTTGAAAACCAAGGAGTTTACTGTAGTAAATGACTGTTTTCAAAACGAGTATAACGAAAAAATCGGACATTATGGACAGACACTAATTAGTGTTATCTGTGGCAAAAAAACTTATTGTAAGGTGAGATAATAACAAATGAATTTCGACCAAATATTTATGTATCGTTGCATTGAGCTTGCAAAATCAGGATTAGGCAATACTTCGCCAAATCCAATAGTGGGCTGTGTAATAACTTATAACAATAAAATTATTGGCGAAGGTTATCATCAAAAATATGGCGAAGCTCATGCCGAAGTAAATGCAATAAATTCAGTAAAAGATAAAGAGCTTTTAAAAAAATCAATTTTATATGTCACTCTCGAACCATGCTCGCATTTTGGAAAAACACCGCCCTGTACCGATTTAATTGTAAAAATGAAAATTCCACGAGTTGTAATTTCATGTAGCGACCCCAATCCTCAAGTTTCAGGAAAAGGAATTAAAATTTTGCAAAAAGCTGGAATTGAAGTAAAAACAGGCATTTTAAAAGATTTGTACGAATGGGAAAATCGTCGTTTTTTTACTTTTCACAATAAAAAAAGGTCATACATAATTTTAAAATGGGCAAAAACAAAAGATGGATTTATTGATGTAATAAGAAATAACAACGTTCCAAATATTAATCGGATTACTAACGAAACTTGCAAAACTCTTGTTCATAAATGGAGAACCGAAGAACAAGCAATATTAATTGGAACTAAAACAGCAATTAACGATAACCCCGAATTAACTGTCAGAAATTATAATGGCAAAAATCCATTGCGAATTGTTATTGATAAAGATTTAACCCTTCCACAAACGCTAAAAGTTTTTAACAAAAAAGCCGATACACTTATAATTACAGAAAAAAACAAATTCCCCAAAACAGATGAACATATTAAATTTTGTGCTTTAAATTTTGATAAATATTTTGAAGAAAACTTATTAAACGAACTTTATAAACTTAATATACAATCTATAATAATTGAAGGTGGTTTGTTTACATTAAATTCATTTATAAATAAAAATTTGTGGGACGAAGCCCGAGTTTTTACCGGAAATAAAAAATTTGAAAAGGGATTAAAAGCACCTGTAATTAAAGGTAAATTATTGTCGAAAGAAAAAATATTGGATTGTGGGTTGGAGGTATTAAAGAATAATAAATTAAAATATTGAAACGATGTCATCCTTCGAGAACCTCATGATGACTTTATAAAACATCAAAATCACTATTAGTTATGTGCATAACAGGATATCTATAATATTTTCCTCCAAAATTTTCTTTTATACAAACCCGAAAATAATATTGCTCCAACTATTGTCCCTGTTGAATTTGCAATAAAATCAATAATATCCATTGAGCGTGCTACAAATAATGTTCCTTGCAAATTTCAATAACACTTTGCAACTAACACAATTAATGATAATTAGAAAACATGAAATAAATTTAGTTTTGCTTTATGTAAAAAATTATTTGAGCTTATTTTTGTCCTTTGTTATTGGTAAATAATTTTCGCCTGTAACAACTTTTTTTCCTGTTTGTTCCTCAAGTTTTAAACGAGCATCTTTTGCTATTTTACCACCTTTTTTACTGGCTTTTGCATTTTCTATTAATCCATTTGCATCTTCTGTTTCGGCAATTTGTCGGGTTGAAAGCTCAGCAAGGGCAGTAAAAATAAGCTCGGCTTCAGTCATGTGGTCGCGTAGGTTTTGCGTTTTTAGACCTTTTAAATCTTTATGTTTTTTTACTGTAAGCCCTGTCCATTCTTGATGAATTATATTTGTTAGCAATGCAAATTCATCTGATTTTTCTACTCCGTTTTCTTTCCAATAATCTGTTAATTTGTTACGAGTTTCTTACCCCGTCATTCGTTGCTGAATCCATTTTTCACTTCTGCCTAATTTTTGCCAATTTTCTCTTGCTCTGTCAATACTTTGGCTTGGGTCTGAAATTTCTTGTATTCGTTCGTTTCCAACTTTTGCTAACCATTGTTTGAACGGTTCTGCTTTTGGTGATGGTATGGATTGAATTATACGAAGTAGTTGTTCTGTATCAGCTACATCAGTTTCTCGCATTTTTCCATCTTCGGCAACCAATTTCAAACGGTTACAATTTGTAACCGTTTGGTTCCCCTCATTTAACAATCTGCTTTTTAATACTTTCCAGTAATTTCGTGCCCCTTGATGTGTTAATTGACTAGTAAGAATTTCTACAACATCTACAATACTAAAATACCATTTGTTTTCTTCTTCACTCCAAAGTGAGCGAACTTTTTTGCTTTCAAATAATTTTATATTGCTCATTTAAAAATATTTTAGCAAAAATAAAGAAATCAAAAAGAATTTTACTCTAAAAAGGAGTTTTTATGCTTTTTTATCTTGTATCATTTAATACTTTCATTTATTAATTATTTGTTTTATTGTACATTATACGGCATAACTACTTGTTATAATATTTTCCTCCAAAATTTTCTTTTATACAAACCCGAAAATAATATTGCTCCAACTATTGTCCCTGTTGAATTTGCAATAAAATCGAAAATATCCATTGAGCGTGCTACAAATAATGTTCCTTGCAAATATTCCATTAAAGCACCATAACTAACACACATCAAGACAATTATTAAAAAGGAAATAAATTTAATTTTACCTAACCATTTGTCAGTTCCGGCTAAAACAAACAATGTTAAAACAAAATACCAAGTAAAATGAATTATTTTATCAAATCCGGGAATGTTAATAAATTTAATTTCATTAAGCGAATTTCCTGAAATATAACTACCTATAAAAATTAATATTGCCCAAATAATTGCTTTTATAAACGAAATATTCATATCTTTCAATTTTTAAATAAACAAAAGTATAATTTTGAATAACATGGCAGGTATTTATTTTCATATTCCTTTTTGCAAAACACGTTGTAATTATTGCGATTTTTATTCTACTACCGATAAAAACAAAGTGCCTGAACTAATTAAAGCAGAACTCAAAGAAGTTGATTTAAGAAAAAATTATTTGTCGAACGAAGTAATTGAAACAATATACTTTGGTGGTGGAACACCATCGTTAATTTCGCCTGGTAATATTGAAAAATTAATTAATACGGTTTATAAAAATTTTAAAATTGATGCGAATTTAGAAATTACTATTGAAGTTAATCCTGATGATATAAATTCAAATAAAATTAAATTATATAATAAAATTGGAGTTAACAGAATAAGTGTTGGATTACAATCATTTAACAACGAGATTTTAAGTTTCATAAATCGCCGTCACGATGCTGCAAAATCGTTAAAAGCAATAGAAATAATTAAAAATGCCGGTTATAAAAATATAAGTGTTGACTTAATTTATGGCATTCCAAACTTATCAATAAAAGATTGGGAAAGTACAATTGATAAAACGTTAGAACTTAAAATACAGCATATTTCGGCTTATCATTTAAGTTTTGAAAAGGGAACAAAAATCAACTCTCAACTTTTAAAAAAAGAAATTAATCAAATTTCCGACGACGAGAGTTTTGCACAGTACAACTTACTTTGTAAAAAATTTAAAAAATACAATTTCGAACATTACGAAATTTCTAACTTTTCGCTTAAAAACTTTGAATCGAAGCATAATAGTGCCTATTGGCAAAATAAAAAATATTTAGGAATTGGTCCCTCGGCACATTCTTACGATGGCAATTCGCGACAATGGAATGTAAAAAGTTTAAATAAATATATTGAAAGCATAAATTCTGAAAAAAAATATTTTTTACATGAATTTCTTAACGAAAATCAAAAGTATAACGAATTAATTTTAATTTCTTTACGAACTAACAAAGGATTAACTATTAATGATTTAAAAATGTGTTTTAATAAAAATATTCAAAATCATTTTCTAAAATCTGTAAACAAATATTTAGACAATGGTAAAATTAAAATTAACAATAAAGGGAATTATGTTATTACTGAAAAAGATTGGTTTATTTCTGATGGAATAATTTCCGATTTATTTATAACAAATTAAATTATGATAAAATATTTTACCACTTCTTAAAAATAAAGAAAACGGCTAACACTATAAATACAAAACCTACAATATAATTCCACTTTAAACTCTCATTTAAATACAATATTGCAAATGCCGAAAACACAACCAAGCTAATAATTTCCTGAATAGTTTTAAGCTCAAATACATTAAATTGCCCATACCCTACTCTGTTTGCCGGTACCTGAAAACAATATTCAGCGAAAGCAATTACCCACGAAATAAGTACTACTTTCCAAAGCGAAACATCTATAAATTTTAAATGACCATACCAAGCAATGGTCATAAAAATATTTGAAATAGTTAGTAAAATAATTGTCCACATAATTTATTTTGATAAAAAAACATGGCAAAAATAAGAAAATGTGCCTAATTGAACTAATGTGGCTAAAATTGAATTTGCTTTAAAAATGAAAAGGCAAGTCATCGCTACGCTAAAATCAGTGGTGTAATTCAATCAAAAAACCGACACAGTTATATTCTATTTAATTTTGTCCCAAATGTTTTTTTCAAAAAGACTAAATCGTATCTTTGCGTATTAATTTAAGCAATGATAAAACAAAAAAAATATGCTGTAGTTGACCTATTCTGCGGAGTGGGTGGATTAAGTCATGGTTTTGTTTTGGAAGGTTTTAATGTCGTTGCAGGAATTGATTCAGATCAATCATGTGCATTTGCATTTTCTGAAAACAATAACGCAAAATTTATTTGTAGCGATATCAATGAGATAGACCCAAAAGAGATAGAAAAGTTATTTCCAAAAAAATCTATCAAAATATTGGTTGGATGCGCTCCTTGCCAGCCATTCTCGCGTTATACTGCAGGTGTTAAACCAAAAAATACTGATAATAAATGGAGTTTGCTTAGCTCATTTGCAAAAATAATTGAAGTAATTCAACCTGATATTATTTCAATGGAAAATGTTCCCCAATTAGCAAAATATAACAAGAATGGTGTTTATAGCAAATTCATAAAGACATTAAAGGAAAACAATTATTATATTTCGGATACGCAGAAAATTGTTTATTGCCCAGAATTTGGTGTACCTCAAAATCGTAAACGACTTGTTTTACTTGCTTCTAAATTTGGTAACATCAATTTAATTTCTCCACTTTATTCAAAAGAAAATTATCCGACAGTTAAAAGTACAATAGGAAAATTACCTAAAATAAAAGACGGAGAAATTTGTAAAACCGACTCCTTACACAGAGCACAAAAGCTTTCTGATCTTAATAAAAAAAGAATCAGATTAACAAAAGAAGGAGGAAGTTGGAGGAATTGGCCTGATGACTTAAAGTTGAAGTGTCATAAAAAACTTTCTGGTAAAACATTTGGTGATGTTTATGGAAGAATGAAATGGGATGAACCATCTCCCACTCTCACAACACATTGTATTGGTTTGGGTAATGGGCGGTTTGGACACCCTGAACAACATCGTGCAATTTCTTTAAGAGAGGCAGCGCTCCTTCAATCGTTTCCGATTGATTATAAATTTATAGATGATACAAAAGGTGAAGTAATTTCAAAAAATATTCAGCGACAAATTGGCAATGCAGTGCCAGTAAAATTAGGTGAGGCAATTGCAAGAAGCATTAAGATACATTTAGAAAAAATCTTAAACTAAACATATGACAAATAGCAAAATCACAATAACGGATAAGGAAAGAGAAAAAGCTGAAAAGCAAATTAAAGAATTAAATATTCCTTATGATTATAATACATTAGAATATCCTATTGAGGTTTTACTTTACAAATTTAAAACAGGAGTAATAAAAGACGGAGCAAGCATCTATATACCAAACTATCAGCGTAATTTTGTTTGGAATGAATACGAAATGTCAAGATTTATAGAATCGCTTTTTCTCGGAGTTCCAATTCAACCAATTTTTGCATCAATTAATGACAATTCTGGCTACATAGAAATTATTGATGGCTCGCAACGTATTAGAACAATAGACGCTTTTGTTAATCATGGCTTAGTATTGCAAGATTTGAAAAAATTGACTACTTTAAATGGTTTTTCATATCTTGATTTAGATTTATCCAGACAAAATAAATTTCAAACTAATTCACTTCGTTTTCAAATAATTTCTGATAAAGCCACTGAAGAAATAAAGCAAGACATTTTCTATAGATTAAATACAAGTGGCAGAAAAGCAAGCCCGGCAGAAGTTAGGAAAGGTTCTTTTGGTGGCAAATTTTATGACTTTATAATTGAGTGCTCAGAAAATAAATTATTTAAAAAGTTGACACCCTTAAGTAAGGATAAAATAAAAAGAGGTGATGCTCAAGAATTAGTTTTGCGATTTTTTACATATTCTGAATTTGGTGAAGATCCAAAAATCAGAGGACAAAAATATCTTGACAAATATGTAGAAGAAAAAAACAAAAATGGGTTTGACAAGCATACTTTACAAAATAATTTTATTACGATGTTGGAATTTGTAGAAAAATATATACCTAATGGATTTTCTAAATCATCAGCTTCAGATTCTACGCCAAGAGTGAGATTTGAAGCTATTTCAGTTGGTTCATTTTTAGCTCTTCAATATGACCCAACATTAAAACCAACATATATAGATTGGCTTGATTCTGTTGAGTTTGATGATCACGTGGCATCTGATGGGAGTAACAATTCTGGAAGATTAACAAAAAGAGTAAATTTTGTTCGTGATAGTCTTTTAAATAGAATAAAAAAGGATCAGTTGCATTATGGGAAAATCTAAGGAAGAATTTCTAAGTAGGAAGAAGGAGATAGATAAGTATTTTGAGTTTTTATCCAAACTTGAACACGATACACCTGTATTACATTATTCCTTAACAGGAGTTAACAATGTTCACCCTATTGATGATGAGTTGTTAAAAATATTAAAAGCCAATGGTTTTCTTTTGATTTATAATCTTGTTGAGGCAATAACAAGAATTACATTGATAGAATACTTAAATTCAATTTCAAAATCCAATATCTCATTTAAGAAACTTCACGAAGATGTTCAACGACTTTGGGTGTCTAACAAAAGGTTTGCAGATAAAAACCTAAAAAATAAATCTGAAGAAGTGATTTTTCAAGAATTATACAATGAAATAGTTTCAAACACGATTGTTTCTTTCACAATTGAACTTAAGGACGACAGAGGAGAAGTAATAAATGAGTTTGTAAAACTTTCAGGGAATGTTGATGCTGATAAAATACGTAAGTTAGCCACAAAGTATGGATTTGATTCAAAAGTTGGACCAGCTGAAAAAGCTGGTGCTGATTTGGTAACAATTAAAACAAATAGGAATTATTTGGCTCATGGAATAAAAACATTTACTGAATGTGGAGGGAAAGTTTCAGTCATTGATATGTGTAATTATAAAAAAAACGCTATTCTTTATCTAGAGAAGATAATTTCTAACATTGAAAAACATATCGAAGAAGGTAAATTTAAAGCACCAAAAAAGAAATAATGACAGATTATTTCAAACTTTATTTTTTTTATTTACTCTCTTATTTTATCAAGTAGGCGATTTAGTTCAAGAACTTCTTCTTCAGTAAGATTTTTCAGAAAAGTATCTACTTGAGTTTCTATTTCATCCATTTCAGATAAAAGATTTATTCCTTTTTCGGTAATTGCAACATCTTTCTGACGACGATCAACCGCACCTTCTTTTCTGCTGATTAATTCTTTAGCAAATAATTTATCTAAAATTCGGCTTACATCTGAACTTTTATCGAGCATTCGCTCCTTTAAAAAGCCAATTGATTTAGGTCCTTCTTTGCGAAATCCCCGCAAAACACGTAAAATATTATATTGTTGCTCTGTTAAATCGTGTTTTTTTAAAAATTGTAGAAATTGATAACTCAAATGATTAACAGTATATTTTAAATTAATCAATCCTTTGTGATAATTGTTACGAAAACGACCTTTTATTTCATCTTCTATTTTCACAATTTTAATTTTTTACAAATATAAGTCAAAACCTTATATGTTGTAACATGTTTAATCTTTATTAACTATTATCGCGAAAACTCTAATGCTTTGCCTTTAGTTTGTTCTTCAAAAACTCCATTGTAATAAACTGGAATTCCGTTGACAAATGTTGTAACAACTTTTGATTTAAAAGTTTGACCTTCAAATGGCGACCACTTACATTTGTACAAAATGTTATTAGTTTCAACTTTCCATTGATTATTTAAATCAACCAAAACCAAATCAGCCCAATAATCAGGACGAATGTACCCTCTGTTTTTAACTTGAAAAACTTCTGCTGGAGAATGGCACATTTTATCAGTTATTTTTTCGAGAGAAAAAATGTTCTGATGATACATTTCTAACATCGCAACCAATGAGTGCTGAACTAATGGTCCGCCAGATGGTGCCTGAAAATAACTTGCTGATTTTTCTTCGATTGTATGAGGTGCATGGTCGGTTGCAACAATATCGAGAATATTGTTATTTAAAGATTCTCTTAATTTTTCTCTGTCGTTTTTTGATTTAATTGCTGGGTTCCATTTTATTTTGTTACCATATTTTTCGTAATCTTCATCGTTAAACCAAAGATGATGAACGCAAACTTCATTAGTAATTCGCTTATCTTTTATAGGTTTATCGGAAAACAATTCCATTTCTTTTGCTGTTGATAAATGTAAAACATGCAAACGAGTATCGTACTTTTTAGCTAAATCAACAGCTTTTTTTGATGAAGCATAACACGCTTCAGCAGAGCGTATTAGCGGATGATATTTTATGGTTATATTCTCACCAAATTTATTTAAAAAATGAGATGCATTTGCCCTGATAATACTTTCCTCTTCGCAATGAACAGCAATTAGCGATTTCGATTTTTTAAATAATTCCGAAAGAGTTGATTCGTTATCTACTAGCATATTTCCCGTTGAAGCACCCATAAAAACTTTTATACCGCACACATTGTTATTATCTAAAGATAACAACGTGCTTAAATTATCGTTTGACGCACCAAGATAAAACGAATAATTTGCCAAAGATTTTTGAGAAGCAATATCAAATTTTTCTTGTAAAAGTTTATGCGTAAGTGCTGGTGGTTTAGTGTTTGGCATTTCCATAAACGAAGTTATTCCACCAGCAACAGCTGCTTTAGCTTCAGTATAAATTTCAGCTTTATGAGTTAATCCGGGTTCACGAAAATGTACTTGGTCGTCAATAACTCCTGGGAAAAGATGAAACCCTTTAGCATCTATTATTTTAATACTTTCTTCAGATAGACCTTCAATTATTTGTTCAGAAACTTCTTTAATTTTTCCATCAACAATCAGTACATTTCCAATAAAGATTTTGTTTTCGTTAACTATTGTAGCACCTTTAATATAATAATTGTGCATAATAGTGTCAGTATTTATCATACGTTTTGATTTGTTTTGACCTTTATTTTCTATAAAGTTTGGCTATTCGTCATGGCGGATTTAATCCGCCATCTCATTTTCGTGTAAAGCGATTGCGGGTCAAGCCCGCAATGACTAATAAAGCAGGGGCTATTGTTAATTGTCAATATTTCGGGAGTAAATGCTAACACTAATTAGCTAATTTGTTTGTAATTTCTAAAAAAACTTTTCCATTTCATTTTAATTACCCCCCAAACAGCTTCACTAAAAATTCCACCACTCATTTTTGATGTTCCTTGCTTACGATCGGTAAAAATAATTGGGACCTCAACAATATTAAAACCCATTTTATATGTTGTAAATTTCATTTCAATTTGAAAACCATATCCCTTCATTCTAATTTTATCAAAATGAATTGCTTCCAAAACTTTTCTGTTGTAACAAACAAACCCTGCAGTTGTATCGCGAATATCCATTCCTGTAATAAAACGAACGTAAGCCGAAGCATAATATGACATAATTACTCTTCCCATGGGCCAGTTTACAACATTTACTCCCGATTTATATCTTGAGCCAATTGTTAATGTTGGTTTTTCGATATTGCATGCATTATAAAGATTAATAAGGTCGTCGGGATTATGCGAAAAGTCGGCATCCATTTCAAAAACAAAATCGTACTGACGCTCTAAACTCCATTTAAAACCAGCAATATACGCAGTTCCTAAACCTAATTTACCTTTTCTTTCTAACAAATGCAGACTCTTAGGATATTCTTTTTGTAATGTTTTAACAATTTGTGCAGTACCATCGGGTGAACCATCATCAATAATTAATACTTCGAATGATTTTTGCAAAGAAAATACTTTACGAATAATTCTTTCGATATTTTCTTTTTCGTTATAAGTTGGTATAATTACTATTGAATCTGACATTTAATAGAATTGTATTGAAATTTATTATGCAAATATAATTTTATTTTTTAGTATAATTAAACAGTTCATGTTAAAAAGCAATAAAATAATTTGCATCTTATTATAAAAACATATTATATTTGTGCCCGATATGAATTTATTTACATAACGAAAATTAAATATGAATTATACATTAAAACTTTGGCTGATTATACCATTAATATTGGTATCACTTAAATTAAATCCGATAGCTATAAGCTCGTTTAATTTAATTTCAAAAACAGAATTAACTGGCGAACTAATTATTTTTCATGCCGGAAGTTTATCAGTTCCTGTAAAAGAAATTGCCGATGCCTTTAAAAAAGAAAATCCAAATGTTACTATTATTTCTGAAGCAGCAGGAAGTGTAGAATGCGCAAGAAAAATATCTGAATTAGATAAACCCTGTGATATAATGGCTTCGGCTGATTATACTGTTATAGATAAAATATTAATTCCAAAATTTGCCAACTGGAATATAAAATTCGCATCAAACGAAATGGCAATTGTTTATACTAACAAGTCCAGAAGAAGTAATGAAATAACTAATAAAAACTGGTATAAAATTATGCTTGATGATAAAATTAGTATAGGAAGAGCCGATCCTAATTCTGACCCCTGTGGCTACAGAGCTGTTTTAGTAACAAAGCTTGCAGAAAAATATTATAAAGCAAACGGACTATCAGAAAAATTACTAAAAAAAGACGAAAATAATATTCGCCCAAAAGAAACGGATTTATTAGCTTTATTAGAGTCAAATACAATAGATTATATTTTTCTTTATCGCTCTGTAGCCGAACAACATAAGCTAAAATATATAATTTTACCTGATGAGATAAATCTTAAAAATTCTGCATTCTCTGATTTATACGCATCTGTATCTGTTGATATAAATGGGAAAAAACCTGGCGAAAAAATAACCCAAAAAGGAGAACCTATGGTTTATGGAATAACAATACCTAACAACGCACCTAACAAATCTGTTGCTCTTGCCTTTGTTAAATTTCTATTAACAAAAGAAAAAGGAATGAAAATACTTGAAAAATTAGGTCAACGGTCGGTTATTCCTTCTTCAACTAATAGTTACGATAAAATTCCTGTAGAACTTAAATCGTTTGCAAAAAAATAATTGATAAGATATGAGAACAGGAATAATAATGGCAATATTTCTTTTTATTGCAGAATTGGTTCAATCGCAATCTTCGGACACTATAAAAACATTTAATGTTTCGCTTGAATTTCGCCCCCGTGTTGAATTTCGCAATGGTTATAAACAGCTTCGTAATGATACAACTACTCCTGCATATTTTGGTACGCAAAGGAGCAGAATTTTATTTGACTTTAAACAAAAGTATTTTAAATTTCATACTTCTATTCAAGATATTAGAATTTGGGGACAATACGGACAAGAATCAATAAATGGTTCATTAAACATATTTGAAGCTTATATTGAGCAGAATATAAAATCAAATTGGTTATTACGAATTGGCAGACAGAATGTTCAATTAGATAATGGACGTTTATTTTCAAAATCGGACTGGAGTCAGGCATCAAAAGCTCACGATGGGCTTAATTTAATTTTTAAAACACAAAAAATAAATTCGCAGTTAATGTTTTTCTTTAATCAAACTTCAGAAAGAATTTATGAAACAGATTATTCTCCTTCGTCATTTTCTAATTATAAAATATTAAGTGTGCATCATTTTAATGTTAAACTTTCTGAAAAAGTAACTTTAACAACTCTTAATTCGGCAGATGGGTATCAGAGTTTAACGAATAAAAATGTTTTATATGTTCGAGGAAATTCAGGCGGTCGCATTGAATTTACTCATAAAAATTTATATTTAACTTTAAGCGGATATTACCAGTATGGCAACATTTCATCTGGCAATAAAGTTGAAGCTTATTATTTACAACCTGAAATAAAATACGCTGTTTCAAAAAAAATAACAAGTTCGCTTGGATGTGAATATGTTAGTGGTGATGATGCAACAAAAAACAATTCAATTTCTCGTTCTTTTGTTCCTCTTTACGGGGTAACTCATAAATTTATGGGAAACATGGATTATTTTACAAAATTTCCGAATGATGTAAAAAATGGTGGACTAATAAATCCATATTTATTTTTGACATATAAAATATCAAAAAAACTTTCAATACGTACTGATGAACATTTATTTTATTTGCAAAATAAAGTAATAGATAATAATAAAGTAATAAATCACTATTTGGGATTCGAAAATGACCTTTCATTAAAATACAAATTCAATGAATTTATAACCTTTGATTTTGGCTTTTCTTTTTTACTTGCAGAAAAAAGTATGGAAATACTGAAAGCCGGAAATAGTAATAAAAATAATATTTGGTCATTTGTTATGATAACTTTTAATTCTGAATTATTTAATAGTTTAAAATGATAGAGATGGCAATTTCAACAATTAGACTAAAAGAAAATATCATATTTGTGGTTTGAATTTAAATTATTTTAAATATTGTTTGTTTTTAAGTGTTTTACCATTAATTTCTATAGGGCAAAAAAACGATTTAACAAATTGGAATCTAAATGGCAAAGTTAAATCAATAAAAGAGTCATCATACTTTGCTATCGAAAAAAACGGAGAGTTTATAAAAGATTCTTTAGATCTTTATTATATAAATCAATTCAACTTATATGGTAATAAAATTGAAGATAAACGATATTCTTCAAAAGGAAATTTAGAAAAAAATTACGTTTACAAGTTCGATAATGAAAATAGAAGGATTGAAGAAGCTCAGTATAATGGTGATGAAAAATTGATAAGAACAATTTATTATAAGTATGATGATAAAGGAAAATTAATTGAAGATGTTAGTTATAAGGAAATTGGTAAAATTGATAAAAAGATTACATATTTGTATAATGAAAAAGGCAACATGATAGAAGATAATAGCTACAATTCAGAATTAAAATTACAAAAGAAATTTACCTTTAAGTATAATGAAAATGGCAATAAAATTGAAAACTGTAAATTTTCTGCTGAAAATAAGTTAGAAAATAAATATACATATAATTATGATTTACAGAATAATATTGTTGAAGAATTATGCTTTGTAGCTAAAGATTCATCAAATTCAAAATCTGTTTACAAGTATGAATATGATTACCAAAATAATTGGATTAAAAAAACAATTATTTATAACGCAAAACCAGAAATGATATTAGAAAGAGAAATTAAATATTATAAATAATGTTAAGAGGACTTCTAAAAATTAACGACACGTCATTCTGAACTTGTTTCAGAATCTCACAATCGAAGGTCTGCCTTCAATATGAGATGGCGGGTAAAGCCCGCCATGACGCAACCTGTTAATTTTTAGAAACCACATTAAAATAATTAAATGAGAAATTTTAACACATTAAATTTAGTTTTTATTTTTTTAGGGGGATTAATTTTACTATTTATTCTTGCTCCATTGCTAGGAATGTTTTTATCAACCTCGCCTATTGATTTATTTGAAACAGCAAAAGAAACTGAAGTTCAACAAAGTATATGGTTAACATTATGGACATCGATTGCAGCTACATTGATATTTTCAATAGGTGCAATACCTTTAGCATACATTATTGCAAAAAACAAATTTCCATTAAAAAAAATTGTACTTGGCATAATAAATATTCCTGTAATTATTCCTCATTCAGCAGCGGGTATTGCATTGCTCGGTGTTATATCAAGAGACACAATAGTTGGGAAAACAGCAGAAAACATAGGGTTCTCGTTTATAAATCACCCTGCAGGAATTATTGTTGCAATGGCATTTGTTAGCATTCCATATTTGTTAAATTCTGCTATTGATGGATTTTATAACGTTCCCGACCGACTTGAGAAAGTTGCTATGACTTTAGGAGCATCAAAAACAAAAGTGTTTTTTTCTATTTCGTTACCTCTTGCAATGAAAAACATTGTAACTGGTTTAATAATGATGTGGGGTCGTGGTTTAAGCGAGTTCGGTGCGGTAGTAATTATTGCCTATCATCCTATGATTACACCCGTTTTAATTTATGAAAAATTTAATTCATTTGGATTAAGTTACACAAAACCTGTAACCGTTTTATTTATTACAATTTGTTTATTAATTTTTATTGTTATGAATATAATTTCGAGGAGAAAAAAGAATGTTGGAACTCGTTAATATAAATAAGAGCATAGGGAAATTTTCTTTAAGTAATATTAATCTTGTTATTAATAAAGGAGATTATTATACGTTGCTTGGCAAATCGGGAGCGGGTAAGACTATGTTGCTCGAAATTATTTCGGGTATAGTTAAATTAGATTCAGGAAAAATTATATTAAATGGAAATGAAATAACAATTAACCCAATACAAAACAGAAATTTTGGAATAGTTTATCAAAATCAAGCATTATTTCCCCATTTAACCGTATTCGAAAATATAGCATATCCGCTAAAATGCAGAAAAGAAAATAAAACAACTATTAAAAATACTGTAAATTCATTAGCCGAAGAAACAGAAATTTCGCAATTGTCAGATAGAAATGTTACAGATTTATCAGGAGGCGAAGCACAGAGGGTGGCAATTGCAAGAGCTTTAGCAACAAAGCCAGAAATATTATTGCTCGATGAGCCGCTTTCGTTTTTAGATATTAATTTAAAACACGATATAACATCTTTGCTCAGAAAAATAAATAAAAAAGGGCAAACAATAATTCATGTTACGCATAATTATAAAGAGGTGGTCTCACTTTCAAACCGAATTGCAATTATCGAAAATGGTACAATAATTCAAGATGGCATTTTGAACGATGTTTTTCATAATCCTAAATCAAGATTTGTTGCAAATTTTTTAGGAATAACAAATTATTTCTCGGGTAAAATTATTGAAAATAACAATATAAAATATTTTGAGACCAATGGTTGTAAATTTATTGTTTCAGATAATTTTCCGTTAGGCGAAATAAATGTGTGGTTCAGAAACAATAATGTATATATTGTTAATGAAGAAAACAGAAATAATTTCAGCAATATATTCAAATGTAAAATTATTGATATTGAACCTACTTCAAAAGGTATCGAAATTTATACGAATATTGGTATCCCTATTTATTTATATATAAATAATGACTTGAATAAACAATTAGCAATAATGCAAGATTTAGAAATTGAGATAGGGATTAAATCTGAGGATATTTGCTTTTAATACAACAAATCTCTTTTCAAATTTTTGTATATTAAATAAAATTTATATTTTTGAATAGATTAAGAAAAGAGGATACACACAATTTCCCCTAAATATATTATTTTATAAATAATTTACATTTAAATGAATATTATTATAATAATTTGTATTTTAGTATTGATATCTTACATTTTTGATTTAAGTTCTAAAAAAACAAAAATTCCGACAATAGTTCTTTTACTTATACTCGGATGGATTGTTAAGCAATTTACAACTTTCTTAAATATTGAGTTACCTGATTTGCATTCACTTTTACCAATTATTGGTACTGTAGGATTGATATTAATTGTTCTTGAAGGAGCATTGGAACTCGAATTAAATAAAAGCAAGAAAAAAACACTAATAAAAACAACATTTTCTGCAATTATTCAGATAATAATACTTATGATAATATTTGGTTATGGTTTTCATTTCCTTACAGGAAAACCACTAATGGTGACATTACTAAATGTTATACCAATTTGTATAATAAGCAGTGCCGTAGCCATTCCAAGTGCACAACACTTAAATGCTAACAGTAAAGAATTTGTTATATACGAAAGTAGTTTGTCGGATATTTTCGGGGTAATTATCTTTAATGTTTTTGCAACTGAAGGGGCAATAACGTTTTTATCAATGGGATATTTTACATTTCAATTGTTAATAATGCTTATTATATCATTTGTAGCAAGTATTGGTCTTGTTTATTTATTAAAACAGATTACCCATCATGTAAAATATATTCCAATTTTATTAATAATTGTACTAATTTATAGCATATCAAAAATTTATCATTTACCTTCACTTATTTTTATTTTGTTATTTGGGCTTTTCCTTAACAACATTAATGATTTTAAAAGATTTCATTTTATTGAAAAATTAGATCCCGAAAATTTCAATAAAGACATACAAAAGTTTCGTGAAATGATAGGAGAGTTTACTTTTCTGATAAAATCACTTTTCTTTTTACTTTTTGGATTTTTGATAGATGCTAACAATCTATTAAACTTTCAAAGTGTAATGCTTGCATTAATTATAGTATGCATTATTTTATTGATACGTTATTTATATTTTAAAATCACAAAAGTTAATGTAACAAAATTATTATTTCTTGGACCAAGAGGCCTAATAACAATTTTACTTTTTCTATCCATTCCTTATTCAATGCAAATTCCTTATATTAATGAATCACTTGTGATTTTAGTAATTATATTCAGTTCTTTAAGTATGATGTTAGGCACAATGTTTAAACAAAACACTTAATTCGATTTTATACTGCATCAAATTAAAAATAATACCAGATTGATTTATAATCATCCGGATTTTCGCCATCTGCCTGAATACGTTTGAGATAATTATAAATAGGCAAATCTTTGTATAAGTAATCTTCAACTAATGTAACTTTTGATTCCCAAGGAAAAAAGCGATAAACTCTTTCACCTGTACCCATTACCATTATAGGTTCATGGTCTTGCCACGCCCTTAAATGCGACTTGCCTAATTTTGGTAAATTAAAAACCGGCTCATCAGTTCTTACAATACCAGGTAAAAAACGTGCTTCTTCTTTTCTCTCTTGTTCTATTCTTGCAATTGGAACTCTAAAATCAATAGTTTCATCTTTTCCTTTAGTATTAAAAGTGTAATATGGGTCAATGCCTATCAATTTCAACATTTTTCGTAGATACGAAGTTTCATACCTAAAACTGTTATAATAAGTGAACACTTGTTGATTGTAAATACTTATTCCTGCTTTCCTTATTTTTGATACTGCTTCAATAACTTCTTTGTTTATTTCGCTAAAATGTTCAAAATGAGTAATTATACACAGTTCTCTTTTTCCTGGAATATTATTATTTTTCAAAATTTCAATAAACTCATCATTAATTCTCATTGGAAGTGTTACAAGAACACGTGTGCCAATTCTAATTCGCTCAATGTGACTAATTTTAGCAAGTTCATTTATTACAAATCCAATATTTTTGTTATTTAGAGTTAATGGATCGCCACCTGTTACCAAAACTTCTGAAACATTTTTATTTTCTTTTATCCATTTAATTGCATTTACTATAATACTTTTAGAAAAAATTGTATTGTCAATATTTTTAATTTCCCAATTTCTCTGACAATAAACACAAATCTGCGGACAAGAATTAAAAGGTTTTAAAATAACAATATGTGGATATCTTCTTGTAATTCCTTCAATTGGACTAGTAGATTTTTCGCCCATAAAATCCATGTCTGTATTTTGCATTTTGTTTTCATAAACATTAACGCAGTATTTTTTTGAAGGTATTACCATAGCTCTAACAGCTTTATCGAAGTTGTTTTTACCTGTATAATCAAAAAGAGATAAATAATAAGGTGTTATTTGAAATGGAATTTTACACTTTGTTGAAATTTCCAACGCTTCTTTTTCAGTATTTGAGAGAAAAACCAAATCTGATAATGTTTTTGAATCTTTTACAATTTTTTTTAAATGCCATTGATAATCGTTCCAATCGTTTTCATTTGCATTAAAATATTTTAATATTCTTTGCTTTGAGTCAAGTCTTTTTTTATCAATTTCAATATCAAGACCTGACTTAAATTTTGACATTTTTTTATGAATGTAACTAGCATACTTATCAAGTTTAACAGTTCTTTTTCTTGCAATTTCATCATCAGAACCTTCTAAAATAAAAGTTGATTCAGTAATTCCTGATTTACCATTTATACCGTTAAATAAACTAATAAATTCGAGCAAAAAACCTTCAGATACACTATCTAAAGCATTTTGTTTTTTATTCGCTATTTTGTAAAGTTTATTAAGTGCCGAATAATTAGTAAGCTTCTCATTTTCTGTTCTAATTACATTTTTTAATACTCTTATACATTCTTTAGCATTATTTCTTTCAACAATATGAATTTTATTAAACTTCTTATCCGAAAATATATTAAAATAATGTCTTTCAAGATTATTAAGATAGTCAAAAAGATTATTTCTAGCATCTGCTAATTTTTTTGAATTAAGCAATAAACTTTTAATTTTGGTATCGGAATTCCATAATAAATTTATTAAAGCTTCCTTTGGTTGATTAATTAGTTTTATCATATTTTTATTTTTTTTTAAAATATATAAAGCATTTGTATTGCAATTTAAAAAGCAAAATATATACAGGTAAACTGTATTAATAGTCAATAACAGCTAACCGGGCTAGTTTTATTAATACCGTAATCAGCTTTTACAAACCAAAAAATATAATGCCAATTAAACAAAAAACTAAAATTTAGCTTAATATACTATACGCTACCCATATTAAAAAAAGGATTATTCCCCATACCAAAGAATAAAGTCCTATACTAAACCAGTTAATTTTCTTTTTCATAATATTTTCTTTTAATATTTTTAAACTCTTTATTTGTGATACTTTATCACAAAAACAAAATGTAAACAGCTGCACCAGCCAAATAACCAATAAATGCCCAAATGCTTATCTTTTTTAAATACCAGAAAAAATCAATTTTCTCAATTCCCATAGCGGCTACACCTGCTGCCGATCCAATAATTAATAAACTACCACCGGTTCCGGCACAATATGCAATAAACTCCCAGAAATAATGATCGGCAGGAAAAATCTGTAAATCGTACATCCCCATAGTTGCTGCAACCAAAGGGACATTGTCAATAATTGCAGATAAGAAACCTAAGGAAATAGAAATGACTTTTAGATTTCCTATTGATTCACTCATTGATGTGGCAAGACTTCTAAGCAATCCTGTTGATTCAAGTGCAGCAACTGCAACCAAAATGCCAAGAAAGAATAAAATACTTGGCATGTCAATTCTTCTAATAATTTTTGCTACTGTTATTTTTTGTTCGTGCTCCTTCTTTTTATGTAAGAGCTCTGTTACTATCCATAAAACAGAAAGCCCAATTAAAATTCCCATAAATGGTGGTAAGTGAGTAATGGTTTTAAAAACAGGAACAAAAATTAGTACAGAAACACCGAGAAAAAAAATAAAGTTTTTTTCAAATTTTGGGATAATTGAATCCTTTTTGTCATTCTCTTTGTTTTTTCTTTCAAATTGACCTTTAATCATAAGTGAAATTAAAACTAACGGAACAATCATACTCACAAAGCTTGGAACAAATAATTTGAGTACAATGTTAACTGTTGTAATCTGACCTCCTATCCAAAGCATTGTTGTAGTAACATCACCAATTGGCGACCATGCACCGCCTGAATTAGCTGCTATTACAATCATTCCTACAAATAAAAGACGGTCATTTTTTTCATTTAATAATTTTCTTATAAGAGTAACCATTACAATAGTTGTGGTCAAATTATCAAGTACAGCAGACAGAAAAAAGGTTATAAAACTTAAAATCAATAAAAGTTTTCTTTTATTATGAGTTGTTATTTGCTTTGTTATTACATCAAATCCATCATGCGAATCAATTAATTCAACAATAGTCATTGCTCCAATAAGAAAAAATAAAATCTGAGAAATACTTCCTACATGTTCGCCTAATTGAAGTATAACATGTTCAGTATTATTGGAAAATAACACATAAATTGTCCAGCATATTACTCCTGTAAAAAGTGCAGTTGCAGCTTTATTTATATGAACCTTATTTTCAAAGGCTATAAATGTGTAGCCAATAATAAATGCAATAATTAAAATTGAATTCATTTAATAATAATTATAGTCAGAACTCACGAATGACGCAAGTTCAATATGAATAGTAAAAAAAAAAAAAATAGAAAACTTAAATTGAAGGTGGACCTCGTTTTTCGTTAACAGAAAAAAGTCGTAATAAGTTATAAGTTTGCGATGAAAAGATTAACTCTTTATTATAAAAGTCAAAGAGTTTAGGGCAATTATTACTAAAAAGATAAAATACTGTTGTAAGCCCTCTATGACGGATTTTCTTTTCTTTAAGAATTTTATTTGAAGTTGGATAATTCTTTGTGTCAAGTAAGGAATCTGTTTTTTTCTCTTTTGAAGAATTGTCATATTTGGTTACCCCAAATAAATATTGATTTGCAAATATAGGTTCTGTCTTTGCATTTAAATTTTTAAATCCAAAGAATGATAACAAAATTAATATGTAAACAAATTTTTTCACAGCGTAAAGTTAAGAAGAATTATCATATTTAAAATATAATAATTTGTAAAGTTGATGTTTTTAAAATTAACTTCTTTACACAATTAAAGCATGAAGTTATATAATTCACATATAAATTTTGGATGAATAGTCTAATTATTATTAATTTACAAATGAATAGGAGTTTTGAATGTGCTTAATATTAGGAAATTGCAGTATTAATCATGAACTATTTTTATCTGTCATTAAATCTTTTTAATTTTGAATAATTATTTAAGATTATATGATTAAAAAATTATTAACATATCTTACTATTATTGGGGTATTTGTTTCACTTATTTGGGTAATTATTGATAAAGGGAATCAAATTGTAAGTACAGAGAAAGTTGAACATAAAGAAAACATTAGTAACACATCAACTTTTGTTGACAATGCAAAACCGGTAGTTATTGATTCTCAGGAAAATATCTTACAACAATTATCAAGTAATATTAAATATCCGCTAAGTATATTATTATTACAAGTAATTATAATTCTGTTATTATCAAAAGTGTTTGGCATTATTTTTAAAAAATTAGGACAACAAACTGTAATTGGAGAAATAATAGCCGGAATATTTCTTGGTCCTTCAATATTTGGCTGGTTATGTCCTGATTTATCAGCGGTTATTTTCCCAAAAGAATCGTTTATCTCTTTACAATTTCTAAGTCAAATTGGACTAGCTTTTTTTATGTTTGTAATAGGAATGGAATTAGACATAAGTAAAATTAAAAATAAAGCTCACGATGCTGTTATTATCAGCCATGTAAGCATAATATTTCCTTTTTTTCTTGGTACTTGCTTGTCGTATTTTATATATCAGGAATTAGCACCGCAAAACATTAATTTTATTTCATTTGCTTTATTCATAGGAATTGCAATGAGCATAACTGCTTTTCCTGTTTTAGCTCGAATTCTTAAAGAAAGAGGATTAACTCGAACACCATTGGGAGTATTAGCAATTACCTGTGCAGCAGCTGACGATGTAACAGCATGGTGTTTACTTGCAGCTGTTATTGCAATTGTAAAAGCTGGTAGTATAGTTAGTTCTTTGTTTACTATTGGCTTAGCAATTGTTTACATAATAATTATGCTTAAACTTGTTAAACCCTGGTTGCAAAAAATAAGCGATAAAAGGCTTAAAGGAAATAAAATTGATAAAACCATTATTGCAATTACTTTCTTTGTACTTATACTTTCTGCCTATTTTACTGAGATTATTGGAATTCATGCTTTGTTTGGTTCGTTTATAGCAGGCGTTATTATGCCAAATAATATTCGTTTTAAAATTATTGTAACAAATAAAATAGAAGATATTAGTACAGTTCTATTATTGCCAATATTTTTTGCCTTTACCGGTCTTCGTACTCAAATTGGATTATTAAATACAAGTCATTTATGGGTAATCTGTGGGCTTGTTATTTTAGTAGCTGTTTTTGGAAAGTTTGGCGGAAGTGCTTTTACTGCAAAAATTGTTGGTCGTTCGTGGAAAGAATCTCTTTCAATTGGAGCACTAATGAATACAAGAGGACTAATGGAACTCATTGTTTTAAATATTGGTTACGATTTAGGAATTTTAAGTCCTGAAATATTCGCAATTATGGTTTTAATGGCACTCTGTACTACATTTATGACCGGCCCTTTGTTAGATCTAATTAATTATTTCTCTAAAAAGAACGTAATTAATTTGTATTAATAAAAAGATATCGTTATATGTACTTTTCTGTTTTCATAAGTCGAAGACAAAAAGCAGTATGCGTTCATTAGTTTAGATATTTACGGGAGATTCCCGCCTACGCGGGAATGACGGGAAAGAGACTTTACTAAATATCTTCGCCAACTAATCTATAACCAATACCAGATTCAGTAATAATAATTTTCGGTTGATTAGGGTTTTCCTCAATCTTTTTACGAATTTGAGCAATAAAAACCCTCAGGTACTGAGATTGTTCAACATAACCAGGTCCCCATATTTCACGAAGAATAAATTGGTGTGTTAGAACTTTATTTTCGTTACGAGCTAATAATGTTATTAGTGAATATTCTGTTGAAGTAAGCTTTAATACTGCATTATCTTTTTTTACAATCCTTGCTACTAGGTCAATTGTTATATTTTGAAAGGTAATGATGGATTGATTATTTGATTCGAATTTATTCCTTAAAGCATTTCTTATCCTGGCTAAAAGTTCACCAGTACGAAATGGTTTTACGAGATAATCGTTGGCTCCATTATCAAGCGCCTGGATAATGTCTGTTTCAGCATCGCGAACAGATAAAATAATTATTGGTGAAATATACCAATCCCGCAACTTTACCAAAACACTTTGTCCATCTTCGTCGGGTAAGCCAAGGTCGAGTATTATTAAATCGGGCGGATGCATAGCTGCCATTTGCAATCCTTCTTTGGCAGTTGCAGCCTCAAGTACGTAAAAATTGTTAGATTCAAGAGTTATAACAATTAGCTTTCTGATTTGCCTTTCATCATCAATTATCAATATTTTTGAGTTATTATTCATTCTCTGAATTTATTAAAGGAGTATTTGAGGGAATTTTTATTGTAACAATGGTTCCATTAGGTTTATTGTTATTAATCTCGACAAAACCGTTATGTGCACTTACAAATCCTTTTACAATGGATAATCCTAAACCAAGTCCACCCGTTTTTAATTCCGGAGAACGATAAAATTTATCAAATGATTGTTCTTTCCCGTCAGTTATAAATCCGTTTCCGTTATCTGCAACTTTAATTATCATATAACCATCCATATATTCGGCTGTAATAATAATTTTAGTGTTATCAGGAGAATGTACAATTGCGTTATGAATAACATTATACAGCGATTGTTCAATTAATCCGAAATCTAACCATATTATTGAGTTATCATTGGAAACCTTTATTTCAATTGAGTGGTTTTCATTATCCGGTTGAAGCCTGTTTACAACAGAGTGAATAAGGTCGTTTATATCACACCAATCCATTTTGGGTTTCAAAAATCCCGAATCAAGCCTTGACATATTAAGTAAATTATCAATCAATCTGTTCAGTCTGCTAGACGCTATGTATATCTCACTTTGTAGTTCTAATTTATCTTTTTCTAATAATATTTTATCATTTGTAATTAAATTTTCTGAAGCTCCGATAATTGTTGTGAGCGGTGTTCGCAGTTCGTGGGAAATTGAATTAAACAAAGTATTGTATAGTTTCAGAGCGTTTAACTTTTCTTCTTTCTGCCTGGCAATTTTTTCGTATTGTTTAAGTTTCGAAGAAAGTATTCCATTTAACAGAGCAATAATGAAATACATACATAGCATTAAAATATCTTCTGAATTATCAACGTGCAATGTAAAATGTGGAGGAATAAAAAAGAAATCCCAGATTAATGCACTAAGTACTGCTGAAATGAGAACAGGATATACACTTAATGCAGATGCTAAAAGTGAAACCGTAAACAGGAGTATTAAAGCAACAGTACGGTAACCTACTAAATCGGAAATAAAGAAACAAATAGTTGAAACTAAAAGAGTAATACCAACACTTATTATATATTGTCGTGATATCCTTTTATTTGTAAAGCTTTTTAACATTATATGACATCAGTAAATTAAAAATCAAAATTAGGGTAAATATTTTATTTGATTTTATAAAATCAATTTTTATTTTCAGAAATCATATCCTGTAGTTCCTTAATACAATATTCAAATCCGGCAATTTTACCTGATAAAAATAAAATTGTATTTTCTTCATTTTTGCTGTTTATTTTTTTCGCTTCCTGAACTTTTAATCTCTCTAGTTTTGAGATAAAATCTTCAATTAACTTTTCCATATATGATTATTTTTAATGTTATTTATATTCTTTTGGTAAGGTTTCCATTAACTCTGAAATTTGCATAGGAATTGGAATAACAATTGTTGTAATGCCGTGCTTGTAAAGGTTTCTTTGAACAGCAAATATTGTATAATTGTGTAACAATTTATTAAAAAATGCATTTCCTTCAAATAAAAGTTGACCACCTACAAATACAGGGTTAGGATATTTTGCAGTAATTACTGGAATTAGTTTATCAATTTCTTCAACAATATCGGTACCTATTGCATAATAACTATCACCATGTAAACCTAACTGTTCAGCTATATAAATGTATTTTTTCATATCAATTTCAATATTTTCTTTTAATTTATCTATCTTATCGAATCCTTTGAATTTTATTGAATCCATAACACCAACCTCAACAAATACGATATTATTATAAGTACCATTGAAATCGTTTAGAGTTTTAAATAAAGAATACAATCCAAGTCCTCCATACCCGTTAACAAGAAGAACTACCGTGCGATTTGTTATAATATCAAAACTGCCGAAATTAGTCTTCTTCATCCTGAACTTCATTACAGAAATAATATCAGGGATAACCTGTTTGATTTTCTTTTGAATTTCAATAATCTCTTTTCTAACAAAGTTGTAATGTCTTTTAATAATCACAGCAACTACAGATAAAACTCCGGTAATCACAATGGTTACCCACCCACCCTCTTCAAATTTTATAATTAAAACTGTAAATAAAATAAAAGTGGTCATTATTAAACCTATTCCATTAATTAACATTTTCCAGAACCATTTTTTTTCTTCTTTTCTAACCATTATCCAATGTCTTACCATACCAAACTGTGATAATGTAAATGTTATAAAAACATTAATACTGTATAAAATAACTAACCACGAAACTGAGCCTTTTGAAAAATACAACAAAATAAATGCAGCGCCACCCATTATTAAAATTCCGTTTTGCGAAACAAGCCTGTCGCTCAGGTGAGTAAATTTTCTGGGAAACCAATTATCCTGAGCCATATTCGCCATTACCCTTGGTCCATCTAAAAACCCGGTTTGAGCTGCAACAAAAAGTAATGATGCTTCCGACAGTAATGTCAGAAAAACAAAACCTTTTCCAATATAATGATTCCAACCAGCAGTTGCGGTTTCGACTAAAACTGCATTTAATGTTTTAGTGGGACTAATTTGAACATGAAACAAATAATACGAAATGATTAATCCGAAAGCAGCAATAGCCAAGGAAACAGATAATAAAATCATTGCTTTTTGAGCGGTTTTAACTTTAGGTTCCCGTAAATTTGGAATACCATTACTTACAGCTTCAATTCCTGTATAAGTTCCCGCTCCCATACTATAGGCTTTTAAAATCAGAAAAATAGTTCCGAAAACACCTAATTGTGAAATTGTACTACTCATCTCTGCACCTGTATTTTTTACTATTTCAGGAGCTTCACCAAGATGAGTAAAGATGCTATATCCTATTAAAATGGCGTGTGTTAAAATAAACGCAATAAATATAGGTGTCAGTAACATTACTGATTCTTTAACTCCTCTCATGTTAAGAACAATGAGTAGCAATAAAATAAAAAAAGAAAAAAGTAATTTATATCCATGCCATTCCGGTGGTAAAAAGCTAAAAAAAGCATCAGCCCCACTCGAAACAGAAAGGGTTATGGTCAGCATATAATCAATTAACAGAGCGCTTCCCGAAATCATCCCAATGGTTGGAGAAATCAATTTACTGGCAACAATATATCCACCTCCACCATGAGGAAAAAGATTGATTATTTGTCGGTAACTTGTGCTGATGACAAAAATTGTAATTACTGTAAGAATTGCAACAAAAATCCCAAGGTTTCCATGTCCCGTAAGATTTCGCATTATTTCCTCAGGACCATAACAAGAGGAAGACAATGGGTCAGAACCTAAACCCACCCAAGCAAAAAATGCTACTAATGAAATTCGATTAAAAACAGACCTGTCAGTTAAGTCTCTGGCTTTGCCAATGAAAGTGTTTTTTAACTTTCCTTTAATATTCTTGCCTTGCTCCATAAATAAAAAAAATATGAAGCAAATGTATGTAGTATGTTATAAGTAAGATATTAAACTTGAAGAGAGAAGTATAAAGATTTTATAAAGAAAATTTACTTCAAAATAAATCCAATATTTAACCCTGCAGTTACTGTAAGTGGAAATTCTCTGTTAAAATAATAATGACTATAATAATCAGTTCTGTAATCGGACCAATTTGAATTTACATTTATAGAAGTTTTTGATAAAGTAAACCCATAACCAACTCCAACCGAATAATCCAAAGTCATTATATTTCCTAAAATAAATTGCCTTCCATAAACTAAATTAAATGCAAAAGCTGAAGAGTTTATGTCATAATACATTCGTTGTGAAGGGTAAGAGCTATAATAACTCCTGTTTTTTTCAAAAATAAAACTATAAATCAGCTCTGGTTTTATATATCTGCCTTTTAATGGATGTATGTATTTCATACCTTTTACATAGTAGTCGTTTCCGAGTAAAAACTTAAAACCAAATTTCGAATAAAATCCAGAAACATCAATACCACTTGAACTTGAGCCAATCCCAATATATGCAATTTTAGCTTCTATATTTTTTCCAACATCTATAACTCTTTCATATCCTATTGAGAAGTGATTGTTTAATAAAGCAAAAACTCCAAACTTTAAAACTGATTTTTTATCAAGAATTTCAGCTTCTTTATTTATATCAAGTTCATCTGGTTCAACAAATTCAGATTTTCCATTTTGATAAGAAATTTTATACACATCTCTTTTTAATACAACAATAACAGGACCTTCAAGGTTGTCCCATGTTTTGTATTTTATTTCATGTGTTTATATTTTTTAGTTTATTGTTCCTCAATTTATTATATTTTTCAGATTGATGTAGATTGAAGAAGATTGATAGGATTGATGAAGACGTTCTTCAATCTTGTCTTCTCAATCTATTCAATCTCGTTTTTTCAATCCTTTCAATCTTTTTTCAATCTCACCCCTTAACCTCAACCTTAAAAATAATCATTCCCTTGTGTGTCTTTATTTAGTCGTGGATGTTTCATAACATTATGTTTTAATATGTCTTATTTTTCTCGTAACAAATAGAAAAATCCTTTAAATTCGTAATCAGTTTCCTTTTTACCTTTTGCTGTTATTATATAATAATAAACACCTGGAGTTGCATCTGAACCTTTTATTTTACCATCCCAATATCCATCAGCATTATTCCATTCATAAAGTTTTTTACCCCAGCGATTTAAAATTACAGCATGAAACTCTAAAATTGATTTGCTGTGAACGCGGAATAAATCATTTTGTCCATCGCCATTTGGCGTAAATGAATTCGGAACTTCGAGTATTGGCGGTGCATCAACACATAATGGATTAAAAATCATTGTGTCTTTGCAATACCATTTGCTTGTTGCAACTAACACTATTTGATAACAACCTTCATCTTCGAAATTGTAAGTTGGATCTTCTAATGTGCTTG
>Ga0209211_10000681_pt1 | contig 67881 bp, 64 predicted proteins | sample RifGroA2_FD_183992 | JGI IMG/M metagenome (GOLD analysis project Ga0209211, IMG submission 183992) | Groundwater microbial communities from Rifle, Colorado, USA - Groundwater A2 (SPAdes) (version 2) | ecosystem: Environmental > Aquatic > Deep subsurface > Groundwater | place: Rifle, Colorado... | reverse complement strand
GGGGCCGGAGTCGGTATTATTGCTTTCAGATACCATATTCCGGCGCCCACGAATACAATCATCAATACTATCAGCAAGCCGCGCGTGAGCCATACGATGACGAGAGATTTCTTCCGTGTGAGCATAAGATTGTGCATTAACCTGATAGTATTTCAGCTTTTTAAAAAGATTGTCTACCGTATTGATCAATCGATCCGGTGTCAACGTTTGTTGATCACAAATGATTGCAGATCCCTTCTTTTCCAACAGATCAGCTTGTTTTTTCTGTTCGTTAAAAGCAGATTCGGGCAGCGGTATCAGTATTGCAGGTTTAGCTATCAGCGCTATTTCAATAATGGTATTTGCTCCGGACCGCCCCACCATTATATCAGCCTGATGCAGTATTGACGCTATTTGTTTGAGACTAATGTATTTATAAACTTCATACTGTTTTTTTAGATCGGACGGTAAAGATGCTCGTTTTTCAATAAGTTTTTCATAATCGTGAAAGTGAGAATCGCCGCACTGATGGATTATGTGATACCGTTTTAACATTTGAGGCAGTACGTCTAAAACAACTTGATTAATTCGATGTGAGCCGCTTGATCCACCGGTAATATAGATCGTTTTTTGACTGTTTGGCGTATGGAGTGATTCTTTTGTTAGAGATCTGATCTCGTCACGTATGGGGAGCCCCGTGAGGATACACCGTTTCTGAACAGACGATGGAAAGTACTTTCGGGACTCTTCCCAAGCAATACACATACTACGTGCGTACCGTGAAAGCATCCGGTTGGCCCGTCCCGGTGCTATGGTTTGCTCGTGCATAATGACGGGAATATGCAGAAGCCAGGCAGCCATAACAACAGGAGCACTGATATAGCCGCCAAATGAGATCACTGCTCCGGGACGAATCTTTCTTAAAATTTTTGCGGCTGTGATAATTTTACTGAGTAATATAAAAGGGAACAGCATGGTCTTACGAGACATTCTTGAAGGAAACCGGGGAGATTGAAGATCAGTGAAAGGAATAGAAAAACTGGTAATCGTCTCATACTCAAAAGACGTTCTGTCTTTTGCTTCAGAAAACGCATAGCGGCGCCCGATAAAATGAATTGAATAGTCCTCACGGCGGGACAACTCCTGAATTAAGGCAATAGCTGGTGATATATGTCCGCCGGTAATAAGAACAGTTCGTTTCATTTTGTACTCTTTCTCAGACGCGCAATGCTGGCCAAAATGCCGATCATTGCACACGATACTACAAGATTTGAGCCTCCGTACGAAATAAACGGCAAGGGAATACCCGTCAATGGTATGAGAGACACCATGGCGCTTAAATTGATAATAATTTGCAAAGACAGAGCAAATGCTATACCGCCGGCCAGAAGCTTTCCAAAATCATCCGATGCGGTAAATGCGATCCGTAGAGCGGAAAGCACGAGAACAAAAAACAAAATCATTACAATCGTCGCACCAATAAATCCAAACTCCTCACCAATAATAGCAAAAATTGAATCGGTCGTAACTTCGGGCAGGTATGCATATTTTTGCCGTGATTCTCCGATCCCCACGCCAAAAAGTCCTCCCGATCCCAATGCAATTTGTATCTGCCGTACATGATATGAAAATCCCTGCGGGTCGGCTGACGGATTTAAGAATGTTAATACGCGCTGCATGCGGTAGGGCGCTGAGATGGCAAGACCGGCAATACCAGCCCCTACCACGGGAACTAACATACCAAAATGCCAAAACGGAGCACCGGACAAAAAATACATGGCCAGTGAAATAGTAACCAGCACAACAGAGGTACCCAAGTCAGGTTGTAAAATGACGGGACCAATAATTAAACCTAACAAAACCAAAAAGCTGGTCAATCGTTTTTCCTCCTTATTACTAAACCACGCAGCAAGGTATATGATAAGCGTCAGCTTAGCAAGTTCAGCCGGCTGTACCGTAATAAAGCCAAGATCGACCCAGCGGGAAGCGCCGTATGCACGTATACCGATACCGGGTAAAAATACTGCTGCAAGAAGTGCAAACGTACTTAAGAGCAGCGGAATTGCTATCAATTGCAGCTGTCGATAGTTCATATGCATGAGAAATATCATGACAATCGTCCCGACCGCGAACCACTGCGCCTGCTCTTTAACATAATAAAATTTATCTCCAAAATCTGAAAGTGCTGAAAGGGCTGAGACATTAAAAATCATCGTCAATCCAAAGAGTGCCAATCCAAAGACGAGAATAATAATATTCCAGGATGTACGTCTCCCGAACGATTTAGTCGCGACGGGTATCCGTTTTTTCCCGGTGGGCCGTAATCGCTTTATTCGCCGCATCATTAAATACCTCCCCTCTTTCAAATTCATTTTTAAACTGTCCAAATGATGTAAATGAAGGAGAAAACAGAATGACATCACCTGGTTGAGAAACATCGAGTGCTTGATGAATTGCCTCTAATAATGTGTTCGTCGAGCTTATCGAAGGTATATGTTTCGACTTTTCTAAAAGAGGACGAATTTCTTCAGTACCGGTACCTGGAATCAAAACAACTGCTTTAGCACGGAGGTTAATCTCATATCTCAGATCTTCAAGCGGTAACTTCTTGTTATTGCCTCCAAGAATCATGATTATCTTCTTTCGAGGAAATGATTCAAGAGCACGTATACCGGCAACGGGCGTTGTTGACGCAGTGTCATTAATTATATCGACACCACTGATCGTACCAACCTTTTCAAGTCGTCCTGATAACGGACTAAATGTTTCAATTACCTTTCTGATAAGTTGTTCATCTATGGCATATAAACTGCATACGGATCGAGCAGCAGCAGCGTTTTCTTGGTTGTGATTCCCATAGAGTTTCATATTGTATCGGGGATACTCCCAACGGGAAAACCAAAGTACCTTTGAAGCAGCCTTTTTTGCAAGAAATGTTAATTGTTCAACGTCTTTATTGAGGACAAGATAGTCAGATTTTTTTTGAAAACGGAATATGTTCGATTTTGCGTTAATATATTGCTCCATCGACGTATACCGATTCAGATGATCGGGATAAATATTGGTGATAACGGCAATATGCGGGCTCATCGTATGCCATCCAAAACTCTCAGTCTGCCAACTTGAAAGTTCCAGAACGACGATTGAATCCTTAGTAACCATGTTGAGCAATAATAGTGTTGACGTGTTTTTCTGGTTTCCCGCAAGATAGACATCTTTTCCCGCCAGTTTTAAAATATGATGTATCATGGCCGTCGTCGTACTTTTTCCGCGCGTTCCCGTAACACCAATTATCTGTTTTGTCGGGGATAATTTTAAAAAGAGACTTTCAGCCATTTCAACGGGAACATGATGATCACGGGCAATTTGAAGATATTTTGAATCTTCGGGTACCGCAGGATTTCTGATGACCATATCCGTTTCGATAAAGTCTTGATCCCGATGCTCACCCAACACATATTCGATAGGATAATCTGCCAGCCGGTCCAGAGATGATTTCAATTCATCCTTCGATTTAAGGTCAGTCACGAGCACCCGCGTGCCGCGCTCAGAAAAAAACTGCGCTGTCCCGACACCGCCACCCAGCATTCCAATCCCCATAATGGTAATTCGTTTGTTCTTGAAGTTCATAAGTTTTGTAGATTATCTTAAAAGTGAAAGCCACAAACCAAATACCGCAAGCATCATGCTGACCAGCCAAAGTCGCATGACGATTTTTGGCTCTTCCCACCCGAGATATTGAAGATATAAATGAAGCGGCGCCACGGGCATCAGTTTTTTATGGTAAAACCGTTTCCAAAAAAGCTGGATGAGTGATGTTACCGCTTCGACAACATATATTCCTCCGATGATAACGAGGGTAAATGGTTTTCCCAACATGAGTCCAATCACCGCAAACGTGGCGCCAAACGAGAGTGCGCCGACATCGCCTAAAATAATCCGAGCGGGATATACATTGAAATAGAGAAATGCAATAAGTCCACCCAGAAGAAGCGGGATAAACACTGAGAGCGGTGTATCGAGAAGACCGGCCGATATTACCCAAAATGCGATAAGTGCAATGACGAGAACGCCGCTTGAAAGCCCATCAAGACCATCTGTAATATTGAAGGCATTTGCAAAGGATAGTATGACAAAGGCGGCAAACGGCACATACCAAAATCCAATGGGCAGTCTCCATTCAACGAGTGGAACATAAATAAATGAAATATCAAGAAGGGTATAGAGCCAGTACGCACTAATAGATGAAATGATCAGCTGAAGAATCAGTTTATGCCGCAAACGGAGTCCAAAAAAGTCCTGATTTTTTGGCAGGAACGTTTTTCTAAAATCATCATAAAATCCAATGATGGCAAAGGCGATGAAGGTAAATAAAACAATTTTAATTTCTTCAATGAGCTCCGGATAGAGAGAGGTTATTGGATACCATTCTTTTAAATAATAGAGAGTGAGAAATGAAACGCCGTAGAGAGCAAGTGTAATGAGAATAATCAGAAGCCCGCCGCCCACGGGGACTCCCGCCTTTTTTTTATGAAACCGGTCAAATATGGGAGTCAGCTTACCGAATGCATCTTTTGTTCTTTGCTCCAGTCTCTGAAACTTGATGCGATAGAGCAGATTAATATAGGGTACAAAAAAAAGACTATGTACCAAAAAAGAAATAATCAGTAAACCAAGTAGAAATGCGAGATGAGACATGATAGATCACGACATTAGTTCTATAAGATATGGGCCGAATATAACAATACCTACTATAACAGAACTAATAGCCGTAAGAAGGGCCATTCCTGCCGCGACATCTTTTGCGTTTTTAGCCTGTTTTGCCCATTTAATAGTAACTAAATTGGTAATTTCTTCAACTGACGTATTCACCATTTCTACGATAAACATGAGGTTTATCGTAAATATGACGATCAAAAATTCAATCCGAGTAATCTGAAGAGCAAACGACGTCATGATGACAACTATTGCCGTTACCGTATGAATGCGAAAATTCGGATGTTGACGGAATGCGGTTGCAATCCCTTCGATTGCGTGCGTGAAACTTTTGAGCATATGGTAAATTATAGCATTTTTGGAAGAAACATACAGTTTTGCACTATACTGTTTTATAGAGTTATGCTACTATAAATAGTAGAATTCTATGATCTTTGGAATCATTAATACGATTTTCCTCATTGTCGACCTCGTTGTATTTCCTTACTTGTGGCGACTTGAATTATTGAAATTAGATAGTATCCCATACGAGGCGAGCTATAGTTCAGCATACAGGACTGCCTATGAGACGTTTGAGAATAACTCAGCAAGGCTTAATTTAATAAATATTCTCTTTATCCTTTCAGTCTTTGTTATCTGGCTTATATATTTACATAAAAATAAACAGAATATAAACTATAAAGGCTTTTTACTGATAGTATTGTTGTATCTGTACTATTCTGTATCATTGATGACGCAAACATTGGTAGACGGATGGACAGCTATGTATCTTGGATTTCTCTATCTGGGCTTCTTCTCAGCATTGTTTGTAACTACACTTATCATTCTCACCCGTACCTATCTTAAAAAAATAAGTTTTAATTTTAAATTCAAAAGTACATTATTATTTATGGGTGTATTTCTTGCTCAGCTAGTTACTATGGCTCTAAACCCTTCTGATTGTGGAGACGCTCCAGGTAGCTTTAACTTTATTCAAACATTATATATCGATATTCGTTGTGGATCAGGAGGAACGAATATCACACCAATGGTTTCTTCCTCGATGGACATGATAGTAATACTTACTTATTTGGCTTTAACGGCAATATTATGGATAAAGGGCCTCTTTTTCGATATTAGAAACAAGATCTAATATCTTCGTTTAATTCTTCTCACTGTTTCAACAAGATAATTAACCCAATACCACGGGCTCACCGGTAAATCGTGGGCATGCAGATATTTCTTTGTTTCTCCGCCAAATCCTTTTTTAAACAGGGTAAGACCCCACCACGGGTGATCAATTCTGTCAGTATCAGCAATACCAAAGAGATTGTAGTACGACAAACCTCTTCTTTTGGTTCGTTTTATTATCTCCCACTGGAGTACGTACGCCGCGGGAATAGATGACTTAATTGATGCGCCGTGCCGGTAAATCGCCTGATTTCCGAAGTAGCTGACGATCGCGGCTGCAATCGGCGTTTTTTCGTATCGAGAAATCAGAAGTACCGCCTTATTCTGTTTTGAAAAAATGCTGAATTCATCTTCAACGGCCTGGTGTGGAACGAAGTCATGACGGGAATAGGTTTCACCGTAGAGTTTTAAAAATATTGAGATGTCGGAAGATTTTTCGATCTGTATACCCATTTTCAGTCCCTTACGAATAAGATTTCTTGTATTTTTTCGCATATTTTTCATCAAATCAACTTCCGACTTCAGTACATCAATGACAGATACGATTTCAGCATCCATGCTATGAATGGGCGCTGGCCGGAACGAGTATTCTGACAGAAGTGTCGTATATGTCGGATTGATAAGAGGGCTGATACGGATAAACACCGCTCCTTCTCTTCGAGCCATATCTTTGAGATACTCCAGCCAAACTGCGAAAATTTTGTTATTCCAATCTTTAAATACCGGACCATGCCTGACATATAAAAACGTCCCCCGTTTTGCTTTTACTTTTGTAATTTGACTGACACCAATAAGCTTATTTATAGTTTTGTTTTTGTTTTCAACTCGTAACTCGCCGGCCGGCCGGCGAGGCAGGTAATTCGTAACTCGTACTTTTTCATAAATTCCTAACCGCCACACGGTTTTCCCTGAAGCCATTTCCACCTCTCCCCACTCCCATGACTGGAAATAAGATTCCGACGCAACCGTTTCAACAAACTTATTCCATGTTTTTTTATTGCTGATATCTTTAATTAAATACTTCATATTTTCGACTATTCGATTAGATCAAGATGGATTTCACGCCGTCACCCTGAACTTGTTTCAGGGTGACGAAACAAGCATAATAACTCTTTCTACATCTCGCTCTCTCATTCCTGGATGTGTGGGTAAATTCACTATTCCCTCTGCCAGCCGTTCCGCGTTGGTACAACTTCCATACCGATAACCAACAGCCGCTAGCGGACAACGGAATGGATCGATAACACAGTGATACCAGTTACCCAAGAAAATCCCCTTCTTTTTTGCGATTTTAACGATAATGTTTCGTGAACGTAGCTGCATGGGATAGCGTACATAGATAGCACCGGGAATTGTTTTTCCATATTTTCTTGCGATTGAAACCCGTTTTCTATTGAACCGGTCAAGTTTTCTCAGCTGATTGAATGCTAATATTGCAAGTCCGTTTGGATATCGTGTGAGAAAACCGTCGGGCATTTTTCCGGCATATTCACATTGTTGAATGGGAAACGACAAAAGTTTTAATCTTTGAAATAGTACGAGAAATACTTTACCCAATTCGAAGAAATTATAAAACGGGAGAATTAATAAATGAAATAAAATCGGGTGCAGCAATTGTTGCAAAATCCAGAAACTAGAAGGTGTACTAAGTGAGTTGTAAAAGTTTTTCAGTTTTTTTAGGATCTTTAGATCTTTGGATCTCTGGATCTTATTAATTACGGCTACTCCTCCGAAGACTGACGAAATGACTTTGTCTCTTCCAAAACTGAAAAATGCCGCATCGCCAAATGATCCAACCAGTTTTCCGTCAACGGTAGCTCCTAACGAGTGTGCACAATCCTCAATTAGTACAAGATTATACTTTTTTGCAATCTTCCCAATTTCCTTGATTCGTGCCGGGACACCGAAGGTATGCTGGACAATAACGGCCTTTGTCTTTTTGGTAATTAATTTTTCAAGTTTTGACGAATCAATATTGTAAGAGTTATCGATATCAGAATAAATAGGCTTTGCTCCTGCCCACATGACGACTTCAGGAACAGCCACACACGTAAACGCCTGTACAATTACCTCGTCGCCCGTGCCGATAGTAAATGATTTGAGAATGGCATAGAGAGCGGTTCGTCCTGAATTGAACGAGTACACGGTGTCAGTTTTGAACTTGTCACGAAACCAGTTTTCGACAAGACCAATTGACTTACCATCTTTCCATGTCCACGGAGAACAAAATGTTTTTATGGCAACCCACACATCATCTGATTCTGTATTGGGTGAAAGAGAGATAGCAATCATACGTATATTGTACTTCAAACTAAGAAAATTATGATATGCTTTTGTCATGACCGGAAGGACACATGACCTGGCTGCATTCACGGCACTGAATTTAGTGTTTATTACAGAGACGGCTCCTCCTGACATATCGTTTGCCACCCTTGCCGCGGCAGTCGGCGCAAACATGATCGGCGGATTGCTCCCGGATATTGACGATGCGACGAGTGATATTTGGGATAAGGTCCGCGGCGGATCATTATTAGGAAAACTCATTAAGCCACTCGTCGGACAACATCGTATGCTTTCTCATTCTATTGTAGGAATGGTAATCATCGGCTTCCTTTCTGAATGGTTTCTGAATTGGTTGGGATCCATCGTTCTGGTCAATATGAACATTATCTGGTGGGCCCTCATGATTGGTTATTTCTCGCATTTAGTAACCGACTCACTTACGAAACAGGGCGTACCGTGGCTCTTCCCGATTCCTATACGATTTGGGTTTCCCCCATTTGAATTTATGCGTATAAAAACCGGCGGCATCATCGAAAAATCCCTCGTGTTTCCGGGACTCATATTGCTCAATGCTTATTGGATCTATGCTAACTACCAACACTACATAATTTTCTTAAAGAGGTATTTGGAGTGATTCTCAACATTGCCGTTAAAAATACAAAAACGAGGGGTGAAATATCAGAAGAAGTCCTAACAGGATCATGACAATTCCACCGATTAAGTTTGAAAGTTTACTGTATTTTGTAGTTAAGGCTAATTTATCCGCTCCGTACAAAGCAATCCCGAATACGATAAAGTCATCGATCATATAAAACAGTATGTAGATGCCGATAAGCCCGAGAGACGGGCCAAGTGGCAACCGGTTGAGTTCAAGGATTTTGGTAAATGCCTGAGGAATACCGATAGAACAGGCAAATTCGATAATGTTTACCGAAAACGCAATCGCAAGAATACCGATAAACGTCAGGAATGTAAACTTACTCATAGCCAGTTCTTTTATCCGGTCACGCGTTTTTTTGTGCTGATTAAGATCAGTTATTTTACATTCAAGTTCTTTTTTACGCCATTCCCACAGGAAAAACAGCCCTCCTCCGATAGCTACCAATCCGACAATGGGCGTTACAATTTCATCCAGCTGCACAAAGTCCCATGTTTTGTACCACACCGTCAGGATAAGAAAGTACATGATCGCCTCTGCCAGGACAAATGTCCCGGCAAAAAGAAGCATTTTTTTTCTGTCTCCCACCTGAAGAAGAATGATAAGAAAGGTAACCAGTACCCACATGGCACACGGGTTAAACCCGTCAAAAAACCCGAGCAGGGCGGACAGAATAATAAGCGGGTATTTTTGTGTATCTATTTTTCCAATCAGAGGAACAGATACGTATGATTCTTCTGGAATCGCGCATGGGATACTTCCGTCTTCCGGGCATGTCGCGCTGATACTCTCTGCTGACTGAATTTCAGGAGAACTGACATCGGTGACAATGTTATTCTGTTTTGCTTTTTCGACGAGTTTCAGAATTTCTTTTCCGGTAGTCTCTTCGGTGTCAAAACCTATGATATACGCAGTACCGATGACGGTAATTGGTGTTACTTTTGATATCTGAAGCCGGTCAGTAAAGTCCACCCAGATTTTCCGCTCTTCCTCATTTTCCAAACGGTATTTCGTGACTGTGATATCTTCTCGAGTTTCGACCAATTCATCGAGATACGCTTCTTCAGCTTCACAGTGGGTACAGCCTTCGCGCAAAAACACCACAATTTCTGTTGGTGTTTGCGCCATTACCCGTTCAGAAAAGAACGGAAACAAAAATCCGACAATACCTAATAAAAAAACAAGCGTAAGCGTTTGAATACTTCGCATATGAATTAGACTAGTATATCAGAGGATAATAGAAGTTGGGATGATCAATTTCAATTGTCCCCTAAAAAGACATCGGTGGTAAAGAATTTCTTCCCTGCTGAATCTTAGTTAAATGATTTTTTACCTGTCTGAACTTGTCCTTCTGTTAATGCGAGTAACTTGCTTAGTTTTTCTACAAATTTCTTGGCATGTTCCCGACTCATACCAATTCTAGAAACAATTCGTACCTGATTTGTTGGCCCCAATCGCTGCATAATATCTAAAACAATTCCGTCCGGGTTAGTATTCATATTAATGCTATCGGTATAAAGAATAGGTGTGGTGTCAAGATTTACATTTACTTGAAACTGCTGATTTGGTTGTTCCTTTGCTTTATTCATCATATTCACCTCCTCTACAAAAAGCCCATCATTAAAGATGGGGCAAATTCTATTTGACACTTTACCAAAAGTGAGGTAATATTTCAAGTGGTACATTTATACCAAAAACATGACGAGCAAACTATCTGATAATACTAGAAAGTTACTTAACTACATATATAAATATCAGAAGGATAACGGCTTTTGTCCTACTATAGGGGAGCTCAAATTATTAATGAATACGAAGTCAACTCATAGCATACAGCTTCAGTTGAACAGGTTGTCTAAACAAGGTTTTATTAAAAGAGAAAGATACAAAAATAGAGCTATAAAAATTCTTTTTAGGCCAGAAGCTGAAGACGAAGAGTATATTAAAGTGCCTATCGTTGGTCAAATTGAAGCTGGATATAACACATTTGCCGACTACAATATAACAGGTTCTAAATTTCTCCCATTATCCCTATTACGAGGTAAAAGAAATGCATTTATATTAGAGGTTAGTGGACATAGTATGAAGCTTGCAGGCATTTTTCCTGGAGATAAAATTGTTGTTGTTCCTTCTCAAGTTGCCAATAACAATGATATTGTTGTTGCATATGATCCAGAAGATGACTGTACAACTTTGAAAAGATACAAAAAAATTAACGAATTCATATTATTAATACCTGAAACTGACGACCCTACCATACAGCCCAAGATTAGTAAAAATTTTGTTATTCAAGCGAAATATGTAGGCAAAGTACCAGAAGACAGTAAACTAATCTAACTTGTTTAATATTTTACTCACACAAATTTTCACACGGCACGCCGTCGTTGTCACCGTCACGCCTACCACATCCGCACGTGTTTAATTGATAGTACGCTTCCTGACAAGAAGAGATCTCCTCACATGTTTTACTACAACTGCAGGTATATGACCCACCCGTGTTGATCGTTTGAGACTGAATAATATATGGTGTTGGTGTGTTTGTGGAAAGTGGTGTAAACGTCGGTGTTTTTTGAATATGGGTAGTCGGGGTTGGAGTCATGGTTGGAATTGGAGTATTTGTTGGTTCAGGGGTCGGTGTGTCTTCTTCAACTCCTTCACTTGCAAATTCGTTTTGCTGAGAAGATTCCGATTGTACCATTTCTTGTTCAACCACTTTTTGGTTAGGCTCTTCTGTCGGCATTTCGTTGGTAACCTGAGGTGAATCGGTGGTAACAGACACTCGTTCTTCATCATTTCTTGTCACACCAACAAATATGAATGCAAATATAAGAAGACTTGCCAATATACCTCCAACTTTTTTATGCGATGGTCCTGGAATTATTTTCTGAAATATCGAGGGCCAAATAAGTCCAACGGGAAGAAGAACTAAAGTGAGCAGGAAAATAAGAGAAAATACTATTGCCATTTGCTACCTATAGTATATCACTAGGGTAAATACACTATTAGTTGATTTCTTCTGATCTTCCGGTTAATAATTCAACATTTAGACCGCTTGTAGAATCTTCAAAGAACCGTTCCGTCTCTTCAACTGCTTCATATGAAAGATATCTCACCTTCTTATGAAAATCGAGCTTACGAAATGTCGGTCGTTTTACTTGATTTATCACTTTTGCTTTTCTAGAAAGTGGTGCAACAATAAATAAAGGATAATTACTGTTCGGTGCAACAATTTTCAAATCAGAAAATCGTAGTAGTCCAGAGTATATCGAAGTCGAGTTTTCTACTTCAAAGGCAGCGTCGATTCGAAATTCATCCTTCCATACTACATCAATATTCTCAACATAACGTGCATCCGTATCTAGCCCAGCAGTAAATTCTTTTTCAAATTCGTCATAATGGTATTGTCCAGTTATCTTTGATTGATCATTCCGTGGAATCCATACACGCGTACTCGCTTTTAAACCTAGTTGTATTAATTTCCACTGAATCTTTAAATGCTCAGAAACTTCCTCTTTAATCTCTTCTTTGTTCTCTTCTGGTACTACCGTTTCATATTCAACCATCCGATCCGATATTCGTCCGGCATCTTTTCGAATCACCTCATCGCCATTTTTGATTCTTATGAGGACGTCGTATAGATCATCATACTGCTCATAAAATGAGGCAAGTCTGTCCTCAGCGATGTTAGTAAATCCTCTTAGTGTATAGTCTGCTTCATATCCAAATAAGTTATTAAACTCGCTAAATGGGAGATTGACTTCTTGCGGGTTGGCGATAAAGTAAATAAGATCCCATCCTTCGGTTGTAGCACCTTTAATGTTCTTCCATAACTCGCGTGATAAATCTTGATTAATTGTTTTGGCAGCTATTTTCCCCAACAGTTTGATTGTATCTCCTTCAATGATGAGAATGTCATCTCCATCTTTCATTTTTTCAAACCGTGATCTGTTTACATCGGAATCACGTGAACCCCACACTGCAATTCTCCTTCCGAGGAAAATTCTCTCGAGTTTATTTCGAAGATCGTGGTTCACATACTGATAGATTCTCTGGGGATCTATTTTGCTCTTTATTGTATCTTCATAATGCACCACCGCCTCATGATTTGTTGGTGGAATATAAAGAAGAAATACGTTTTTCATATATTAAAGTCTATTATACTTCACATTCCTTCCTTTTGCCTTCTTAGCCGGATATTTCTTTTTATTCTTTTCCATCTTTTTATCGAGTGCTTTTGTGATATCGATATTAAGGTCATGGGAGAGTAATAATACCCAGTAGAAAACATCTGCTAGTTCTTCGCCGATTTCCGCGCGGTGGGATTTGATATATTTTTCAATCTCTTCATTACTTTTCCATTGGAAATGTTCCGCAACTTCTCCTGCTTCGAGCATGAGAGAAAGTGCAACATCTTTCGGATTATGAAATTGTTTCCAATCCCGATCATCTCGGAACTTAATAATTTTTCGAGTAAGGGATTGAAGTGTAGATGATGGCTTAATCATTGCGTCTATATTCTACTCTCTTGAGACTCGATAAGCTAGAGTTTGGTTGAGTGAACAATATTATTCCTATAACAAACACTATTGCTCTGAATTTTTATGAAAAAGTGATGGAGTTTAGGAAGACCGTTTAAAAACGGTAACTTGTGGGTCAACACGCGCGACATCTGCGGCCGAAAGCTCCCCTGTCTCGGCCAATACAGTCAACGCACCTGTATAAATCGGGTTCCATCCTGCAAATTCAGTGTTTTCTGGTCGAACACCATCGCCATATATATTGTTTACCGCTTTGCTTATAGCTTCATTAAATCTATTTGCATTGTCTATACTTGTCATAAGTGCATTATATCACAAGCACCTTCTCTGTCGATTTTGCGCCGGAAATTAATGCAAGAGAAGATTTTGGAATATCTAGAAATTTGGCGAGGAATTTGCGTTATACTTGAAAAGGTAAGTAATTATATGGATTCCGGCTCTCCCGGCCGGAATGACAGGTACATTCCTTCTTCGGACGGCTCCCTCCTTCGTCCCCACGTAACGTGAGGACTACGGAAGGGCAAGCGTGGAAGGCAATTATGAAATGAGTCTCGTAAATTTGAGTAACGTGTTCCTTTTTACTCTTAGGTTTTGCTTTGACGTACAGTTTCATTTATTTAATATACTTTTCTGCCTCTTTGCCTTCAAATAATATGACGCCCGATTCAATTTTAGGAAGATATCCGGCAATTTGAACTTTTATTTCCTTTTTCTTTGATTGGTCAACACCACGTAAGAAAGCCTTATTCCAGTTTATATTCGTTAAAATGATGTGGTCGCATATATCAGCTGCCATTTGCCCGATTTTCTCATGAACGGCATCCGCATAGTTTCCTAATTCAATCAGCGGCTGGAGGACCAGCACTTTCGTACCCTTTTTCCTTTTTATATAATCAAGCGCCGCATAGACGGCATCCGGGTTTGCATTGAACGTGTCATTAATGAACGTGACTTTCCCCTTCTTCTCTTCTTGCATCGTCTTTTCAGGGAGTTCTAAAGAAGCGACTGCTTTTTCAATATCTATCTTCTTCATCCCGATTGACTCTGCGGCATGAGCGGCTAGCGTAGCATTCATTTTAAAATGAGGAGCCGTACCTTTCGGGAAAGATTTTAAGAAATCTTTCTTCCGAACATACGTTACGGTATGTCCATCTTTTTTGGCCCAATCGCCCATCTCTTTTGATCCAGCACTTTCGGAATTAATAATAACTGACCCCTTTTCAGACAGTGATTTCACCAATTCATATTTGGATTTTTTTGTCGTGTCAAGGCTTCCGAACAAACTCTGATGCTGTTCATTGATACCCGTGATAACCGCTGTCTTGATATGGCCAGCAATGATAGAGGTACTCGACTTAATTTCTTCTCGGTGATAGGCTGCCATCTCGCACACAAAATAATCATAGTTTAAAAGGTCGGTTCTGAGAATCACTTCTGCAATGCCGATATCGCTGTTTTGAGATTTTTCTGTTTTAAATACTTTATATTTGGATTTGAGAATTTTATATATAAATTCCTTTGTCGTCGTCTTCCCATAGCTGCCGGTTACGCCGATAACGGTAATCCTTGACTCGGCAAACTTTTCCCGTGCGGCCATCATTTTATCCCGTTTGTAATACGTAAAGAATGAATTCAGGACAATAACTTGCATAACAATGGCAAACGACAGAAGCTTATCTCCGATAAGAAACGCCAAACCGAGCGGATAATCAAATGAGAGAAGAAGGACAAGTAAGAGTTCGAATAATAATGATCCCAAAACGAGAACAATAACTTTTGGGCGAAGACCACTGGGACGCTTATCGTATATGAATTCGAACAAATTTTTTACGGCTTCAAATGTGTACAAAGCAAATACGACACTATTGAGCATCTCAGGAAAATGGAATGAATAGAGAAGGATAAGAAACCATTTGAATAGAGACAACGGTCCAAACATCCACCGTCTCCCCTGAACGGTCTCAAACAGATGTACTTTCATCCGGTCAAAACGATATTCCTTTGTCTCCCACCACCCGATGTGGTAGAGTGTGTTTCGGATCGTCCGAATGGTATATATGAAAAAAACGTATGGTCCCATATTGTTCTGTCATCGCGAGGGAATAGAGTGACCAAAGCGATATTATTTAGTAAAGAGATTGCTTCGCTTCGCTCGCAATGACGTATTGTTACTGTCTTAGTATTGTATCAACTGATTCAAGAAATTTGTCAGGATCTTCATAAATAACACAATGCCCTCCACCCAGAATAATATGCAGACGTGAACCTTTGATCGTACGCTCCATCTTTCGTGCAATCCAAAGCGGAACGAGTAAGTCATATGCCCCCCAGACGAGAAGCGTTTCTGTTTTTATTTTGGTCATTGGCTCACCCAAGTCTTCAGAAATGATGTTCTTAAATGTCTCTCGCATCACTCCCTGAGCATGATAATAATCCCATGCACCGATACTTTTATAGAATAACTTTCTAACCAATGGTTTGAAAAGACTAACAAGAGGCAGTGAACATATAAATCCACCAGTTTTTGCAATAAGTTTTAATATCGATATTTTTTGTTTTGACACGGGAGGAAATCCCGGGGCACCGGTTAAAACAAGTTTGTGTATGAGTAATGGGTATTTTGCTGCAAGTTTAATTGCGACTCTACCACCAAATGAATGTCCGATAACAAGAGGTTTTTCTATGTCGTTCTCGCGAATATATCTAGTAACCCATTCGGCATAATCCGAAACGGTAAACGGATGGTTGGGTACTTTGGCTGTTCCAAAACCGGGCATATCGGGTGCAAACACACGATGTTTTTTATTCTTCAGTAATGCAATGAAGGATTTATAAGACTCTTGTGCCGATTCTGCAGATGGTTCCCACCCGTGAAGAATAAGAATATCCATGCATGTATTATAGCAGTGATATCAGTTTTTTGGCGAGCTTGTCGGGATGGTGACGGATAAGACTTCTTTTCAACGTATCGCTTTTTGATTTGGCATGATGCACCTGATCAATTAAGTCGCCGAGAACAATTTTTGTACGATAGGGATTTTTGAGACCACTATTCACAATATTTTCCTGCTCTGAACGGTATATTTCAAGTGTTTTTTTATCAGGACTGCTATTGTTTACAAGAACCATGTCAACCGCATCACCGATATAGTGGCGCAATGCATCAAGGTGGTCCTGCGCCGTATAATTGGTTGTTTGACCGTATTTCGTCATGAGATTCATCACAAATACCCGTTTGGCCTTTGTCTTCTGAACCGCTTTCGTAATATCATTAATGATCAGGTTACTGAGTATGCTTGTGTACAAATCACCAGGGCCATATATCACCATATCAGCATCTAAAATAGACTGCACAGCTTTTGGATTTGCCGATACGTGCGGCTTAACCGTTAAATCAGTGATCATATGCACTGCCTCATCAGGAGAAGGTTCATCAATAAGATGTTCACCAACAATCTTTGTACCGTTATCATAAGTAGCTTGCAAATTCGTATTTTTAAGCGTAACAGGCAGTATTTTTCCGTTAATTTGAAAAAGGTCGCACGTCTTTTGGATTGCGTCTTCTTGAGAACCATAAATGTCGCTCAGTGCTGCCATAAATAAGTTACCGAACGTCATACCCTTGATCCCGTTGCCGTGTTCATATCGGTAAATAAAAAGCTGGCGTAGGAGTATATTTGATTTTTCAGACGCAAGCGCGACGATGCACTGGCGAATATCTGACGTAGGCAGCAAGCCGAATTCGTCCCGGATAGTCCGATTACTACCGCCAGAGTCCATCATAGTAACAATAGCTGTTAGATCAACAGGATATTTCTTTAACCCGGTCAGTGCCACAAACGTTCCCGTCCCGCCACCGATCACGACAATTCGTTTTTTATTCTGTGTTTTGTTTGACATAAATCCAGTCTATATTCTACTAAACCTTATAGGCAATAGCCAACTTCCTAATAGTCTAATGGTTCGAACCACTGGACTATAGAGAAGTCGACGTTCTTCGTTTTTTAACTTCTCGATGTATAACCTTCTAAAATCCGCTTCCTTTTCCAATAGACAACCATTTAACACAACGTCGTCAATCTGGCTTGATAGTTTCTCAACTTTTTCTTCTTTAAGAATTTTATTGGTAAATGCTATATAACCGTTACCTCCATATTTAAGTGAACTATTAACATGGGCAATTGTAGAACGACTAACATGAAGAACTAATTGTATGTCTTGGTATGAATATTTTTTTGCTAAAAGGACTGCTGTTGCAAGTCGTTTTGCAACCATTACTTTCTCTGTCGGAGTAAACAATTCAGTCAGAAGAGCCTCGGCTTCTTTTTTATGCAATGAAACAGTAAATAATTCCATTAATAAATCAAACATTCGCTCATATACTGGCTGTGAAACAGGATATTTAGATACTTGAGGCATATTAGTCTAATGGTTTGAACCATTGAACTATTATACATTTACTATACTTATCAGATACTGATAAGTCAAGATACCATCATGAATCGAATACTGAATAATTTTATAGGATGTTTCTCTTGTTTACTTTACCGTCACACTTTTTGCCAAATTGCGCGGTTTATCCGGATCATATCCTTTTTCAATGGTTAGATAATACGCCAAAAGCTGTGCAACCATAACACCCGGAATGATACTTGCCTCCCCGACATCTTCAATCGGCAAATAATAATCAAATACTTCATGCGGTTTCGGTGAGATGCCAATGATATACCCGCCGCGCGCTCTCATTTCCATAGCACCGGCTAAATTTGCACCAAACGTTTCATCCAGAGGAGCATATACAATACACGGTGTTCCCTTTTCAACAAGTGCAAGCGGTCCATGTTTTAATTCACCGGCTGCGAGTCCTTCAGCATGAATATATGAAATTTCTTTTATTTTCAGAGCCGCTTCAAGACTTGCTGGATATGAAATACCCCGACCGATAACATATATATCAGAAGCATTTTTTATCCTTTGGACAAGTTTTTTTAATTTTAAAACATATTCATTGGTGACAATTTGTTTGCCCGCCTTACTCGTTTTTTTGAGAAGCAATGAGCCTTTTGATACAGCACCCTTGAGTGCGTATGCGGTGAGAATGAGATGACTTAGTTTCGCGATAAACGCTTTTGTTGAGGCAACACCCTTTTCCGGACCGGCACCAATAAGAAATGGATAATCTGATTCACGGTATAACGTAGATCCGAGAACATTAACCAGAGAGGCAATACGAGCACCCCTTTGTTTTGCGGCCTTTATACTTTCTAAAATGTCCATGGTTTCACCTGATTGTGAAAGCGCAACCACGAGACTTTTATTGGTCAAAAAATCAAGATGATAGGAAAACTCACTCCCGACTGCCCAATTGATGTGATGTTTCGCAATTTTTGAAAACAAGTACGATGCCGCAATGCAGGCATACGCCGCTGTACCGCATCCGACAAAATACGTGCCGTATGCTTTTTTGATAATGCCTGCAAGCTTTTTAGCTGAAGAAATTCCACTGATCGAAATGTCGACAATTAATCCCGGCTGCTCATGTATTTCTTTGAGCATAAAGTGGGGATAGGCACCCAACTCTGAAGAAGAAACGTCCCACGCCAGTTTTTGTTTTGTAATTCGTTTCTTCTTTCCCGTAACCACGTTATAGAGTTCAACATCGGTATCTGAAACAACAACCATATCGTTGTCTTCAAGAAAATAAACGTCTTTCGTATGGGGAAGAAGCGCCGCCGCATCGCTGGCGATATAGTTCTCACCGTTTCCGAATCCAACCACAAGAGGTGAACCATTTCTGACGGCAATCAGTTTTTTCTCTCTCGCATGCAGGGCAATAAGCGCATTTAATCCGTGAAATTCAAGAAATGCTTTTTGTACCGATTTCTCAAACGCTTCTTTTTTGAGGTATTCTTCGATTAAATGAACGGCGACTTCACTGTCTGTTTCTGATATAAAACGATGAGATGTGCTGACCAGATCTTTTTTTAAGGAGTCGTAGTTTTCAATAATGCCGTTATGAATAAGGGCAATGGTTTTTGTACAATCTAGGTGAGGATGCGCATTTTTCTGAGTGACGCCTCCGTGGGTAGCCCACCTCGTATGGCCGAACCCTATTGTTGCTGTGGGTAATTCGTCAACGTTTGCATCACCGATTTTACCTATTCGTTTTTTTACAACGATTTTATTGTTTTTATTTGGATCTTCCGTTGGTACAACGGCTACTCCCCAGCTATCATACCCGCGATATTCCAGCCTTTTCAATCCTTCAAGAATAATCTCTGCCGCATTTTCTTTCTTTCCGATATATCCGAATATGCCACACATAGTTTCGTCATTTCCCGCTTGACAATTCAGCAGGATTTGACTACCATAATACAACTAAACTCAACTGTCAATATGATTTGTCAACAAATCATTGACAACATTATGCAGGAATTGCTTACATCCATCGGGATTACAGAAAACGAATCAGCAATCTATCAGTCACTACTAAAACTCGGACCCGCTTCCATTCGCACCATTGCCACTGATGTGGAAATTAATCGGGGAACTACTTATGAAACATTAAAAGTGTTGGTCAAAAAAGGGCTGGTCACTTACGCACCACAAGGGAAACGAAAGTATTTTGCCGCACGAAATCCTTACCAGCTCATCAGAAGCGCCGAGAAAAAACAGCAGTTACTCACATCCGCTATCGAAAGACTAAAATCAGATATTGTCCCGCGGCTTCTGAGAACAAAATCAAACAATGAAATTGCTGACGTACGCTACTATGAAGGCGATGAAGGTGTTGAAGAAATACTCCATGACGTTTTGCATTCAGTCAAAAAAAATTACTGTGTGTACTCGTCAAAGTCGGTTAGAAAATATCTTTACCGGAATTTTCCCGACTTTACGAAACAGCGCATTAAGCGGGGAATAACCGTTCAAGTCATTGCGATTGGAAAAGGCGGCGAAGACACCGAAATGGCCGAGCGGAAATGGCTGAGTGCTGGCACAACTGTTAATTCAACGAGTTATATCATCATTTATCCGCCTAAATATGCACTCATTTCAGTAACGAACGAAGACTATCCGTACGGCGTGGTTATTCATGAAGAGTCAATCGCCCGCACACAAAAAATGATCTTTGATACGGTGTGGAGGCTGTTGTAGATTGCTATGGCTATACTCATTTTTTCTTTGCTATTTGAATTCTGATTCTCTGTCGAATAATTGACTTTTCCGGATGCGTGCCAGTGACCGAAACCAGAGGATATACCGCAGAATGTTTACCAATAATCGTTCCGGGATTAAGTACGCTATTTACTCCGACCCATGTTCCATCCCCCACAATTGCGCTAAATTTTAACATACCAGTATCAATCTTCTCTTCTCCCGCTTTTACGAGTACCGGTTTATTATCAAGTCTAAAGTTTGCAAACATTGCCCCGCCGCTAATATTACAGTCCTTTCCGACAATGGCATCTCCAACATAATTAATATGGGCAATATGGGTATTGTTCATAATAATACAGTTCTTAAGTTCAACAGAAAAGCCAATGTTGACATTGTCGCCCAGAATAACGTTCTCACGAATATTCGTATGAGGATGGATATAACAGTTTTTCCCCTGAATAATTTTTCCGTCTGTATATTCTTTAATCTTTGGAATAACGTCCCACACGTTTTCAACGCCGTCAAAAATATCGGCGAATGGAAATGTTGACAGGTCAAAATATGATAGCGGTTTGAAATTCATATTTAAGTGATTATTTTTCGTGCTTCTTCCAATTCTTCCGGACTGTTTACCCCGCGCCATCTCAAATTTGTTTCGCGTACATCAGCAATTGTATTCCCATTTTTTACTGCCAGTCTGATTATATCAGTTACATAATACTCATGAGCCGCGTTTTCATTTTTTATCTGAGGTAAACACGTATCAAGAAATGAACGATTAAATACATAACAGCCGGTATTCACTTCATGAATTCTCTTTTGCTCGACAGAGGCATCCTTTTCCTCAACAATATCGATAACATGTTCTGTGCTGTCTCGAACAATTCTTCCTAAACCAGACGGGTCATCCAGATAAACAGTTAACAGCGTCACATCGGCACTCGTACTATGGTGTATGTCAATCATTTTTTGATACAGTACGGCAGGATACGTGTAAGAATCATCACCATAGACTGAAATAATCGTTTGATGATCAGACGGAACAAGTTTTAGTCCACAGGAAAGAGCATGAGCCGTACCGAGTTGCTCTTCTTGTACGACGTACTGCACGGTGTTTTTAAAATAATCCATGATACTTTCTTTTGCGTACCCAACGACCATAACAATGTTTGATATTCCTGAGCGGCGCATGTTTTCAACGGTGTAAGAAACCATGGGTTTTCCATCCAGATGTAGCATCGCTTTATTACTATCTTCAGTTGAACGCATACGCGTCCCTTTTCCTGCCGCTAAAATGATTGCACTTACCTTATCCATCTTTTCGAATATCCGCCCCTAACGCGGACAACCGTTCTGCCAGTTGCTCGTATCCCCGCTCAATAATCTCAGCGTGGTCGATAATACTTTTATCTTTTGCAATCAGTGCTGCTATAACAAGAGCAATACCAGCACGAATATCGGGCGAAGCCTGGTAAGAGCCTTGTAGTTTTGTAGGCCCATAAATAATGACGCGATGCGGATCACAAATGGTAATCTGTGCTCCCATTCGAATCAGTTTATCCACAAAAAACATGCGTGACTCGTACAAGGGGTCGTGAAATAACGTTTCTCCCTGAGCTTGTGTTCCCAGAACAATAAACGGGCTCATTAAGTCAGTCGGAAATCCCGGATGCGGCGCAGACTGAATACGTTTCTTCGATGCCGTCAGTTTTTCAACAGAAACAGTTAAGGAATTTCCAGCAAAACGATACGAGACTCCGAATTGTTTAAGAATGTGTAAAGGTTGTTGAATATCTGATTCGTGAACTCCTTCAATCTCAACAGCTCCGTCCATTACTGCCGAAAGCACGGCAAAGGTACCTGCCTCAATATAATCTGGCTGAATTTTATACGTCGTGCCGGCTAACTGTGCTTTTCCTGAAACAGAAATTTTATTGGTACCCATTTCATCTATTGAAGCGCCGCACGCATTGAGAAAATGTGCGAGGTCGACAATATGCGGTTCACAAGCTGCATTTTCAATGTGCACGTTTAAACTACTTAACGCTATTGCCATAATAATATTCTCCGTTCCGGTCACCGAAGGCTCATCGAGAAACAGATTGATTTCATGATCTATTTTTCTCTCTGACCGTTCAACATGATATTGGGATGGGGCTTGTACAATGGTCGCACCAAGCATTTCCAGAGCTCGTAAGTGTGTGTCGATTGTTCTTTGGCCAATTATGTCGCCACCCGGATGAGGTAAATCAACTGCCCCAAATCGGGCATAGAGAGGACCGAGTAGAAGTACGGAAGCACGTAATTTTTTTGCTAATTCGGGATTTACGTGGTAGGAATTAACTCCGTCCGTCCGTATGGTCAATGAATTTGAACCAACACCGTCTATTTGTGCGCCTAAATCTTTGAGAATATCCGCCATTGCGGATACGTCGTGAATACGAGGGACATTGGTCAATCGGGTTTCGCCTTTTACTAATAATGTTGCCGCCATGATGGGTAATACCGCATTTTTGTTACCGGCCACCGCAATAGTACCTGATAATTTCTTTCCGCCGTTAATAATAAATTTAGACATATGTTGACGTCATTGCGAGGAATGATAATGACGAAGCAATCCCCTTCAGTATAAGATTGCTTCACTTCGTTCGCAATGACAGTTAATCAAAATTCTCCTATTAGTACAACTTCTTCGTGTAAATTGATCCCAAACTTTTCCTTTACGTTTGTTTTTGCCAAATCAATAAGCTGCTTAACGTCTTGTGCCGTAGCGCCACCCATATTCAAAATAAAGTTTGCATGCTCATCTGAAAATTTTGCGTTTCCGATTTGTTTTCCTTTTAATCCACAGGCGTCGATGAGAAATCCGGCGGATTGAATATTGTTGGGGATTTTTGCCCGCTTTGCATCTTCAGCTGAAATATTGCGAAAGGTGCATCCGGCAGTCGGAAACCCTTTTGGCTGCGTAGCATGACGGTGCTGCATGGCCGCTTCTGCTTTCTTCCAAATTTGCTCTTTTTCATCGAGACGCTGCTCAAAGCCTACCACAACGGACACGACTAATTGTTTTGTTTTTTGCAGAGTGCTTACATCATATCCAAATTCAAAATATGATTGGGGAACGGTAGTAACTTTATTATCTGAAATAATATCAGCCTCAACTACATGACTGCCAAAAAAATCGTTTTGGCTCATATTGTGAGCGTTTATGTATATAGCACCGCCCACGGTCCCCGGTTGGCCTAGAAAATTTTCAAGTCCTGAAAGGCCCTGATCAAGCGTATAGCGAACGAGGCGATTTACCAGGACGCCGGTGTCTGCTTTAACGTACACGTTTTTACGATCCTCTTCAGATGAATTGGATAGCCTGCCTTTATAAGCAATAATACTAATAGTGTTCATTTTATTTTTAATGACCAGTCCGCGAAATCCTTTATCGCCTACGAGAACATTTGTACCGCCGCCGAGGACAACATAGGGAATTTTTTTGTCAGATGCAAATCGAAGCGCCTCCTGTAAGTCATGAAGAGAATCTACCTCAACAAAATAATCGGCGGGACCACCGATCCGCCAATTAGTAAACTGCAAAAGAGGAATTTGTTCAAGAATGTTCATTATTATTGTCATTGCGAGGAATATAATGACGAAGCAATCTTAACCATAAATGGGATTGCTTCATTTCCTTCGCAATGACAGATGCTTTATAATCTCGCCGTGCCACGTATAGATGTCCCCCGCTCCCATGGTGAATAGTATATCATTTTGAGTGAGTTTCCTGCCTATTTTTTCATAAAAATCCTTCGCATCTTTGACATAGTACGTATGCGGGCTTTGCTTCTTTATCTCATCAACGAGTTTTTTAGAAGATACTTTTTTGTCAGCTTTCTCACGTGCCGATGCAAATATGTCACAAATACCCACGAGAGAAGCTGATGAAAAACAGGTAACAAAATCATCAAACAAGGCTTTTGTCCGGGAATACGTGTGCGGTTGAAACAGAACAACTATTCGTGATTGTGGATACCACGTTTTTGCAGCGCTTAGGGTAGCTTCAATTTCTCGGGGATGATGCGCATAGTCATCAAATAGTTTAATTCCTTTTTGTTCTGCTATAAATTCGAAACGTCGTTTTGTCCCGGAAAAGGTTGAGAGCGTGTGGGCAATCTGCCGCCATGAGATACCTGCCTCGTGAGCCGCAATCGCCGCGGCCGTAGCATTTTGAATATTGTGAAATCCGGGAACGGTCAGTAAAACAGTGCATAGTTTTTTGTCTTTGATACGGAGTTCAAAAGTGCTTTTCTGGTCAGAAATGCTGATGGACCCGATACGAATAGAAACGTGTTCTGATATACCATAGGTAATTTTTTTAGTGGTAATCTCGGGGATTGCTTGGACAACCTGTGTATCATCACCATTGACAATAACGCAACCGGAATGGTCCGTTTGATTTGCAAATGAGATAAAAACCTTCCGAACATCATCGATTGACTTAAATACATCAGGATGATCAAAATCGATATTGGTAATAACAGCAATATGCGGTTTTTGATAGAGAAAGCGGGGCGTTTTATTTGAAACAGGATCGGAAACATACTCATCGGCTTCAGCGACAAAATAATCTCCGTTCCCCCACTGTCCAGACGTCTTTAAAGAGAGTATAGACCCTGCTCCTACTGCATATGATGGATCTTTTTTTGATTTTACCAGAATGTGTGCGATCATGGCCGACGTGGTCGTCTTACCATGCGATCCGGCGACAGATATTTGCTTTTTATCCTGCATGAATAAGCCGAGTGCTTCACCATGTGTCAAAACCCTATAGTTCAACTTTTTTGCATGAACCGCTTCCGGATTTTTCATACCATTGTGCGCACCAGTAACCACAACTAACACTTCTTGCGGTTTATATGCGGTTAATGACTTTTGTATATTTGAAGATTTAAATCCAATAAGCGGTGTAATATGATGCTGTATTAATTGCTCATCGGTGACAAATTTTTCTTGAACATCTGAGCCATACACGATACATCCTCTCTCCTTTGCAATAAGAGCCAGAGGAGTCATACCGACCCCTTTGATTCCGACAAAGTACACTGATTTAAAAGGAAATTGCTTATTCATACGAGATAAATATAACTGACCATTCTTTTGTCCCGATCTCCTCTTCGATACGAGTAATACGCGTCATTGCATTTAGTACATTCGGGTATTAGGTCAATATGATAGTCGCTCAATCCGCAGGATAAGAGCTGTTGATAATTTATTTTCTGCAAGTCAATATAGTTTATTCCACGAGATTTAATAACACTTTTTGTACCAAATTTTTCTATAAATAATTGTGTACGATCTGGCGGGATATCGTAACAGCATGACTTAATCGCCGGTCCAATGGCGGCTCTAATTGACTGAAAAGAAGATCCCAAATCAACCATTGAGGTAACTGCTTTATAAGCAATATGTTTCAGGGTACCTTTCCACCCCGCATGCACCGCACCGACAATATGCTTGTCAGGATCAAAAAGTAATAAGGGAACACAATCTGCAGTCACGACACCAATCGGAACGTCAGATATCGCGGTCAGTAATCCATCTGAAACAACTGTTAAATTTGTATCGAATACAGAAACCACCGTATCATCGTGTGTCTGCGTTGGAATAATTAATTCATCTCGTATGCCATTAAGCATATGGTCTTTGACCGTAAATGCGTGTCTGATTGATGGAAAAGAAGAGAGTAATGCTGATTGAATCATAGTTGTCATCCCCGACCTGATCGGGGATCTCTCATGTAATAGATTCCCGCTTTCCTGCCTGCCGGTAGGCATGGCGCGGGAATGACTTAATTTTATGTAATCTCTTTAGTGCTTTTTTCACAGCTTCATGCTCACTCCAGGGATATTCTTTGGTCCCGCGGCACAAGCTTCTTTCATGACCTTTACCTGTTAAAATGACGATGTCTCCCCATTTTGCACCAGATGTCGCAAAATTTATGGCTTCCTGCCTAGACTTATACACATGCACATTTTGTTTCCGTTTCATGCCGGACTTGATTTGCTCGACAATAGAATAAAAATCCTCAATTCTGTAATCTTCTTCTGTTATAACAGAAATGTCAGCGATGCGGCCGGATATTTCTCCCATAACAGGCCGTTTTTTATAATCGCGTAAACCGGCACATCCAAACACATGAATCAAACGTCCTTCAGTTTTTTTCCGGACCGTTGAAAGAACTTGTTCAAGCCCATTTGACGTATGAGCAAAGTCAATAATAATACCAAATCCGTATTTCGTTTTTATTACTTCGTATCTCCCTTTAATTCCTTTAAAACCTGCAACTGTTTTACGAATGACATCATCAGAAATACCGAATTGCTTGGTAGCCGTATATGCTGCAAGGATATTATACTTGTTATAATCCCCTGGAAGAGTTGTTTTGAATTTGAATGTCTGTAACATAACATCTCCAGTCTTTAATCCGTATGTGATTAATTCTTGAATCTTAAATCGTAAATCATAAATCAATTTATAGGATCGATCTTCCCGATTCACAATCGCAACTTTGGATCTCTCAAGCAACTTAATTTTACTCCGCGCATACTCTTCATAGGTGAAATGGTAATCAAGATGTTCGGGTGTAATATTGGTAATAACGCCGATTCCAAAAGGAATTCCCCATACCCGATTTTGATCGAGTCCATGCGAGGTAACTTCAAGAACAAAATGAGTATCGCCGTGATCAACTGCTTTTTTAAGCATTTGTTGGAGAAACCATGGATCGGGCGTGGTTACATGAAATCCCGTATCGTATTCTTTTCCGCCGACTCGTGCATAGACCGACGATATCATGGAAACGTTCTTCTCTGCCTCTGAAAGAATTTCATAGATGAGATGCGTGGTCGTCGTTTTTCCGTCCGTACCCGTAATGCCGATCATATGCAGTTTTCTTGCCGGAAACCCATAATAAAGACAGGCGGCAAAGGCATTGAACAGATGGAAGATGTTTTTGATCGAACGGATCATGTTCGTCATCATGAACCAATTATAACAAAAGACTGTCTTTATTGAGGATACATACCAAAATAGGGAAACAGTTCGTTTGCGATGTCAAAAAATAACGGAGCGGCCGTTTCTGATCCCCAGGGAGAAGAAGTGGGTTCACGTAACGTAACAAGCATGACAAATCGGGGATTTTCAACCGGACCAAAGCCGACAAATGATGCAATTGTTTTGTCAGAATCATAATGGCCTTCGACCGGTATTTGTGCTGTACCCGTCTTTCCCGCGATTCTAAATCCTTTAGTAACAGTCCATTGTGCCTCGCCATACTCTACCGCATCTACCATGAGCTCCGCAATTACTTTCGCCGTCGGAGCAGAATAGAGTCTTCTTGTTTCCTTAGGAGGTATTTCAATTTTTTTTCCGTCCTCAGACACAATTTCTTTTACTAAACGAGGTTCCATAAGAACGCCATTATTTGCAATAGCCGCTATAGCACGAATCATTTGTATGGGCGTTATCGCAATCCCTTGGCCAAATGATGTCGTTGCTAAATCTATATCGCGCCATTCGCTTTCGTCACGCATGAACGTCTCGGCCTCTTCCTGCAAATCAATGCCCGTCTTTGAACCCAACCCTAAATCTGAAAGAAGGCTCAGCATACCATCTTTTCCCAACATGCTAGAAATATATACCATGCCGACGTTTGAAGAATACTGTAGGATTTCCGACATGGAAATCTTACCGTGATATTCACTATTCCACGTTTTGATCTGATAGCCGGAAACCGTAACCGGCCCCGATTCATCATAGGTATCAGTCGGCTTGAGCTTCTTAAGTTCAAAGGCCTTTGCCATCACTAACGGCTTAAATGTCGATCCTGGCTCATACGTATCCGCAACAATAGGATTACGATAATATTCATCCGGAAATTCGGAAAATAGGAGTGGATCGTAGTTTGGGTATGATGCAGATGCTAAAATGCCTCCCGTCTTTGGATCCAAAATAACCACATTTCCCGCCTTTGCACCATATTTTTCAAGCGCTTTCTTTAGTTTTGTCTCGGCGATAAACTGGACCGTTTTATCCAGATACAACACTAACGATCTTCCGTGTTTTGGCTCAATTCGATCAATTTTTCCAATAACAATAGGATTTCCATAGGCGTCTCGCTCTTGAAGTAAAAAACCCGGTTGTCCGGCCAATTCTTTATCATAAAATCCCTCAAGACCAAAATATCCTTTCGGCTTCCCTAACGCATCCTTTCCGACAAATCCGAGCAAATGCGCCGCCATGGATGTTTCAGGATAAAAACGTTTGTCTTCACGTTCAAAACCTAAACCTGCCAATTCCAACTCTTTTATCTTATCAACCGTCTGCTCATCAACTTGATGCTTTATGGGTACCCACACGTCGTGTTCATTGAGTAAGCCTGAAATGGAAGCTTCTTCCTCTTCAAGAATGGGTGCTAATTTTTCAGAATACTCTTCAATATCGTCAACATATTTTTTTTCGGCAAACACGAGATATGCCGTCTGGTTGGCAACCAGAGGAGTCCCATCACGTGATCGTATCTCTCCGCGCGCCGGAGGAATCTCAAGCCGGAAAAAATGTTGATTGTCAGCTAGGTTGCTTAAGAGTTCATGTGACAATACTTGCCAATAAAATAAGCGAAGCCATATGAGAGTAAATGCTCCCGCGATTAAAACCGTAACAATACGAAGACGTACCATGATTATGGTTGATAGGCGAAGGCAGGTCGTTCAAGATACCGTACCGTTGCGGATGAAAATCCTCGTTCAGCGGCTCGATTGGATACTACCATCAAAGAGGAATCGGAAGCAATTTGATGAGAGAGTTCTTCATTCTCTTTGAGCAGTTCGTCAGTTTGAACTTCCATTTCAGTCAATGCCGCCCCCATGGTAGCTAACCTATTTGAAACAATAAGTTGTCCACTAAATAGCGTGATGACAATGATGGTCGATAGTACGACCAATATATTTTTTTTCATATTTTTTCTGCAATGCGCAATTTTGTGCTTCTCGCTCGTGAATTTTGATGTATTTCTTCTTTCGATGCAGTAATCGGTTTCTTTGTTATCCCTCTCAGCCGAGAATCGTTAAAAGCTAATTTTACAATTCGGTCTTCCAGCGAGTGAAAACTGATGACACACAATCGTCCACCGGGACACAGTAAATCAATTGATTCCAGCAGTCCAATTTCAATATGACGTAATTCTTCATTCACGGCTATACGAAGCGCCTGATATATACGTGCGAGCAATCGATATACCATATGCTCGGTAAGATCTTTTGCAATCACTGCATTGAGCTGGCTGGTCTTTTTGATCGGTCGATTCCTCACCACGAGTTCTGAAATTTTTCCTGCTTCTTCAAGTTCTCCGTATCGTGCAAAGAGTGCCGTTAATTCTTCTCGGGAATACGTATTCAAAATTTCAGAAGCGGTTATTTGTATAGTATTCCGATCAAATCGCAGGTCAAGTGGCTCATCTTTCATAAAGCTAAATCCGCGACCAGCTTTGTCTAACTGCCAGCTTGAAAAGCCAAGATCAAAAAGAATTCCATCAACCGGAACGAAGTTCTGAGAGTATGCAATTTCCTTGATGTCTCGAAAACTGCCGTGAGCAAGGTGAAATTGGGATTCGTTAACTCGTAATTGATCCAGCGATTCTTGATCACGATCTATCCCCAAAACAATTCCACCTTTCTTGACAATCTCTCGTGCATGTCCTCCCATTCCCACCGTTGCATCAATATATTTCTTCCCTGGTTGAACGTTAAGCGCTTCGATAACTTCTTGTAAAAGTACTGGTGTATGGTCATTCATCGATAGACTCCAGTCGTTCCCATTCTTTCTGCCATTTCAGGCTATCCCATATTTCAAAATGATCACCACTTCCCACCACTATTATTTCTTTTGACAGCCCTGCGTAATCGATCAGAAAGGGTGGAATAACGATTCTGCTTTGCTTATCAAAGGGTACAACAACCGAATTTGAAAATATAAATCTTCGCACGCTCCGTGCTTTTTTATCAAGAAGCGGCGCATCAATGTATTGCCGAGTCGATGACTCCCACGCACCAAGTTCGTATCCATAAATGCACGTTTCAAACCCTTTTCCGATGACAACGCTCTGTTTGGTAAGGTACTTAACAATTTTTGACGGAAGAGTAATTCGTTTCTTTTCTCCCAGTGCTGCTTCGTATTTTCCGAGAAACATATCTTTCTTCCACCACTTTCAACCATAATAAACCACTTCGGATCCCCTGTCAACACTGGATATAGTAGATCAATTATCACCAGCACCATAATTACTCTTGGCTAAATAATGCAGTTAGAAATCATTTGGGGAAAGAAGATGTCAAAATCCCGTTGAGGAGTAGTATAGAGAGGTTATACTTCTTCAAAATCTTTTTCCAGAATAAATACTTCGTCGTCTGCGGTGTAGAATTTTACGACAAGCTTAAAGTTTTCAACACCGGTATGATCGGTACATTTTCCTCCCGTTGAACAAGTGCCCAGTCGCTCTTCTCTCTCGACGCTATCCTGTCCTGCTTTTAATGGCATTTTCCCAATAACACCTTTTGGTCCTTTATCGGTATCATAGGAAAGCTCATACTCCATTGATTCAAATCTACCGTCCAGGCCGGTAATGGTAATATCAACATTTTTCCCATTCGGTTGCATAGTAATCTCTGCTTCTACACTGTCATCCACTTCTTGATAAGCCGGTGTAGGCGTGGGAGTCGGCGTAATCTCTTCCTCAGCTATTTCACCACTACTTATCATGCGAAAAACAAAAAAACCACTGAGAATGAGGACAACAATGCCTCCGCCAATCAATAAATTTTTATTCATAAATTTTGGGAGCATACAGCCGGCGTTCGGCTATTTGCTCGATATATTCATCAAATTCAATCAATGCTTCTTCGTCCGATAAAAAACCCAATGTCATTAATATATCACGCTTAAATTCATATAGGCAATCAAGGTCTCCCACGTTGAGCCGATGCAGATGAGCACAGAGCAAATCAAATACTTCCTGCTGTTCTTGATGCTCACGAGTCAGAATATCAGCAATTTCACATAGCTCATAAGCCGCCGATACGCGCTGTAAATCATTTCTAATTCTGCTGTATGCATTCACCACGGTTACTTCAGTTACTATATCGAGAAAATGAGCACGGTGGAGTGTCAGAATAACTTCATTAAATAGTTCGAGGCTCGGACCACGTCTGCTCGTCACTTTGCGTATACCCTTTGCGAGAACGGACAGCTTACCCTGTTGTTTCGTAACAATCGTTACGATTTTATCAGTTTCTTTGTGCTCTCGACGTTTAACGATAATACCGTGTACGGTGTATTTTTTCATACCGATTATAGATCGTATCGCACTTCCTTGTCAGTCGTCAAGTTGAATGTTTCTTTTTCTCTTCCATTAATTTTGATGATATATTCGTGTCCTTTAGTGCCGGGTTGTTTCTGAATAAGCATACGATATTCGTTATCTGCTTTAAACGGCAATTTATATTTGACGACCACTTGAGAAGAACCTTTCGGCGCAACCGTCATAAATCCTTCAAATACGGTCTTTCCCAGATCTTCTTTGGTCACTACTTCAGTTTCCGATCCTTCAAAACTGACCAGTTCTGATCCTTTCGGCACATAAATTCTGAGCCAATTGCGAAGAAGTCCATTGAGACACAATCCTTCATTCATGATATTACAATCTGACGGCTCTGAAGGATTTTTATAATCAATAGTAATAGTTTTCGTAACCGTACGATCATTCTCTACTGCTATATCTTGCGTTACTGTATGCTGAACAAACAGGTTTGATTTTGCCCCGGCCATATTTGAGTCGTTGATGTGAAGATAATCTGCATCGTATTCTTTAATGCGTCCTGCAAAATCAACTGCTTCAAGCGCCTGTTGAGTGGGTCCATCTTTCATATAAAACAAGATGTGTTTTTCATTTATCTGATCAAAAAAAGTCTGCATGAGAGAACCCCAGTATTGACTGGGTGAAACACCCAATGCTTTTTGCATCAAGGCAAACATAAGTTTTCCAAGAACATCCTTTCTATTGTCACGTACGTGACCGACGCGACGGCCGGCATAGTCTGAAAGCTCATAAATTACCATCGGACATCCATCACATCGATCATCGGGTTTTGTGGTAAAGTTCTCGCCATATTCCGGTACAAATATATCCCCCTCAAGAACATCCATGGTTGCCACGAGAACTTCGGTATCCAGCGCAATAATACCATCGTATTTAGGTGGATTAGAAACATTCTGTAAGAGTTCCTCAAACATTTGCATGCTTTCATAAAAGTCAGGGGATAGATTACTGTCACGCAGATATGCGTAATAGACACCTTTATGATACGTAAGAATCTCTTCGGGAGCTTTTATATTAGTTTTCTGTCGATCGTCGAGATCATAAATATTTGAAGAATTTTCAACGCGCATTTTTCCTTTGTCAAATATGAGGACTGCATACGCCGTGATAAACCCTCCGGTTGGCCGCAATTCTTTATCATTTTGGAACAGAAGCAAATAACGTTTCTCTTCTTCCATACCCATAAGTTCAGGGAGTATTTCAAGAAGTGGCTGAGCGTTTACAAAGAGGTCAATAGTATCATGAGAAAGTGATTGGACCGCCTCAATCTTCGATCGGATTTCTTTACCCTGGAACTTTTTTGGATATCTTTTTGGGTTTATTTGATCAAGCTCTTTGCTTCCTGCGTCGAGATGCTGTGAAATTTCGCCTATTTTCGGTGTTACTTTATCAAATGTTGCAATTGCTGTTTCGATGCGCTTGTCTGCTGGCTGATCAACAAAGGAAGATTCACCTTCAGAAAATCCCAGAAGATCTGCATAGGGGGTGATTTCAGTAACGGCAATATCACCGGCTGTTATAAACTCCTGTGCCGCATTCATCCCATGCTCACCATCACGATAATAGCCGCCAACGAGTGGAATAATTTTTGTCCAGGAAAGAGATTTGTAGGAATTTTGAAGCTCTGTCAATTCTTTCTTTGTTTCGGTAAGCTTTACTTTCGTCTGCTCAAGATCCTGCATTTTCAATGCTTCTAAAGCTTCTGTACCCACCCGGGTAACATCCTGCGCCTCTTTCACGATCTTGCGAGCCGGTAATGCAATGGCAACAGCAAGAACGACGAATAATAACAATACGATCAATGCTACTCGCATAACTCGCTTAACCCACGGTTTTTTTTTACCTCTATTACTTTTGGTCACCATAGTATCTTGTTTCGGCAGACTGACTGTTATCTTATTGATGCTGCTCTTGTGTAATTTAGGGATATCAGCACTGATATAACTTTTCATCATATCACCCGGTGATTTCCGCTTTACGATTGGTTCTTTGTTCTCTGCTCCCAGTTTCTTAAGTGTAAAGTCTTCTGCCATAAGTGTTTAGTATATCGTATTATTTTTTAAACTGCACCTTTTCCACTGATCATGGCGAAAGGAGTCTTTAAAAGAACTATGATATCATACCAAATTGATCTCTTTCGCGCATAAGCTGCATCGATGGCGATGCGCTTATCAAATTTTACCTCGCTTCGTCCGGAAACCTGCCACGCACCGGTAATACCCGGCCTAATCGACAGCACTTCGGCCACCAGTTGCTTTGTCTCCGGATATTTCTTTTGCTGATCGGCCAATTCGTCAGCATAATATGCACGCGGCCCAACCAGACTCATTTCTCCGCGTATGACATTGATTAATTGCGGTATTTCGTCAATGGAATGTTTCCGGATAAATTTGCCGATCGGCGTAACTCGCGGATCTTCTTTCAATTTATAGCTATCATTTTTGTATTGCTGATAGAGTTTACGATATTTAGGATCATTCCTGAGTAGATGATGTGCGTTAACAATCATTGATCTGAATTTATACATTTTAAATAATGTCCCGTTTTTACCGACCCGGTGAGGTGTATCTGCAAAAATAGGTCCTTTACTCGTTAATGTAATTAAGACTATTGTCATAAGACATATAGGTAGAAACAACATAATAAGTAATGAGGAACCGACAAGATCAATCATCCGTTTAATTTGTTCATAGTATGTCGGTGATAATGTGTGTTCCACGGTGAAGATCGTTGAGGAAATTATGTCAGATGCTCATGCTGAGTGCCGGAAAACCCTTCAACGAGTTTTTTGATCTTTGGCACTGAGTCTTTGCGACAAACCAGAACTACATCGCTTGTATTAACGACGAGAAGCTCTGATGTGTCTATAGCTATGAGCAGCTGCTTATCATTATAGTTATAAACAAGACTATCATTACATTCCTCAAGAATGACATTTCCCCTGGTAACGTTATCAGTTGACGTTTTTTGCAGTGCTTCTTTCAAAGCTTCCCATGCTCCTACATCGCTCCATTCTAAGTCTTCTGAAACAACAAATGCTTCATCTTTCGGCAATCGCTCAAGAATTGCATTGTCAAAATGTATTTTTATCAAAGATGGATACAGAGTGTTAACGGTTTCATCCCATTTGTTTGTTCCCCACGATGATTGGATTTCCTTCAGTTTTTCATACATGTCCGGAACAAACTGTTTGTATTTTGAAAAAAGATATTTGGGCGTTGTTACAAAGTAACCAACGTTCCATGCGTGATGACCACTTGCAAAATATCTCTCTGCTGTTTCTGGGTCCGGACGATATTTAAAATCTTCAAATGTATGAAAGTTAATCCCCTCAACCGTTTTTACGGTTGATCCATACTGTATCCACCCAAGATTTTGACTTGCGAATCTCGGTTTCTGAGATATAAATACTATTTTGTTTGGATGTTGTTCTATGAGTTTTTGGGAGATAGTTAATATTTTCCGAAAGAGATCTTCCTGCTTTACCAGATGATCACTCCATACAATGGCCATGGGTGATTCTGGATCGATTTTTGCCAAGATTGCTGTCGCAAGTCCAACCGCAGGTCCCACATCCCGCATTTCAGGTTCGCCGATGATGTTATCCTTGAGAATCATTTTCAATTGTGATAAAACGGTCGGGACGTATTCCCTATTTGTGGAAATAAACATATGTTTTGTGTCAAATGAAGGCAACAAACGCTCAACAGCAAGTTGAAGCGTCGATTTATCGCCCACAATCTGTTCAAACTGTTTGGGAGTTTTTTTACGTGAAAGCGGCCACAGTCTCGTACCGACTCCCCCCGCAAAAACGACTATATTCATGAGTGTATTAGTTTTGATATGGCTAATTGCATATTCGTTTTAAACTTCTCATCGTTAAACTCTCGAGCATTTCTTTTACAATCTTCTGGTCTGTAGTTTACTTTCTTAAATGTTTTTAATGTTTTTTTCAGCGCGTCTTTTGTCTGTGGATAAAAAAATTCGCCGGTTTTCCCCCTGACAACAGACTCTGTTCCTCCGCCTTTTTGGTATGTAATAACCGGCGTTCCGTATGATTGTGCTTCTACCGAAACGAGTCCAAAATCCTCTTCTTGCGGCAAGATAAGTGCTTGACTGTGCTGATAATACCAGGCGAGTTCATCATCCGTCAAGTTATGTATGAATTGGATATGCGGTCCGGACAGAGATCGCAGTCTTGTTTCATCTGATCCCGTACCAACAATAAGTAATGGTAGACCAAGCTCATTGCAGGCTTTAATTGCAATATCTACCCGTTTATATGGAACTAATCGGGAAACGACTAAATAATAATTTTTTGGTAAAGACTGTCTTTTCAGATCTGAAAAGACAGTCTTTTTTGGAATTTCAACAGGTGGATAAATAATTTCTGCATCCCGATGATAATATTTTTTAATACGACTTTTTACCGTTTCAGAAATAGCAATATAGTGATCCGGTCTTGATGCAGCTATACGATCCCATTTTCGAAGATATGAAATGATTGGCCTCGTGAATGTGCGACTCAGCCGATCCGGAAAATAGGTTTCGTAATGAGACCACAGATAGCGCGTCGGCGTGAAACAATAGCAAATATGTTTCGTATGTGGTTTGGTTATAATACCTTTTGCGTCTGCACTGGTAACGGATAATACGACGTCAAAAGAATCAAAATTAAACGATTCAAATGCGAGAGGCGTCAGCCACGGGTACCACTCATGATGTTTTGTCGCAAAGGGAAATTTCTGCAAAAATGAGGTGTGTATATTAAATACGTTTGCCCAGGAAGCCGATTCTTTATCATGGACAGCGGTGTATAACGGTGCGTCGGGAAATAGTTCGTGCAGCGTCAAAAGAACCCGCTCCGCCCCACCCCACTTATTTATCCGGTCGTAAATAAGCGCTATTCGAAAATTACTCTTCTTCGACATAATGAATAGTGATTCCGATCCGTTGGGCTGTTTCGTGTTCATCCGTAGCTCCTCTTGACAGTTGCCAACGGGGAGTCATAAAAATGTCAGTAACATGACCACTTTCAAGAATTGTTCGCCAAAATTCGATCCATTTCTCTGAAGGATGGTTAATTGCATTCGTTCTTTCAAACACGTCGTCTGGAAATACATCGGGAGGTGTAAATATTGGAAAATTATGAATAGTTCTAAGCCTATCAGTATGAGCAATAAGACGTTGAATATTTTCCTCAATTGATCCCCCTGAGGTGATTATTCCAGAAACGTAGCCAATTCTCTCAACATCATCTTTCAATCGTAATTTCCCGAGTAGCCGTACTACACTCTGCCTAACATCCTCTACCGTACTGGCAAATTTTATTTGTTCATATATAAGTTCTTTCATAGGCACGTATTATATATTTTTATGGTCTCATTTACCATTTTTTTCCAGCTGAATTCCCGTGCTCTTTTTTCACCAAAATCTTTTTTCTTTTGCATGTCGGATTTTTTGGCAGAACTGGTAATATCCTTCAATAACGCCGTCAACTGGTCAACATTGAAGGGATTAAAATAGAATGCCGACTGCTGGCATATCTCATGAAACACGGGAATGTCGCTGGCAATGACACTTGCGCGAAACTGCATAGCCTCCAAAGCCGGCAGTCCAAATCCTTCCATGAGAGAGGGAAGAACTAATGCCTGTGCATGTTTATAGAGCCATGCCAATTCTGCATCGGGAATCTCTCCGGGAAAAATTATTCTGTCAGCAATATCCAGTTCTTTAATACTATGTGTTAATCGATCCGTAAAATAGTTCTTCTTCCCGACGATCACCAATTGTATCTCAGGATTATTGAGCTGTGCAAAGGCTTTCAGCAATGTCTCAACGTTTTTGTGCGGATACGCATTGCCGACATAGAGGAAAAATTTATTGTTTGTAATTCTGCTGTTAGCTGTTAGCTGTTTGCCCTCCGATTCGGAGGGTTTGCCGTTTGCTGATTTTAGATCAACTCCTTCATAGGTCACGCATATTTTATTTCGATGAACACGCGGGTACAATTCAATCAGTTTATCTTTTGTTGCGTGAGAAGGAACGATAATTGCGCAGGATTTTTGAACGGCATGATTAATACTGTATTGATAACCGATCCGTTTCAATCCGTATACAAGAACATTTTGTGTACTTGCCTGTCCGGTACGATATTCATTGACGATCAAGTCATGTATCGTTACGACAAATGGTTTTGTATAAAAAACGGGTACATTAAAGTAGGGGATGTGCACCAGATCAAGATTATAGGCATTTAATACGGCTGGCATTTTAATTTGCTCTTCAAGGGTATGCCATTTTATATCCGGATTAATAAAAACATATTCGTTTTTCGTATCCAGTTGGGGAAGATACGTTATAAGATTCCGGATATACCGACCAACTCCTGTTTCATTTTGTAATCGTGTATCAATACCGATTCTCATAAATAGTCAGTTGTCCCAGAGTTCCATAAAGAGCAGAATTTTCAAAGGTTTAGAACCTACTGGTTTATAATCATAATAAGTGTCGGGAGGTACAGTCAGCACATCTCCTGTGTCAACCCGAATTACTTTTCCCGCTATCTCAAATTCACCGCTACCCTCTAAAATATAATAAATTCTCTCAAGATCTTTTGTCTTCACTCTTCCATGAACCCCGTTAAGCTCAGCAAAGACCACAGACTGATAAGGCTGGATATGCGTCAATTTGTAATTGAGACTGTGAACCTTACTCCAATCTTCAATGACTGCTTGCGATTTTTTTATTTTCATGGTTCTGCTATTTTACTCTACACATACCACTTCTTAAGCATAGAAATACCCATATTGACGAGAAAAGTAACAAACCTCGGATATTTGTTTTTATAATGTTTTTCATAAAATATCCGCATCACGTCAAACCGAGCCTGCTGAGCTCGTTTAGTAATTTGCGAATCGGCAGTCGAGATATATTGAGAGTGTTTTTTTATACCGGATGCAACTCCTTTATAGTGAGTAATTGAAACATTGGGGATATACATTATTTTAAATCCATGTTGCTTTATACGGTAACAAAAGTCCAGATCCTCTCCGTACCAAAAATAATCTTCATCGAGCCATCCCACTTTATCTCCCGCCTCTCTTCGAACCATCATAAAGGCTCCCGCGCAGGCATCAATCTCATGAATGCGATCCATACGTTGATATCCCAGATGATATCCGTTCAGCAAAACACTTTTTGGAAACAATGTTCCGAGTCCGGTAAAATGACACAGCGCATTCCATGGGGTCGGAAAACCGCGATGACTCGCATCGTCGATTGCACCGGATAATAATTCAGCTCTACACGTGGCAACCCCGACATCGGTATGCGATTCCAAATAATCCACAACTCTATTAATCGCATCTTGAGAAACAATTGTATCGGGATTGAGAAGAAGAATAAATTTTCCAGAAGATTCACGAATGCCCCTATTGTTCGCTTTTGCAAAGCCCATATTCGTTTTACTGTAAATAGTTTTAATCTTATATCCTAAATCTTTAATCTTAAATCTATTTCTTGACCCGTTATCTACCACAATAACTTCCCAGTCATTTGGAATCTTCCCCAAAGAATCAAGACACTTTTCGAGAAATTGTTCCGTATTGTAGTTAACGATGATGATTGAAAGTTTTTTCATAGACGTTTCGTAAATCGTTTCCTATCGCATCCCAACTATATTTCAACTCTATTAATTTTCTTCCATTTTTTTCAAGTTTTTCATAAAGTTTTCTATCCTTCGCAAGCTGTTGTATACAGGAAATAATACTTTCAGGATTATCTGCTACCAAGACATGCTTCTCATGTTCAACGTCAATACCTTCAGCGGCAAGTCTCGTCGCTACCACGGGAACACCAGAAGCCAATGCCTCGAGTATTTTAAATTTAGTCCCCGAGCCGGTCCGCAAGGGCGCAACCAAAACGAATGCATTTTGATACGCGTCTTGAATATCTTCAACGTGCGAATCAACGGTAATGTCGCATTTACTTAACTTCTGAGCCTGCGACAAATGCGCCATAATTTCTGCCGTCGGATTTCTTCCCACCAGACGAAGAGAAAATTCTGGTGGAATACGCGGTGCGATATCCGTCAGTAAATAATTCGCCGCATCTATATTTTGAATATAGTTAAAATTTCCAACAAACAAGAGAGTATTGGATTTATTCTTTTTTTGAGAAGGTTCAAAATAATTCGTATCAACGCCATTTTTTATAAGATCAACCGGAACATCAACATATTGTTGGATTTCTTTGGCATTTTCAGGTGAAACAGCAAGACACCGATCTGCTTTTCGCCAGGTTTTAATCTCAAAGGACTGAATTCTCCTCGCCTCGAAATTAAAGAAAGAACGGACCAAGGGATTCTTTTCAACATTTGCATAGTCTTTATAGACACGCCATTCAATATTTTCTGTACCCAATATTTGTGGAACAGAAATATGTTCAGAAATGTACATACTTGTATAAAATGACTCGAAATGAAGGGCACCAATACCATTATTGACCTCTTTTTGTACTCTTTCTACAACACTCTGATCTAAATATAAAGCCGCGGGAAATGGGTATTTATTTAAATAGCGCAAGGTCACCAGAGAATTAACGGGCCTGCGTTTAAAACCAATCAGTTCATCACAAAAAGAACTAAGTTTTCTCTCATATGCCTCTTTCTGAGCAATACGATAGAAATAGAGCAAGCGAACCTTGTATTGCTTGGAGAGCTGACGTATTAAATGGTATGAACGGATCTTGCCACCCGCATCCAACGGATAGGGCAAATCATATGAAAGGAATAAAATGGTTTTCATTGCAGATTAATAATGATATAAGAATCAGTTTCAGCAAGTACCGTATAGCGTTCTTTTAGATCGAGCGCTTCAGGATCTTGGGGAGAAACGCTGACATAATGAGTGGCTCCTTTGGCAATTTTATCCTCTATTTCAAACCCGATTGGCCAACCTTGACGGTTTATTTGATACAAAAATGCCGTATCGCCTCCGTAAGGAGCAATTACTTTTGCCTGTTCTGGCAACAGTTGATCTGCTTGTATTCCTGCTTCAACGATAGCCGGATTATTAATCCAATAATATCCCCGTATTTCAAACCATGAAAATGCGAGCGTAAATCCAACTAATACCACAATCATGGCATAGGTACTTATAGAATCAAATAGTCTATTTCTATTGGTTAACAGAAAATCAACTCCCATACCCGCATACAAAACAACGATAGGAAGTGTAATAACTTGATAGTAATCATGCCGAACATTTCCTCCCGCAAACACGGTTATGTAGAGTAACGCTCCTAAACCGAGCATATGAAAAAAAAGTTTTTGTTTTATACCTTTTTTTGCCAATATTCCCAGTACCAAAAAGGCTACACCGCTATATCCGAGTATGAGTTTTGTAAGTCGTTCAGCAAACAACCATCTAAAAAATGCGCCTTTAAACCGAATGCCAAGAGGATGATATATCCATTCCGATAGTTTGAGATTGTTATACGGTACTTGGTCTCCATTTAATAACCACGTCCATGCAGGTATCCCTTCAGGAAACTGCTGAATCCAAAGCCTCCATGCCACCAGAGGAACAACCATAATCAACAGATACGTTATTCCGTATAACACATACTTTCTTGAAAACAACAGATACTGAAACCAAAAATAAATGATAGGAAGTAAAAAGAAAATGGAAACTGGTTTGATAAGAAGTGCTAGTGCGGCACTTATAGCTGATGCGAGTAGAAACTCAGGATACACGGCAACTGACCGAACAGACAAGCTTTTTTTAGGGAATAGAAATGATATGAGCGATGCAAATGAATGTTGAATCTCGGAAGGGTTAACAGGAACAATAGCTTTACTAAACAAATAGAGCGTTAACAACATGAAGAACCCCAAAAATACTTCCGGCAGAATAACGCGTGAGTAATATATTGAGTACGGCAAGATTGCATAAAAACTTGCTGAAATCAGTCCGACTCGTTCGTTGGCATATCGCTTGCCCAGCTCGTAGATTAAATAGAGAGACCCCAATGAAGCCAAAATAGATACTATCCGATGCCATACTTCCAGAGAAATCGGCAGCGGTGCCGCTAGTTTACTTAGCATAAACACGAAAGATTGATAAACAGGGAACTCTACAAACCGATACCCCTCAGGATTATCTACGCCTGTTTGTATATTTGAAAGATCGTCATACCGGGGAAAGAGCGGGTTAAAACCAAATTTGGAGAAATTTCTAGTAACCGCCGAGGTGTCTGCTTGACGCCAGGAATGCCAGTCTGCCACAGGACTGTCTATTCGATACAATCGAACTGCAAATGCAACAATAATAATCAACACCAAGAGAAATTTACTATTCATTAAGCGGTTCTTGAATACCTGTTCCTTCAATTTCTTGTAACGTATCATTATTATAGACAAATACATATGAGTTCGGTGTTTTCTCTTTCAGCTTAAGAGCAGTTTCAAGGTCAAGCCCTGTCTCAACAGTAATCGCATCATTTTGATAGGTAAGCCAGATGGCATCATCAAGCCCTACCGGAAAAACCCATGCTCGTTCGACACGAAGGGGAATATTAATAAAATACAGCGTACTGTCATCGGGAAACGTGACATGCGCTTCTGATACTGATTCTATAACATTATGCGCAATTGTTCCTGCTTGTCTCCATGTTTCCTTTGCATGGCTCAACTGGATTGTGTATATGCTTATTAATCCTCCAAGGAGAATCGACGCAACTATTTTTGATACAAGACTGCGTTGCCCTATTTTATAGAGTATCACTGCAATAATGCCAACACCGCCAACCGAAGGGACATATAAATATCGCTCTGCGATATTACCCAGTCCGAGTGCCGGAACGAGAGAAATAAAAAACCAGCCGGTATACATAAGTATATCTGAAGAAAGCAGATTTTTATTCTTGAACATCGTCTTTACGGTCAAAAAGAGAAGAGAAATAAGACTAATTCCAACAAACATCGCGAGAATAAGATTCTCTCGAAGAGTCATTCTTAAATAGTCATACCAGGAAATTGCTGAAAATCCAACCAATAGTTCACCGACATAGCCGATACTATTACCAACAATATTAAAGGGCAGTTTTACGATATTCACATTATAATCTCCCTGCATCCAGTATGATTCTGCGATAGCGTTTCGTACGTAGAGATATATGAGTAACACAAGCATGTGCGGTAGTACGGGAAGAACAGCACGATATATAAATGATCGAATACGCGGCATAACAGCTCCATACATACGATATTTACGTTTGAAAATATAGTACATCAGAAGAATTCCGGGAAGCGACATAGACATTTCATATGAGGAAAGCGCTAAAGCAAATGAAAGCAAGCTCAATCCATACCAAATCCATCGATGCCATTTTTTAGTACGATCAAAAACGAGCATGTCATAAACAGATGCTAAATATAAACTGCCACTCATAACACTCGATAGTCCTGAAACCCAGAAAATGTTTTCAGCGTGAATGGGGTGAATTAAAAATAGCAGAGAAGCTACAAATGCGATAAACCTCTTGTTGGAAATAATTTTTACGATCAGATATACCAGAAAAGTACTGATCATATGAAATACGAGACTGGTCAGATGATATAACGCAGGTTGTTCTTTTCCAAAAATCTGATATAACGAGTAGAAAACAGTTTTGGTGAGCGGACGATAAAAAAATTTATCTGAATCAACAAAATATCTGACAATATCACTCGGTGTTGTTGTCATCGCCCACCTAAGCCAGGTAAAATCATCACCTGAAAAATGGTGAAAAAGAACACGGTAAAAAAGAAGTATGCTGACCAACAACATAATCCCTATCGCAACAGGTGTGCTCTTGAAAAAAGTCCTTAAGTCCTTCCAGGGAATTGATGCATCGTTAGTTTTTAAAACAATCAGAGCAGTAACAACTCCTATCGTCATCCACATCACGTATGCTATTTTGGAAGCCTCAAAAATATCTATAAAAATTGCATTAACAAAAAGCCCGCTCAGTCCTGCGGACACTCCAATAACAAATGATCGTAAAAACGGATCTTTTTCATGCTTAAGATAGCTGGCGACTATCAGGAAGAAAAGGACAAAGATGCTTAAAAAACTGATGGTCCCTAACATACCCGTTTCTCCCAGCATCCTGAAATAATCTCCGTCAGTTGCCGCCCCCAGAGCAGAGTACCCGCTTCCGAGCAGGATATTCCGTTTGAGTGCTTCGACGGCGCGCGGCCATTGCCCCTGAATCCTCGTTGTTAACGATATGTCGTAAACCATTGTTTGCTTAACGAGATAGGTACGCGGCAAAGGGACTGCGGAGGAAGTTGCTTCTGAGTAATTGATCAGCTCTACCGTATATGGCTCCCCAAATCTCTCAAGAAAGGGCGCATCCAAATATCCACTACCCAATGGCAATTCTTCGTAAGGTGTAGGTGTAACCCTGATGAAATCTTCAAGCGTTGCCAGAGGTTTTTCCTGTGGAAGTTGGTAAACGACGGGTTCGACGCGGACCGTTTTTCCGAACCGATCCGACAGTCCTCCGCCAAAAAAAAGAGATGCAAACCCCAATACTACAAGCGGCGCAATCAACCACTTTTTTTTATGCAGGAGCAACAATACAATAATTGAAACAATAAAAGCGCTGAATGAAACGCGGGATTTAGTAAACATCATGAGTACCAATCCCGATATACCCAGTACTGCTAGGCTGATCTTTTTTACCGCATTTGGCAGACCAAGAAAAAAACTACCGATTATTGCCAAGGTAAATACCAGATACGCTGCGAGATCATAGTGACCTGCAAATGATGATATGATGCGTGAATCGGTATCGAGGTATATCGGATCTCCTTTCGCAAACTCTTCATTCATCGTTGGAAATGCAGGAACAGTGGCGGGCAGTAATTTTTGTCCATATCCGTAGAGCATAATTGCAATAAATGCAATGAGAAATGCAAAGATATAGTGCTGTACATCTTTCTTGCTTTTGATACTGCTGAACGAAATAAAAAAGAGAATCAGATATTCTATGCGTCGCAGGTAGTGAAATATGACAAGATGGGAAAATAGGTGAGGAACAGTACCAACCATAAACAGTAATGCATGAACAACTGATAATGCTCCGATAATCCAGTACACGACAATTGGGATTGAAAGAGGGCTTTTTATGGTAGTTCTCCGCTTTATCGTCTCGATAACAAATATGCCCGCAAGCAAGGCGACCACGATATCGTCCAAGCGGATATACTGCCAGGTTTGTCGTATATCAAACAATTGCGGTAATAGAGGGATTTTTGGAAAAAGCGGTATGAAGATCAGCAGAAACAGAACTCCGAATTTCAGCACATACTTATCCCACCACTGTATAAGCTTTTGCATACGTTTCGCGCAAATATGAATTATTGGCTAGAACACCCAGTATATATGAAATGGCGGCTTTTGTCTTTAACATGAGCTTTAACAACAGCAACTCCCCCGGCGATCGATGTTTTTGATAATAATACAAAAGACCGCGATAAATATTCAGTACCGGTGTTTTCTTCGATCCACTTGCCGCCGCACCGATGTGTACCATACGGGCGTCCGGATAAAAATATGTTTGATATTGTTTATTTTTAGCCCGATGCAGAAACTCAATCTCCTCCATATACATAAATATCCCTTCATCAAATCCTCCCAGGGATTCAAAAGTTTTCTTCTTCATGAGCATGCACGCACCTGATATCCAGTCTACTTGTTTCACGTAATTAGGTGACCAGCGTGTCAGACCAATATGATCACCCTTTAAAAACAGCATGCCGAAGGTGACCGGCACCGAGTAAAATGGCCCGCACGATGGCTGATCTGTTTTATCTACATTTAACAACTTAGCGCCGGCAACTGAAACGTTCGGAGTATCCCGAACAAATTCAAATAGTTTCGTTATAGAATCGTCCAGCACTTCTGTATCAACATTCAGAAATAAAATATATTCCCCTTTTGCCTGTTTAGCCGCCTGATTATCTGCTTTTCCAAACCCCACGTTCTCTTTGTTTTGAATTAATGATATAGATATTTTTTTGTTGTATTTTCTGAAAACTGATATCTGATAACTGATATCTGATTTCGATCCATTATCGACCACGATGATTTCATAATTCATCTGTGGATTCGAATGAACAATTGAAGAAATACACTTCTCAAGAAGCTTGTTGGTGTAGTAATTGACAATAATGATAGTAAGATCCGTCACTGAAACATGCGGACACGACCTAATGTATACAGAGGATTTTTTAACTTTCTGTCTCTTATTTTTACCGCGGGAACGCCCCCCACGACGGTAAATGGTGCAACGTCTTTACTCACAACTGCTCCGGCTGCAACGACGGCACCTTTTCCGATCGTCACGCCGGGCAAAATGATAGAGCGGGGACCAATAAAGACGTAATCTTCAATAATTACGGGCTTTGATATCGGCCTGAAATGTTCATCATCTATATCGTGCTGCGAATTGTAGATCATAACCGATGATGCAAGAGCCACATGATTTCCAATAGTTAATTGGTCACGCCCATCGAGGAATGCGTGATCCCCAATAATCGTATCCTCACCAATAGTGATATGGGTGGGATCATAAAAATTACACCACATATGAACTGTTGATCCCTTGCCAATTTTTACACCGGATAACCGGTACATCAGTTTTCTAAATTTACGTGATGGAACATATCCGACCCACCGCAGAAGCATCAGATTAAAATCTTCACCAATGCTTCCCATCCGGTTAATCCCTTTTTCTAAAACTTCCTGTGTTGACAATTCTTTTCCGGTTCTATCCTTCATTTCCAACCTCCTCTAGCACTTTCAATGTTTCACGCGCCGTTTTTTCCCACGTAAATTTTGCCGCCTGTTTTTTCCCTCTTGTTATAAGCTTCATACGATCCTCATCTTTCATTTTTAACACATCAATAATGCCGTGAGCTATATCGGTAACGTCTTCCGGGTTTACCAATATACCGGCGTCTGCAACAAGCTCGGGTAAACTGCTGACATTAGAAGCTACGACCGGTGTTCCTTCTTTCATGGCTTCTAACACGGGAAAACCAAATCCTTCATAGAGACTTACCAGACAAAAACACGTGGCGTGTGCATAGAGTACCGGCAATTCTTCATCGGGAACAAATCCGGTAAAAATAACACGATCTTCAATTCCCAGATCCTTAACTTTCGCAAATATGGTATCGTACAACCATCCTTTTTTGCCGACGATAACTAATTGTAAGAGCCGTTTGCCGTTTGCCGTTTGCCGTTTGCTGACTAACTCAAATGCTTCAATGAGGCGAACGATGTTTTTGCGTGGTTGAAGCGTACCCACGTAGAGAATATAGTCGCCTACAATTCCGAATTTTTGTGCTATTTTTGAGTATGTTGTGTTCAATTTCGTAATTTCGTAATTCGTAATTCCTGGATAAATAACCGTAACTTTATCAGGTGATATATAGTATTTCTTCAGTATATCATTCTTTGTGGACTGACTAATGGCGATAATCCGTTTTGCCTTTTTGACTGAATACATGGTCCATTGTTTCAACTTGAATAAGTCTCGAGAGCGAAACATATCAGGAAAAAATAAAAAGGAGAGATCCATGATACCTAAAACAAGAGGAATAGTTATAAATCGTGGTGCATAATGAACGGGCGAGAAAAACACGTCCGGTTTCGGACGATCGATCATCGTATAGAACGGCAGGGCTGCTTGACTCCACAGCCGGTTAAATGAAGCAATTCTGTATTTCCAATGTTTTGATGTGCGTGGTAAATCTGGCTTTGGAGCACGCGGTGTGTAAATACGATACGAATTCTTTTCATCCACTGAATAAAGCCCTTTCAGCAATTCAACCTCAAACCGCCCGACACCCACCCGGTTATCAGCACTTGCTTCATATCCATCAACTGCGATTAACATAATATTCAACTCAAAAGTTAAATTCCAAGGTACACAACATGCAATTTATTTTTCTCTATTCCAAGTAATTCCATCGCATCCCGTTTCGTTGCTTCACTATCACATAAAATGGCATCGCACTCTTTTAGTGCCCATTGTAACTTTCGGGTGTGAACTGATTTAATTTTCTTATCATACGAATCAGGAAATTTTAAAACTGACAGATCGTGAATCGTGGTAATTTTTTTTGCCCGCACCGTGGGTGGCTCAAGCCAATCGCTTGATAAAAATATATCAATGTCACCGATTAACCATTCGATAGGAAAAACGTGTAATCTGTTCCAGAGGAACTCTAGCAGTTGGATTGGAATTCTAAAAATTCGTATTTGGTATTTGGTATTTCGTATTTTGGGGTTTTTTGAAAATTGAAAATTGAAAATTGAAAATTTCTTCCTATTTGAAAAAAAAAGCATATACTCATTCTTTTCATCTATTTCAAGAAGTTTTTCTACTAACCGCACCGTATACTCCCCCACTCCGGTACCTTCATATATGCTTTGGCTTATATCAATACCAATCTTCATAGTTTACGAAGAAATGCCGGGTTTTCGATGAAAATCCCAGGCAGATTGAATAATGGTCGGTAAATCTGAGTGCTTCGGAGTCCAGCCTAGTTCGTTGGTAATTTTTGAAGGATCAGCAATGAGTTGTGACGGATCTCCCGGCCGCCGAGATTCTGTTCGGACAGTCAATTTTTTACCGCTGATTTGTTCAACCGTATCTAAGATTTCTTTATTACTATACCCACGACCAGTTCCAATATTATATACCGCACTGATTTTGTGAGAAAGTGATTGCTCAAGAACCATTAAATGAGCATGACACAGGTCTTCAACATGAATATAATCGCGGATACACGTACCGTCCGGCGTATCATAATCAGTACCGTAGAGACTAAAAGAAGATTTCGAAAGGACTGACTGGATCGCCAGTGGAATAATATGGGTCTCTTCTTTATGTCGCTCACCGAGTACACCGTCCAGAGATGCTCCGGCTGCATTAAAATAGCGAAGACTCACGGATTTGATCTCATGAATTTGATCATACCAGCTGAGAATTTTTTCGATCATGAGCTTACTCTCTCCATACACACTCGTTGGATTGGCAGGATGATTCTCCTTAATCGGGATTGATTGAGGATTCCCATAGACACCCGCCGTCGACGAAAAAATAATAAATTTCGCATTTTGATTGACCATTGCTTCAAGAAGATTTACCGTGCCTGACACATTGTTGGTAAAGTATTTACCCGGATCTCTCATAGATTCACCAACCGATATAAGTCCACCGAAATGAAGAACTGCTTGTATAGTATGAGATCTCAACGTAGACGCAACCAATTCTTTATCCAACAAATCCCCTTTCACGAAAGTAGCTCTCTTATCAACAGTATCCTGATAGCCATTAGTGAGATTGTCGTAAACGATAGCGCCGTACCCGGCATCTAATAATTGGCGTGTCATAATGGAGCCGATATATCCCGCTCCTCCAGTAACTAAGATTTTCATAACGAATTGTAGTGGTCCAGCTTGCTGGACGTTAATTGTATTAAGCAACTTATTAAGAAAAATGCCGCGGCATACTGAATAAGCCGTTGTGCGGTGAATAATGCAATTTTTAAATGAAATAATGGCAGAGACAAAAGAATTGCAATTAATCCGAGTAAAACTGCAAGACGTGGCTTACGGAGAATAAGTAATCCCGCCAACACCGTAAAAAATGCAATATCTTGTATTTTCATTTTTTCATTATAACACCAGCGACTTGTTCGCCCAACTCTACCGCATAATTTGTCCCCCGGTCCCATGGGTACACTTGCTGTATATTGGCAAGATAAACATTTTGAAACGGGGTTATCATGGAAGGAACTTGACGTGAATAATTAATGGGAATAATCGGCTGGGCAAAAGGCACGCTAAATTTTTTAAGGCCAATCAGCGATTTATTATATTCGGGATTGAGACGACGAAGAAAGGGATCAAGCGTCTTAAGTAAATCTTCAGCACTCAATGAAAAGTATGTATGTTCTTTCGGCAAATAGTGCCCTAAATAAATAAGGTGCTCATTATTATAGTGTTTACTATCCATAAAGTTGGTGTGTTCAACAACAGCTAAAATAGGAGCACCCGGCTCACAAACATTAAGCCAATACGTGCCGTCAGTAAAAAATGGTCTCTTAAGCCGCATGATAACAACGACTGCGCCAAGTCCTTTTAATTGCATAAGGGATTTCTGATAGTCTGATGGAAGAGATGGAGCGAGTTTTAGAAACGCAAACGAAGGAAGCGTAACGATAACCTTATTAAAGGTGCCCTGTTTCCCCAAAGATACCTTTCCATTTTTCTCCGAGATATTTTCTACCGAGACGTTATATTGAATTGAACCGCCTTTTTTCTGAATGACTTTTGCCAGGTGTTGCGCAAATCGAAGGAATCCGCCTTTCGGATATGCCAGGTTTGTCGTACGTTTTACAATTCGTGCCCAGAACCACGCAAGTGAAATACTTTCCGTATATTTTCCAAACTTGCTCATAAGTAGCGGCTTCCAAAGGAGTTCATAAGCATTTTTTCCGACTGTTTTTGATAAAAATTTGGTAGCACTGACCTTTTCAAGAGGTCTCCAAAAGGGGTTAAAGCGAAGAAATGCTAATACTACCCCCATTTGTACTCTTTCCGAGAAAGAAAGTTTAGCAAATGAAAGAAGGGTACGTGGTGAATCAAGCTGATAGATCTTGCCATCAATAAGAGAGGAGGTCTTTGGGCGCTTAATGATAACCGGAAAATTTAGTTCTTCTGCCAATCCGAGTATGGATGCGTCATTCGTAAACCAATGGTGGTAAAATGCCTCCATGGTCCATTCCCAACCTTTCTCCTGATACCCAATTGCAAGCCCTCCTGGCTGTGGGTCCTTTTCAAATATAGTCACGTTATGCCCTGACTGCAGTAACCTATATGCTACAGACAATCCCGTAAATCCAGCGCCGATGATTGCAATATTCATAGTGTAAGCACTAAGCAAACAGCAAATAGTCAACAGGAGTAAAAAATACGGAAAAGTTCGCGGAACAAAGTAGAATACTTCTGTTTGCTATTGACTGTTTGCCATTTGCTTAAAGTACTCTATTGTCTTCGTTAGTCCTTCTTCCAGTGAAATCTTCGGCTCCCATTTGAGTAGTTCTTTCGCCTTAGAAATATCCGGTTGTCTTCGGACGGGGTCATCAGGCGGAAGTTCTTTATACTCCTTTTCTGAACGAGAACCGGAAAGCTTAATGATAAGATCAGCAATTTCATCTATAGACCGCTCATCGGTATTTCCCAAATTGATAATTTCTGATGACGTATGTTCTGTTTCCATGGCACGCACAATGCCCTCAACCATATCTGAAACATAACAAAACGATCGAGTCTGATTTCCATCACCATGAATAGTAATAGGTTGATTGTCCAACGCTTGATTTACAAAATTGGAAACGACCCGTCCGTCATCTTTTTCCATGTGGGGACCGTATGTATTGAAAATTCTCACCATCCGGGCATTTACTCGATAATGATGCGTGTACGTATAGACCAACGCCTCCCCAAATCGTTTCGCTTCATCGTAGCAGGATCGCGGACCGTATGAATTCACATTTCCCCAATATGTTTCTTTTTGCGGATGTTCGAGGGGGTTTCCATATACTTCTGATGTCGAGGTGTAGAGAAATGAAGCTCCTGTTTCTTGTGCCAGTTTTAGCATATTTTCCGTGCCAATTGAATTGACATGGAGCGTTTCTAACGGATGATTTTGGTATTGAACCGGGCTTGCGGGAGAAGCTAAATGATAAATAAAATCAATAGTTCGTATATCGTTCATCGTACTTCGTAATTCGTTTGTAACATCGTGTTCAATAAACCTAAATCGCTCATTCTGCTCTAATTGGTGAATGTTAGAACGTGAACCCGTCAATAAATTATCAACACAAATAACGCGGTACCCTTTCCCCACTAATACAGCACATAAGTGACTCCCGATAAATCCTGCTCCACCGGTAACCAATGTAGTTTTTGAATTCATAGATTTGTATAGCGGATAGGTACTTCCTGTTCGCGATCACGATATCGAAAATTCAACATCAAGTCGGCAAGTAAACCGGTAAAAAATAATTGAAATCCGCTCAGTACCAAAAGTACGCCCAGTAATAGTAGAGGTCGATCGCCAATTCCTTCCCCCAGCCTGATTTTAAGAATAACCAGATATATTAGTATACCAGTTCCACCGAGCAAAAACAGAAGGCCGACACTGCCGAACAGATGAAGAGGCCGGGTTCCATACGTGCTGATAAACCACATCGTCGCTAGATCGGGCGCATCGGTTAGGACTTTTGAAAAACCGTATTTCGACTTTCCGAATTTACGCTTCTCGTGTGTTACGGCAAGTTCAGTCACCCGAAATCCCTGCTGGTGGGCAAGAAGGGGAATAAAACGATGCAGTCCTCCATATAATCGAATTGAGCGGGTAACATCATTTCTATAAACTTTCAGGCCGCAATTGTAATCGTGCAAATGGAGTCCCCATAATAATTCCATAAGCCTGTTAAATATCTTGGATGCAGCTATCATGATGCCTGAATGTCTTCTTTTCATTCTCCAGCCTGAAACAAGATCAAATCCTTCTTCAAGCTTATCGAGCAAATGAGGAAGTTCTGACGGCTTATCTTCAAGATCAGCATCGAGAGTAGCTACATACGCTCCTTGCGCCACGGAGAAACCGTAAGAAAGTGCCATTGATTTTCCCATGTTTTTTCGAAATGAAATAACGTGAACCGTTTTATCTTTTTTAATAAGTGATTGTAATTTTGTAAGAGAAGTATCCGTTGATCCATCGTCTATAAAAAGTAGTTCGTAAGATTTTTTAGTCTTTGGAATAGCCTTCTTTAATTCTTTATACAACGGAAGAATATTTTCTTCCTCATTATAAAGCGGTATAACAATGCTAAGATCGATCATAATCATGTTTTCTGCGTAATCGAAGAAGCCAGTAGATACCGAGTCCTGCCACTGTTGCAATTGATATACGGTGTCCCCGATTTACCCAGTCCTGCAAACTATAGTATATACGGTATGTACCAGTCATCTCTTTTGAAACCGGAAAACTATTCATTCCCCGTTCTGTTTCAACTGAACCAACAGCATTTCCATGAGAATCAATGAGTTTCCAGTTCGGGTCATAGTGTTCATTAAACAGCAGGACATAATCCCCGTCTTCTGTCGATAAATTAACAGAATATTCTGACGGGCTTATGGGAGAATATGCAACATGATTAAATATATTGTTTGTTCCGACCATCACTTTATCCCATGGATCTTCAACAGAGTATATGCTTAAATTATTAATAGACTTTACAAACGTAAGATACGACGTTTGATCAAGTACCGATTTTGTTTGGTCAAACATATCTTGGCTAAATTCCCGATCGTCAAGGAATAATTCTCCGTAAGGATCTGAGGGAAGTATGACATATCGTATTCCGAGAGTCTGTAAATATTTTTCAGATTCCGTATCCTCAAAAAATGATGGTAAAGAATCAGTATCATACGGTGAAATCAAACTAGTTAACGAAACAGCCGGATGTTGGTTTGTGGAAGGAGCAAATCGAGAAATTCGAGGAACCCAGAGCGTCCTATAAAATCCTTCATCTCCTGTTATTTCTGAATATAACTCTGTATATTCTGAGGGGACGGTGCGCTGCTTAAATGTTCCTTCAATTTCTCCTTTCCATGCGGGAATATGAAGAAAGAACCATGCAACAATAAAAAATAGTACGATATATAGCAGCGCCTGTTTTAACTTCTTAATAAATGATTTTTCCGCAATTAACAGCAAGCTCGCCGGTAATAACAGACTATATCCTATTGAAACGAGCAAGAAAAATTTGGACGCATCACGAAATGCTACAAAACCGGGAACATACGTTATAAGAAACTGATAGACTGCACCAAGTGGATCATTGGTTCCTTTTGCTAAAAAAGAGCCCAGAATGATAAGAGCACCTGAAAACAAAATCACCGTTGTAGACAGAGGGTTATTGTTTAGCTTAGAGCGCTTGAGAAATAACAACGAACTGAATCCTGTAAGAGGAACTAATAAAAACTGAAATCTCATAAAGTACGTTTTGCCAAATATATTCTCCGGCCAGTTGGCATGAAGAAGTGAAAACGCATTTTCAAATCGGGTAAAACTAAAATAGTCCGCAGTCGTGATGGTTGATAATGAGGTAAATGAGCTTTTGGTCGCAAGACTTGCAATCACCGGCAAAATCCAAAACGAATGCAGGAAGAGCACTAAACCAACGCTTATCAACAGATTTAAGAGAAGCATTTTGAAAAATTGAATAAACGATTTCTTTGTGAGCGGATGGACAACAATATGCAATAGAGCGAAAAGGACAAACGAAACTAATGTAATAATAAACATTCGTGGTTCAAATAGTATTTGAAGCGACAAAATAAGGCCAAATTGAATCGCGGTATGGATACCACGATGAGAGTAACTATCCCGGACTAACCGAATAAAATAATAGAGAGACAGTGGTGCAACAGCATACGATAATAATATGCCTACCTGTCCACCAGAGGCTATCATGAACGTATAGGTATTGGCAAGATACACGACGCTTGAAAGTAATCGAAACAGCCGGCGTTTCGTAAAAAGGCCAGACAATACATACGGACTCAGAATTAAAAAAAGGATAATCGGCCAGAAGAAAAGTATCTTTTCTGCCAAATTCCACGGTATATGGAGAATATTAGATAAAAAATGACCCCCATATCCGAGATACGTATTTAACCAGAGTATCTCGAGATTGCTTTTCCCGAGTCCTGAATTCAAACTCGCATCCCAGGCGTACGTATATGAAAGAAATTCGTTTATATTTTTTTGCCAAAAGAAGGGCCAGTCACCACCAATAATTGTTTGTGGAAATAGCCAACTAATAAAGGGAAGAGTCATAGTATGTATTATGATTTCTGGTGTGACAAATCTGCTGCCTGCTGGACGACGGCTGCTGCAAGCAACACATATATATTGTTTACAATCATTTCAGCTATTTGATCGCTACCTATAATTACTAAAACAAGTGTTACCATCCATAACACTCCTGACACGATAAGAGTAATTTGAACTGGTATTCGGTACACATAGGCAAAAATCATCCAAAAGATACCGAAATTTATATCAATGGTAAACAATAGATTGAAGTACGGAATTTTTGTCAGAATATACAACATACCAAATACCATAAAAGAAAACACCGTTCCTCCGGTTGTATTACTAAATCGACTATGTATCTGATCAGCGAATTTGCGTAACTTCATACTCTCCTTCGTTTGATAACTAATAATATCATTCCAGCAACGAGTACTATCCAGGTGCTGGTAGTTGTGAGAACCCCTATTGAAAATGCTTTTTGAGGTGCATAGGTTATCGTAAGCGAATAGGATCCTGACCGGTTTAATAGCCAGCCATTCGCATAAGTATCGACCATCATATGTTCATTTATTACCTCACCCGTATCATATACCGCGTTCCAACCCTTATGAAAGGTTGTATTAAACTTAAGAAGTACTGGATTGTCTGCATTCTGAACTGTTACCTGGTATAGCGTTGGCGTTTCTTTTGTGAAGGATACGTCAGGCAGGGACAGCGAACCATCATTCGTTTTTTGTATTAAATATATGTCTGGCGTATGAACGGGTACAAATTTAAAACTTCTTATTAAGAATCTGGAGCCATCCTTTTCAAACCCTGAATGAAGAAACGCGAACTTATTGCCCTTTGCAAATACCACTGGGGGTATACGCTCACTGAATTTGCTCCAAGTTTGATCGGTGTTTAGATTAAAAATGGTTCTTTCATCACTCTCTTCAATATTGCCCAGTGCAAGGACGGGTCGTCCGTTGGTTATACGATATTCAAACGAGACGATGTAATCTGTTGACGGATCGAGTGAATTGAGTGCATATTCTCTACTTTCGCCAAAAGGTATGTTTATCTCTCTCGCCTCATCATCTGCTTGATCTGTTTCGTATATCTCAATAACATTTTTACTCTGTGCATAATTCAAGATCAATCTATGAGTCCCTTCATTAAGCTGCACTTGAGGATCATTTGTTGTAACAGGAATATCATCAATTATCATAGATTGTGGATTTGTATCATCGGGAACTAAATGAATAGCATACGTATCAGATGATGGTACATATAAGAAATAGCTCACCGTAGAAAAATCTTCACTTTCTTCCATGTACTGTCTTTCTATCCCCATATAGTTCTTCTGTAAAAATAGAGAAACCTGACGAAGTTCATCCCCCGCAATGCCAAAAGGACTCTTAACTTGTGACAAATATGAAAAATTTAATTGAAGATTGTTTTGTATACGTTTAAGCGCGCGGTATTTGCTCTCATTGGATAATTTCTGTGTCTCGCTAAATGCTTCATTGATCAATTGTTGATACTTTACGATGTTCTCATGTACAATTTGTTCTGTGCTCGATTCAAGAGGTCTGTTCAATAATTGATTTACTTCAGCAAGTCTTTTATTCGCTAATGAAAGCGTCATCTCAACACGCACAAAAGGATTTCCTTCGGTTGCATCATATGACTTCTGCTCACGGTTTTTAATAACAGAATACAGAGGTGAATCAGGAAGCAGCATAGCATAAGGCATGATAAGTGAACTTAGATCATCTTGTTGACAAACGGTGCAAAAAGCTTTGATAACCCGGGTTGACTGAGGGATTATGGATGTTATCTTATAGATATCTGCATCCAGATTCTTAACCGCAATCGCATCTGCCGGTATGAGCGATTTTGCTATTAGAGGTCCAATGTCGTTAGTTTCTGATAGTACCGCGCGGGGCTTTGCCGTAAATAAAGACGGTGAACCAGAACGGGTTAATCGGAACAATTTCCACGGTCCTCGCTCATACTCGAGAGTTACCATGCCTGATTGACTGAGCTCATCAATGATACTCTTAAAAGATTCAGCCGTCGTAAATTTGTTAGTAAACAGTATGTCCTCACGCCATAATATGTGCGTAATGCCCAGATATTGAGAAAGCGTGCCAAATAATTCGAAATCCTTATCCATAAGTAGTATATATAGCTGGGTAACAATCTGAGGAGATCCATTGGTATTTGCGATTATTGTTTTTCGATCAGTAGTTAATCGAAGAAGCATATCAAGGCTGAAAAACCCCCATTGGTATGAATCTGCGCGTATGTGCCCATCGAGTGGAGGAAATAGGAGTATGCGCGTCGTCTCAGATGACTGATCTATATGATCAGACACATCCTTTACATACTCGGGGACGGCTAATTTCGTTGAAAACGGTCTATTCCATATAAAAAAATCTCCAGAAAAAAATGGCTTATGATAAAACAGAATAAAAACGACGGAAAATCCATAAATACAATACTTTATTAATGGTGCTTTGACGAGCTTTTGTATAATTGCATATAAATAATAGGCCACAAGCATAGAACTTGTAAACCAATACAGTGACCCGAACTTATAAAAAGCAGACCGAAACATGGCAAATCCAGGAATATACTTAATAAGTGTTATATAAAAGGTTCCGAATGGTCTATGGGAACCGGTAGTGAAAATAATGCTAACCAGCCATAAAATGAGCAGAAGACCAACTATTGACCTCGTTTTTTTTGCTGCCGCGGAAAGAGGATAAACCATCTGACCATATATAATGATCAGTAACGGAATAAAACTGAACAAAATATATAACGGATTTGAGATATACGTATTTGAATAGAGATGAGCTTTATTTCCATACCAGTCTGGTATACCTTGCTGTCGCAAAACATTGAGAATGCTCGCATGTTCACTGATCATATTTTCCCAACCAATAATTCCGTCAATGCCACCGGATCCTTCAAGGGTTGAAGCATAAGAACTTCGAGCAAGTTCAATCTGAGGAAAGACCCAATATGCCTGAATGCTGATAAAACTAACTAAGAAAAGCAGAATAACCAGTATTGCACGGCTGAACTTTTTCCAATCTCTGTTTATAAGATATTTACCGCAATATACGAAAGAAGTAAGACCGTAACCGATCAATATAAATCCATAGAGGGTAGGATTACCACCACCATTTAAAAAAAATGAGGTGAGACTAAAGAAAATGACGCCATGCAGTACAGACCAAGATCCATTCAGCGTTTTTACCAGCGCGAGTAATCCGAGAGGAAATGCTGCATATACTGAAAATTTCGCACGCTCCACGATAAACCATGCTTGGAGTAGAAAAAAATTGTACATATATAATACGCTCGCCACTAATCTCATAAAGAAGTATTTTCGTTCAGGAAAAAACCCGTATATAAATGTAAACATTGAAATTCCCATCAAAAAGAACCAGAAAATAAAGGTTAGTCGCTGTCCAAAACCAAGAGAACCAGTAATAGAAGTAAAAAACGCTTCGGGAAACTGGGTAACTAAAAACCCTTTAAATAATGACCAGTCTGTACCAAATCCATTAGACTCATCCCATGAATACGCGAGATTTGATAAATGTTCCATAGGATTAAGCCGAAAACCCGAATCGTGGCCGAGAACAATCTGATCGGATGAAAACCATAAAAGAGGGGTAAGTGCAAGTATGCCAATGATGAGAATCTCGAATATGAGATATTTTCTTTGCATAGTGCGATCGAACTATTTTACCTTCTCACATACCACATACATTGCACGGGGTATTGGATAAAAACGACCATAATATCCTGATTTTATCACGTTGAACCCTGCGTTATTCAATAATTTATAAAGAGTTTTTTTTGTGAAGAAACGGATATGCGCTTTCGTAGGATCAAACACCTGATCAAAATACCGCAATGAAATAAGCAAGTTTTTAATCAATCCATGGTATGGCGTTGAAAGAAAAAGTGTGCCTCCTGGTTTGATAATTCTGCCAAATTCGTTAATAACCCGGTCCGCATAAAAAACATGTTCTATAACATCCATGGCTAAAACTAAATCAATACTTTTATTTTTGAGAGGAATTTTTTTGTCGTCTCCTTGTACAAAAAAAGTGCCGTTCGGAATATTTTTGTGCGCCCTGTTTATTGCTATTTTTGATATATCTATTCCGTATGGCTTGATCTTTGGGTTAACTTTTAGAATGCCTTCGATATAAGAGCCGTCTCCACAGCCATAATCAAGTACGTTGATCTTTTTTGTGCCTTTTACCAAATCCTGCACGAGCGGCCATTTAAAGTGAAAGTCATGGAAATGGCCATCTTCGCTATTATTCCAAAACTGATTATAGAAATCTTTTGCTGAATACATATAGTGTCAATTATCCTGCAGAAAACAGTTTAGGATATATTTTCTTATAGTAGTATCTCCGACACAACGTTATTGCATTCCTCCGGTATACTTGATAATTGTTCATTATTTTTTTGACCGATGAAACGAACATTTTCTGGTCATTATAATCTATAATAATTCCCGCGCCGGACTTTATGATTTCATCTGAAAACTCAAATACGTCTGTTGCAATCACCGGGAGACCAAGACTTAAATATCGTTTAATTTTCCCGGGATCACCATAGTGGGATACATTGCTTTTGTCAGGAATGTATGTCGCAATGCCGATGGTACATTTTGCCAGCACATCATTAAACGATTCTCCTTCAAGATATCCATGAAAGGTAACCGGGAATACAAAGTCCTTAACCATCCGTTTGAAATGATCCTCGTCAGGTCCCGATCCGATAATCTCAAATTTCACCTGCGGAAAATGCTTTTTTATATATTCCGCATTATCGAGTATCATTTCAATGCCCTGGCTTTTTTTTATAACACCAATAAATCCAAAAGTCAAAGTTTTACTATCGCTACGCTCTTTAAAAAGTAGGTCGGTGCCGATTGAAACAACCGGAAATGACTTATTTCTCGGCAACACGCCTATCTCTTTGCGTAATTGCATAAGACGGTTATTGACAAATACGACGCGGTCAGAGTGTGAGCTGATTTTATCAAACTGCCAATAGATCATACGCATAAGCATAATAATTTTATCTTCATGAATGGGAGGATAATAATCCCATACCCAGAAAACGGTCTTTTGAACTAATCCCATCTTTTTCATAATCAGTCCGATCCATGCGGTATAGGCGTTGACGCTAAAGTAGGTATCTGCTTTTCCATATCGTTTCGTAAATCTGAACGTATGCCACATAATTTGCATCAGATTGATAGCCGAACGGACCGGAAGAAGATAAAACATGAGAGAGGACGAAATGGTAAATTGGAATAGAAGATGTTTTTTAAGCAGCTTCTTTTTTTTATAGATGAATAATGTGTTATAGCGCTTCTTATTTTTTAAGTTATAAAATCCCAGTGAAAATAGAAATACATAATCGAAATTTTCAAGAAGATAGTCCAGAATTTTTCCGGAATTTTCATAGGGCGAATAATTGACATAGATGACAGATTTTCTATTTCTCATACGATTTATTTTTCATTACTATATATTGTCCCAACTGAAGATATTGTAGTCCGGATTTATGGAATGTTTGTAAAGCATCTAGTGGACTTAAGACTATGGGTTCTCCATGCAGGTTAAATGAGGTATTTAAAAGAGCACCGATACCGGTTATTCGCTCAAACTCTGCGACAATGTCATAATAGTCAGGATTTTGCTGACGGGAAAGTATTTGAGGGCGAGCAGTATCATCAAATGGATGAATGGCAGCAGGCATGTCTTTTTGTGCTCTATTTGTCGTATTAAATGCGAACATCATGAATGGAGATTCTCCGTTTTGTCGCGGAAAAATAAGATAATCGTTTACTAGCTTTTTCAGAATTACGGGCGCAAAGGGCATCCAAAAGTCCCGTATTTTAATCTGTTTATTAATAGTTCGTATAACGCTCGGATTGGATGGATTTGCAAGTATTGACCGATTTCCCAATGCTCGAGCACCAAACTCCATTCGCCCGGCGAGTCGTGCCACGACGTGTCCTTTACTCAGCAGTTGAGCAACTTCTTTTGCCGGATACTTCATTTTGTAAAAGGACATTGGTTTATTTCTTACATATGACACAATTGATTTCTTAATACTTGTATCATCAAATGCAGGGCCGAGATATAAATGGCTTAATGGTTTCAGTTCAAATTTCAATCTATGTCCTTCGCAATATTTTTTATATCCATAGTAAGCGGCACCTATTGCAGTAGATTCATCGCCACATGAGGGCATTACAAAAACAGAATCTACTCCCGGAAGTTCATTTATTACTTTATTTGCTTTTACATTCATAAATACTCCCCCACCCAGTACAATTGAATGGATATTAGTTCTTTCGATAGAATTACGCACTAGTTCTACCAGTAATTCTTCGGTACATGCTTGTATACCCCCTGCAATTGCGTCAAAACGTACTTTTGACAGATTTTTTTCGAGGAACGAATAGTATCCGAGTGTAGGAATAGCTGATTTGACCGACAGTCCATCTACCCAGAAAAGTTTTCTAAATAGTTTTTTTACTTCCGTTGCTGACTCAGAAGAAGCATAGGGAGCAAGTCCCATAACTTTATATTCATGTTCGTTCGGCTTCATTCCTAAATATTCAGTAACATACTGATATAACAATCCTATTGAATGATGATTGGGGGTAGATGCAATCTCAATCCACGAATTATTTTTAACCGTATATATTCTTGAGCAGACATCGTCTCCATAACCGTCATTCGTTATGACGAGAACCGGTTTATTCTTTAGTTTATGCGCGGCCGGATTTGCATAGTACGCACTCATCGCATGAGCCAGATGGTGGTCCATTCGTTTTATTTTTGTCAACGGAAGACCGATTGTTCGCGTAATATATTTTCGATAGGAGCGTTCAAACGTAGCAACAGCGATTGCTGGGTATAGCGTTTTTAGTAAAAATGAATATAGGGTAAAAAATACGGGTGATAATCCGACCAGAAATAACAATATGCGTTTAATGTGAGGACTGACCGCCTGGATTATTCCTCCATATGGATTCGGCTGATTTTTTTCTCCGGGCACGTAGGTAACCGGATTTTTAAATCCAAAATAGACGGCAGAAATAGCATCTATGGTAATATTTGCTTCTTGTAAACAATAATGAACAGCAAATTTTGGATATCCCCACTGGCCTTTTTTCCGGGTAAATCGTTCCTCAGACGCACAGCATATGATACTACCATTCTTCAGAAGCGCTGCAGTTGCAGTATGCGATTCATTAATGCCGAGTATATATATATCTTTTTCAAGCTTTGCCATGGACCTTGTGTTTTATAATTCAGTATAATAGCATATACTCAAGATTAATCTGACAATGAAAAACCATAAACGAAAAGTGCTGGTAACCGGAGCAGGGGGATTTATTGGCCATCATCTCGTCAAATTTCTCAAAGAAAAGAACTATTGGGTCAGAGGTGTTGATATAAAAAAACCTGAATTTGAATCGACCTTGGCAGATGAGTTTTTAATGCTGGATCTTCGCGACAGAAAAAATACTGACACAGCCACAAAAAATATTGATCACGTCTATAATCTTGCTGCAAACATGGGAGGTATCGGCTTTATTGAAACCGTGCACGCAGAAATAATGCACGATAACGTATTAATTAATACCAACATGCTTGAGTCTTCCCGGATCAACAAGGTAAGCCGCTTCTTCTTTTCATCTTCAGCGTGTATATACCCGCGTTATATGCAGAGAAAATCACGCGTCACGGCTCTTAAAGAAGATACCGCATATCCTGCTGATCCGGATAATGAGTACGGCTGGGAAAAACTCTTTACTGAACGGCTGTGTATGAATTACAAAAAAGATTATGGTTTGGACGTACGGATAGCCCGGTTTCATAATATATACGGTCCGCTCGGTACCTGGCAGGGCGGCCGGGAGAAATCACCTGCTGCTCTCTGTAGGAAAATAGCGCTTGCTAAAAAAGAAGATACCATTGAGGTGTGGGGAGACGGAAAACAAACGCGTTCGTATTGCTATATAGCCGATTGCGTTGAAGGAATTTACCGTCTCATGAATTCTTCTGTCGATACACCGCTTAATATCGGATCAGACCGGTTAATATCGATAAACCAACTTATTGCGATTATTGCCCAGATTGCCGGTAAAAAAATCAGTAAAAAACATGATCTATCTAAACCACAGGGCGTCAGGGGACGTAATTCAGATAATACCCTTATTAAAAGGCTTCTCCATTGGTCACCCTCAACTCCTCTTGAAGTTGGATTCTCCCATACCTATCGCTGGATTAATAAACAAATACAAGAAGGTAAACAGCATGTATAGACTCAGTTTTCTTTCATCCGGCACCGGCGCAATCACCCGTACGGTATTGGAAGCAATACAACAAAAAGCTCTCCCTGCTATAACACCCGTCAGCATCATATCAGACCGGAAAAGCGCCTCTCTGAATCTTGCCGGTGAATTTCAGATAACCGGCCATATGCTTGCCTACCATCAGTATTCCGGGCACAATCATTTCAGTGAAGCTATTCTGGACATTTTCCAAAAGGAAAAAATTGATGTCATCCTTTCAACATTTGACCGGATTTTGACGGGAAAACTATTGAAATCTTATAAATATAAAATGATAAATGTACATCCCTCACTTCTGCCTGCGTTTCCCGGATATGGAGGTGCTAAAAAAGCCCGCCTCTATGGATGCCGCTATATTGGAGCGACCTGTCATTTTATTGAAGAGGGAACTGATACGGGAGTCATCATAAACCAGGGAATCGTGCCGGTAGACGCAAAAGGTGATGTTAGGAACTTGGAGCAGAAATTGTATCGAGTCAGACAGCGGCTCGTACTCGAAGCACTTCTTGCATTCTGCTCGAATCGTATACGGGTGAAAAACCGGATCGTTACGATAGACGGAGCTCTCTACAATCACCCATTTGTTAATCCTCACCTACCTGACATCCGTATAAACCGGTTTCTGTCATCGTATGAAAAATAGAATCGTTATCCTCCAACCCTCATACTTGCCCTGGCTTGGTTATTTTGATCAAATTGCGAAAACAGATATTTTTGTGTTTTATGATGACGTTCTGTATACGAAAAACGACTGGAGAAATCGTAATCGAATCAAGTCCCCACAGGGAGCTATCTGGCTGACTATTCCAGTATCATTGCCGGGAAGAATACGAAATCAAACATTGATTAATCAAGCAGTCATTTCTGATCTGTCCATTCTCAAACGTCATCTTAAAGCAATTGAGCTTAATTATAAGAAAGCACTGTATTTTTCTGACGTGTATGATCTGTTGTCAAAAATAATGATGAAGAAATATCTGTGTCTTGCAGATTTAACCATCGATTTGACAATGGAAATCAGCAACTATCTTCAAATTAAACACGTCACCTTCATGAGAAGTTCTTCACTGAATATTCACGATTCATATCCTACCGGGCGACTGATTAAACTATGCAAATATTTTGATGCTGATAATTATTTAACCGGTGCATCAGCAAAAAATTACCTCGATGAAAATTCATTTGGTAAAAGTGGTATTATACTCAACTATCAGGACTACAAACATCCCATATATCATCAGCTTTGGGGAGATTTTATTCCTTACCTATCAGTAGTAGATTTATTATTTAATCATGGCCGCAACTCATTAGAAATTCTTATAAATGAATAAACATATTCTTATTACCGGTGCAGCTGGTTTTATTGGCAGTAATATCTTGAATTACCTTTTTTCAAAATACCCGAAATTTTCCTTTACCGCTTTAGATGCGCTAACTTACGCCGGAAATTTGAAAAATATATTACCAGAAATATTAAGTAGTCCACGATTTAAATTCGTATATGGTGATGTAAGAAATACTAATTTGGTCGATGATCTTGTAGGAGAGTCTGATATTGTTATCCACTTTGCCGCTGAGACTCATGTGACACGATCTATTCATGATAATATCAAATTTTTTGACACGGATGTATTGGGCACTCAAGCCATAGCCAATGCAGTTTACCACCATAAAAAAACAGTCGAGAGGTTTTTACACATCTCAACCTGTGAAGTATATGGTACTGGGCTCGCAAAGAAAATGGATGAGTCCCATCCATTAAATCCGCATAGTCCCTACGCTGCAGCAAAGGCTGGAGCTGACCGTCTCGTATATTCCTACTATCTAACCTATAAAATACCAGCAATTATTTTACGTCCTTTCAACGTTTTTGGTCCAAGACAGCATCTTGAGAAAGTTATCCCTCGTTTTATCACAAGCATACTACTAAACGAACCTCTTACCATTCATGGAAATGGTAAGGCAAAAAGAGATTTTATGCATGTAAGCGATGTTGCAACAGTTATTGATCTTCTTGTGCATGCCCCTTTAGAAAAAGTGGCGGGAGAAGTATTTAATATAGGCTCGGGAAAGGCAGTTTCGGTTTTACAAATCGCAAAATCTATAGAAAAACATATGAAGGTTTCTAAGTCTCAAATCCGTTTTCTCAAAGATAGACCAGGACAGGTTTCTACTTTTAGATGTGATTACAGTAAAATTGAGAAATTGCTAAACTGGCAACCAAAAAAAGATTTTGATAAGAGTTTAATTGAAACGATACGTTGGTATAAGGAAAACAAAGATGTATGGTCTGAACAATTATGGTTAAGAAAAGTATCAATATCACTACCGGATGGAACAGTAGTATATCATTAAGTATATGAGGATTGAATTCTATAAACATAATTTGGGGAATGAGGAAATTAACGAAGCAAAAAAAGTCCTTCAATCACTTTTTTTAACCACAGGAAAATATGTTGATGACTTTGAAGAAGCTTTCGCAAAATATTTAAATACAAGCTATTGCGTAGGGTTAACAAGCTGTACTGCCAGTCTCCATCTATCGCTTTTAGCAGCAGGTGTTGGAAGGGGAGATGAAGTAATTACTACCCCTATGTCCTTTGTTGCAACGAGCAATGCAATTTGTATGGCAAATGCAAAACCAGTCTTTGTGGATGTAGAAAAAGAAACGGGTAATATAGATGCTAATCTTATCGAAAACGCAATTACTCCTAAGACAAAAGCAATACTTCCTGTACATCTATATGGACAAATGGTAGATATGAAAAAAATTCTTGCTATTGCAAAAAAATATAATCTTTCTGTAATAGAAGACGCGGCACATGCTCTTGAATCAGAAAGAGAGGGAATTAAGCCTGGACAAAAATCATTCGGAGCTTGTTTTAGTTTCTATGCAACTAAAAGTATCACGTCTGCAGAAGGTGGCGCATTTACAACAAATAATTTTAACGTTGCAAAATTGACTAGAAAACTTCGATCCCATGGTATCACGAGCGAGCTGGCGCAACGAATAAGAACCGGTGTAAAAACCTATAATGTAGACGTGCTCGGTTGGAAGTATAATATGGACAATGTGCAGGGAGCGTTACTTTTACACCAAGTTAAAAAAATTGAGAACTATTGGAAGAAACGTAATCAAATTGCCTTAACTTATAGAAAAGAGTTTTCAAAACTTGGCATTAACATGCCTCTTGAATATAAAAATTCAAAACATGGCAGACATATTTTCCCGATCTGGGTTAGTCCAAAAAAAAGAGGGAAAATTATTGAATTGTTAAATAAAAATGGGATAGGCGCTGTCGTAAATTATCCTTCAATACACTTATTCTCTTTTTATCGGAGTGAATTTGGTTATAAGGAGGGTATGTTTCCAAACGCTGAAGAGATCGCGAAACGAGAAATTTCTTTACCTCTTTACTCAAAACTAAAAGAGAAAGAAATCAGCTATATTATAGCAACAGTCTCAAAAGTAATTCGTATCTAATTATTCCAAACCTCATAAATTGTTATAAAATCCATCGGTCTATCAGCATATTTCCTACATGATATACTGTAGCACATGTATTGGATTGGGTTCATTATACCGCTATTATCGTTTATTCTTCAAATATGGCCCCGCTTGAAAAATCGATATTTTGGAGTAGATACCTGGCGTCATTTGCTTCTTGCTGACTATATCAGAAAACACCACGCATTCCCGACTGAATTGAAAGACCACTATATTCAACCATCGGGAAATCCCGGCTACCCACCGTTTGTTTATATCTTTGCATCTCTGTTTCCAAAAAAATTTGCAGAAAAATACCAGTTTATTTTTTCTCCGTTTTTTGATGCGTTACATAATATCTTTATTTTTTATTGCGCTATGATCATTTTTGATAATATAGGCATTGCTATTTCTGCGCAGATTATTGCGGCATTAACACCAGTAGTTGTTATTGAAGCAAGCAATTTCAGTACCCGTGTATTGAGCTATTTAGTTTTCTCACTTTCTTTTTTTCCTCTTGTTCTGTTTAATGCAACCGGCTCAACTTTATACCTTTTTATTGCATTTATTTTTCTCATGCTACTTTTTTTTACGCATAAATTTGCCGTACAAGCATACTTTTTTCTATCTCTCGGATTTTCGCTCATCGAAAGAAATCCAGTATATATAATTGTTTTTCTTATTTCTTTCCTGACTGCCTATTTTGTATTCGGAAGCGTATATCGGCCGATTCTCCATGAACACTTGTCTATATTGAAATTCTGGATCAACCATATTAATCTCCGGTTTGTCCATCAATTCCGAGGCGTTCAAAAGTCAGAACAGGTTAAGGACTTTGTCCATCGACTTTTTCTTATGTCGCATAAAAATCCCGCTGTCTATATTGCAGGAAACAACCCTTGGCTCGTTGTTTTTCTCGTATTGTATACAACAGAATATTTTGGTATTCCCGGATTTGATATTATTCGTACAATCAATCCAATAGTATCAAAACTGGAAACATGGATATTGATTTCACTTGCGTGTGCGATTGTAACGCTTAGTATTCCCCGTCTGCGTTTTCTGGGCGAAGGAAATAGGTATGTCGAATATAGCGTATTACCGCTCTCT
>Ga0209211_10000679_pt1 | contig 67997 bp, 68 predicted proteins | sample RifGroA2_FD_183992 | JGI IMG/M metagenome (GOLD analysis project Ga0209211, IMG submission 183992) | Groundwater microbial communities from Rifle, Colorado, USA - Groundwater A2 (SPAdes) (version 2) | ecosystem: Environmental > Aquatic > Deep subsurface > Groundwater | place: Rifle, Colorado... | reverse complement strand
TCTTCCCCGGGTAGTCTGACCGAGGCCATACCGTCTAGGGAGGAAGTCCTCCGGAGGCGGGCAAGCAGGATGCCATGAACCACGGGGAAGAATATGCGACTTTAAAAATCTAACATAGAAAGTCTGAGCGAAGACGAAATATAAGGGTATTAATACCGCGCGGCTCTGCCGCGCGAAGTACGAGCGAAGCGAGTTCCTTAGGACCTGGGGCTTGCCCCAGGGTCAATACCGCTTTTATTTTTCTTACTTTTTGACACGTTTTCAGAAGACCATATTTCCGCTATACTCACCCTGTATGGACGAGAAGGAAAAAAGGCAGAAACGTATATCAGAGTTGGAAACGGTGATGCAATCGCCGGATTTTTGGACTGACAAAGTAAAAGCGCAAGAGACAATCAAAGAACTTCAATCGCTAAAAACCGAAACCGAAGAAGGAGGCGGTATGTATGACGGAGGAGATGCAATCATGACGATTTTTTCCGGAGCCGGAGGGGACGATTCAGAAGATTTTTCCGCGATGCTCCTCAATATGTATCGCAAATTCTTTGCGCGAAAGGGGTGGAGCGTCGGCATTATCAATCAAAACCAAAATGACCACGGAGGTTTTCGAAACATTACCGTGGAGGTTGCCGGAAAGAACGCGTATGGGACGCTCAAAAACGAAAGCGGCGTGCACCGCCTCGTCCGCATCTCGCCGTTCAACGCGCAGAAAAAGAGGCAAACCTCATTTTCCATGGTGGAAGTGATACCAAGACTTCCGCCGGCCGACAAGCATTTTGAAATTCCCGAAAGCGAGCTTGAAATCACGACCGCCCGTGCGGGCGGCCCCGGCGGACAGAATGTGAACAAACGCGAGACCGCCGTGCGAATCACGCACCTGCCGACGAATATCTCCGTGCATGTAACGTCAGAACGCAATCAGGCGCAAAACAAAGAAAAGGGAATGCAGATTCTCAAGGGCAAGCTCTACAAATTGCGCGAGGCGGAGCGTCTTGCCAAAGAAAAAGGCATGCAAATTTCCAAAACAACTTCGGTAGAGTGGGGCAATCAAATCCGCTCATACGTTTTGCATCCTTACAAAATGGTCAAAGACCACCGCACCGGTGTAGAAACCGCGCAAATAGATAAGGTGCTTCAAGGCGAACTCGACGAGTTCATTGAGGCGGAAAGTAAGTTGTAAGTTTGAAGTCCCGACGCTCCGCCTGCTCCGACAGGAGCGTCGGAGGTCAGGATTCCGACTTTACGTCGGGGTTGAAAGTTGAGAGGAAAATCTAAAGGGTTTTTCGGAATGCCGGAACCCCTTTATTTTAGGCGCCCTTTTAATGACCCGCCAGAACTCCCTGCGCTCCGCGCAGGGATGAATGGCGGGTCAACGAAAGGGGTCGGGGAAACTGTAGTTTCCCCGTTGAGGAGAGCAGTGAGCGAGTCTGCGAGCGAGCGTTGAGAACCGAGGGTTCTTAAAGGAAACTCCGCTCGCCGAACGCCCTGTGCTCCCGCACAGGGATAGGGCGAGCGGAGTTTACTGACTCACTTTTCCGACCAGATTGTTGCTTGACATTATAGGCAGGGTTTGATAGGATATTTTTGTCAGCACATTGAAAACCAACACCCTGCGCGCCCACCACCTGCTGGGGGATTAGGGCTGTTCCGTGCGGTTCATCGCACTCAGGGTGTTGGATCGCCGGCTCGACCAAAGTCGCCGTTTTGCGGCAAGCCGTGAAAACTGTCGCAGAGTGGAGACCTTCGCCGGCGTGGAAGCGGAAGTGCCGGTTCCTGCAGGGCTGCTGTAAAACATCGGATGCACTACGAGGAGCGAATTCTGCCGCCGGCAACTATATTTGGCGGCTAGATTCTGTTCCACGAAATCGTGGTAATCATCCAGGCGGCTCATACCCGAGCCACTTTCGCAAATGCGAACGAGAAGGATGGTGCGAAGAGCTTCAAGGTTCTTTGCATTGTAGCCCACACCCTAGGACTAACAAGGGTTGGTATTCACTCTCGTCCCAGAAAAGGATTTCTGCTGCGATGTGCTAATAGCTACGACGGACCCCTTGGCGGCTCAACTGCCCTGGGGCCTTTTTTGTATATCGAGAGGTCAGTATCCGAGGTTTTGTCTCCGCATCCTGCGCGTAGCCCATTTTTTACGAGAATCTTGTGACCTGTGATATAATTTCTAGAAGCTAGAAGCTAGAAGCTAGAAGCTAGAAGCTAGAAGCTAGAAGCTAGAAGCTATCCCCATGATTCACTTCGACAAAATTACCAAGAAATATAACGGATGCGTCGCGCTTGATGAAATAAGCTTTACCGTTAAGCCGAAGGAATTCGTTTCCCTTGTTGGCCATTCAGGAGCGGGGAAAACTACACTCCTTAAGATGATTCTTGTAGAAGAGCGTCCTTCAAGCGGCAGTATTCTTTTCGGGTCAGTCAATATCCACGCGCTGAAGCGCAATAAACTGCACAAATACCGCCGCAAAATCGGAGCGATATTTCAGGATTTTCGTCTGCTCCCAAATAAAACCGCGTTCGAAAACATAGCGTTTGCCATGGAGATGGCAGGGCGTAGCGATTCAGAAATCGCGGCAGATGTTCCTTATGTTCTTGAAATGGTTGACCTTGGCGACAAAATGTGGAATTTCCCACGCGAGCTCTCTGGCGGGGAAAAACAGCGCGTGGCCATCGCGCGCGCAATCGTAAACCAGCCAGATGTGGTCATTGCCGATGAACCAACCGGAAGTCTTGACCCCATAAATACCTATGAGATCGTGCAGATATTAAAAAAGATAAACGACCTAGGTACGACGGTGATTCTTACAACGCATAATAAGGGCGTCATAGATTCCTTGGGCAAGAGGGTCATCACCATGGAGAAAGGGAGAATTATCAGAGATGACCCCACAGGAAGATATGTGTTGTAAGACAACACATATCTTCCGGAAATCCGAAGCACGAAATCCGAAATCCTAAACAAATCCCAATGAGCAAAATCAAAATCCAAGAATCGTGTATAATTTAGAAATTAGAATTTAGGTATTGTTTCGAATTTCGATATTCGGACTTCGAATTTACCATTCTTATGGTTTGGACTAGCATAAAACGCGTCATTAAGGCAGGAGCCGTCAATTTCTATCGAAACGGTTTCGTTTCCCTCTCCTCCGTGTTTATCATGACGATAACGCTATTCGTGATAGGAGGCGTAATTTTCCTTTCCGCGACGTTAAGCGCTTCTCTTGAAGAAATCAAAAGCAAAGTTGATGTGAATGTGTACTTTCAGACAAGCGCGAGCGAAGAAGAAATAACCGCGCTCAAGGGAATCCTCCTAAGGCTCCCAGAGGTGAAAGATGTGGAATATATCTCCCGCGAGCAGGCGCTCGAAAACTTTAAGAAGCGCCACGAAAATGACGAGCTGACGCTCCAAGCGCTCGAAGAACTTCCCGATAATCCGCTTGGGGCAGTGCTTAACATTCGCGCCAAAGAACCTTCAGAGTATGAAGGCATCGCGAATTTCCTTAAGAGCGAAAACGCTCTTTCGAGCGGAAGCACCCCCATCATTGACGAGGTGAATTATTACGACCACAAAACGGCCATCGACAGGCTTTCAAACATCATACGTTCTGCGCAAACTCTCGGATTAGCGCTGGCGTTTTTGCTTGTGGTCGTTTCCATAAGCATCGCCTTCAACACCATCCGTTTGGCTATCTATATCTCCCGCGAAGAAATAGGAGTGATGCGCCTTGTCGGCGCGAGCGACAAATATATACGCGGGCCGTTCGTGGTTTCAGGCGTACTGTATGGCGTGAGTGCCGCGCTCATTACGCTTGCTCTCTTTTATCCACTCACGTATTATCTCGGAGACTCGACGGAGGATTTCTTCAGCGGGCTCAATGTGTTCCGTTACTATACCCTGCATTTCGGCGAATTTTTCCTTATCATCGCTGGTTCAGGCATTGCGCTTGGAGCTGTTTCAAGTTTTTTGGCGGTGAGGAGGTATCTGAATGTGTAATACAAACTGCAGAAAACTCTAAACTCTAAACTCTAAACAAACTCAAAAATCAAAGTTAAAAGATTAAAATTTGAGTTTTGAAATTTGGACTTGGAACTTGATTAGAATTTAGAGTTTGGAGTTAAGAAATTATCCAAAATGTCCAAAAAGAATCATAAATACATCTTCGTCATCGGCGGTGTCATGTCTGGAGTCGGGAAAGGCGTGGCGACTTCTTCCATCGGCCTCATCCTCAAGTCCAAAGGGTTCAAGGTGAACCCGATTAAAGTTGACCCTTATCTTAATGTGGACGCCGGCACCATGAACCCCACCGAGCACGGTGAGGTTTTCGTTTTGGATTCCGGATTGGAGACCGACCAAGACATGGGGAATTATGAGCGGTTCATGGAAATTAACCTCAAGAGTGAGGATTACATAACAAGCGGGATGGTGTACAAGCATGTTATTGAACGCGAGCGCTCGCTCGGCTATAAAGGGAAATGTGTTGAGGCAATCCCTCATATCACCGATGAAATCCGGCGGCGGATTGAGCGCGCTGCCGAGCAAAACGGCTCGGCCGTTTCGCTTATTGAGATCGGCGGGACGGTCGGGGACTATCAAAACATTTTGTTTATTGAGGCGGCGCGCGTTTTGAAACTCAAGCACCCGGGCGATGTTTTGTTTATTTTGGTAACTTTCCTGCCGATCCCGTCTAAACTCGGCGAGATGAAGACCAAGCCGACTCAAAATGCCGTGAGGCAACTCAATTCCTACGGCGTCCAGCCGGATATCATCATTGCCCGGAGTTCGGCGCCGCTTGACGCCAAGCGGAAGGAAAAGCTCGCCATTTGGTGCAATGTGCCGGCCGAGGCGGTGATTTCCGCGCCGGATATAGATTCAATTTATGAAGTGCCGCTTAATTTTGAACGCGACAACCTCGGCGCCATTATATTGGAGCGCCTTGGCCTCAAGTCGCGCATTCGCCGCGACACGCTCGCCAAGTGGCGAAATTTTGTATCAAAAATTAGAAATCCCAAAGGCGAGGTGGAAATCGCTGTCGTTGGGAAGTACTTTGACACCGGCGACTTCATTCTCTCCGATGCCTATATTTCGGTCATTGAAGCAATAAAACATGCGTCGTATAAATTTGGGCTGAAACCAAACATCCACTGGCTTAATTCCAAACGATTTGAAACCGGCGACGAGCGGGTGGATTCTCTCAAAAAATACGACGGCGTGATTGTTCCCGGGGGCTTCGGCGAGACGGGTATAGAAGGGAAACTCAAAGTCATTGAATACGCGAGGAAAAACAAAATCCCGTACCTCGGGCTTTGTTACGGTATGCAGCTTATGTGTATAGAGTACGCGCGAAATGTGTTGGGGCTCAAAGACGCCAACACGACCGAAATCAATCCGGAGGCGCCGCATAAAATCATTGACATCATGCCCGACCAGCGCAAAAAACTGGAGAAGGAAAATTACGGCGGCTCCATGCGCCTCGGCGCCTACCCCGCGCATCTCTCTCCCGGCACCATCGCCTTCTCTGCATATTTTGGCTCCGGCAACTCAATGCTAAACGCTAAACGCTCAACGCTGATTCATGAGCGTCACCGCCACCGCTTTGAGGTGAATCCCGAGTACATAGAAAAACTCCAAGCCGGCGGCCTCGTCTTTTCCGGCAAATCGCCCGACGGCGTACTCATGGAAATCGCCGAACTCCCTCGCAAAATCCACCCATTTTTCCTCGGCACGCAATTCCACCCCGAGCTCAAATCCCGCCCGCTCTCGCCCCATCCGCTTTTTGTTGAATTTATGAAATCCGCGCAAGCCAAGAAGAAAATATGAGCCGTGAAATTCATAAAAAAATCTGGCCGGAGTTTTTTGAGAAAGTTCTCTCTGGCGAAAAACGCTTTGAACTCCGCATCGCCGATTTTGAGATTAGTCCGGGCGACACATTGATTTTAGAGGAGTGGAACCAGAACACCAAAAGCTACACCGGCCGCCGTCTCATAAAGAATGTTGGCTACATTCTCAAATCCGACCTAGACCAATTCGGCCAGCGCGCCCTCATCGAGAAACATGGCCTCTATGTGATTACCCTCGAGTAGGATTTTTCTTTCTCACATCTTTCCCGCACAATAGCCGTGAGAATTATTTTATAATGCAGTATATTCTCTAATTCTCACGAATTAGAGAATAAGCGTAGAAAGGGGGATGGCCGCATACATAGTGGCGTGACAGGGTTGGCGGGATGATATACTGAGGCGTATGGAACTCAAAGAACTTGAAAGACCGCTCAAAGCGCTCGCCAACAAACGGCGGTTGGCGATTTTGAGATTTCTCAAGAAAAACGGCGAGGCGAATGTAACGGAAATTGCGGAAGTTATCAAACTTTCAGTTAAGTCCACCTCGCGGCATCTTTCCGTACTTTTTTCGGCCGATTTGGTTGACCGGCGTCAGCAAAGCTTGGAGGTATATTATTGGTGCGCACCTTCATTTCCACAGCCAATCAAGGGTATCCTCTCTATTCTCTAATTCTCACGAATTAGAGAATAGATGTGCTGAGCATGGGTAACTACATAAAATAGATGAGTATATCAGTTGGAATTGGGCTGGCGTTTGTGGCGATGCTCTGTTGGGGCTTCGGCGATTTTCTCATTCAACGCTCCACCAGAAAAGTCGGAGATATTGAAGCGCTCTTTTTTGTAACCGCGTTCGGTGCGGTCGTGCTTTTCCCTTTCGTGTATAAGAATATTGGAGCGTTCTTTGCTTCTTCCGGCAGTACCCTTTTTGTTCTCGGTATTCTCTGCGTTGTTCTTCTCATCGCGGCGCTTTTTGATTTTGAAGCGCTTCGGGTAGGGAAGCTCGCGGTTGTGGAACCCATTTGGTCGTTTGAAGTTCCCGTCGCGGCTCTTCTCGCGTTTTTCATTCTTGGCGAACGGGTAACCTCGTTTCAGATATTTCTTGTTGTCGGATTGCTGATAGGCCTCGCGCTCGTGTCGCTGAAGAAGCCATTTCATATAAAGCACTTTTTGCTTGAACGAGGGACGCTCTTGGCGCTCCTCGGCGCCGTCTTTATGGGTGCCGCCAATTTTTTCATGGGTTGGGGAGCGCGGCTTTCCGACCCGATAATGGCGAATTTCGTAACAGATATTTTCATTGCTGGCGTTACCGGACTCATTTTGCTTTCACGCGGCAGGGTGCGGGACACAATCCGCGACATAAACCAAAGCAGAGGCGTACTTCTACAAATGTCGGTTTCGGACAAAACGGCGTGGGTCGCGTTCGCGTTTGCGATGACGCTCGCGCCAATCGGAATCGTCGTCGCACTTTCTGAAAGCTACATCATTATCGCGGTTCTGCTCGGGCTCGCAATAAATCGCGAGCGCCTCGCGGCGCATCAAAAAGTTGGACTCGTCACCGCGATCGCCGCCGCGATAACACTGGCGGCGATTACCGTATAACTTTTGCGCCGCCACAGTGTTGTATTTTTGTTATACTTCCCCATTATATGCCGCACGCACTAAACGACATTGCTCAAAGATTGCTCGCGCCTGGCAAAGGAATCCTCGCGGCGGACGAGAGTATGGGCACCTGCGACAAGCGGTTTGACAAGTATGGAATTCAAAAAACGCCCGAGATGCGGAGACAATGGCGGGAGCTTCTTTTCTCTACTCCCGAAATTGAAAAGGGGCTTTCAGGAGTAATTCTTTTTGATGAGACAATTCGGCAGAAAACAAAAGACGGCGTCCCATTTGCAAAGTTTCTCGCGGCGCGCGGCATTCTCCCCGGCATCAAGGTTGACCAGAAAACCGAACCGCTGCCCGATTCCTTTCAAGAGGAGGTGACGAAGGGACTTGACGGCCTTTCTACGCGACTTTCCGAATACGCCAAGCTCGGAGCGAAGTTCACCAAATGGCGAGCGGTGATTCGCATCGGAGACAAGCTGCCCACCAAACAGTGCCTACACGAGAATGCCAAGCGTATGGCCGAGTACGCAGGAGAGAGTCAAATAGCCGGACTCGTCCCGATTATTGAGCCAGAGGTGTTGCTTCATGGTACGCACTCGCTTCTCCGAAGCGAAAAGGTGCTTACCGAGACGCTGTCTGCCGTATTTCAAGAGATACAAAAAGCAAAAGTCGCTCTTTCCGGTCTTATCTTAAAATCCAGCATGGCGCTTCCTGGAAATGAATCGGGCGAGAAAGCTTCCGCAAAGCAAATCGCCGAAGCCACCCTTCACGCATTTTTTTCCGCTGTGCCGAGTGAAGTTCCCGGCATTGTGTTTCTTTCCGGCGGACAAACTCCCGAGGAAGCAACCGTGCGCCTGAATGAAATAGTGAAAATGGCAAAAGAGCAGAATGCTCCCTGGCGCATCACATTTTCCTACTCGCGCGCGCTGCAGGACCCGGTACTTAAAGCGTGGCACGGCGATGAGAAAAATGTGCAAGCGGCCCGGGAAATCTTCAAAGAACGGGTGGAGGAAACCGCTAAAGCTTCCGAAGGGAGATATACGGATTAAAACACAAAACACAGTACACAAAAATCCAAACCCCGAAGGACACAAGGTGCCTACGGGGCAGGCAAAACACAAATCAACAAATAAGCAGAACAAAGAAGAAAACATAGTGCCGCGTTTTGTGGTTTGAAGAGTTTGGATTTTGTCTGGTCTTTTGTGCAGTTTGTGGTTTGGTTAATTTAGCCTTTCATGGATTTACTTGATGTCGCGATTACAGCGGCGAAAAAGGGAGGGGAAGCAGTGTTGCGCCATTTTGAAACGTCTGTTGAACGCCGTGTCAAAACCGACAAAAGCTTTGTAACGGCGGCCGATACGGAAGCCGAATCCGTGATCCTCAAAGAAATCAAGAACGCCTTTCCCAATCACAGCATTTTGAGCGAGGAAAGCGGCGCGGAAAAACAACACTCACCCTACGAATGGATTATTGACCCGCTTGACGGCACCGCGAATTTTGTAAACGGGATTCCGCTGTTCGCCGTTTCTATAGCGATACTCAAGAACGGAGCGCCGGTTGCCGGCGTCGTGTATCAACCGGTCGGGCACTCTCTCTACACCGCCGAGAAAGGGAAAGGAACATGTTGGAACGGCAAACAGGTAAAAGTGTCGGACGGCGACAAAGAACACGCAATGATTACGTTTGCTCCGGGTAAAAGAGAAAAGAAACGATTGAACGCGCTCTTTGGCGCGGCGGAACAGTTTGTCAAATCAAAACGCTATTTGGGATGTGCCGCGCTTGATCTTGCCTATGTAGCGCGCGGCGGGACGGAGGGTGTTTTCTTTTTGGGGCTCAATAAATGGGACTATGCCGCGGGAGTGCTTCTCGTGCAGGAGGCCGGAGGAAAGATTACCGATTTTTCCGGCGCTCCGTGGGTGTTCGGTTCAAGCGACTTCTTCGTCGCTTCAAACGAGGAGGCGCATAACGACCTTCTCAAACTTGCCGCGACAATTTCCTAAATCTTTCGGCACGCGGGCCTCAATAGTTCGCCGCCTCCGCTCCCCCTAGTTCAACAGTTGTGAAAAGGCATTTTTTGTATTAGTGTACAGTGAGAAACATGTACGCCAATGAAATTTCAAGAAATACCCAGCACTCTCCCATTGCTCCGCGCGAGAAAAGAAAATGGAAAGTGGCACAAGCAGCAATGCGCGGAATGCGGTACCGTCCGTGTAGGTCCGGCCCTTACGGCAAAAACCGCCAATCTTCCATGGACTATAACGCATTGCAAAAGCGACAGTTGTATCCGCGAGACCGTCCACTATCAAGTTCCTTGAGCGATTTGCCGGCGGATACACTTCCTATCCGCCGGCATTCTCTTTTCATGAGTTACGCCAATCTTCTGAAAGAAATTGTGATGCAAAAAACAAAAGAGAATGGCGCACAGTAAATTGTGCGCCGAGAACACCAGCTGACTTTCGCTAGCTGCGTGGCGGCTTCGTGGGTTTTGGCACTGCGAGTCTTGGGAGCTCGGGCTTGGGGAGCACTTTCGATCGCGAAGAGAATTCGGGTGTTTCGGCGGGCTTTTCCAGCGGTTCAGAAGATTTCCTGTTTTCAATTTTAGTATCATGCATAGGTGCGCCTTTCACATTCTCCATATATCCTATCCTTTTTTAGCCGCACATTCTACTGAAATGCAGTTGAACAATCTCTGATTTTCCAGTATCGTTATAACACACTAACAGCTGAAAGCCAGGAGCCCCCAGCTGATATTGCGGGATCATCTAATGGTAGGATACATGACTCTGAATCATGTCATCTTGGTTCGAATCCAAGTCCCGCAGCCACAAATGAGTTAAGCTTTTTGGGGGCTGTGTCGCCTGAACAAAATCCGAACTTTTTATCAAAACAATCCGACTAACGACTAATCGCACGCTCCGCATGCGTGGTGGCTTGAGATTGAATCGTACGCTCGGATTGCGTGGTGACTCTAACCATTCCGCCCAACGCCTCGCAGAGCCTCGGCGTGTCACGGATATTTTCCTGCTGGAAAATTCCGCGACCCCGACTCGGCGCCGTCGCGCCTCCGTCTCTGAAACGCTCCGAGCACTCGCGCTTCAGCGCCATCGCCTTTTGCCTCTTCTCCATTCTTATTTTTTTCGCTGGGGGGGGATTTGAATTGGAATGCGTGGCAAAAAAGCGGGGCGGGCTATTTTTTGTTAAAGCGCTTAAAGTAGACATCGATTTCATCGCGAAGCTCAATACCAACTCTCTCAAAGCAGTCGAGTAAATCCTTGTAGGTATTTTTACCGCCGAGGAAATCCCAAAACTCGTCTGCTACCTTAAGCTCATTTTCAAGATCGAGCATTCCCCGCATTGTCCAACGAGTATATGGTTCTGGTTCGTAGGGATTGTACGGAATCGCAATAAAAGTATTTATATTCGCATCCGGTTTATTTGCCAAAACAACAGCAACCCATTCAAGCAAGGTGCGTTTAAGCTCTTTAAACCCACCGGCATTTGGTTTTGCAGTTTTAATATCAAACAAGAAATACGCACCATCTTTTGATTCAAACATTAAATCAAATTTTATTTTAGTTATTTTTGTCAATGGCCTCTTCAATCGCGGATTTTAGAGTTATATCCATTACAAATGATAATCCCGATTCAACACATTTTTCCGCAGTATACAATTCATCGTCATTTAATTTTCTGCCAATTCTTTTAAGGGCATCATTTTGCAAATCCCCAATTGTTATTGGGTAAATCACTTTCATATTTTCTCGAGTTTTCATATTTTTATTTTTTTTATTATCCTTTTAAATCCTGAATTATACTCGACCAGCTTTTCCCAATTTATTTTTCCATCGTCACAAAATTTCTGCGAAAATTCTAAAGTCAGTTTGTTTATTATTTGAGCATAATTCTCAGCGAATTCCTCATTTTTCTCTCTTGCTTCGTAACCAATCGGTTCAACGATATCTATGTATAATTTTTCATCCCCAGAAATAAGTTCCCAAAACTGTTGCCCGCATAATTTTAAATAACCACCCTTGTCCGGTTTATTGTCCTTACCAAAACAACACCCATTTACAGCAATGACTTTTTTGCCAGTTTTTGCCCGCATCAATTTTTTTGCATTTGCAAAATTAATTTTAAGCTGGCGGATTTGACTTGAATTGCCCCAGTTCCAGCCCGCTTTGATTTCAACAACATAAATTACTCCATCTTTTTCAAATTCTAGATCAATACCTGTTAATTCTGATTTTTTTGCGCCATATACTTTGTCGCAAACAAAAATAGCCAGACCCTCGATAAAATCACCAAATAATGTTTCCTCTTGAGATTGCAAAAAAGCATCCAAAAATCCCTTGATTAAATCCTGAGCCGTCAAAACATTCTTGGCTCTGAAAAGGTAGGGGTTTTTCTGTTTCAGAATCTTGAACAAATCAACTTTGTTTTGCACATAATCCAGCCTCCTTTGGTGAAAGATTGAAATGTGTTTCTCTACATATTTATAAATTTCTTGTAAGTTAAATTTTTTCATACAGCGATTTTGTTATGGCTGAATATAGACGATTCTTTTTGCGCAACTTTTTCTTTAACCATCTCAACATACTCTGGAATTATATCAATACCAATAGAATTACGCCCCATTCTTTGTGATACTTCCGAAGTAGTGCCCGAACCCAGAAATGGATCTAAAACCCAATCATTTGGTTGGGTAAATAATTTGATAAACCATTCCGGCAATTCTTCTGGAAAAGTCGCACTATGGTTTTTGTTGTTACAAACGGTCGCGAATTGCAAAACATTGTTAGGATACACCATGCTCCGCTTCAACCAGTTAGAGATGTTTTTACCAAACCCGCTACCGCTTTTAGAATTATCTCGTATTTTGTCTGTCTCGCTCAAATTTTTCAGTCGACCATTCGCCCAATCACCAACTGGTACCATTACCGCCTCTTGATACATATTAAAATCGCGCGCCTTGTTGAATTGCAATACTCGTTCCCATGAGTCGCGAAAACGATTTGGCCATTTACCAGGATAACTATTTTTTTTATGCCAGATAAATTCTTCCGTCCATAGCCACCCCTGTTTACGCAACGCTAAAATAAGCTCAAGCACATAAGTACTGCGCTCACCGTTCTCAGCTTTTTCCTTGATGTTTAGAATAAAGGTGCCTGTCGGTTTTAATACGCGTAATAATTGCTCGCTGACGGGTAAAAACCATTCAACATATTTTTCAGTGCTGATACCGCCATAGGTATTTTTTCTTCTGTCCGCATAAGGCGGTGAAGTGACAATCAAATCAATCAAATTGTCATCAATTTCTTTAAGCACTTCACGCGAATCACCAAGTAGTATTTTTGTTGTTATATTATGCATAACTTCATTTTAACATTTTTGTGATTGTCTATAAAATACTCAACAAGTTGTGGAATATATTTCCCTTTGTACGGATGAAGCCGGCGTACATGCTTTGTGGTATCTTTCTCGCGTAAATTATCAAATGAAAGTGTCCAGTTTAAATCATTACCGAGATTTTTTTCCAACTGATTTCGCGATTCCCGTTGTAGGATTCATAGTATTTCTTGAGATCACTCAAATCAACCAGAGTGGAACCGTTTTCGCCATGTTTTTTTACCTTGCCGTATTGCACAAGGTAAGAAATGTTTGTCGGGGAGACCTCTTTTTCAAGATAATCGGTAGCCCACTTTGATGCTTCTGGTATTGACACTAAAGACATAGGAAAATTATAGCAAATTACTTTTGATTATGTTAGCAACACACTCCCTTCGGCACGGACAACAATATGATAGAATGACCGGACGAAACCATACTGTTCTTCTTTGTCTTCGCCTTTCTTCTCCCGAGCCTCCGCTTTTCCATTACTGACTTAAAAAACACGCGCGCATTCTTAAGAAAAAATGGAAAAGGAAAGCGGGGCGAGGGTGAGAAGCGAAACTTCCCGCTTCGCAAGACCTTGAGCGTTTTGTCTTCAAAATGCGAAAGGTGTACAGCTTCTGTAAGAAGACCGCCGGAGTCCCCCGAGTCGGCGAGGAGGGACGGAGGCGGGGAGCGCCGAGGCTCTGCGAGGCGCAAAGGACTTCATTCTTCGGCTAGGTTTTGTTTGAAAAAGGTTCTAACTTGGTCGTATAATGCAGTCAACGAGCTCAGGCGAAGTTGACACTGAGCATAGCAATGCGAAGTGTTCCCCTGTCTTCCGAGCTCAGGCGAAGTTGACACTGAGCATAGCAATGCGAAGTGTTCCCCTGTCTTCCGAGCTCAGGCGAAGTTGACACTGAGCATAGCAATGCGAAGTGTTCCCCTGTCTTTTGAGTGTGAGCGAGCGTAGAGAGTCAAAGGACTATATGTATTTTGTATATATTATCGAATGTAGTGACGGTTCTCTCTACACGGGTATAACCACAAATGTAGAGCGTCGCTTTAATGAACATAAGAACAAAAGTGGTGGTCATTACACAAGCTCAAAGCAAGTAGTCAAAATTGTTTATACGGAAGGACATCCTAATAGGTCAGCAGCTCTGAAAAGAGAAGCAGAGATAAAGGGGTGGACGCGACAAAAGAAATTCGAATTAATACAGTTGAGACACTCTTGAAATAGCTCATCGGATTCGACAAACTCACCACAGGTAGATTTATGAAAAGAGCGGAGAAAGGGAGATTTCTACAAATCGGATTGATTCGTCTATACCGATGGTATACTTGATTTATCAAAGAGTCCGCTGCCGGGTCGCCTGCCTGCGCAGGCAGGTTCAACTGGTCAGAAACCATGTATTCCGTTTATATTTTGAAAAGTGAGAAAAGACATTGGTATTATGTGGGCAGTACGGACAACATATATCGGCGGATAGGAGAGCACAATAGGAGTGAAGTTACTTCAACAAAACTTTGGCTACCACTCAGACTTGTATATATAAAGGAATTCCAATTAGAGATTGAAGCCCGGAGATTTGAAAAAAAGTTGAAACAATGTCGTCGGGAAAAAGAAGCCTTGATAAGAAGTATCGAAAAAGAACATTGCCGGGTCGTTCAACTGGCGAGGACGCTGCGGCTCTGAACCGCAGTATCTAGGTTCAACTCCTAGCCCGGCATCCGATGGAAGATCTCTTCGTCACCAGACGGATTAGACTCTCATCGTCCCGAGACTTTTGCGAGGGACATAAAAATAAATGGCATTGACCCCATGCAATCATCCATTCGTATATTTCTGTTAATACTTGCTGGACTGCTTCCTGCGCCGGCTTTGTTTGCTCATGGAGGCGAACTGCTCCTAACGCCAGAAGCGGTGGCGCAGGGCGAACCTTTCATGGTTACGCTTGCTGGCATCGACATTCGTGATGTCAAAAAACTCACTTGGGACGCCAGGAGGATTCCCGTATTTCTCTACAAGAGCAAGCTGACCGCGCTCGTCGGCGTTGACCTTTTGGCACGGGCAGGGAAGCATACACTCAAACTTACGACGCTGGACCTCGATGAAGTTGCAGCCACAGTGACAGTAAGGAAGCGCCCAAAGATTACCGCTCCGCTCGGTATTCCGGACAAACTGGGAGGGAATACGAGGGTCGCGCAAAATAGGCTGGTCACGACGCTTGTGGAAGACAACGCGATTCTGGCGAAAATAATCACCACACCCGTTCCGGCGTGGAGCGGTGCCTTCAGGTTTCCACTCAGGAATATAGAAATTATTGACGCGTATGGATATTCACGAAATACCGGCTCTTATTCCATTCCACACAAGGGTACGGATTTTCGAGCCGCCACCAGTACCGCTGTTCTCGCAATCAATGACGGTGTCGTGAGATTGGCGCGCGAATTTACGGTGTACGGAAAGACAGTCGCAATTGATCACGGGGGCGGGGTGGTGAGCTTATCGATGCATCTTTCCAAGATACAGGTGAAAGAGGGACAAAAGATAAAGCGGGGAGACAAAGTAGGCTTTTCAGGTGATACCGGTTACGCGCTCGGCCCCCACCTCCATCTTTCCGTCCGCATACATGGCGTATCCGTCGACCCGATTAAATTCTTCGCTCTATTTCGATAACTTTTGTCATTCTCGCGCACGCTGGAATCCAACAAAAAGACACCGCTCTTAAAGAGCTGGGATGGCGCGTATTCCGCCTCACCGAAGAATATATTCTCGATAATCTCGACCAATGTATATCCCGCATTCTAAAAATTACAAATTCTTTGAGCAATTACCAATAAAATTCTTATAAGCTAGTTCGCACGAATTAGCCTATAGCTATTGAAAAACACCTATGTTTAAACAAAGTGGGAAGCACTCAAGTGGAGTGCTTCCCTAGGAAGATTTAGGAGGCCTACGAGCTTCAGTGCCTGGCGGCGGAGTGCCGGTCAGCCTAAGGTTTGGTAATTTGAGTATCTCGAATTCTTTTGGGTCGCATCTTTGCGTGATGGTTTTGTCGCCGTTGAAAATGGCACCAAACATGTTATTTCCTACATCAATCGCCCTAACTGTAGCGGTAGTGTTTTGACGACTGCCGCTTATCTTGATGACCCGCATACCAATTCGTAGTTCTTTCGTGTCTAACGTTTTCATAGTGCGTATTCCTCTCATGAGCGGGCATAGCCCGAGTTTCTGTCTTTATTGTATGAGAGAGATTATTTTTGTAAAGGTGTCGTCGGCGGAGTTTTTTTTGGTCTGATTAATTGCCTCATGTTTCAATCTTATGTTTCAATGCCAGCTTTCCACGCGTGGAGTTCGGTGTTGTATAATGGTGCGACTATGACTCAAGATGAAGCTTTAAAAATACTCAAAACCGGGGCGAATGTGTTTCTCACAGGAGAACCGGGAAGCGGCAAGACGCATACAATAAACCAGTATGTTTCGTATCTAAACTTCTGCGGAATAGAACCGGCGGTTACCGCCTCAACTGGCATCGCCGCGACCCATATTAGCGGAATGACTATTCACTCGTGGTGCGGCATCGGCATTCGACACAAGCTTACGCCCTATGACCTTGATTCAATTGCAGGAAATAAAAAAGTTATTGCTCGGGTGTGGAACGCACGCGTTCTAATTATTGACGAGGTCTCGATGCTTTCGGCACAAACGCTCGCCATGGCCGACGCAATCTGCCGTGAAGTGCGCCGAAAAGAAGAACCGTTTGGAGGACTTCAAGTCGTTTTCGTAGGAGATTTTTTCCAGCTTCCGCCAATCTCTCGACAAGAAGAAAATAGAACGGAATCCCAAAAAGAAATGTTCGCGGCGACGCATTCGCAGACCGGCGGATACGCGGCTGATTTTGCGTTTGTTTCTTCTGTGTGGCAGAAAGCCGCCCCAATCGTCTGCTATCTTTCAGAACAACACCGTCAAGATGACAAGACATTCCTCGAATTTTTAGGCGCTGTGCGACGCGGGACGGTCGCGGAACGACACAAGGAGCTCCTCCGTACGCGTTACCGAAAAACCGCGGAGAATGGCACTACCCAGCTCTACTCTCACAATGCGAACGTCGACCACATCAACACCACCGAGCTTTCAAAACTCCCCGGGGAGCCGAAAGTATTCGTCATGACCGGAAGAGGACCCGACCCTCTCACTGTTGCCTTAAAGCGCGGGTGTCTTTCGCCCGAAGTCCTTTCACTAAAGCTCGGCGCGCGAGTCATGTTCACGAAAAATGATATCGCGGGACGATTTATGAACGGCACCACCGGCGTAATTGCTGGATTTTCCAAGGAAACCGGCACGCCAATCGTCAAAACAGGTTCAGGCCGTATGATTCTCGCCGAACCTCTCGAATGGAACATGCAGGACGGCGGCAGAATCTTAGCTCGTATCATACAAGTGCCGCTTCGGCTCGCGTGGGCAATAACGGTGCACAAGAGCCAGGGCATGTCGCTCGATAGCGCGCACATGGACCTTTCTGGCGCGTTCGAGTACGGCCAAGGATATGTGGCGATATCGCGAGTTCGTACGCTCCAAGGATTGTCGCTCTCGGGCCTCAACGCGCGAGCGCTCGAAGTTCACCCAAAAGTATTCTCGCGGGACAAACACTTTCGCGCGGAGTCCGACGCGGCGCGCGAAAAATTCCAAACGATGGACGAAAGAGAACTCGCGGAACTTCACAACAATTTTATTCGCGCGCTTGGCGGCAAACCCGGAGCAGAAAAGCCAGTCCATAAGAAAAAAGAGAAAGTTGAAACGCTCTCTCTGACCAGAAGACTTGTTTCCCGAAAACTCTCTCTTGCCGAAATGGCAAAGGAGCGAAGTATAACTATCGGTACCGTCATTCACCACCTCGAACAACTTACCGCGAAAGGCGCTTTAAACCCAGAACACGACCTTATGCATCTCTCGCCCGACCCCGACCGATTCGCTAAGATAGAAAAAGCTTTCAAGAAAATCAGTACCCAAGCCACGAGAGGGGAGCAGGATACGTTTTGCGACTCTTCCGGTCTCATCAAGCTGTCTCCTGTGCGCTCACTCCTCGATGACTCGTATTCGTTCGATGAACTCCGCCTCGCCCGTCTTTTCCTCCACTCCGTTTCCAAGGAGGAAAAATAGTAGCGAATAGTATTTTTTCATAAATCGTAAATCATAAATCCTTTCTCCAATTCATAATTCCTACCTCATACTCCATATTTTATATTCCGTCTTTTTAGTGTAGACTGTGTTTCGACTACTACTAACTTCAAATATATGGGAGATTTTAAGAAATATGGCGGAAATAAACAGAGAGGAGGCAATACCTTCAACCGTGGTCCGGGCGGGAGACCAAGCTTCGGTGGCGGCAAGCCGGACTTTAGGAGTGGCGACCGTGGCGAACGCGCCGGAGGTCCTGAGGGAACTCGAAGGGAAATGTTCAAGGCCGTCTGCGCCGAGTGCGGCAAACCGTGCGAGGTCCCGTTCCGACCGAGCGGCGATAGGCCCGTTTATTGCAAAGATTGCTTTCAGGCGATGGGTGGACCAGCCGCGCAGAATCGCGGCGACCGGGACGATCGAGGCGGTCGCGGTTCGCGCGGGCCATCACCGCAGAACTCTCAGAAAAGAGATTTCACTCCGCGACCTTCCTATACTCTGCCACAGCAGGGAAGCGGAGAAGATAAACGTCTTGATGATCTGAAGATCCAACTTGCAACCGCGATTTCCAAACTCGACAAGCTCATTAACATCTTGGGGAACACGGCACATTCCGCTCCGAAGGCGGCGCAAGCGAACACCAAAACCTTGCATGATACGCTCGCCAGTATCGCCACCACCGCGTCAAAAAAAGAAACCGCAAAAGCTAAAACTCCCAAAAGGAAACCCGCCAAAAAGAAATAATTTCTTCCTCTCTGTTTTCCAAAATTCAATGGTCGTGTCCTCTGCCGACAGGCGGAGTAATCGTTGATCTCCTTGCTTTCAAGAATTCCCCCCCATCGTTTCGGGTGACAATGTGATTGCGTTCCAGTCGAAGTGGGCATACAGTAATCAGTATGCAAAATGAGACTCGCGTTAACTTGAAACATCTCCTTGAGGATATGCGGGACAGCTACAACGCCCCGCTTGAAGAAGTAATTCTCACCGAGCTTATCGCCAACGCGCTCGATTCAAAGGCGACGCGGCTTGACTTTATAGCGGATGCGACCGGCCGGTTTCTTCGCTGTGTTGACAATGGCGCGGGGATGAAACGCCAGCAACTCAAGGAATACCACAATATAGCTTCTTCCGACAAGGTGCGCGGACAAGGTATCGGGTTCGCAGGAGTCGGCGCCAAGCTTTCGCTTCTTCTTGCCGAACGGGTGGTGACGGAGAGTAGGGGTGGGCGAGGCTCTCGAGCCGCGACCGAGTGGAGGCTCACGAACCCCTATCGCGCTCCGTGGAAATTCATCCCGACTTCGGGTGCCGTAACTTTTCCGCGAGGCACCAGCGTAACGATACATTTTGCCGACAACCAGCCGCACCTTTTGCGGAAAGAATTTGTCGTTCAAACCGTTATCAAACATTTTTACCCGCTTTTTCATGACCATCTCCGCGAGGCAATACTTCGGTTTGTGTATCGCAAGGGCATCGAGATTACGGTTAACGGCGAGTTACTCATACTTCCCGATACTGAACAACGCGTTGACAATGAATTCAAAGTCTTTTTAGGCAAAGGCCGCCGGCCTATCGGAGCTGGATTCCTCACAAAGAAAGTTCTTGAACAAGGATGGCTCGCGCGGCTCGCAGGTCGCGCGCCAAACGAACTGCGCATTGCATCTGGGCTCTCGATCTCAACCTACGGCAAAGTGATTAAAACCGGCTGGGAGTGGGTCGGTATCATACCGAAAAGCGCGGGCGCACTCTGCGGCGTGGTTGAAGTTCCGGCCGTTTCTGAAGTGCTGACTACCAACAAAAGCGATTTTTTGACCGATGCCGCGCATCTGCGCAAATTTTATCGTTTCCGCAAGGCGATACAGCAGGCGATTCTTCCGGTGCTTCGTTCACTCGGGGAGTATGGCGGCACAGACCGGGGAAGCGCGACAAAGAATGTTAAAGCCATCGAGCGGCAGATAGAAACCACGCTTGATGGACTTTCCACCGACTATCCAGAGCTCGAATCACTTCTCGGCTCGCGGCGCGGCATAGGCCTCGGAGCGGAACGGAAAAGAGAGAAGCATGGCGGGGAAGACGGAGGCACAGACGAGACGCATACAAATAAGGACAACGCGGCAACGTCTCTTCGCAATGAACGGGCTGAAAAAAAGAAACGCTCCGGCAAAGACGGCGAAACGGCGTCAAAGAAAAAGCCGGGGCTGACATTGCTTCTCGAGGACCTTACTGATGCGCCCGATATGCTCGGCCGAATGCTTGAAGACACGGTGTCCATAAACACGCTTCACCCAGCGTGGAAAAAATCGCTCGAAACAAAACAGGAGGAATATCATATTTTGGTCGTGGTCGGTCTCTCGCTTGCCGAATTTGTGTCTCCGGAAAAGCACCCAGTCGAATTTCTTGCTAAATTTCTTTCGTCGTGGAGTGCGGTCGGCACAGGTGGCTCCGAAACGAGCGTCCAAACCTCGCTCCTCTGACCGCACCCCATACCGATTACCTTTTTTGCTTCTCTTTACCCAAGTAAAGTGCAGCAGTGGAGTTCAGAACATACCGGCATACTTCCTCCCTTCTCTCTGTCTCCATTTCTATTCCATTATTCGCGCGAATGGTGGAATAGAAGGGATATTGAGAAGTAGGGGGCGCTGGCTCCAATCTCTATACGGCGTGTACCTATGATAAAATAGAGGTATGAAAGAATGGACGTTGGGCATTATACTGTTGGGAGTAGTGGGGGTGGCAGTTTGGGTTGTATTGCCCAAAAAAGAGCATGTGCCTCTGCAGTTTCAAGGTAGATCAATGCAAAAATCTATGCAAGAAATTAAAGTGACAAGTAGCGCGTTTCAGCACAACTGGATGATTCCGGAGAAGTTCACCTGTGATGGAGACAATGTAAGTCCGCCGATTGAGATTGGGAGAGTGCCGGAGGGTGCGAAGTTTCTTGCGCTTATCATGCACGACCCTGACGCTCCTCGAGCGGGCGGTTGGACACACTGGGTGAAGTTCAATATGAAGATGAATAATGAATTAGGAATTATGAATATAGAAGAGGGAAAAGAGCCGGAAGGAGTGTCGGGAAAAGGAACGGGCGGAAATGCAACCTATCAGGGGCCGTGTCCGCCGTCAGGAATGCATCGATACTTTTTCAATGTGTATGCGCTTAATACTGAACTTGCGCTCAAAGAAGGCGCGACGAAGGCGGAACTTGAATCGGCCATGGAAGGACACATCCTCGCCAAAGGCGAGCTTGTCGGTCTGTATTCGCGTAAAAAATGAAGTACATTCGGCACATTCGCAGGGCTCAGTATCTACGACCTGCTGGCCTCAGTATTTCGTAGTCTACGACTACAGGTCGCCTTCGCTCCTCAATATGAAATAGGGAGTACGAATTATAATAGAGCCAAAAATAATGTCGGCAAGCGGTTTCAGTTTTTGAATAAAAGAAGACCCGAAGAGTCTGACTCTTCGGGTTCATAATCAAGATTATTCTCCGGCCGCAATCCTAGCTTTGATTCGTTCCAGTAGTTCTCTTCCTGGGTCGAAAGGATTAGGAATCAACTCTTTCCAATAGACACGCGGAGGTTCTCCTATTATTAGTTTCTCGCCATAACGATTAACCTTGGCATCAACCACCCAAAGGTCTTCCCACGCGCAGTTATGCAATTCGCGCCCCCGGCCTTCCATTTTGAGCAGTTGTTGTGTCTTTCCGCGTACGAACGCGCGGGTATCAGCTGGTGGCTCTTCCATCGCTTCCGCGATAAGCTCGTCTGAAACAATTCTCTCAACCTGCCTTGTTTGGCGAAGCCCATAGTAGAGACCATCGGCTGGGTTTAAGTTGTGCCACTCCATATCCTGGCTTCTTAACCACTCAAACTCATCCTTGATGTGGTCAGGGAACTCCTCGAGAACAAGTCGTAAAACCTCATACTTCGTGACCCAATCAAGCCTTCCAAAAAGGAACTTCATCGGGTTTAGGGCGAGTCTTTCTAAGGTATCCTCGGCTACTACGATCACCGCGTTCGTCACTTCGTCCCGTCCCCAAAAGAGTTCCCTCGCGCGCGCGACGTAGCATCCCAAGAGTTCAGCCGCTCCCTTTGGCCCCTTGGTAACGCCGTCAAGAAACCAACCGCCCATTTTAAGAGAAATACGGTGAAGATCCGATACCGCTTTCTCCTGGTCGTATTTAATTGACGGCAGAGCATGTATCTCCATCAACTCTACGACTAGCGACATAAGGCCAATCTTAAGAAAAGTCGCCACCTCGCACATCGTAGGTTCGCTGTAGATAACATGCATTCGGTCCCACCCCTTAACTTCTGAAAGCGGCTCCGGGCGAGTATTGATAATTCCACGATTACATGTCGTATCCTCACTTACATCCGTTACAATGAACCGCGCACGCTGACTGATTTCGTATGTCGGGGTTCCGTTTAGTTTTATCCAATTTCCAGAGCCGGCGATAAGAGTACGGGCAATGAGAAACGGAATCAGTCTCGGCCAATCTCTCCTAAAAGCGCACGTAAACCAATTTTCATGCGAACCTCCAAAAGTGTTGCCACACCCGTCAACGGAGTGGCAGTACAGCTTATGTGCATACCTTTCTCTGAAGCAATACCGCTTCATGGCCTCAATGTAGGCAGTGCGTGCAACTGGATTAGATGTTTCAGGGGTGCAAAACTCCACATGCCCCATGTCTTTGTAGATTCTGCCACCATTAGCCGTAATTACAGGGAGGCGATGGAATTCAGCATCTGCATTGCCACACTGGTCCAAGTTGGCAAGTTCGCACTCATCTCCGCCAATTCGTACAACCTCTGGTCTTGGCCAAGTGTTGAAGAGTGGAACGCGTTGTTCTAGGGTTTTTAGTATCAAGGATCTGTCATCCACAATCATTCCTTTCTTTTTGCCTACGTACTTTGCGTGAAATGCTCTCCGCGCTCCTGTCTGCGCGCATACACGCCCAGGCGGGTTTCGCAATGCAATGTAGGGATGTTTACCATATCTTCCGACAAACTATAGACTTTCGAGCCGGAGGTCAAGTTGAGGAGCGAAGGCGACCTGTAGTCGTAGACTACGAAATACTGAGGCCAGCAGGTCGTAGATACTGAGCCCTGCGAATGTGCCGAACGTACAACTTTTTGACATCATGCCTGCGCCTCGATAAGAAACATGGTGAAGCATTGCACTTAGAGTTAGAACTGGCTGTTTGCATCCTGGCCGTGTATAAGTGCTACAATAAAAGGTATGGACATTCCCGTAAAAAAGCTGAAAAACGGATTCAAACTTCCGGAGTTTGGGCTAGGAACATGGCAGATGGGCGGCAGAGATAAGCCAGATACAAGCAATGACGCGGCGGAAATCGCGGCAATCAAAGCGGCGATAGAAGCCGGCGTAACGCATATAGATACGGCGGAAGCGTACGGCGGAGGACACGCGGAGGAACTTGTCGGTCGGGCAATACGGGGAATAAACCGGAAGAAACTCTTTATCACCTCAAAGGTATCGGAAGAAAATCACACCTGTGACGGCATTCCCACCTCTTGCAAGGAAAGCCTGAAACGTCTCCACACAACCTATCTCGACCTCTACCTCCTTCATGAGTTCAGCACGGAATGTCCTCTCGAAGAGGCTGTGCAAGCACTCGATGAGCTTGTTGATGAGGGACTCGTCAAACATATTGGCGTGTCGAATTTTGGGAAGGAACATCTGAAGGAGGCACAGAAGCTTACCAAACACAAAATCGTCTGCAATCAGGTTCATTATAATCTGCAGGTACGCGAAGTTGAGAAAGAGGGACTCCTGGAGTACTGCCAGAAAAGCGACGTGATGCTGGTCGCGTACCGTCCCGTGCAAAAAGGAAAACTTCTTGAAGATATTCCTCCAATGATGCAGGAAATGTGCGTAAAGTATCAGAAAACGCCCGCGCAAATCGCAATCAATTGGCTCGTGGCGCAAAAGAATGTCGTGACCATCGCAAAGACGAGCAACCCCGCCCACCTTAAAGAAAATCTTGGAGGAATCGGGTGGAACCTTACCGAGAGTGATGTTGAACTTTTACGGAAAGACTATCCTGGGCAGGTTGATATTTCAGATCTCATTCCTCTTGGATGATATGAGAACAGGCGCGCACATATTCGGAGGACATGTATCCATCGCGGGAGGGTACAAAGAAGCGCCGGCGCGGGCAGCGGCGATTGGCGGAAACGCGCTGCAGATGTTTTCGGGAAACCCGCGCGGGTGGAATCTACCGCAGGTAGCCCCCGCGGAGGCGGGGGTCTTTATGGAAGAGGCGAAGAAGCTCGGCATTGAGACGGCGTACTTTCACGCGTCCTATCTTATAAACCTCGCCGATAGTGGGCCTAATGGAAAACATTCGGTTGAAGCGCTCATCGCGGAATTAAATGTGGCTGAAGCGCTTGGCGTGCGTGGGAGCATCATCCATCTTGGTTCTTTTAAAGAGGAAAAGGCAAAGAGAGAAGATTTGATGCCGACTCTTTTTACATCAACCCGCGCGCCTTCATATGCTAAACATCCCAACTATGACCTCCTCATTTCGCACATTAAAACAATCCTGGAAAAAACTCCCGCGAAGACGCTCTTTATCATTGAAGATATGGGCATGCGGAAAATTGGGCGCGACCTTAAGGAAATTGCGCAGATTGTGTCAGATGTGAACAGTCAAAGGTTAAAAGTCTGTCTTGATACTTGCCACTTGCATGCGGCCGGATACGATATCACCACGCGACAGAAACTGGATAAGTTCTTAGAGAGGTTTGACCAGCTGATTGGTTTAGGACGGCTTGAATGTTTCCATATAAACGACAGCCGGGACGAGTTCGGCTCGCTTCGCGACCGGCACGCGAACATTGGCGAGGGAAAGGTGGGGAAAGATGTGTTCAGACTTCTCCTCAATCATCCGAAAACAAAACACCTCCCGTTTCTCCTTGAAGTCCCCGGCTTTGACGATACGGGCCCGGACAAAAAGAATATGGATATATTGAAGGCGTTTGCGCGCGATGCAAAACAAGCGAAGTAGAAAATCCACAGCAATATTTTGGTGCCAGACACCAGTAACTCAATTTCTATGAACCCACAACCAAAAACAGAAGCAGGCATCATTGCGCCGAACGCAGAGCGCGAGAAGCGCGACGAAAGACCGGCAGAACAGCTACTTGTGCCTCCGCAATATCAAAACCTCCCCAGCGAACTTGCAGAAGAAATGTGGAACGAACCGGTGTACATAAACGAGAGATTGAATCAGGAAGTGAGGGAGCGTAGGGAAAAGGGATTGGCGCAGATACGAGAACAGGAACGGAGGAGAGAAGCTGAAAAGGAAAAACAGGCAAATGAACAGTACGCCAAGCTGTCGGAGCACGAACAGCAAGAATTTCCTGCCTTGCAACAGACTGCAGCGTTACGCCTCGCGGAACACATAAAAGGCAAGAAAATAGAAAATCTAAGCCCGGAAGAATGGTTTGTCTTGGCAAAAGCAGAAGATGCTTGGAAGGCGGCACAAGAAAAAAGTCCCGGCGCGCCGTTCACCATAAGGTTTGGACGTGAAATTGACCAAAAAATATACGCAAATCTCATACATAAACTTGCATTTGAGGAGGTTAAAACGAAAAAAGCAGAAGTTGAACATCAGCAACTAAACAAAGTCCTAGGAGACTTAGGTTTGCAGCCGCAGGAAAAAGCGAAGCAAACGGAACAAGTTTTACCCCAGAAAAAAGAACAAAAGGAAAATGTCTCTCCTGAAAACGCGCAAGCGCTTTCAGAAGTTCGTAGGTTACTAGACCGCCGGATCGCAAAAAAACCTCACTTCAAACAAGCGCAGAATGCGCTCTATGACGGTTTTGTGGCACGCGGCGATAAAAAGGAAATTGCGGAACTTTTGATGGAAGAACTGTATCACGAGAAGCGCACGGCTTCGTATCCGCAAAATCCAAAGTATCAGGAAGCGTGGGAGTACGCGAACAGGACAAGAAACATACCGGCAAAGGCTGAAAATGGTTGGCTCTATAGAGGAACATTTCCTTCAAAATCGGAAAAAAGTAGAACTGAAACACGCGGTAGTCTGAATGTTATCATAACTCCAGATGTTGTCCGAGAAATGGATGATTTGATTGAGCGGGGAGTGATAAAGGCGAACTATAAATTTGGCGACCCAGACCAAGGCGGTTCGGCGGATGAAAGGCATGATGCCATCACTATTTACTTCTTGGAGAAACCCACAGATGACGCAATGGCCGCTTTAAGCGATATAGCAAAGAGAAATTTTAGAGGAAATACTTTGCTTGGGAAAAAAGTGTCCGAAGGTTTTTATATTTCAGAAGTTGGTTCAGTGAGCAATACCCATGCGAAAGGACTTGTTGAATCTGTAAAGAAAGTCGATGAAAAACTTGGCAAGGCAGTAGAAGCCTATCTAACGCACAGGGGGCGCACAGCAATGTCAGAAGCCCAATTCTATGCGGTTAAGGACGCTCTCAATGCCTATGGCTATGATGTCAGTTACGACGAAGAAAAAGGGTTGCTTTTTGGAGAATCAGGGGAAAAGGGTGCAGAACAAAATCAGAAGGAAAAGAAATTGGAAGAAAAATGATGAGAAATCGAACAAATTACAGATGCCACCGGCAGAGGCATTGATGGAGGGATTAAGGAAACCGTTGTCGCTTTCAATCTAAACGAAATACCGACATCACAGTCTTGTGTGGGCCATAAAGAGGTTGAAGGAGGACACCGACCGTGGCCGTGGGTGGAAGTTGCCGCTCCGGATGAGCCGGAGGAAAGGTTTGTCGGAGAGGCCGAGGCTTTTGCGAGTGCGGCTCAAGAACATAATGTTCCTCCTGAAGAGTTGAGAAGAGGCAACCCTGAGGAGTTGTACTGGGAGATTCAAAAGAGGGTATCCCGAGACCCACTGACCCCAGAATACGAAGTGTGGGAGCAGAGAAACAGAGAACTTTACGACAAGGTTACCAAATTATTTGACGAATTTTACAGGAATAGAAAGGTTGAAGCGGATGTCCGATTAGGAGCCGAAGAAACCAGAGGTGATTCTTTTGAAGTCAGCAGTGAAAGAGTAGCGCTTAACAGATTTTTGGACAACACATTAACCCCCGAGGAGAAGAAAAATCTCTTGGACATGCTACCGAGACGCCAAAAAGAAATGCAGGACTTCACAGTGTTCCTTATAAAGCGCTTCCTTAAGAATGAAACCCCATGATGTGTAGACTAAGAAGTCGAGTAGACGGCATTCTCACAAGCGTCTCAGATGGTGTACAATGAACATGAGGAAATATAGAAGAAGTCCCCTGTGGTTTATAGCGCTTTAAAAACCAAACATATGTCAAGCAAAAGCGACGAAGCGAAGCAAAAACTACAGCACGACGAACAAAGACTTCGCGAATTGAAACACGAGGACGATTTGTTGAAGCAGAAATTTGAGGCAAAAGAAAGGGAAGTCCATGACCGTGAACACGCCGTGGAAAGCGATAAAAGAAAAGTTGGAGAAGCCACGCAGGAGGATAAGCGCGAGTCCGAACGGAAGCAACGAGAGGAAAAGGAGCGTCAAGCGACCGCAAAACAAAATCCGGAAAAACGAGAAGGTTTAAGCAATATCTTCGACAGGTTATAGCAACGCACGGCATCTTCTTGAAGTCCCCGGCTTTGACGGGGAGGGGCCGGACAAAAAGAATATGGATATTTTGAAATCGTTTGTAAAACAACCGCGAGTTTGATACAGTCGTATTTGAAGACAGTTCTGTGCTACAAACGGCGGGTGCGTCACGCCAATGCGCCAGCGCACCTTTGATGGCCTAGAGGCGGTCATCATACGGGACTTGTCATCTGCCGGCTTGCGGGGTCATTGCGTCGCGAGCCGGCTTTTCTTTTGCCTGATATACTTACCATACTCTATGAGTTTTGATCTGTGGATTGTTTTCCTTGCGAAGTATTTCCCGTATGTCGTGGCGGGGCTGTTTGTCATATTCGCGCTTACCCGCTCGCAGGCGAGAAAGGCGCAAATCCTTTTATTCTGCGAAGGCGCCGCGGCGGCGCTTCTCTCGCGGGGCGTTGTGGAGGCACTACGGCTTTTCATCCATCGCCCGAGGCCATTTGTCGCAGACCCCTCAATTGTTCCGCTTATTTCCGAGACGAGTTTTTCGTTCCCCTCCGGCCACGCGGCGTTTTTCTTCGCGCTTGCGACGACCGTGTATCTGCGCGACAAACGCCTCGGAGTGTGGTTCTTTCTCGCGGCACTCCTCATCGGCATCGCACGAGTACTTGCGGGGGTGCATTATGTAACTGATATCTTGGGCGGAGCAGCGCTCGGTGTTGTTGCTGCGTACGGTACACATCTCTTTTTTGCGCGCTATCAAGATTCAATAAAGACACTCCCATAATTTAGCATGCGGAAGGGCAAGCGTTACCGCTTTCCGGAGCAGAAAAGACGGTCATTTAGCAATAGTATGCTATAGCATACTATTGCTAAATGAAATACCGTTCATTTATTCTTTTTTGCTTTTTTGTTGCGAGTGAGATACGCTTCTTGCATGAAAAAAAAGTTCATAACAGGTCTATTTCTCTTGGCGTTTCCGCTTATCGGTTTTGCGGCCGTAGGCGAATATAACCCGCAAAGCGTTGGCGCGGGGAATCCTGAACTGCACATAAAAGCTGACGGCACTATTTCACTTCAAAGCGGCCGCGTTGACCAAATCGCCGGTAGCACTTTCTATCTTGGCCTAAAATGGGGTGCGCTCCCTATGCGTTTTACGATGAAAACCGACGCGCGCACAATAGTTATCAAGCGTTATGGCGGAAGCACGACAGTTTCCCAAATTAAAGTTGGAGATTATCTCGACGCCGAGGGCGAGTTCTTCGTCGGCTCTGATTTCTTCGGCATGGACGCCCTCCGCGTCAAGGATTGGTCGCTTCAAGAGGAATCCGGAACATTTTCTGGCGTGATTATGGAGGTAAACTCCGACGAGCGGCTTGTATTGCGCACACTGCAAAATCAAACTATATCAGTGCGGTTTGCTACAAGCTCCGCCGTTTCAATCAAAAAGGGCGCGGTAACGATTCCATTCGGACGACTGCGAAAAGGGGATGCCGCTTTGCTTATTTCCGGGGTCTACGATTACTCGAAGAACCTTTTGACTGCCGACAGAATAATTGTCTACCAAAACAAGGCCGATTTCACGGCGCGCAACTTCGAGGGGACACTCAAGCAAATAATTTCAGCGGATATTCCAGCGACGCTCATTGTTTCCGTTAACGGCGTTGAGCATACCGTCAAGCTTTCAGACAAAACGGCTGTGCTAAAGAAAAATCGGAGCGCCGCGGAGCTTCCACGGTTCGTCGTGGGCGATACCGTGCGATTTTACGGCGCCGTAAGAGAAGAAGAAAAGACGCTGAATGATGTTCTTGTCGTGGACGCGGAAATAATCCGCAATCTTAACCTGTAATCTGGGTTTACGGAGTACAGATGTTTACGAATATACGGATGCGCCTTTCTTCGTCTGTATATTCGCACGTATCAGTACTCTGTACGCCTGCGCTCTTGCAGAGTATATCTTCGCCGTGGTCTAACCGATTTTTCCACTGTTTTTTCCTCTTGCAAAAGTCTTTTGGGTGATAGAATTGGGTGTACGGAGTACGAATCTTTACGAATATACGGATACGCGTTTTCTTAATCCATCTGTATATCTGTAAAAATCGGTACTCCGTAAACCTATGGAGATTTACATCACAAAAAGAGACGGCACTCGCGAACTATTCAATGCGGACCGCATCAACCGCTCCATTGAACGCGCCTGCGCCGGGCTTTCTGACCCGATTAGTATGGTGACCCAGATCGCGACCGAGACAAAACTCACGCTCTATGACGGAATTACGACAGAGGAGATGGACCAGGCGACAATCAACGCCGCGATTCAGAATGTCAAAGAAGATATTGAATACGACAAAGTCGCTACGCGTCTTCTTCTAAAAACAGTCTATCGCCGTGTAGTGGGAGAGTTCGAAAACAGCGAAGAAACGCTCGAAAAGATGCACAAAGACGGCTTTGTCCACTACATTACGCAAGGCGTTGCCGAAGGGCTTCTCGATGTCCGTCTTAGGGAGCGTTACAATCTGGAGAAAATGGCAGATTGCCTTCTTATAGAACGAGACGAGCTCTTCCAGTACGCAGGTCTTTCGTCGCTCCTAAACCGATATGCCATCAAAGACAAGGAACAACAGCCGCGCGAGACGCCTCAATACTTCTTTATGCGCATCGCGATGGGTCTTGCCTATGACGAAAAGAACCCGAACGAGTGGGCGAAGAAATTCTACGACAAAATGTCGCGATTCGAATATATCGCGGGGGGTTCCACCAATATTCACGCCGGCACCCCGCGTCCGGCGCTCTCCAATTGCTTCCTTCTCGAGATTCATGACGACATTGAGCATATCGCCAAGTCCGTCGCCGATGTGATTAAGCTCTCCAAGGCTTCCGGCGGCATCGGCGCCTCCATTACGAAACTGCGCGCGGCCGGCTCCCCGCTCTCTTCAAACAACACAACTTCAAGCGGCCCAACCCCATTCGCGAAAATCATTGATACCGCCATACGGGCGGTTCAGCGCGGCGGAAAGAAGAAGGGAGCGCTCTGTTTCTATATGGAGAATTGGCACTATGATTTCCCGGAGTTTTTGGATTGGAAGCACAACGCAGGCGACGATTATCTTCGCATGCGCACGGCAAACACGGCGGTCTTTCTCTCCGATGAATTCATGCGCCGAGTGAGTTCCGGCTCCGACTGGTATATGTTTGACCCGAAGGAAACGGCGGATTTGAACGAACTTTATGGAGACCGCTTCGTTAAGCGCTACAATGAATATATTGGACAGGCACTTGCTGGGAAACTCCGCATATTCAAGAAAGTCCCGGCGCGAGAACAATTCAGACAAATACTCGTTTCGCTCCAGACGACCTCGCATCCGTGGCTTACATGGAAAGACGCGATTAATCTTCGAGCGCTCAACAACAACACCGGCACGATTCATATGTCTAACCTTTGCACGGAGATATGCCTTCCGCAGGACAAAGACCACATCGCTGTTTGCAATCTTGCCTCAATCAATCTCGCGGTCCATGTGCATAACAAGGAAATTCATTGGAGCAAGCTTGAGTCGAGCGTCCGTTTCGCGCTTCGTCAGCTCGATAATCTCATTGACATCAATGTTCTTCCGGTAAAAGAGGCGGAAGCCGGAGACAAGGAGAATCGCGCGGTGGGCCTCGGAGTCATGGGATTTACCGACACCATCGAGAAACTCGGCATCGCTTATGACAGTGAACACGCCGCTGATTTTGCCGACCGCATTTTTGAATTCATAAGTTACATGGCGATTGATGAAAGCGCCAACCTCGCGCTCGAGAGGGGTTCATACCAAAATTTCAAAGGGTCGGGATGGTCGCGAGGGAAAGTGCCGATAGACACGCTCGCTCGGCTCGAACGCGACCGCGGTATTCCGCTCACTGTTATGAAAGAGAGCCGGCACCGTGGCATCAACTGGGATATCCTCCGCGAGAAGGTTAAAAAAGGAATGCGAAACGCCACATTAATGGCTGTCGCGCCGAACGCGAATATAGGGCTTGTGGCCGGAACGACCCCGGGCATTGACCCAAGGTTCGCGCAGGTATTTTCGCGCAATAAAATCTCCGGCAAATACTTGGATATAAACCATAACCTCGTGCTTGACCTCAAGAACATGGGGCTTTGGGAAAAAGTCCGCGACGAAATCATTGAAACGCAAGGAGACATTGAGCATATCTCCGATATTCCCGCCCATATCAAGAACATATATAAGACATCATTTACCACCTCACCGCTTGCTTTCATCGAAGTGGCGGCACGCGCCCAGAAATGGGTAGACCAAGCTCTCTCTCGCAACATGTATCTTGAAACGCGCGACATAGACGAAACTATGAAGATATATCAGACTGCGTGGGAGAAGGGAGTAAAGACCACGTATTATCTCCACATGAAGCCGAGGCACACGGCGGAGCAATCGACGGTGCGCGTCAACAAAGCGGAGAAATTGGGGAAGCTCGGCTTCGCGGTGGCTTTCGCGCGGAAACCGGAGACCGCGCCCACAGCATTCGGCGGTATCTCACAGCTCCAATCACCGCTTTTAGTTCCCAGCAGTACTTCCAATGTGGTAAGCGTGGAATCAAGCAACAGCGTCGCTCTCCCCGATACGAAATCAGACGTTGTAGCAAAGCCAGTACTCACCGTAGAAGAGGTGCTTGCGAAAGCGAATGCGATGGAAAAAATAATGGCGGAAAAGTCCCAAACACCGGCGATGTCAGGCAGTTTCGATACTGATGCTTCTGGTCCGGAAGACCCGCAGGATAAATTCATTTGCGACAGCTGCCAATAAAATACCAATCTGCGAATCTCGACCAATCTACGAATACCTACGAATCCGATTTGTCTTATTAGTAGGTATTGGTAGATTAGTACCCATTAGTAGATTGGTAAACACATATGTTGATTGGCAAAGCACAACCGGAGGATATGGTCTTGCACCCCATTAGATATCAATGGGCGTATGATTTGTATAATCAAGCGGTTCGAAACACGTGGTTTCCTCACGAAATAGCTCTCAAAGAAGACTTGGACGATTGGGTTAAGATGACGAATGACGAAAGGCACGCCGTTTCATTTTTGATGGCGTTTTTTAATCCGGCAGAACTAATTGTCAATCGTTCAATAGCTCTCGGCATGTACCCCTATATAAAGGCGCCCGAAGCTCACCTATACCTCGCCAAGGTAATGTGGGAGGAAGCAAACCACTGCGTGGCATTCGAGTATGTGCTGGAAACATTTCCGCTTGACCGCGAGAAAGTGTTTAGCATTCATCTTGAAGTGCCGTCCATGAAAGCTAAAGAAGAGTATGTCATCAAATATCTGAAACGCATGACGGAAACTATTTTGGACATCGAAACCGTAGAAGGGAAAAAAGATTTTATCAGAAATCTCGTGGCGACCAATGTCGTGATGGAGGGGATTTGGTTCTATTCGGGTTTCATGGTCGCCCTATCATTCCGCCAGAGAAACCAACTTCGCAATTTCGGCTCAATGATAAATTGGGTGCTTCGGGACGAATCGCTTCACTTGAAGTTCGGCATCAACCTCGTACACACAGCGCTGGAAGAAAATCCGGAGCTTCTAACGCCGGAATTCGCGAACGAGATTCGCGACATTATCATTGAAGGCGTGGAGCTTGAAACCGCGTACAACAAGGACCTCTTCCCGCGTGGCATCCTGGGGCTCAACGCAGATTATGTCAACCAGTATGTGCAGTATGTCACCGACCGGCGTCTTGAAGAACTTGGACTCCCGAAGCACTACAATGCCAAAAATCCAGCGAAATGGATGAGCACGGCTACGGATGTCTTTGAACTGGTGAACTTCTTTGAAGCGCAGAACACCTCGTATGAAGTGGACGGCCACGCGAGCGTTGCCACAAATGCGAAAGAAAAGCCCGCGGGAGCAGAAAAAGAAACTGAATAGCCGATAATTGAATCACTGAATAACGCATATACAAAAATGCCGCCGTTGACATCTGCCGGCGGCCTTTTTTGTTTCTCAAACGAGGTGATACAATGCCGTGTATGTCGGAAAAACCCATCACCATCGTCATATTCGGAGCGACGGGAGACCTTTTTCAGAAAAAGCTCGCGGGAGCGCTATTTGATTTGGACCAGAAGAAATTGCTTCCGCAACGCACAGAAATAGTGGGATTTTCGCGAAAACCGCTCTCACACGACCAATTCCGCGCGTTTGTGCAAAACGCCCTCGCCGCTCGTTCAAACGGCAAAGTCGTCGAGCCGGACGCGTTTGTGGGGAGGGCTATGTATCACCAAGGTGACCTTACCAAAGCGGAAAGCTATGCAAGCCTGGGCAGGTTTCTTGAGGAGCGAGATCGTATAAATGGCGTCTGCTCCGACAAACTCTTTCACCTCGCGGTTCCGCCGAATCTATATGAAGTTGTGTTCACCCGCCTCGCCAAATCCGGTCTTGCAATTCCATGCGCGCCGGGACTTCCTAATGAGGCGGTGGCCTGGACCCGCGTCCTCGTGGAGAAACCATTTGGCAATAACGAGAAGGAGGCAGCCAGACTAGATAGGCTCCTCGGCAAGCTGTTCGAGGAGGAGCAGATATTTCGCATTGACCACTATCTCGCCAAAGAAACAATGCAGAACATAATCTCTTTCCGTTTTTCCAACGGTCTCTTCGAACCTCTCTGGAGCCGCAAGCATATCGAAAAGGTGGAAATTAAATTCTTGGAAAAGAACGACACTTCGGCACGAGGGTCTTTTTATGATGAAGTAGGAGCGCTCCGCGACGTAGGCCAAAATCACATTTTACAGATGCTCGCGCTCGTCGCGATGGAAAATCCGTGCGGCATTGACGCTACAAAAATACGCGAAGCGCGGCAGAAAGTCCTTGAGAAAGTGTCCGGAGGCGGGCGAGACCTAAATTCCTCCGTTGTACGCGGGCAATATAAGGGTTATCGAAATGAGCCTGGTGTCCTGCCTAATTCAAACACCGAGACATATTTTAGAATTATTGCGAAGATTGAAAACAACCGTTGGCGAGGCGTGCCATTCATACTGGAAAGCGGAAAGGCCCTCACGCGCTCCCTCGTCAGCATTTCAGTATATTTCAAACCGGCGCCGTGCCTGTGTCCAAAGGAACACGAACTGTCGCATCAGAACATACTCACTTTCAACATTTCGCCGGAGGAGAACATCTCCGTGCTTTTTTGGGCGAAGCAACCCGGGTTTAATTTAGAACTCATTCCGAAAGAACTTTCGTTTTCTTTTACCGCTAGCGTGCTCGAGAAGCAGATTCCGAATGCCTATGAACGCGTGCTTATGGACGTCATTCGCGGCGACCAAACTCTTTTTATATCCACAAAAGAAGTTAAAGCACAGTGGAAGATTATCACGCCGATATTGGAGAAGTGGGACACGCTTCCGCTGTATCCATACGCAAAGGGCTCAACTGGACCTGCGGTTGCGGAACAATCACATTAGAATTAAGTATTATGAATTAGGAATTAAGGCATACTTCATAATTCATACTTCAATATTCATGCAAATCGGCTATATCGGATTAGGTAAAATGGGACTCGCGCAAGTGGAGAGGCTTTTGAAGAAAGGATACCGCGTGGTCGCATGGAATCGAAGCGCTGGACCGCGTGAAACGGCGCGAAAGCTTGGCGCGGAAGTGAACGGAACGCTCCAAGAAGTATGCAGGAAAATAAAGAAACCTCGATTGCTGTGGCTCATGGTTCCGCACGCTGTTGTGGACGATATTATTCAAGAAATTGTTTTGCGCCTTTCAAAAGGAGACACAGTAATCGACGGTGGCAATTCATTTTACAAAGACTCTATGCGCCGCGCCAAGGAGCTTTCGCGGAAAGGAATCAATTTCTTGGATGTCGGGACTTCCGGCGGCCCATTTGGCGCGCTAAACGGCGCATGTCTCATGATTGGCGGCAACCGAAGAGTTTTCAGAAGGTGTGAGCCGCTGTTTAGAGATCTTTCCGCACATCTCGCCTATTCCATTATTCGCGCGAATAATGGAATAAGCAGTATGAGAAGCAAGAAGTCTGGAACAGAAGAAGGCGATTATGCGTATGCGTACATTGGAAAAAACGGGGCGGGACACTTTGTGAAAATGGTGCACAATGGCATTGAGTACGGCATGATGCAGGCGATAGGAGAAGGTTTTGCGGTGCTTAAGAAATCTCAATTTGCGTTAGACTTACAACAAATTGCGGAATTGTATAACAAAGGAAGCGTGGTTGAGTCGCGGCTCATGGGTTGGCTCGCGAAGGCGTTTACAGAGCACGGCGAGAACTTGAAGGATATCTCGGGAGAAGTAGCGCACAGCGGGGAAGGGCTTTGGACGGTGGAGACGGCAAAAGAACTCCGCGTGCCGGTCAAGGTTATCAATGACTCATTGGACTTTCGCCTTAAGTCCAAGGGTAATCCGAGCTATACTGGACAGGTGGTGTCGGCACTAAGGAACCAGTTTGGGGGGCACAATGTTAAAAGAAGCGATTAGCGTATAGCGTTTAGCGTTTAGAACAAAGAATCGGGCAGTGCAATATAACAATATACTAATCGCTATACGCTAACCGCTCAACGCTCGATTTCATGGAAGAAGCCATCAGAGATTTTCATACACAGTTTGCGTGGGAGCCCGTCGTGGTTAATGCAGAGAGACTAAAGGAGCGCAGTAAGTTTGTCGTGGGTGGGATGGGAGGGTCAAATCTGGCCGCGGGTTTGCTTGCGAGCCTGAGGCCGCAACTTAATATCGTCATTCATCGGGACTATGGATTGCCGCATCTTTCTGATGCGAAGGAGCGTTTATGGCTCGCGAGTTCGTATTCTGGAAACACCGAAGAGACGATTGATTTCGCAAAGTTTGCGCGGAAGAAAGGGTACGCGGTCGCGACTATTTCAGTCGGAGGGACACTCTTGAAGTTTGCAAAAAAAGAGCGGCTCCCGCACATTGTGATTCCCAATACGGGGATACAACCACGCAGCGCGCTCGGGTTTTCCGTGTTGGCGATTGCGAAACTCATTGGCAGAGAACATATTCTGCGAGAACTGCACCGACTCTCTACCATGCTCAAGCCGGAATCATTGCGCGCAAAAGGGGAAAAACTTTCGCGAATACTCAAGGGCAAAGTGCCGATAATTTGCGCGTCAACGAGAAACAGGGAAGTCGCGTACAATTGGAAAATCAAGTTTAATGAAACGGGGAAGATTCCCGCGTTTTACAACGTCTTTCCCGAACTCAATCATAATGAAATGACGGGGTTTGACGTTATCTCGGCGACGAAAGCATTATCGCGCGCGTTTCATTTTGTTTTTCTTACGGATATCGCAGACCATCCCAAAATCCAAAAGCGAATGAGTGTGTGCAAGAAACTCTATACGGACCGCAACTTTTCAGTGACCGAGGTGGCTTTAAAAGGAGGCTCAACGCTTGAAAGAATATTTTCCTCACTCCTTATCGCCGACTGGACTGCACTGCATTTTTCAAGAACATACGGCACCGAGGCGGAAAAAGTACCCATGGTCGAGCAGTTCAAAAGACTCATTACATGAACTCCTCTCCAATATCGAATATCTAATTTCTAATATCGAAAAAGAAGAAAGTTTCAATATTGAATATTAAAAAATTAAGATATTTTTCGAGATTAGATATTCGAAATTTGGTATTAGTTAGGACAATATAATGGTATATTGTAGAGAATATTATTGGTCTAGCTATGCACTATATGGATATTCTATTTCTCATCGGGCGGTTCATCTTCGGAGGATACTTCCTCATGAACGCTTGGAATCATTTTAAAAATCTTGAGGGACTTACCGGTTACGCGGCGTCAAAGGGGGTGCCCAACCCGCGCGCCGCCGTGTTTGTGGGTGGCGTGCTCCTTCTTCTCGGAGGTCTCGGCGTGGTGTTCGGCATCGCTCCCGAAGCGTCTATCGCGCTCCTCATTATCTTTTTAGTTCCAGTGTCATGGAAGATGCACGCTTTTTGGAAGGAAACGGACCCGAACAGCCAGATGATGGAGCGCGTCCAGTTCATGAAAAACATGGCGCTCGTCGGCGCGCTTCTCATGCTCTACGCAGTTTCCGTGCCGTGGGTGTACAACGTGCTTGAGTAAAACACAGAAGCAACGCGGGGAAAGACACCATCTTATACTTATATTAAGAAAGCTCGTCAGGTAACTCTCCACACTCCCCGAAAAACCCTTGAAAATCAAGGATATTTCAAATACCCTCATCAGCTATTGACAGAGATGTTAATGCGTGTATTATGTGAAGTGGAATGTAAGGGGTTTGCGACGGCTGTTTCCGTTCGCATTTAAAACCCTTACCGATAGCATAACGGATCTTAGACAAAGGCATACAATGGCTAAATCAGGTCCCATAGAAGCAGAAGTCACTGATGTGATTCGTACGGAGAAAGGTTTATACGCCGTCACTCGTCCAAAGGGGAGCAATCCTCTCTTGCGGCAGGGTGAGACTGTAACCTTTTCTTTGGAGGCGTGGCAAGGGAAGCGCGTTCCAAAAACAGGACAGGTAGTCAGCCTTTTCGAGGTTGAAAAATTCCGGAAAGGTTGGAGAGCTGGTCGGGTGGAACCAATCAGTTTGTAAGGTAGCAATCAGAAAAACAGCAACAGCAACAAAAGAAAGACAGAAAGAATGAAAGTAAAAATACTGACACTGTCAGAAATCAAAGAAAAGTTCTATGTGCGCATTCATTTGGACGAATCGCGGGTGCTCCACTTCGTGGATTTGAAGATGGCCCAAGAAGAACTCCCCCCGCTTCAGGTCGGGTTTCTCAATGGTTCTGACGAACCAATCCTCATTGACGGTCGGCATCGCAAGGCCGCCGACGAGCGGCTTGGCACGACGGAATCTGAGTGCGAGATTAAGCACTATACGTGTAAGGCCGACATGATTGTTGCGGCGCTCAAGGCCAATGTTGGAGGTTCACTTCCGCCGAGCCAGGAGGATATCACACACACCATGGAACTTCTTCTCGCGTCTGGTCTTCCGCGCAGGGAAATCATCCAGAAGGTTACGGAGCGAACTGGATTTCCGGCCACACTCGTTGCCAAGCACGTGCGGAATGTCCAAAACGGGCTCGCTCAAACCCGCCTTCGCAAGGCCGTCCACGCGGTGGCGAAGGGAGGAAAGACGATTGAGGAAGCCGCCCTGGAACATGATGTGAGCATTGAGAGGTTGAGGGCCGAACTCTTGAAAGGGAAACAGTTGGACGAGAACGAAGGAGTGACAAACCTTTCCCAGGCGAAAGCTTGGACCAATAAGAAGGTCGGTTCTCTTAATCACAGCCTGGGACGACTCTACGCCAAAATCTCCCGCGACTTGGGCGATGGATTGCTGACCCCCAAGCAAGCCGAGGACATCATGGAATACATGGAGAAAATGGTTCAGAGGATTGTTTCCAGCCATGATGACTGGAAATCGCGCATTCTTTCTCGCCACGAGATAAGGAAAGCCGTTTCGGAGAGGGAAAAGAAAGATCAAGGCGAAAAGGTGCGGCTTGGCCGACAGGCTTTGGAGCGGATGGGTCTCTAACCAGAGAGGGGAAACTATGAGCACCAAGAAACCTACGGCACAGGGGTCGGGAGAAAATCCAACACCTCAAAAGTTGACGGCGGAGCAGTTTGTTCTACTGGCAATTGAGAAGCTTGGCAAGGACGGCCGACCGACAATCCACACTGTCTATTCGGGTTTTAATTCCGCCTTCCGCGATTATTTCAAGGAAGAGGGGTTGGAGCCGATTGCGGAGGTGGAAAAACTTAAGGAGGCCGGAAAGATCGCTTTTCGTTTCGCCAGAGGCGGAGCGGTAATCGGCAAACCCGGTTCCATTCAGGCTAACGCCGAGGCCAGGGACGCCTTGAAGAAGATGGGTATTTGATGAAATAAGTTGGCATTTAAGCCGAGCAAGGATGCTCGGCTTTTTCTTGAAAATCTAGACTTGACGGTTTTGACAACACCTGTATCATAGAACTATGCACCGATACACTGTAATTTCAAAGAAGGTGAAGAAGTTTTCAGTAGAGAAGGCATCTTTTTGCGCGCGTGAATAACACTTTCATTCACACGAAGACAGAAAAGACCGCCTTCTCGAAAGAGAAGGCGGTCTTCGTTTGCGGCTCAATTTCCTCCGAGAATTGTTCTTTGGGGAAAACGGAGCCTCTAACCGGAGGATGTCCACAAAGTACCAATTCAACAAAAAGAAAGGCAAGCAGATGCATGTTAACAATGGAACAGCAAATGGTTGCGGCGCTTCACATACCATAACGCCCGGTCCGTTTCGATTTCACGGGACCTTTACGGCGCTTATCACGCCATTCACGAATTCGGGAGAGATAGACTCCGAAAGCTTCCAAAAGCAGATTGAGCGGCAAATCGTAGGAGGTGTGGATGGCATCGTGCCGTGCGGCACCACAGGAGAATCACCCACACTAAGTTTTGAGGAGCACATTCAAGTGATTGACCTTGCCGTTAAGTTTGCGGACGGTAGAGTCAGGGTGCTCGCGGGAACAGGCGGAAATTCCACGGATGAGGCAATTTATCTCACCGAAGAGGCCGAGAGAGTTGGCGCGGACGGGTCATTGCAGGTAACGCCGTATTACAACAAACCGAGCCAAGCAGGACTCTTCGCGCATTTTTCGGCAATCGCGCGCAAAACGGCATTGCCGATAATCCTCTACAATGTTCCGAGCCGGTGCGGAGTTGATATTGCCGCCGATACCGTGTGCCGAATTATCCGGGAAAACAAAAATGTCGTTGGTATCAAGGTAGCCAACGGAAGCCTTAGCTATGTGCGGGAGCTGCGAGAAAGATGTGGTCCGTTCTTCACTATTCTTAGCGGCGATGACGCACTGACGCTGAAGTTTATCACGTCAGGCAAGGCAAACGGCATCGTGAGCGTCGTCTCCAACATATTCCCCGATACCGTTGCGACACTCGTGAGGAGAGCCCGAGCGGGCGACGTGGCAGGCGCCACACCCATTCACGAAGAACTTCTCCCACTTATTGAAGCCATCTTTTTGGAAGGGAACCCGGTCGGAGTCAAATCGGCGATGGAACAAATCGGTCTTGATGGCGGCGCGGTGCGTCTGCCGCTCGTCGAAGTTTGTTCCCAAACCGCGGCCGCTATTCGCAAGGCGCTCAACGGCGGGCTCATTCATGCGTGAGCGCACTGAATGCGCCGCTGTTTCAAATGGCAGACCATAACCTTGGTCTGCCTTTTCTCTGAGGGGCGAAGGCGACCTGTAGTCGTAGACTACGAAATACTGAGCTCAGCAGAGCGAATGTGCAGGCCGAATGTATTTTTGACGCAACCGTAAAATGGCGCTCAACAGAAAATTAAGAAAAAACCACGAGTGCCAACTCGTGGTTTCTGAATCGTCGGGTGTTTTTATTGTGTCATCCCACACTTTTCAGAAAAAGTGTGGGATTGCGGCACTACGAACGCCGCTCATGCGAATACCCTGCGCTCCTGCGCGGGGTGAGGTCGGGGCGACCCGTAGGTAAATGCTCTGCGGTGTCGCGCTTAAACTTTACGCACTGTCGGGCAAGTTGACGCCCCCGCCGAGCGTACCCTCAATGAGCGCCCGGCACTTACGGCTCCGGAGCTTATTAATTGCGCGCTCTTCAATCTGGCGAATCCATTCTCTGGTAACCTTAAACTGCTTGCCAATCTCCTCAAGGGTCCGCACCCGACCGCCACTAAGACCAAAGCGCCAGTCAAGCACCTCTCGCTCACGAGTCGTCAATTTCGCTTCTTGGAGCATAAGCAAAAGTCGCTCGCGCACGATGCCGTGGTCGGCTTCAAGCGACGGCGATTCCGCCTGCGTGTCGGCCGTAACTTCGGCAAAAGTGGCGCCATCGCCAAACTCCGAGAGAGGCGCTTGGAGCGACACGAAGCGTCCCATCGCTCCATTTTGCAAGCGTTTGACCCAGACAAGCGGAATACCGGATTCACGGCCGATTTCCTCATCGGTTGGCGCGCGTCCCAATGTGTCGGCCAGTCTATCCGCGGCTCGGTAGATTTTTCTACGCTGTTCTTGGACAAAAACCGGTACGCGAATCGGGTCTCTTTGGTTGGCAATGGCCCGAAAGATATGCTGAGTGATCCACCATGCCGCATATGTGCCAAGCTTTGCTCCGACACGCCAATTAAACCTATCCACAGCGCGCATCAAACCAATATTGCCTTCGGAAATCAGATCCGAAATCGGCACTCCCATGCCGTAGTAATGAAAAGCGATTGTAACTACAAGCTTCAGATTCCTTTCTATGAGAATCTGCCGGGCCGATTCATCACCTTTTTCTCGCCTTTTAGCAAGCGCTACTACTTCTTCAGGCGTAAGGACCTTAAAAGGTCTTATGGAAGACAGATAAAAATCCAAACTGTCAGTAAACCTGTCGGCGGGCAGACCGTTTTCTGCGTCGCCGCTTACATTCTCCGTTTCCACAAGGCAAGCTGGAGCGCTGGCGAGAGAATCAACCCCACTGGTTGGATTTTTGGAGCGATGAGAAATTCCCGCAAGAGTGGCTACGTGTAACAGCGCTCTAAAAGGATGTCGAACTTTGGTTTCGCGTTTAGTCGTTTTTTTTCGCATTGGCAACCTCCTTCCTTTGTTGTTTCGAAGTTCGCATTTAGGCGAGCATATTCAAGTTGCTTCCGACAAGACAATAACACAATTGGTAAGACTGCGCTAGAGTTAAGTAAATTGGAGCTAGGCGCTTGACCGGACGCTCTGCCGTTTCTGAACGGCTTGTTAACAGAAAAAAGGTACTAAAAGAATATACTCATTTTCTGATATAATCTAAGTCAGGAGACAGAGCGGACTTTTCGCCGAAACTCGCCACGAGGCGCCAAAGGATGAAGAAAAATTAAGCTAATAATTATGTGAGTATAGTCGGGGATACCGAATTTCTTAACCAATCTCCTATTTTCTATGCCAAATGAGAATCCAGAACAGAAAATATTTGCGGATAAAACACCACCGTCGGACGATCATAGTCATGAAGTGATTGAAAGCGAAGCCGAAGAATTTGAAGCAGAAGAAACGGAAGAATTCCTCCAGGACCCACAGCTTCAATACCGGTTGCAGCTTAAGCAAGCGGTCACATCGGCTAGAAAAGTAATTGACGGCATTCAAGCGGGAAATCTCACAAAAGAACTTTCAAATAAAAAAGAAGAGCCAAAAAGCGAGTCCAAACCACTGCCGAATCTTGAGGAACTTGAAACTTCTCGTAGGAAAGAAAAGAAGACCCTTACTGGGACCGTGAAAGAAAAGTTTCGCTTTTTTTCGTTGGCGCGAGAGGGCGTGAAAAATCCAGAAGCGGTGGCTGTACTCATTGACCACCTAGAATTCAATTTCACTGAAACAGAGTATGGGAGGCGCGTCATTCCCAAGGAAGCAGTTGAAACAGAGAGAAAGAAATTAATAGCGGATGGTTGTAGTGTAGGAAGCGCCTATCCCAGCTATCCCGACCGCTCAAAAGTTGAGCTCAAGTTCAGTAGAAATGTGCCATATACGGTAAAGAAAAAAGAAGCGGCGGAATTGGAAAAGCTTCTTGGCGCAGAGAACGACCCACTGGCAACCATTGAACTCCTCAAACGGCTCGGTTTTAGCATTGACGGCCACACATTCAGACACCGCATGACTGAATTGCAGGAGTTTGTGTCAAAGCCGGGTATGAACGAAGCGCTTACTACATTAAGCGCCTTGGGGCTCAAACTTCGGTCTCGTTACTTTGGACGCGAAAAAGATGCAGGCAAGCGAGTTGGCCATGAAGGAGTAACAGACATTGAAACGATTATTGATGACAAAGAATTGATGAGTAAATTGACTTCCGGTGTTGGAGTGGCCATTAATACCTTCGTGCGAAAATATGAGCTGGAAGCAGAGCTAGAACCGCGGACGATTAAACTTCTTGTGGACACGGTAACGACTCCGCGGGCCGAAGAATTTATTGAGCAAATTATGAGCGATGCCGACGGTCATATCCGTTACCTGCACAATATCTTGCCTTTTGTGCAAGCGGTTAAAAATACTGGGTTTCTTGACAAAGCAATTAACTTGGGAAAGACGGTAAAACTTGGTGAGCTCACTGCTGTACAAGACGCGCAGACCTATCGTTCAAAAGATGCGACATGGGACGCGAATGCCGCCGCGGGTGCATTCCAGTTAGAACTTGAAAGCGGAGAAATGCTTTCTCTTACTGAACATCCTGAACAGTTCAAATTCGTACATGATGTAGCAGTTTTAATTGGACGTCCGCTTGGCAAAAAGGAGCGAGAGACGCTTCTTCGTCACGAAAATAAAAGAGATGAAATTCTCGTCATTTTTACATTGGCGCATCAACTCGGAGTTGAGTTTCCGTCTTATTCCTTTGAGGAAAGGTTGGAAGAAGTTGCGCAAAGTGGAGGATATGGAGAGCACATGAAACTTATTCTTGATGGAGATTTTGTCTCCTTTCTCACGCAGTTAAAAGAAAGGACCGGTCTACAATATTCAATGCACGATTTACTGCCACGGTACCGGACTATTAAAGATTTAGTTGATTTGTCGCATGACCAGGAAAAGCGAACATTTGTACTGTCGCCGATTTGCTCGGAAATCGCCAAAAGTCTTGGCGGGTTTGACCTTGGACACATTGATAATTACTTTCAACTTTCTAAACACCCCGAGACGCTCCCACTTATCGCAAAAACGAAGGAAATGTACGGATATGCTCCCGGCGAGAATCATCAGTGGGGTGAGGTGGAAGGGTTTAAAACATTACTTACCATGGAGGGAGCGGAACGACGCCTGGTCACCGAGACGGCACAAAAGCTTTACAGGCAATTACACAGTGAGTTTGACTGGTCATTTAAGCCGGACCAAGCAAAAGACTTTATAGAGTTGGCAGAGAACATGGCTCTACAAGAGAAGATATTTGAACCGGCTAATCTTGAGTTCATTAAAAGGACAAGCCGCGATTACAGCATTAAAGCCCTTGAACTGTATACGGCTCTACCGGAAAACATACGGTCTGTTGTAATAAAACTTAAGAATTCTTTTGACTATAACCTCCGTACTGCGTGGGGTGAGAGGAGTATAGATGACCTCCCAACATTGGAATATTTCGCTTCTAATCCAGATGTTTGTGATACGCTATTTGACGACAAAACAGTTCGTCTCGTCTCCGGTCTCAAAGATGCGGGGCTTCACCTTACCGTAAACGAATATCCTGAATTATTGAAAGCTGAACTGGATGAAGCATTTCCGGGCTTTTTAAAGCAGTTTCAAATAAAAACCGGATTGTCAAATTTTCGCTTACATAATATTCCCATACTAAAAAAGTTTATGGAGCGAGGGGATGATTTCGCAAATGTTATCAAGGCGCTCCGCGAGTTTTACTACCCGTTTGAATTAAGCGACTACGAATATCTGAAGGGTTTCCTCATATATTCACCTGAACAAATACGCGAAAAGTTGAATCTTGCTCGCGGTGTCATTCCCGACTTTCGATTTCGCACAGAATACGCGGAAGCGCTCTTTTTTGCGATTACGCAGAACTATACGGAAACAGACTTTGAAATGTTTGCGGCGCTTCAAAACAAATACTCGGCTGGCCAATCACTTAATTTTCAGCTCATTAAAAACTATGCCGAGTTGAGAGAGCATGAGCCGGTTATCAATACGGCGCGAGAAACTCTAAAAAACGAATTCGGTTTTGGTTTGGACCAAATCGTTGACACCCACCAGCTCCGTCTTTTTGGACAGGAAAACATCGCGGAACTTATGCGACTGTATCATAGTGATCGCCCCATGCAATTTGTGATTATGGAAAACATTGACCGCATTGCTGAAATAGCTCCCGAGAAAAGAGTTGAATTTGTAAGAATTATCCAGGAAATCAAGAATTCTCCCTCGCAGGAAATTAAACGTCTTGAGCGCGAGCTTATAGGAGAAGTGCTCCATACGCCGAACCCGTTAGCGGCGTACAAGAAAATTGAGGATATTTTCATAAAAAACAACCTGCCGCCCGTCGGCAAGGTATTTAAGGTTTTTGAAACTCTGTATCCATCCAAGAGACTTGAGGCAAGCTTGGGAGATAAAACGTCTCCAGTGCTCAATCGCTTAAGTTCTCGGGGGCGCTACTTCACCATATACGGAGACCTTTTACGCACCCATGTACGATCAGGCAATAGGACGCTTCGGGACTACGTTGAGGTTTTTGAGGACGGAGAAGCGCTTATCAATAAGATAGATCAGGGAGGAGTAGCGGCGCTGTCGCAAGACGAACAAGAGCAGCTCGCTTACACTCTGGGGAAACTTGACACTCTGTTTCTTAATTCTATGCTCGGCAAGAAGAGTGGAACTGGAGAAATCACAACATCTAATCTTGAAGAAAAGCTCGTGGCATTGCGACAAAATCTGAAAGTGAAGGAAGGGCAGCGTCTTACGGACCGCATTGCGGAGATGTATGCAAGACCTGCCGGGTATCAATCATTTGCTGAATTGCTTGCCGACATGCGTGCCGCTAAAATTGGCGCTCACGAACGGGGACTTGAGCGCGCGAAAGCCGCGCGAGCGGGATTGTTAACCCTCCAAGAGGGGGATTTGCTGAAGGGAGTTAATGCAACATACATTGAAAATATCTTACAAAACGGCTCCGTGGCAAAAGAATACTTGGGCGCGTGGTCAAGCCGGGACGCGACTCCGCTTGATACCGATGTGAGCCGAGTAACAAAAGAAGACGCGGCGGGAACTTTCGAATCCGCCGTAAGACAATCTCTTGCGACCGGCTACGGTTCTCTACTATTTGCGGTAAAAAACAGAGGACAATTCGTGGTTACGGGAGAAACAGGCGAGAAAAACACGGAGGGAGTTGATAAAAAGAAACTTGAACTTTTTGAAACTGGCGGCGGACGGCACTTTGGCATACGGACTGGGTTTCCGACAACCGAGATTGATTTTATGATTGCGCAAGATAATTTGCTTGATGCTAGCGAAAAAGCCGAACTCGAGTCAATTTTTTTTGAGATTGCTCAAAATGGTTTTTATATTCCAATTGTTAATACGCGCGGTGAGTTGATATATACTCCGGAATTATACGACGAGTATCGCGGCTATTTCCGAGGGCTTGATCGTTTTGACGGCGAAACGCTTGATGTAGCGAGATTAGAAGAAACGTATCCATTGCGGGCGGCAGTAGAGGCGCTTAAAACCGAGCGTATCGCTGAAGGCCAAACACTAACCGATTTACTGGAAATGATACGCAGAAATGTAAAAAATACCCTAAAAACAGAAGGAATAAAACTCCGCTCGCCGTATGACCGCGGGATTTTAGGCGCCGACCTTGTTGAAACAGGTTCAATTGGCAGAAGAACAAATTTGCCCGGCGATTACGATTTTGATTTGGCGCTCAAGCTGGACGCCAAAGATTTTCCTAAAGCAGAAGAAATTGCCCGTAAGCTCAGAGGCGTCATGAAAATGACCGGCGACAATTCGCATATGGAATCAGGCGGGTATTACCAACTGCGCGCGGTGGGGGTTACCGAAATAGGCGGGGTGTCGCTCCCTGCGCCGGTGAATATTGATATCGGACTGGCAAGCCGTTCAGAACGCATTGCGTTTGATACTCAAGAGGCGCTAGAAGAGCGGTTTGAGTGGGTGAATGAACACAAGGGGGAAGAAATGCTTGAAGAGTTGCGCGCCAATATCGTGCTCGCTAAGAAAGTTCTTAAAGCGGCGGAGGCCTACAAGAAGTTTGAGCATGGGGGCCTTGGCGGCGTTGGTGTTGAGAATTGGATTATTAGCAATAAAGGAAACATTATTGAGGCCTTTAAATCGTTCACTGAAGCGGCTCATGAAGATGAAGAACTGATTCCTTTGGGGCAATTTAAAAGAAAATATAAAGTTGTTGACCCGGGCTGGAATATAAAAAAGCAGAGACATGATAACTTTGTGCACAATCTTACCGAAGATGGTTATGCTCGAATGGTTGAAGTTATTGACACATATCTTGGCATAGAGAGAAAAGTGGTTGAGAAGAGTCCAAGCGCTTGACGAGGAATACCCCCTGGGGGTATACTGCCTGCATGAAAGGCGTTGTGGAACGAAAGCTCTTGCGGCGGCTCTCTATAATCGAGGGTCAGCTTCGCGGTATCAAGAAAATGGTAGAGGAAGAGCGATATTGCGTAGATGTCATCACGCAGACCGAAGCGGTCAAGAACGCGCTTTCGGGCGTTGAGAACGCGCTTTTGGAGAAGCATCTCTCAAAGCATGTGGTGGACCAAATGAAAAAAGGGCAGGAGACGAAAGCCATCGCGGAGATTCTGAAGATTTACAAGCTGGCACAGAGGAAGAAGTGAAAATACAAAGCACTATTGTGAAAAACACAAAACACAGTACCCAAAAGACCAAACAAACTTCACAAAACACAAAACACAAAACACAAAACACAAAGCACAAAAAGCCAAACAGGGAAATGAGTTTGTGCTTTAGACGGTTTTGAAAAAGGGGGTCGAGTCTTTATCACTAATTACATTTCAACTTTATGATGTATGGATATAGCTACGGCGGAGATTGGCTTTGGGGCCACACGTTTTTCGGCGGGTTCTTTATGATTATCGTGTGGGTCGCGGTCATTTTCTTCGTCGTGTGGATTGTGCGAGAGCTCTCCGGCGGCAACCGAAGCGGACACGGAAACGGCAGTAGAACGGGCGGCGGAAAAACCGCGCTTGATATTCTGAAGGAGCGCTACGCGAAAGGCGAACTCTCGAAAGAGCAGTTCGAGGCGATGAAGAAAGAAATCACGCACCCGTGATTACGTTTCTCACGTGTGCTCCACTTTACCAAAGTAAAGTGGAGCACACGCACGAGAGGACACGCGCTTACCAACGAACGAAAACTTATGCACAAACACGATTCAAAACATATGTGGTGGATGCTTGCGGGGTGTATCGCGCTCCCGCTCCTCCTGCTTCTCGTTGGAAGTAAAACGGGCTGGGGCGGCAATTGGCTTCTGTTAGGTTTCGTTGCTCTCTGTGTTGGCTCGCACATCGCGATGATGTTCAAAGGCCGCGGCGGCGGTCATGCTCACGATATGGAGGAGAAAACGGATATGGCCAACATGCCTCCAGCAAAAGAAAAAGATACGCGCGGCGGCTGTTGTCATTAAAAAAACGGCTCTCAACTACCATGTCTGACACAAGCTCATCATACGGCCTCTGGCCGCTCGCCATTGTCGCCTCTCTGTTTGTCATCGGGATTGTTTGGAGTTTCACCAAGCCGAAAACGAAGCGAGAATGGAGTTCACTCGGCGCATTTTCAGCCTTCGTGGTCGCGCTCTTCGCTGAAATGTATGGGTTCCCATTAACTATTTACCTGCTCTCCGGCTGGCTTGCTGAAAAGATTCCCGGTATTGACCTTCTCGCTCACAATTCCGGCCATCTGTTAGAAGACCTGTTTGGTTGGGGCGGCGACCCGCACTTCGGGCCATTCCATATTATGAGTTACATTCTCATAGGGTATGGATTTATTTTGCTCGCCGACGCGTGGAAAGTTTTGTACAAAGCCCGGCGTGAACAGACGCTCGCAACAGTTGGTCCTTATAGGCGCATCCGCCATCCGCAATATGCCAGTTTTGTTCTCATCATGCTCGGATTCCTGCTCCAATGGCCGACACTTCTTACACTTATTATGTTTCCGGTATTGGTGATTGTGTATGTTCGGCTTGCGCGGCATGAAGAAAAAGAAGCGAAGGAAGAATTTGGGGAAAGTTGGAATGAATACGCGCGGCACACGCCCGCTTTTATCCCCGCGTTCACGAAAACAATTACTCATCAAGGATAACCGCTATGTTCAATTCATTTTTCACCAAACGGAAAAAGGACTTTTCCGGCACGCCATCCAAAGACCCGGTATGCGGTATGCAGCCGACCGAAGGCATTACCCTTACTCATGATGGCGTTACCTATTTATTCTGTTCAACTTATTGTATGCAGTTGTTCAAACAAAATCCCTGGAGTTATATTAAAATACAGGAAAATAATTAAACCCAGCGCTTTGACTGCAGGGTATTCAAGGCGCGGGGTAAACAATTATGGAATTTGACTACACGATAACAACGACAAAGACATTTGACGCGGCGGTAGAGAGCGTGCAAGAGCAAATCAGGAAAGCCGGCATGCGCGTTCTCTATGTCCACGATGTGCAAAAGACGCTTGGTGAGAAAGGCATTACGAGAGAGCCGTTCAAGATAATTGAGTTTTGCAATGCAAAGTTTGCGAATGAGTTTCTGGATATTGACGTGAAAATCGGGCTCTGCATGCCGTGCAAGATAAACGTGTATGTCAAAGACGGAGAGATTTTCATTTCTGGTATGCGGCCGATTGTTCTGCCGCAGTTCTTTCCGAACGCCGTGTTAGGCGAACGAACGAAAGAAATTGACCGCATTGTGTTGCAAATCATTGACGGTGCGAAGTAATCCGCCGCCAATTCATTTAGAAGGGAATTGCGATACGAGTAAAGGTCGAGCATTATCAGATAAGTAAAAAATATCATGCAATTAAATGCTATTAAGTTAGCGAATGCGGCGGCGGTAACGACAGGTATTCTCTATGTCGTTTGCACGCTCTTTGTCGCTATCGCTCCACAGTTTAGTATGACGATTCTTGCGGGTGCTATGCACCTTCCGTCCGTCGCAGACGCGCTCGGAGAAATGAGTGTAACACTCGGCGGATTCCTTCTTGGCCTTATCCCGCTCGTCATCTTCGGGTATGTCGCCGTGTATCTTGCGGCAACGCTCTACAACCGTTCAGTCAAAGCGTAGTTATCTCAAACATCTTATTTGCTCCTCTTTACTCAAGTAAAGAGGAGCGGGGGAAAGTGTCGCATTGCCATTTCATAGATACCAATCCGCCCATGATACGAATCTGCGAATACCTACGAATGGGAACACCCTGCGCAGGGTTATTCGGTGCGGCCATGCACGGGTCTGACCTACCTGCGCCACGGACGACGCGGCAGGCAGGCGCCCCTGCGGTGTCGCTCTTAAACTTTACTTTTTATGACATCCACAGTGCCGCAATTTCACGCCGAACGGGTGAAGACGCACAAAAAAGCGGCTCTCATCGGTGTTTTGCTCTGGCCGATTGCCGCATCGTTTCTCTCGTTTCTTTTTAACGCGGGCGTTCTGCTCTCCACCGCGCTTTTTTTCGGCGTTCCCGCTCTTTATCTTTCATACCGGTGTAAAAAGCATATTGCGAAGGCCGCTCTTTTTTCTCTGCTCGTTACCGTCCCTGTCGCCACGATTGTGGACTACATCATGGAGCATACGCGCGGCTGGCGGCTGCCTTCGTCGGTTTTCGGCAGTTTTCGACTCTTTGGGTATGTTACGATTGAGCAGTACATCTGGCTGTTCCTGTATGTTTATCTCGTAGTTATGTTCTATGAAGCGTTTTTGGAATCGCCGCATAGGGCAGGCGACCGAAGACACCCTCGCCTCAAGTGGCTATTTATCGCGCTCGCCGCGCCGCTCGGTGTATTTCTCGCCGTGCTTGCGGTAAATCATTCTCTGCTTGCGATTGATTATTTTTATCTCAAGTTCGGCGTTCTCATGATTGCCGCCCCGGTTATTTTTTTGGTTTTTCGCCTGCCCGCGCTTCTCGGGCGAATCCTCAAGGCCGGCGCGTATTTTTTCTTTCTCTCGCTCATCTATGAAGTAACGGCGCTCGCGCTTCGCCAGTGGGAGTTTCCCGCAGAGAACCAGTTTATCGGTATGATTAGCGTTTTTGGGATGCGGTTTCCATTTGAAGAGTTCTTTTTCTGGATTCTTCTCGGTGCTGTCGCGGCGCTCGCGTATTATGAATTTTTTGACGATGACAGGCAATGATGGCTGGCTCGCATGCAGGCATTTGACACTCTATACCCCCTAGGGGTATCATACCGTTATGACGCATAAACACGATTGTTGCCATGATATAAAGCCGCAGGCAAACGCCATCCCCCTTATTCCCCCCTCTCAAGAGGGGGGAAGTGAGGAAAGGAGTGTGGTGTATTCATGTCCTATGCATCCGGAGGTCGTAAGCAACCGGCCCGGACTATGCCCCGAATGCGGAATGACGTTATTGCCGGCTAAAAGTGAAAAGTTACCTGCCCGCCTAAGCATCGGCGCAGGCGGGAAAGTTAAAAATTCGCATGAAGAACATGCGAGTCATTTTGATAAGCACAAAGGACACAACGTCAATATTTTCAAGCGGAAGTTTTGGGTGTCGCTCGTACTGACTATTCCGATAGTGCTGTATTCAGAAGTAGCGGAGAAGATGGGAATTGCACTCCCGCCCTTTACCACAGTGGAGTGGCTTGCGCCGATTCTCGGTTCAATCGTCTTTTTCTACGGCGGATGGGTGTTTCTCATAGGTGCCTACCGCGAGCTCCGGGCACGGCTTCCCGGTATGATGACGCTTATCGCGCTTGCGATTTCTGCCGCCTATGCATACAGCGTGTTTGTAGTTACTCGCGGAGGCGAAGAAACCCTCTTCTGGGAACTCTCCTCTCTCGTTACCATCATGCTCCTCGGGCACTGGATTGAGATGCGCGCGGTCAGCGGCGCTCAAGGCGCTCTACGCGAATTATCAAAATTGCTTCCTGATACGGCAGAAGTGATAATTCGCAATACCGAATCTCAAATATCGAATATCGAAAAAGAAGAAACGAAAAAAGTTCCAATAGAAGAATTGAAAGTCGGAGACTGGGTTTTGGTAAAACCGGGGGCGAAGATTCCCGCGGACGGAAAAATCATCTCGGGACATTCTGACCTTAACGAATCGCTCCTAACGGGAGAATCAAAGCCGGTACACAAAAAAGAAAATGATGAGGTTATTGCCGGAGCCATTAACGGCGACGGGGCGCTTATAGTTGTGGTGCTGAAAATTGGGGAGGAAACTTTCCTCTCAGGAATTAAACGCCTCGTTGCCGAGGCGCAAGCGTCGAAGTCTCGTCTGCAAATGCTCGCGGACCGCGCGGCGCTCCTCCTTACGGTTATCGCCGTTGTTGCAGGTGCGCTTACGCTTGGCACATGGCTCTTTCTCGGCGCGGGCATTGTTTTTGCGATGTCGCGTCTTGTCGCGGTACTCGTCGTCGCATGTCCACATGCGCTTGGACTCGCGATTCCGCTTGTCGCGTCCATTTCGACCACAAAAGGCGCGCAGAATGGCGTTTTGGTAAAACAGCGGCTCGCGCTTGAAACAGCTCGCCACATTGACATCGTTCTCTTCGACAAGACCGGCACGCTGACGAAAGGTGAATACGGCATTACCGATGTTTTGCCGGTTGAAGGAACGGTTGAAGAGATAATTTCACGCGCGGCTTCGGTGGAATACTATTCCGAACATCCGATTGCGCACGCGATTGTCCGAGAAGCGAAACAGCAGGGGCTTCGGCCGGTAGCGGCAAGCAAGTTTGAGCGAATCCCCGGCAAGGGAGCGAAAGCGCTTATGGATGGCATGATGGTCAAGGTCGGTAGCTACGAACTTTTGAAAGACGAGGGGCTAGCGGTTCCGGTGTCGGCAAGAGAAAAAGCCACGGCGCTTGCGAAAGAAGGCAAGACAATTATCTTTGTACTCTCCGGCAGGGTTCTTTCTGGCGCGCTAGCACTTGCCGATATCATACGACCGGAATCAAAGGAGGCGATTCACTCTCTTAAAGAGATGGGAGTACGGATTGCAATGATTACCGGAGATTCTGAAGAAGTGGGGAAGTGGGTGGCGCGGGAACTCAAGCTTGATGAGTATTTCGCGCGGGTGCTTCCAGAAGAAAAATCAGCAAAAGTGAAGCTTCTCCAACAAAAAGGCAAAAAAGTAGCGATGGTCGGCGACGGCGTCAATGACGCGCCCGCGCTCACGCAAGCAGACCTAGGAATTGCCATCGGCGCGGGCACGAATGTCGCCATAGAGTCGGCGGGCATCATTCTCGTGAAAAGCGACCCGCGAGATATCGTAAAAATTATCCGACTTTCTCGGCTCACATATCGCAAGATGATACAGAATCTCTGGTGGGCGGCGGGGTACAACATTATCGCGATTCCGCTTGCCGCCGGCGTCCTCGCCTCATGGGGTATCTTTCTTGAACCGGCCGTCGCGGCCATCCTTATGTCAGTTTCGACGGTCATCGTCGCGGGGAACGCCGTATTGCTTAGAAGACAAGAAATCTGAAGTATGCTAGTATCAAAACAATGAAAACACTTTCCCTCGTCATCCTCGCAGGTTTTATCGCCCTTTCCCTTTTTGGATTTTTGGGCATGCTTGAATCGTCCGATATGTCGCATACGCCGAATAAGTGCCTCGCCTCGCTCGCGCAAAACGGCGCTTGTCCGCCGTCGGAGAATACCGTTGCGTCGGCCCTCTTCCACACTAACGCGTACAAGGTATTTTCGACGACTTTGCTTTCTGCCATGGCCGTGCTTATGGCCTTTGCGTTTATATGCGCCGGGTTCGGCTTTTCTTTGCATGCGATGATTCATGGGGGTGGCAACGCGCTTATTCGTAGAATTGACGGCACTATTTCGCGGTATCTCGCCTTGCAAAAACTTAAACTCGCTTTAGTACGTTTCGAACACAGCCCCACCTCTCTTTAAGCGGCAAACTGCGCGCGTCGTCGAAACGCGCCATTTGTGCCGCTTGCGCCTGCCTGACGGCAGGTACTCTTACTCAAGAGTGTTTTTGCTTATCTAATTCATTTTCTTCATGAAAAAAGGACTTATAGCAGGCGTCATAGTTATCGGTTTCATAGCGCTCCTCTTCTTTGCTGGAAGCGCAACCTCAAAGAAAACATCTTCAACAACTCAAAATGGGGCCGCAGTTTCAAGCGCATTTACCGCGTCGGAAACCTTCTTTGATTTCGGCACCATCTCAATGAAAAACGGCAAAGTGAGCCGGATGTTCTCCGTTGCTAATGGAGGCGCCGCGCCGCAGACCATCAAACGAATCAGCACCTCCTGCATGTGCACCGAGGCATTCCTTGTCGGGCAAGATAACAGTAAAAGAGGACCGTTCGGGATGCCGGGTCACGGCGGATTCGCGCCGGACATTAACGAGGTTGTGCCGCCGCAAGAAAATCGCGGCATTGAAGTCGTCTTTGACCCTGGGGCGCACGGTCCTGCTGGCGTCGGGAAAATAGAGCGCGCCGTGTTTGTTGAAGACGGAAGCGGCGGTACGCAAGTGATTACCATTAAAGCGCTCGTAACGCCCTAGCGAGAAGCGTTAAGCGTGTAGCGTTTCGCGGTTAGCAATGAAAACTATGTCTAAAAAATTATCCATTCTGCTCGGTGTTGTTATCGTGTTGGTGGGAGGGTTGTTCCTCCTAAAGTATTCATCGTGGGGCGCCTCGCTTGTCTGGAGCGCGAGCGGAGGCGGCGTCTGGCTCTTGCCGCTCGTTATAGTTTCGGCTCTCCTTGATAGCGTGAACCCGTGCGCGTTCTCGGTGCTTCTCATTACGATTGCATTTCTCTTCAGTTTGGGGAAGCCGCGAAACGAGGTGCTTAAACTCGGGGCGAGTTACATCGGGGGATTATTCCTTGCGTATCTGCTTATCGGTCTCGGTCTCTTACAAGCGCTCCACATCTTCGGCGTGCCGCATTTCATGGGACGGCTCGGAGCGGTCATTGTCATCGCGTTTGGCGCTCTCCAGCTTTTGAGTTACTTCTTCCCGCAGATTAACTGGCTTCCCGGAATCCCCGCAAGCGTACACGCAAAAATGGGCAAACTCTTGGAGCGTGTTTCGTTATCGGCGGTCTTTCTCGTCGGAGTTCTTGTCGCACTCTGCGAATTTCCCTGCACAGGAGGACCATACTTAATGGTTCTTGGACTCCTGCACGATAGTCAAACCTACCTTTCCGGATTCGGCTATCTTATCTTCTACAATCTCCTGTTCATACTTCCGCTTGTCGTTATTCTGCTCGTTGCCTCGCACAAGGAACTTCTTGAGAAAGTAAATGCGTGGCGTAAAGACGAGACGAAAAAAATGAAAGTATGGCTCGGCCTCGCAATGGTCGCGCTCGGGATTATCATTTTATTCTTTGTATGATATGCCGCGCCGCGTGGATGCGGCGCGGCATAGCGACACTGCGAATGTCGCTCATGCGAATAAATCACAATGGATATTGACGAGAAGAAAATCAATGAATTCTTGAAAAAAGTAGAAAAGATCAAAACATCCGGCGGCGTTGACCTCTCTGCCGCCGAAGACCTCTCCATCGCGGTCATGAATCTCATTTCCCTTGAAGAGCATTTCTTCTTCACTGGGGCAAAGACCAAAGACGGCTCGTACTACGACCTATCTGGCGAAGTCCGCGAAATGCGCAAACGACTGATGGAAGGACTTGTAGAGAAGCACGAAGGCGAAACATGGTGCGCCACGAAGCACCTCCTCTCTAGCGCGATGCGGCTCATTGAGGTTGGCAATCGCTACAACGCGGAGGGCGATAAGGGAAAGGCAAAACAGTTCTTCACTGACGCGTACCGTCTGTACACAATTTTCTGGTCGCTCAAAACAAAGCTCGTATCGGCGCATGCGCTTCATGGTGCAGCACAAAACGCAGTGGAGAAGGGATGGTCGCTTGAAACGCTAGTTGAGAAATTAGCGGATTGCTGTGATGAGAAATGAAAAAATAAAAAAGCAAAATGCAAAATTACATATCAAAATCAAAAATTATCCCCGTCATCATTCTTACCATTTTGATTTTTGTAGTTTCTATTTTCATTTTTCGCCCGTCGGGAAACGAAGAAAAAGCGGAGACACTAGGTAGTTTTGCTCGATGTCTTACCGATAAGGGCTGGACAATGTACGGTGCGTACTGGTGTCCGCACTGCCAGAATGAAAAGGCCGCATTCGGCGATTCGTTCCGGTACGTGACATACATTGAATGCACGAAGGAGCCGAATCGATGCGTCGCCGCGAAGATAGACGGTTACCCGACATGGATAACAAACGACGGCAGGCGATTTGAGGGCGAACAAGGGATTTCGAAGTTGTCAAAAATGAGCGGGTGTACATTAGTTACAAACTAGACAAAGCACAATAACAGGAAAACACAAAACACAATACCCAAAAATCCAAACAAAGAAACAAACATTTCAAAGCACAGTACACAAAAAACCAAACAGGGAAACGAGTTTGTGTTTTGAGAAGTTTGAGGTTTTGTTTGGATATTGGATAGTTTGTGTTTTGGTACGTTTTCTTAACTTTGTGTCTTCAATACCTATGGAAGAAAAATCAAACGAAGTGAAAAATCTTCTGCCTGGAAGCATCTTCATCTCATCTATTATTCTTGCAAGCGCATGGATCTATAAAGCGGAGTCAAAAACCAGAATCGAACCGGAAAAAAACAGACCGGAACACACCGAAAAAAGTACATCGTCTGTCCTTGAAGAAGCAGTGCTTCCATCCGGTGGAGTCATATTACCGGTTACATGGGGGAATCTTGGCTCGCGACTTGCAAGCGTTGGGGCGATAGACGCGGAGAAGCTTGAAGCTCTTTATGTGGAAAGAGGTGAGTTTACAGAAGAATATCGCGCTCTGCTTCTCGAACAAAGCCGTGGCAGGCTGAAAATGACGGAGGAAAATTCAGGATATCTATTGAATCTATTTTGGGCGCTCGGCCTCGCAAGCAAAAACCCCATTCTGGATTCCGGCGAGATGAAAGACTCGCGCTATGGCGGAGCGGAGAACTTCGCCTCAACCGCTGGTTGGACTATTGCCAAAGGAAATCCGATGGAACACTTCAGCAGGCACAAATTTTTCAATCTGACACCAAGTCAGCAGGAACTTGTTGAAAAAGTGTCAAGGGGAATATACCGCCCGTGTTGTGGAAACTCAACGCATTTCCCTGATTGCAATCATGGAATGGCGATGCTCGGGCTTCTTGAGCTCATGGCCTCGCAAGGGGTCGGCGAAGAGGAGATGTGGAAGGCCGCTCTTGCCGTGAACTCGTACTGGTTTCCTGATACCTATCTTACGATAGCGGCGTACATGAAAAACAAAGGCGTTGAATGGCAAAATGTAGAGCCGCGGGAAATGCTTGGAGCAAAATACTCCAGCGCGCAAGGATACGCGAAAGTCGCATCACAGGTTGTCGCGCCACGTGGACAAAGCGGCGGAAGCGGATGCGGCGTGGAGAGTGGAGGCGCGGCTCCAGCGCAGAAACAGAGCGGGTGCGGGATATAAGGCGACGAACAAAGGTGGATGAATCCCTTCACTTGGCGTGTTATCATATGAGCAAAAGTGTCTCTATTATTAGTAGGTGATTATAATATGCAATCTCTCAAAAAAGCGGAGTGGGTGCTTCGCATTGCGGTAGCAGGTGAGTTTATTGGTCATGGCGTCTTCGCCATGCAGGGGAAGAAAGACTGGATAGGATGGTTCGCGAATTTCGGCATCACCGACGCCTCTCTCGCGACGCAGCTTTTATTCCTCGTCGGTCTAATGGACATTTTGTTCGCGCTCATTATTCTGTTCCGCCCCGTTCGGATAGTGCTTCTCTGGATGGTATTTTGGGGTTTTTGGACCGCACTCATCCGTCCGCTCGTCGGGATGCCTGTCTGGGATTTTGTTGAGCGATGGGCGAATTGGGGGGCTCCGCTCGCTCTGCTCCTGCTTGTAGGCTGGCCAAAAACGATTCGTGAATGGTTTCGGTGATGCGGTGAAAAAAGTGTCGGTTAGTAGCTAATCCATATGAGTATGTTTGAACTTACGGGGAAAGTAGCGCTCGTCACGGGGGCGCGGCGCGGAATGGGAAAAGCCCACGCACTCGCACTCGCAAGGCAGGGCGCAAAGGTGGCGGTGACGGACGTGGACAAAAAGGAGTGTGAAGCGGTAGTCGAAGAAATCAAAAAAAGCGGCGGGGAAGCTGTGGCGCTTCGCTTGGATGTTTCGGAAGGGCGGGAGGTAGACAGTGTTTTCAGCGAGACAATCAAGACATTCGGCAGATTGGATATTTTGGTCAATAACGCCGGCATTTATTTCTCAAAACCCGCGCTTGAGCTCTCGGAGGAAGACTTTGAGAGAATGCTTTCCGTCAATCTCAAGGGACAATTTTTGTGCGCTCAACGGGCCGCGCGGGAAATGGCGAAAAACAAATGGGGACGAATTATCAACATTGCCTCCGTCGCTTCCGGCCAGACGGGTGTCGGCATAGCCGGTGGCGCGCATTACACGGCATCAAAAGGCGGTGTTATCGGCATGAGCGAGACGCTTGCGATTGAGTGGGCGCCGCTTGGGATTACGGTAAATGTGGTTGGACCGGGCGCCATTGATACGCCGATGGTTGGAGCCGCACAAATTCCCAAGGCAGCTTTTGACGCCATGATTGCGCGCATTCCGCTCAAGAGAATGGGCAGGCCGGAAGAAATTTCCGCGGCCGTCGTGTTTCTTGCCTCCGAGGAAGCAAGTTATGTTACCGGCGCGACGTTATTTGTTGACGGTGGCTGGCTCGCGGCGTAACATCTCGTATTTTATGACACATATTGCAATCATCGGCGCCGGAGCCATTGGGCAGGCGCTCGCGCATATTCTGAAGCCAAAAGAACAGGTGGCGATTTTTATGTATGATAAAGACCCTGCGAAAATTACGCGCTCCGCGCTTTTACTTCCCGAAGCGGTTGCGTCGGCGGACGTCGTGTTTTTGTGCGTACCTTCTTGGGCAATGCGCGAGGCGGTTTTCGAGATGAAGCTGCATCTCAAACGAGACGCAATTCTCGTGTCACTCGCGAAAGGAATTGAAGGAGTAAGCAAAAAAACCATGGACGCGCTTCTTAAGGAACTTTGTCCCACGCACAAAATGGCTATTCTTGGGGGACCGATGCTTGCCGCGGAATTCATGGCCGATCTTCCCGGCGTAGGGTGTTTGGCAACAGAGCAAAGCGGAGTAGAAAAACTGGTGAAAGAATTGTTCGCGGACACTCTCTTGTCGCTTAAATCAAGCACGGACGTGCGCGGCGTCGCGCTTTCCGGCGTACTCAAAAATATCTACGCGCTCGGACTTGGCATCGCGCAAGGACTTTCGTGGGGGAACAACCAAAAAGGCTGGTATGTTACCAACGCGCTTTCTGAAATGGCCGATATCGTCGAACTCTTCGGCGGAAAACGCGAAACCGCATACGGACTCTCCGGCGTAGGAGATTTGGTGGCAACTGGATTCAGTCCATACTCGCGGAACAATCATTTCGGAGAGAAACTTGTCATGACCGGCGTGTGCAATATCAAAAGCGAGGGGAACGCGTCGCTTCCCGCGCTTTCCAGACTTTTGAAGAAACCGCGAGCCGTGTTTCCGCTTCTTGAAACACTGGAAGATGTTATCTTACGAGGCGCTAATGCAAAAGAACGATTTCCACAATGCATGGCTCGCGCTTGATGTCGGTACGACAGGCGTAAAGGCATTTGTGTTTGATGAAAACGAACGCGTGCTTTCGCGCGCGTACAAACCGCTTGGAAAGTCGTTTCCCAAAGAGGGGTGGGTGGAGCAAGAACCGAGAGAAATATGCGAAGCGACTCTCACGGCCGCGAAACAAGCCGTAGCAACCGCGATACCTGCGAGCAAAATGGGCGAGAAGGCAATTCTCGCCATTGGAATTGCAAACCAGCGCGAGACTACCATTTTGTGGGACAAGAAAACGGGCGACCCAATCTATCCGGCAATTGTCTGGGAGGATGCGAGGACGAAGGAAGCATGCGGAGCGCGGAGTGCGGCACATGGCTCCTTGGTTCATGAAAAGACAGGTCTTCCTGTTGACTCGTATTTCTCCGCCTCAAAGATACAGTGGATTCTTGACCATGTTTCCGACGCTCGCGCGCGAGCGGAGAGAGGAGAACTCTGCTTCGGCACGGTTGATTCGTGGCTTTTGTGGAATCTTGCGGAGGGGCATCCGCACGTTACCGACTATACGAACGCCTCGCGCACGCTTCTTTTCAATATCAATACGAAGGAGTGGGATGATGAATTACTCTCCTTGTTTGAAGTCCCCCGCGTCATGCTTCCGGAAGTAAAGCCGTCCGCTTCCAATTTTGGAAATCTTTCACCGAAACTCTTCGGAACAGGTATTCCGATTCGCGCGATAGCAGGCGACCAACAGGCGAGTCTTTTTGCGGCGGGAGTTGAGGTTGGTACGACAAAAATTACTTTCGGCACGGGTATTTTTATCATGCAGATAATTAAAGACCGATTCCAACCGCGTCCTCCATCTACGTTCCTCACAACGCTTGTGGCGGGGAAAAGTGGACGGTCGCTCTTCGCGCTTGAAGCAAAGATAGAATCATGCGCCGCGCGCGTCACTCCGCTCATTGGCCATGAATCGGAGATGAAAGAGCTTTTAGACAAGTTTGCGGCACGGGTGGCGCGATTTGTCGGAGAGCTCCCGATTCGTCCGAAGGAACTTATAATCGACGGCGGGGTTACCCAAGCCCCGCATCTTCGGATAGCGTTGAAGCGCGTCACCTTGCTTCCGATTCGCGAGCACGCTATTTTTGACGGCACCGCTCTCGGTGTGGCCCGCATTTTGAAAGACTGTTCACCGCGTTCTGGTTGACCGCTTGTATCTTTCGTGCGCCGTTTTGCTGTCCACAGTTGTTTTTTAAAAAGCGCAGGAGTAAAGTAAAGTTAATTAGTTTCGATACTCCGAAACTAGACGGAATACTTCCGCCGCCCGCGGTTTTCGACACTTTCCGCGGGCGGCAGAGCTTCCGGCTTTTACAATCGCAGATATTCGCGGGCATTGGGGAACGAGGTGTGAATCCTCGACAGTGCCGCTACGGTAATCCGCCTCCGGCGGAAAGTCCGAGTACCAAACCGCGAATCGTAGGTCCATCGTTCTTCGAAGCAAGGAACGGACTCCACTCGTCAGGAGACCCCCTTGCTTTGTGCAAGGGTTTTTTCGTGTTCGCGAAAAGCGAGCGCGTGAAGGCCTCTCTCTATAGTTAAGCGCAAACATATGCTTTCTCACCTCCATAAAAGAATCACTTCTTTTGTCATCCTTGCTCTCCTTTTTGCGGCTGTCATTATCCCGGCGTCGCGCCTTTTCGGCGAGGACAGTCCTGGAGTCGCGTATCTAAAAAGCAAACCGCTCTCTCCATGGAGCATCATGGCGCTCGCGGCTGTAGGAGAAAACCCGAGCCTTGATTCTCTGAAAGAAACTTCGGCGGAAAAAGCAATTGAGCTTGAAGCGCCGATTCTCGCTCTTACCGCGGCCGGAAAAAACCCGCGAATCTTTGGGAGCAGTGATTTGATTTCTAAATTGAAGAGTTTTTATGACGGGACGCAACTCGGGGAAAAAGGCATTCTAAATGACGACATCTTCGGCCTACTCGCGCTCATCGCGAGCGGAGAAAAAGCGGACGATGAGATTATTACAGGCATCAAGAACTTTATTCTCTCAAAACAAAACGCGGATGGCGGGTTTTCTTTTGCGGTCGGAGGCGAGAGCGATACTAACACAACGGCGGCCGCAATAATGGCACTCCGCTCCGTTGATGTTTCTGCAACTGAAGCGGTAATTTCCAAAGCAATTGAATATTTGAAATCGGCCCAAAATGACGACGGCGGATTTCCCTATGACCCCAAAAGCTCGTGGGGCACGGCATCGGATGCTTCTTCCGATGCGTGGGTGATTATGGCGGCGCGAATCGCCGGCGAAGAACCGACAAACTGGCAGAAAGACGACGCGAATCCCATCACGCACCTTGAAGGGCTGAAACAAGAAGGGGGTTTTTATCTTTATCAATCTGGCGGGCAGGAAGACAGCTTTACGCCAGTTACCACCTCTTACGCTCTCATCGCGCTTTCAGGAAAAACGCTTCCGGTACGGGTTCTCGTGCCAGAGACGCAAAGCGGAGTTTCTGTTAGCGTGCAAGTGGAAGGGAAGAGCGGGCTTCTTTGCGATACGGACGCAATCGGAAAGACGGCGCTTGACGCGCTCAAAGTAGCCGCGCAAGTTTGCGCGCTCACATATCACATTCAAACTTCCACGCTCGGCGATTATGTTGATGAAATTGCCGGCGAAAAAGCATCCGGTTCCGCCGGGTGGCTTTATGCAGTGAACGGAGCTATGCCGAGCGTTGGCGCGAGTTCGTACCAATTGAAAGAAGGAGACGCGGTGCGCTGGTATTTCGGAAACTTTGACGGAACATCCGTGAGCGACGCGATTCGCACCGAAGTTTCACTTTCTGTAACAATTCCCGCCCTGCCCTCGGGAGGTAATGACGCGCCCGATGGAAATGAGCCGGGCAATGGAAACACAATTTCCATGACGGTTGAGGTAGGCAGGGCGGGAGGAGCGAGCGGAGGAACCATCGGATTCGGCACTGCGGCTCGGGGGGCGGTCGCGGAGAAAACGATCTCCTTGAAAAACGGCGGAGCAGTCGCGACCGCGCTCTCTACTTCCGTTTCCGGCGACGCGCTCTTTCGGCGGTATTTGCGGCTTAGCGGCAAATCGTGGCGCGAATACCGAAGCGTGCTCGCGCCAGGCGCAAGTACGACGACAGCACTTTCTCTTTCCATTCCAACCGATTACGAGGGGAGCGGCGTTAAAAACGGGATGCTCATTTTTTGGGCAACTCCAGTTGTGCAGTAGCGCAACGGGAAAACACAAATAATTATGAAAGACACAAAACACAGACCGCACAAAAAACCAAACAAAACACAAAACCGTCCAAACTTCGCAAACGCTTCTTCGTTTGTGCTTTGAGGAACTGTGCTTTGTTTGGTTTTTTGTGGACTGTGTTTTGGAAAGTTTCTTTATGAAAATACGAATTTTAATTTTAAATACCGCTTTGGTGGCGTTTTCCGTTCCATTTATTACGTCGGCCATTGGCATTTCCGCCACTCCCGCAACACTGTCCGTAAAGACGGTGTCTGGCAAAGAAGGCATTGCGCGCTTCGTCGTTCTTAACCCCTCCAAGGAAGTCGGACTTTTTGAGGCGTATCCGGAAGAGTTTGAAGAATCCATCACTCTCATTCCAAGTACATTTGTGCTTGAAGCAGGGAAAAGACGCGAAGTTTTGGTGCGGGCCGGGCGCCGCGAGGTTGGCATTATCCGCACCGCAATCGCGATAGAAGCACAGCGGCTCGGCATTCCTTCGCTCGGAGTCGGCGGAGGCATTCGCTTGCCGTTTTCTCTCGAGGTGAAGGCTGCTCAAGGTTCTCTTGCGGCAGTTCTCCGGAGCGGTGTCGCGCCGACGTTCATAACTCTCGTATTGACTGCGCTTGTCTTGCTTAGCGCAGTGTTGTTGTACACATTGAAGCGCGCGGCTCGAAGGGATACACTATGACTGCTAGTTTAGAAGTTATGCAATCAAGAAATTAATCCCCGCCTGCGCCGAGACTTCGGCAGGCAGGCTTAATCATTAACAAAGACAAATTCCACTGTGAAGCAGTCATGGTTAAAACTTGTAGGCGTGTTTGCGTTCAGTTTGCTATTTCGTTTACTCCCAATTCGCCCGCCGAATGTTGAGCTCATTCTTACTAGCCAAATGCCGGTCGCGAAAGCATATGGCGGTTTTGTTGGTTTTTTCTTTGGCGCCATTTCGATTCTCGCGTTTGATGTAATTACCGGCACTCTCGGGCCATGGTCTCTTATCACCGCCCCCGCGTATGGTCTTTTAGGCGTTGGAGCGGCATGGTATTTCAAGCGCCGCTCGCGGAAAAAGCACTTTGTATATTTCGCGATTGTTGGAACGCTTTTTTATGATGCGTTAACGGGGCTTACCGTAGGACCACTCATCTTCCATCAGCCGTTTCTCGCCGCGGTTCTCGGGCAGATTCCTTTTACGCTAATGCATCTTCTTGGGAACGTCGCCTTCGCGCTTCTTTGGAGCGCGTTCCTCCTGCGCTTTTTGCAACCACAAGAAAAGAAAACAGTCCCAGGATTTTTGACAATGGGTTTTAGCACTAAATAATCATCATGCACGAAAGCACGCAATCGACAGTTACCGGAACTATTCACGAGGTTCGCAAACGCGACGGACGCATCGTACCGTTCGATATGGCGCGCATCGCGGAGGCGACTTTGCGGGCGTTCAAGGCGGTCGAGGAGGGAAGCGAGGATGACGCGAAGCGAATCGCTTCACTTGTGAGCGGCGAGCTCATCCGCTTAAAAGGACTTTCTCGCGACCCAAGATTTCTTCCATCAATTGAGCTTATTCAGGATACAGTGGAGGAGGTGCTTATGCGGGAAGGTTTCGGAAGCACAGCGAAAGCTTATATTCTTTACAGACAGAAGCGCGCGGAACTTAGAGAGAATCGAGGCACTGTTTCGGCGGAAATCAGGGAGCTCGCGGAAAAAAGCAATCGGTATTTCAGGAATCCGCTCGGCGAATTCGTATACTACCGAAGTTATTCGCGCTGGATTCCAGAAAAAGGAAGACGCGAAACTTGGATTGAAACCGTAGACCGCTATATGAGCTTTATGAAAGAAACGCTCAAAGATAAACTTCCCGAGAACATCTATGCTGAACTTCGAGAGGGAATTCTAAATCATGAGGCAATGCCCTCAATGCGTCTTTTGCAGTTCGCCGGCACTCCAGCGAAAATAACCAACGTATGCGCCTATAACTGTTCTTATATAGCGCCTGAAACATTCCAAGACCTCGCGGAAATCATGTACATTTCCATGTGCGGAGGCGGCGCTGGTTGGTCAGTTGAGAGCCAGAATATCGGTAAGTTTCCGCAAATTGCCATGCAAACCGGCAAGAAACTGCCCACATATATCATTCCAGATAGCAAAGAAGGTTGGTGCGACGCGCTTTCCTTCGCGCTCTCTACATTCGCGTCTGGGGCGGATGTAGAGTTCGACTATAGTGCTATACGCCCCGCCGGAGCACGCCTCAAAACCATGGGCGGACGCGCGTCCGGTCCCGCGCCGCTCCAGAAACTTCTTGCCTTCTCTCGCGAGCGAATCTTGAAGCGGCAAGGAAAACGTCTCACGAATCTGGATATTCACGATATCATCTGCATGATTGGAGACTGCGTCGTCGCCGGCGGCGTGCGCCGAAGCGCGATGATTAGTCTTTCCGACCTCGATGATGAGGCGCTCCGCGACGCGAAAAAGGGAGCTTTCTATGTAACAGAACCGCAGCGCATGCTTGCGAATAATTCGGCGGTGTATCGGGAAAAGCCGGGAAGCGCGGAATTCATGCGAGAGTGGCTCGCGCTCATGGAGAGCGGGTCCGGGGAGCGTGGCATCTTTAATCGAGGAATTCTCACGAAGATTCTGCCGGAGCGTCGTTTGCAGGCTCTTCGGGAAGCAGGTGGGTATTTTGACGAATCCGGAAACACCATCATTGGCTCCATCGGTACGAACCCATGTGGAGAAATTTTGCTGCAATCAAAGCAGTTCTGCAATCTCTCGGAAATTGTTGCGCGGCCGGAAGATACCGAGGAAACGCTTCTACGAAAAATCCGGCTCGCGACAATACTGGGAACATTCCAGTCAACTTTGACTTATTTCCCGTACCTCTCGAAGGAATGGAAAGAACACTGCGAACAAGAGCGATTGCTTGGCGTTTCAATCACCGGCCAATGGGACTCCGGAATAGTCCGGACTTCGGAAATGCTTTCCAAAATGCGCGCCGAGGCTCTTAAAGTTAATATTGAATTTGCGGCAAGATTTGGGACAAATCCTTCAACCGCCATCACATGCGTAAAACCTTCCGGCACGCTTTCGCAGATGGTGGATTCATCGAGCGGTATGCATCCGCGTCATTCCCCGCACTACATTCGGAGAATCAGAATCGCGGCGACCGACTCGCTTTTCAAAATGCTGAGGGACCAAGGCGTGCCATATTTCCCGGAAGTTGGACAAACTCTTGAAGACGCGAACACCTTTGTACTCGAGTTTCCTGTCAAAGCCCCAGCTGGTTCTGTTTTTAAGAATGACATCTCCGCTCTAAAGCAGCTTGAACACTGGAAGATAGTTCGCGAAAACTTTACGGAGCACAATCCATCGGTGACTATCTCGGTTGGAGAAAGCGAATGGATCGCTGTCGCAGACTGGCTCTACAAAAACTGGGATATCGTCTGCGGCCTCTCGTTTTTGCCGCGTGATAATCACGTGTACCGGCTCGCTCCATATGAAGAGATAGATGAAGTGAAATACGAAGAGCTTAAAAAACACTGGGAGCATGTGGACTTCTCGAAGATAATGGCGTATGAAAAAGCGGATGAACAAGATTTGAAGCGTGAGCTTGCGTGCGTCGGAGGACTCTGTGAGATATAGCTCAAGAGGAAAACACAAGCACAGTACACAGTATCCAAACAAACATAACAAAATACAAAACACAAAAATCCAAACAAGGCACAAAGACTCAAACGAACTCGGCCATTTGTGCTTTGGGAAGTTTGTGAACTGTGTTTTGTTTGGTTTTTGTGAACTGTGCTTTGGAAAGTTTCTCTTATGAAATACTACACCGCGAAAGGCGACGTGGGTACGACAAAATTATTCAATTGTACGCAAGGAGTCCGGCTTTCAAAAGGAAGTGGTATCTTCGAGGTATTGGGGGGAGTAGACGAGCTCAACTGTTTCGTCGGGTGGTGCAGGGCGGTGGCGGAGCGTTCAAGCTTTCAGGGCGCGAAGCGGGCTGAATTTCTCGACATACTATTTGCCGTGCAGGAGGACCTATTCATCCTGCAGGCAGAGCTTGGCGGGGGCGCTACGCGCCTTTCTGGAGAGAAAATTAGACAACTTGAAAAAACCATCGCACAGTTTGCAGATGGGTTTCCGGTGATACATTCTTTCATTATCCCAGGAGCAACAGAACTTGGGGCGCTCCTAGATGTTTCGAGGGCAGTCGCTCGGCGCGTTGAGAGGTTATATGTTAGGGAAATTGAGGAGCGAGGAGCGACCTGTAGTCGTAGACTACGAAATATTAAGTCGGCAGAGCGAAATAAGGAAAAGCGTCAAAGCGGGCATAATGATGCTACTGTTGTCGCGTATCTAAACAGAATGTCCAGCCTGCTATTTGTACTCGCTCGCTACGCCAACCACGCGCATGGCGCTATGGAAAAGAATCCAACGTACACTTAATTCATAGTAGATACGCTTAACGAATAGCACCACAGGAGTACTTCTTGTTTTATGAATAAAACAATGTCGCGCACACGAATGGAGAACCCCATGCGCTCCCGCGCAGGGTGGGTTCTGAGCGACTCGCAGGGTTAATGCCCTGCGAGGCGCTCTTAAACTTTATTGTCCTGTGGTACAATAAAAAAAGAAAGGTCGCTTATAATCTTGGTTTCAAACTTTTAACGCAACGAGTTGATTAATAACTTCATCAGGCTTCTTGTAGTGTAACACGGCGCGGGGACGGTCGTTGAGTTCCCGTTGCACCCGTTTGATCTCTCGCGTAGAAACCT
>Ga0209211_10000676_pt1 | contig 68302 bp, 58 predicted proteins | sample RifGroA2_FD_183992 | JGI IMG/M metagenome (GOLD analysis project Ga0209211, IMG submission 183992) | Groundwater microbial communities from Rifle, Colorado, USA - Groundwater A2 (SPAdes) (version 2) | ecosystem: Environmental > Aquatic > Deep subsurface > Groundwater | place: Rifle, Colorado... | reverse complement strand
GCTGGTCGTCTTTGGTTGGTTTTTCAGCTTTAATAGTTTCGCTCATAATTATATCTCCGAATAACACTATGAGCCGATTATCAACTTTTCAAAGAACCTCGCAAGATGCAGTTGGCCGGAAAGTTACGTTTTTTCAGCAAGCCCTACATAGCTAAAGTGTTATCATTATTCATTATTTAAGTCCTATAACCTATCAGTATTTAAAAAAGTGCGGGGACATATTTTTAATAGCGTTTTTAACTTGTTATATTTAAAGGTGTTACAGGGGCGTTTTTCGGGGGCGTTTTAAATTTTGCCGGTAAAACAGTTCCAGCGTTATTTTGCCGATTATGTCAGTGGGCATAATTGCTTTCGCGTTGGGCAGTTTGTAATTATTTATGTCTGCTTCGTCTGTCCGCGTATAACGGATGTGTTTCGTGAAGCGTCGTTCGTGAAGCGTGATTCGTGAAGCGTGAAGCGTATCTCGTGAAGCGAAAAAACGACGAAATAGAAAAATTATGTACAAATTTATTTTTGTTAGAGTTTTTAAATATAACTGATAACCATCAAGAGGTATAAATGATAAAAATAGGCAAATTCAAATGTTCACTCACGGCATTATCGGCAGTGGTGATAGCGTTCTGTTCGGCTGGAATAATAGGTCTTTCGGTTTATGCTGACAGCAGAGAGGATTATTTAATCACCGGCAGAGAACAGATACATATTCTGGCAAATTCATGGTCGGCAATGGAAAGAGAAACGACCAATTTGCTTATAGAATCAACGCCTGCGGCCAAAGACAAAAAATGGCTTTACAGCCTTACGACGTTTGACCAGAGGCTGACGGATTTTTTGAGCAGTCCTTTGACCGGGGAATTGGCACACCGCAATCGTTTCTTCGACAGCAGAGTTAAAGATATGACTGCGCTGTGGCCGATGCTGCGGGAAAAAATCGAAAAATCGGTTCAGGAGATGACCGGCTACATCGAGTCGCATAAGGGCGTTAACGCCGATGACGGCAGCGGGCTGTTGTATCAAATTGGTTATTTGTCCGGCAAAGACGGCAAGACCGCCGAGGCGGCGGAGCTTTCGCGGATAATAAATGACAGTCGGAATGTTATGTCCAACAGCAGGCTGCAATATACGGCGATTCTCGGCGAAATGAATGATATTATTTCGGATGAGATTTCCGAGCAAATGGCAAGTTTGCGTTTTGGGGTGTTTGTACTGTCGATGGCTATTGTGGTTTCGATGATATTTTTTGTAATCCTGACGCAAAAGGAAAACCGTCTTTATCAGCAGCGGCTTGAAAAACTCCTCGATGGTAAAACAAGCGAGGTCGAAGCCGAAAAGGCCATAATCCAGTCCGCTAAAATTCAGGCCGAGCAGATAAATCGTCAATTAGCCGCGACGGTAAATCACGCCAATACGCTTGGCCGGAAAGCGATAGAAGCCAACAACGCCAAAAATGAATTTATGGCATCCGTCAGCCACGAGATTCGCACGCCGATGAACGCGATAATGGGTTTTAGCGAGATGCTGTCTGATGATAATTTGACGGCGGCGCAAAAAAAACATATAGGCATAATACGCGAAAGCTCCAGACATTTATTAGAGTTGATAAATGACATTCTCGACTTCTCGAAGATAGAGGCCGGCAAGATGTCCGTGGAGGTTATCGAGTGCGGAGTTGAAGATATTTTGGCCGGGGTTGAGTCGATGATGCGTCCTGCGGCGATAGAGCAGGGGCTTGAGTTGAAAATCGTTCGTGATGAATCGGTTGTCGATGCTATTCGCACCGACCCTGCGAGATTAAAGCAGTGCATAATAAATCTCTTAAGCAATGCGATTAAGTTCACTGAAAAGGGCTATGTAAAGCTGAATGTTTTATGTCAGCGGCAGGGCGACAAAGATGTAATCCGGTTTGACATTGAGGACAGCGGCATCGGCATAGCTTCCGACAAGTTAGAGCGTATTTTTGAGCCGTTTGCACAGGCGGATGTAAGCACTACCCGAATTTACGGCGGAACAGGTCTTGGTCTTGCCATTACGCGGAATCTGGCGGAATTGCTCGGCGGAAAGATAACCGTCAAAAGCACGAAGGGCAAAGGGTCTGTTTTCAGTCTTTGCATTCCGACAGGCGTTGAAAACCGGCAGGCTGTCTCGACAGCCGGTTCGGATGATAAAAAAGAATGCAGCCAGGCGTTATCGCAAGAGATAGCTAACGTGAAATTGTCCGGCAGGGTTCTTATTGCCGAGGACAGCCCGACGAATCAAACGCTTATAGAGCTTTTGCTTCGGCGAATGGGAATTGAAACTGTTGTAGTCGAAAACGGCCGATTGGCGGTTGACAGAGCCGCTGACGGGGGGTTTGATTTGATATTGATGGATATTCAGATGCCTGTGATGAATGGTTTTGAGGCGACCCGGCAGCTTCGCAAAAACGGGGTCAAAATTCCGATAGTTGCGTTGACGGCCTGTGCGATGAAGGGCGATGATAAAAAATGTTTCGCGGCCGGCTGCGATGATTATCTCGCCAAGCCCGTGGATAGGAAGAAACTTGCGCAGACGCTGGCAAAATATCTGTCTGTCGAAGGTGCGAAAAATATTTCGGCTGTTGTTCCTGCTTCGGCTGGGGGCAATGTCGCGAAGCAGAATGTCGGCGAAAAGTCTTCGCAGGCGGTTTTGCCGGACGACGGCGGAGAAATTGAGCTTGATTATCATCTCCTTCTTGAACGTATAGGCGACGAGTCTCTGATAGATGAGATAATTCCGGTGTTTTTAAAGGATAATACCGAAAGAATGGAGCTGCTCTCGCAGGCGATAGCGAAGAACGATATCAAGGAGATAAAATTTTACGGACATTCCATAAAGGGCGCGACGGCGACGATTGGCGCGACGAGAATTTCGGAACTTGCCAAACAGCTTGAAACAGCCGCCAGAGATAGTCAGGAGTTTGATTATAAGGCAGTATTCGATGAGATACAAAGCCGGTTCAGTCGTCTGACGGCGTTCCTGGCCAGAAGCGACTGGAAACAGGCCGCCCAGCAATCGCAGCAGCCCCAGCGGGGATAATATCAGAGGGATGGCAGCATATTGACAAATCCGCAGTTTCCGGCTACCATAGCCGCTACTCGCGGCCGAGTGGCGGAATGGCAGACGCTGGGGACTTAAAATCCCCTACTCGCAAGGGTGTGTGGGTTCGAATCCCACCTCGGCCAGTCATAAAAGAAATCAATCCGCCGTCGCCAAGGCTATGGCGGACATTCTGAAATTAAAGAGCAAAAATAAAAAATGTGGAATCGCCTTTGGCGGAAATGTCCTGATGAAAATTCAAGCTGTACTTTTTGACCTCGGCGAGACCCTGATTAACTTCGGTCAGGTTGACGCGGTGGCGATATTCAGGCAGGGCGGTAAACTGGCTTATGATTTTCTGCGAGGGTTAAATCAGCCGACCGGCCCGCTAAGTTTGTTTTTGCTTCGGCATCTTTTAATCATCAGATTTTTTCAGTTTCTTTCGAATATCACCGGCAGGGATTTTGATTCGTTTGAGATATTGAAAAAGACCGAACGAATGAGGGGTGTTTCGCTTACTGATGAGCAGTGGGACGAGTTTGCCTGGCTGTGGTATGAGCCTTTGAGCAGGCTGGGCAGTATAGAGCCGGATTTGTCGCAGACGCTGGAAAAATTGAAATCGGCCGGTCTGAAACTCGGCATTTTGTCAAATACGTTTATCAACGCATTTATGCTCGACAGGCATCTTGAGCAGTTTAATTTGCCAGGCTATTTTTCGATTCGCCTTTATTCGTATCAGTTTAAATTCCGCAAACCTAATCGCAGGATTTTTATTGATTCTGCCCAAATGATGGGCTGTCTGCCGGAAAACATCCTCTATGTCGGCGACAGGCTCGACAACGACGTGGCAGGGGCGGCCAAAACGAATATGACCCCTGTTCTCAAGAGGGCTTATACGAATATAGGCAAAACAATTCCGCAAAATGTGCGGGTGATTGAGAATTTGAGCGAACTGCCCGCACTAATTTCGCGGATAAATCAGGGATAGGCAAATCACAAAACATAATTGCAATTTTCGGCCAATCCGCTAAAATTGCCGCTATGAAGATAGACAATACAAATCTGGAAAAGTACTCATCGGCGTTCACCCTTTCGGATATGGAGATTTTCGTATTCCCGGAACTGATGTATTCGCTGTTTTTGGCGAATATAATGAGTCCGGTTGTCTGGTCGTGGCGAAACGCTGATTGCTTCGTCAAACTGGCGGGCAAAAGCCCGTATAAGAAACTTATGCGGCTTAAACAATTCATTATGGACGAGTTTGAGTTCAACCTCGACCTGCAAACGTGGGGGCTGACTAACAAAAACGCCGAGCTTGCCCGATTCAGCAAATTTATTTCGCCAGACGATATATCAAAAAGCAACGCTCTGTTCGGCTATCACGGCGACGAGTATTATTTCGACATTGATATTCGCAGGCACTTCGGCTTAGATAAATACGACGGCGATACTCTGCCATACTGGAAGACCGAAACCGTTGAGGCGATGGAGGCGTTCAAATTAAAGCCGGGCTATTCGACCGGCGCGGGCGAGTGCGTTTCGCTTGCGGCTATTTACGCAGCGGCGGCGTTTGTAGTCTGCGGGATTCCTATTGAAGATATTTATATGGTCTTAACGCCTCTGCATTCGCAGAATTTTATCGATATCGAAGAAGGCGTAATCACCAACAACAGAAGGCTCGTAACAAAATCAATGTGGTTCAACGGTACGGAGCTTTCAAACAAAGCCCAGCGGGCGATTCGCAACGAGCAGGTTACAATCGTCGCCAATAATACCGGCTTTGTACATTGTTTTTATGATGAGGCGACGTTCGACAAAAATATCTATCAGAAATTTACCCAAAAGCTGGGCGACTTTTTGAGCAGTCCGCTTGATATAACGGCTATGGCGAGTTTTCTCCGCGGCAATCCGGATTATCAGAAGTATTTTCAGTTTTGCAGGGACTGCCACGGTAACGCGCAATTCATAAAAGCCGAGACGCTGTTCCATTACGAAAACCAGAGCAGATTTAGAATCGCCGATGTTACGCACGAAAAGCTGCTTGCCGAGGCCGGAGAAGAAGATTTCTCGTCAACCCAATACCCCGGCAGAATTCGTTGCGACCAGTTCAAGGAACTTGTTAAAACCAAACACCCTGATATAAAAACTGAGCAGGGGCGAAAAATATTCACTGATTTTTTTGCCGGATATATTCCCGATTCGGTAAAACTTGTGGATTCTATTTTTGAGTTTTTAAATATCGAACCGAAGCTGCCCGCCGTCGAGAAAGAATATATCGCTATTGAACCGCTTAAAATTTCAGCCGATATGAGCAGAGAGGAAATTGTTAAATATCTTTCCGGTATCAGGGAGAAAAACATCACCGCTGATTTGGCGTTTTACGCTTTTCGCGATATGGCAAGCTGCGATTGGCAGCCGTTTATAAAGGCGGCGATTGAGCGAAGTCCGGTTTCGATTGAGGCGACAAAGGATATGACGATTGCGCAGGTGTTTGACTGGCTTGCCGCGATGCCGAACGTCTCGATTTACGATAATAACCGCCCGGATTCGACAGGCTCACCGCGGGTTGCCCAGCCGGACGAGGTTGCCAATTATAAAACCGGCGACGGGATTGAAAAGGCCTTTACGTTGGCAAATATAATCCACCATCGAACGCCGAGTGAACCGCTCGAAATAAAAATCATCGGCAAATCGGTCATTTTACAGGCGAAAGAAAAATTTCAGTTTGAAAGTATAAAACAATTCCAAAAAAATGTAATTATAGTTGACGAATAATATGAGTACGAGTCCATTAAAGGGTGTAATAATTGCATCAGTGATATTTTTCATTGTTTGTTTTACGTTTATGCGTATTAATTCTATTCCTTTCGAGGAAGAATTGATTCTGGATGTTATAATTTTTGTGTTTGTTATCCTGAACCTTGTGGTTTGGAAAATATTGGATGCCAGAAAAGCAAAAAAGAAAGAGGAGTAGTTTTGTATGATGAGTTTATGTCTCCTGGATGTTGTGCAGAGTTAATAAATACCCAGCTTGTAATATCTCATAATCTCGGATATACTGGCTGAATAAGTGAAAAAAACAGAAAAAACCTTATAAAATAACCAATAACTTCAATAACTGTTATATATTATGTTCAGCGAAATATCCGAAATACTTGAAGATTTGAGACAGGGCAGGATGATTGTCCTTGTGGACGACGAAGACCGGGAAAACGAGGGAGACCTTGTTTGCGCGGCGGAATCGGCTACGCCGGAGATAATAAATTTTATGGCGAAATTCGCCCGCGGGCTGATTTGTCTGCCATTGACGAGCGAAAAATGCGATGAGCTTGGTCTGCACCCGCAGGCGGTCGCAAATACGGCCAAACTCGGCACGGCATTTACCGTGAGCATCGATGCGGCTGATGGAATATCCACGGGCATAAGCGCGGCGGACAGGGCGCATACCATACAAGTTACCATTGCTGACGGAGCCAGGGCGGCGGATTTGGCGAGGCCGGGGCATATTTTTCCGCTTCGGGCCAGGGACGGCGGCGTGCTTACGCGGGCAGGGCAGACGGAAGGCTCGGTCGATTTAATGCGGCTGGCGGGAATGAAGCCGGCAGGGGTGATTTGCGAAATTATGAATGACGACGGCTCAATGGCGAGAGTGCCGCAGCTTGTAGAGTTTTGCAAAACGCATGAATTGAAAATGACGACCATTGCCAAACTGGTCGAATATCGTTTGCAGCGAGAAAGTCAGATTAAACGGATTCAATCGGTATTTCTGCCGACGGATTACGGCGAATTTCAGCTTATCGGGTATGAAAGCCAGACGAGCGCAGAGCCGCACCTTGCGCTGTGCAAGGGTGATGTCGGCAAACTTGACGGCAGCGGAAATCCTGTCGTTATCGATGAGCCTGTGCTTGTACGCGTTCATTCGGAATGTATGACGGGCGATTTGTTTCATTCGCAAAGATGCGAGTGCGGCGAGCAGCTTATTACTGCGATGCAAATGATAGAAAAGGCCGGCTGCGGCGCGGTTATTTATCTGCGGCAGGAGGGCAGGGGTATCGGGCTTGCGAACAAACTGCACGCTTATAAATTGCAGGAGCAGGGGTTTGATACCGAGCAGGCGAATCTCGAACTGGGCTTCGCGGCGGATAAGCGCGATTACGGAATCGGGGCGCAGATAATCAGGGATTTGGGATTGAGGCAGATTAAAATTCTAACGAACAATCCCAAGAAGACTTCCCGTCTGGAAGTTTATGGTATTAAAGTTGCGCAGCAGATACCGTTGCAGGTCAAGGCCGGACGGCATAACGCCAATTATCTAAAGACGAAAAAAAATCGGTTCGGACATATATTGGATTAGAAAAAGTGAAAAACTAAAAGTGAAAAGTGAAAAACTGTGGAATCGCCGGCAGGCGATGGTAATTTACGCTGGATTCCCGCTTTCGCGGGAATGACAATTGGCGGCGGATTATAGGATAATTTATTTTAATGGCGATGGTAATTATGAAAAAAATTATTTGGATGTGCGTTTTGTTTGTTTTGCCGATTATCTGCGGGTGTGAAACATATAATTCCGGTAATTCCGGAGCGTTGACTGACGGCAACAGCGTTCGCAATGACTGTATTTTTGTCGCGGAAAAGATAAAATTCAATCAGCTCACCGAGTATGTCGGCAACGGGCAGATTAATGTGTATGTCGATGTTTTCGACCAGTTCGGCTCAAGAATAAAGGCATCTGGCATCTGGCGGTTTGAGCTTTTTCAACAGGAACAGCGAACGCCGGAGTCGAGGGGTTCAAGGGTTTATCTCTGGCAGGATATCGATTTGACGGACGCAAGCGTCAACTTCAGCGCGTGGCAGGATTATCTGCGATGCTACAAAATAGAACTTGTGTCTGACGGCGATATCGAAACGGGCAAAACGTATATTTTGCAGGCGGTCTGCACCACAGCCGAGGGCAAACGAATCAGCGATTCGGTGGAATTGAAAATGTAGTAATGGTTTTTAGAAGAACCGCGTGGGCTAAAGCCCACCCTACAAAACTGGATTCCCGCTTTCGCGGGAATGACAAGTCGCATTCGACACTCGGCTAAAATGTTACGTTAAATTAAGAACGAAATTCAAGTTATGGCTATAAATTTTACAATTCAGCATTTGCTTATATATCAAACGATGATGATGTATTTGCTGGCTTTTGCGATTTATAAGCTGCGGCACAGAAAAGCCGCGTGGTTTGTTTATACGCTTGGTTTTGCGGTTTCGCTCATATCCGGCGTTTATCGGGGATTTAGCGTCGGGCATTTTCCGCTGCAAAATCTTTTTGAGGTGTTTTTGTTTTTGGGAATGATGGTTTTTCCGTTGAGCGTGCTGTGTAAAAAGCTGCTCAAAATTGACGGTGAAGCTGTGGATATGCTCCTCGGAATAATAGTTCTTTTTCCGGCGGGATTTGTTTTCAGCGCAGCGGCGCAGAATCTTTCGCCGTCGCTGCAAAGTCCGCTGTTCGTGCCGCACGTCGCGGTTTATATGCTTGCCTATATCATAATGACCAAGGCCGTCTGTCAGGCGGGGGCGGGGCTGATTACAAAAGCGAATAACGATTATGAGTTTTCAGCTTATAAATTAGTTTGTCTGGGGTTTCCGCTGTTGACGCTTGGGCTTGTGCTTGGGTGTTTCTGGGCAAAGCTGGCCTGGGGAGACTATTGGAGCTGGGACCCGAAAGAAATGTGGGCTCTGGTAACGTGGCTTGTATATCTGGCATATTTTCATCAAAGCTATATGACCGGCGTGAAATACGCGAAGATTAACAGTATTTGGATTTTTACGGGGTTTGCGTTTATTGTCGTAACGCTGCTGTGGGTGAACCTGTCGAGGATTTTTGTCGGTCTGCATAATTACGCTATGTAATGAATAATGAATAGTGAATAATGAATAGTGTAATTCAAAATTTCCGTCGCAAAGCTTTTACGCTGGTTGAATTACTTGTTGTCATTTCAATTATTGCGATGCTGCTGGCGATTTTACTGCCTGCTCTGATTAAAACTCGAGACAACGCGAAGCGAATTATCTGTGCAAAACGAATGAGTCAGATTTCACTTGCAATGAGCGCTTATGCAGTCGATTGTCAGGACAGGATAATAATGGCGCACGACCCTTATGGCACGATGCCGCCTAATAAGCAGTTGCGAACGCAGTTGTGGCATATTCTGCTTCTGCCCTATGTCGGCAAACAGGTTTCGGCAGACCCGACCCAAAATTTGTCCGAGGTATTTTTCTGTCCGCAGGACAAAGACCCGCACCCGCTTGGTTATGGCCCGCCTTCTCCCCACGCAGCCGGTATGACAAGTTTCGCTCCGAACGGCTGTTACCAGGTTGCGACGGCGACATCAGTGGAAATAAAACTCGGCCCGGCGGGCGGCTATAAATCCACACAAATCAGCCAGCCCTCGGCTTGTATGCTTATGGCAGAGACAAGTTATGCGGGCAGAATTTATGACGCCAGATGCAAGGAGACTAAAGCGTTGAATTTAGCTTTGGCCGGCCACCACAGGTTGACAAGCGGGTTTTATCACAACGGCGCGATGAATGTAATGTTTGTTGACGGGCATATAGATAATGTCAGAGGTATCGCCTGTGCCGTAGAAACCGAATTTGTGCCGTTAAATTACATCGGCAGCAGCTATATGTTCTGGCCGGAACTGACACTTCCAAACGCCGACAGCAAGCCGGAATTTTGGGGTCCAGGCTATTAGCGGCAGGGCGCGAACCCTGTCCAACCCTCTGGCATCGCCTATTTTGCCTGTTTTAACGCCGGTTAGCACAATTTTGAAAAAAATATGCGCTTTTTTAATTTTTCCGCGAAACATTATCCGGTTCGTTCGTATATTAGCATATAAAGTACAAGTGCGTGTTAACCGCATAAAGGGCGATGATTTGTTTCATCGCCGGTTTTGTAGAAAAGGAGGCACGACTATGGAAAAGGCACGAAAACTTGCGGATATACTGGGGCGCGTTCGGGATGGTGAGGACCCGACAAAGGTTAGAAGTCAGTCACGTCAGCTTTTGGCAACTCTTAGATTAAGCGACATAAGCAAAGCTCAAAAGTATCTGCTTGGCACGGGTATGTCGCTCAACGAGCTTCGAATGCTTGTGTACGCTTTCGCTTCAATTCTTGGCGACCAGTTCGCGCTGCTTCGGGCGAATTTGCCGGCCAATCATCCCGTCAGACTGATTCTGGCGGAACACGAAATGTTCGATTGTTTTTTGGCAGACCTCGCCGAGGCCAATGTGGAAATTCAGGATGCCGAAAATCTAACCGAATTGAGCAGCGAGTTTCGCAGGCTTGAACACGTTGCGGCGCATTTGCAGTCTATTGACGTTCACGACCAGCGGGAAGACGACCTTATTTTTCCGGTTCTGGAAAAATATCCCTGCAGGAGCATTTGCATTGTTCTGCAAAAGGCGCACTGGCGTATAAAAAATATGGTCGGCAATCTGACCACGGCGGTAAATAACTTTAAACATTTTGAGCCGGAGCAATTCAAAATTCAGGTCAACGCTCTGTCCTGCGCGATTGTGCCGATTGTAAGAGAGCATATTTTCCAGGAGGATAATATTTTGTATCCGATTGCGCTGGACGTTGTTCAGGATGAGAAAGTCTGGCGACGAATAAAACAGCTCGGTGAAGAAATGGGATATTGCGCCTTTGATGCGCAACCCTGTTGTACTTAATGGCCATTAAGTCTTCAGCCCGGTTTGAAGGTTGAAAGGGGGCTGGGTGGTCCAGCCGGCAAGCCGGGAAGGTTTAATTTTAGCTCCTCTGCTGGGGACAGAGGAGCTTTTTTTTGTAAGCTTATTTGTGTTTCTTATTTTGGCGTTTCTTCTACCGGCGGAATTGCCTTTTCGACTTCCTTGGTCGTGGTTACTGTCTTCTTGGTGGTTGTGTCTGTAGTTGTTTTTTTGCAGCCGAAAGTTACCGCAAGACCAACTATAACGATGACTATCAGAATTCTTCGCAACATTTTTAAATCTCCTTAAAAAGTGTTTATTTGTTTTTTTTAATTTCGATTTTTTGGGGACTCACAGAGTCTGCTTTTCTTATGTTCCTGTTTGGAAACAGATTACAATAAGAATTGGCGTTTATGATAACACAATTTCAATTTGTGTATGTCAGGGATATGTATGTTTTCTCTGTCGGGGAAAACACCTACAACTGTCTTGTGGGGATTAAACTATGTTTATTGCCACTGTATTGCATCGGCCGGCACGTTTGCCAAATCCTGTGCAAACCAGTCTGCGCCGGAAAGTCTGTCCTGCGTAAAGCTGGACATAATGCCGAGGCATTTGCAGCCTGCGGCTTTTGCCGCGGCTATTCCGCTGGGAGCGTCTTCGACGACTAAACAGTCTTTCGGGTCGAGGCTGATTCGTTTTGCCGCCAGCAGAAAAATATCCGGCGCGGGTTTTTTATGCACAATATCGTTGCCCGTTACAACCACATCAAAAGTATCGGCTGGAATTTTTATCTCGGCAAGATTGCCCATCACCTTGCGTCTGTCCGCGCTTGAGGCGACGGCGAGTTTTTTGCCTGCCGCCCGGCATTTTGCGATGAAATCTCTTACGCCGTTCAGCGGATTCAATTTGCCTTTGATAATTTCGAGGTAAATATCGTAAGTGCGGCTTTTATTGGTTTCGGCATCGAATGGGAAATTATATTTTTCCGCGACGCCGCCGAGGAAGCGGTCTTCGCCTGTGCCGGTGAACGGGTGAAAGTCATCCGGCTGAACTTTCAGACCGAGTTCGGCGAACATCTGTATCGCTGCCCTGGTGATAAGCGGCTCGGAATCGAGCAAAACGCCGTCCATATCGAAGATAATGCCTTTGGGGAGTGTTGTCATATTTTATTTTTCCTTTAATCTGTCTGCGCCGAGCTGACCGCAAGCGGCTTTTATACTTGTGCCGCGGCGAAACCTAATTATTGTTTCAAAGCCCCGCTGCGTCAGAATATCCTTAAAGAGTCTTATTTTCTCGCGGTTTGCCGGGGCAAAATCGCAGCCGGGGTGCGGATTGTACTCAATCAGATTTATGCTTGTGTCGAGAGGCGACAGAATGGCGGCTAATTTCTTCGCGCATTCGCTGCTGTCGTTTATTCCGTCAATCAGGCAGTATTCAATGGTTATTCTCCGGCTGGTTTTTTGGTTGTATAATTTTAGCGCGTTTAAAATTTCGCTCATCGGATATTTATTGGCGGCAGGGACGATTTGTTTTCTCAACTCGTCGTCAGGCGCGTGCAGCGAAACAGCCAGACGCGGATGAATGTCCTCATCGGCGAGTTTCTTTATGCCTGCCGGAATTCCGACTGTCGAAATTGTTTGCCTGCGAATGCCGATGTTTTTGCCGAATGGGTGCGCTAAAATCCGCACAGCTTTTAATGTCTCATCGTAATTTTCAAATGGTTCGCCCATTCCCATAAAGACGATGTTGTTTATTTTGCATTTGGCGTCTTTGGAAATTGTATTGACCTGGTCGATGATTTCACCTGCGGTCAGCGAGCGTTTGAATTTCAGATAGCCGGTTGCGCAGAATTTGCAGCCGAGCCGGCAGCCGATTTGTGTTGACAGGCATATTGTTTTTCGCTCTCTTTCGTCGAGCAGAACGGATTCGATATTCTGGCCGTCGGCGGTTTGAAAGAGATATTTTTCCGTGCCGTCCGGGTCGGAGAGTTTTTCGACGATTTTAAGCTGCGAAATGAAATACCCCGCTTCTGTCAGCGATGCTCGTAAATCCTTGCTCAAGGTGGTCAGGCTGTTTATGTCTGCGGCATCTTTCTGATGAATAAACGTGAAGATATATTTGGCGATATACGGCTTTACGCCGAATTTCGCGGTTATTTGTTCAAGTTCCGACAGCGTTTTATTCTTTAAATCTTTATCCATAAGGCGGAGCATTCTATCATAACCGCCGGCCAATAGCCAAAACTTTTGGTATTATGATATTTTCATTTGACCTGCCGCGGGGGCGTAAGTACAATTCCGGCAACAGTATATAATTTTATGGAGTTTGCAGAATGGACCCGAAAATTTTCAAGGCTTATGACATTCGAGGACTTTATCCTGACCAGTTAAACGAAGATGCCGCGTGGAAAATCGGCAACGCGACTGCGTCATTTTTAAGGTCGCTTTTGCGCGGTTACGAGCGTGGTTTGGCCAATCGTCAGAGTTTATGTGTAGGTCGAGATATGCGGACACACAGCACTGGTTTGTCCGATGCGCTGATAGCCGGTATGAACGCGGCGGGAGCAAACGTAATAGATATCGGAATGATTGACACGCCGCAGATTTATTTCGCGATAAATCATCTCGGCACCTGCGGCGGCGTTCAGGTTACCGCCTCGCATAATCCGGCACAATATAACGGCTTCAAAATTTCCGGTCTTGAGGCCAAGCCTGTCGGACAGGACACCGGCCTTAAGGAAATAAAGCACATCGCCACCGCGCTGCTTCATACGCACGGGGTTATGGACGGGGCGATTGAAAAATACGACCTTACCGAGGCTTACAAACAGCACATTCTGAAATTTCTTGATGCGAAAGTAAAGCCCCTGAAAATGGTTATTGACGCGTCAAACGGAATGGCCGGCAAAATGGTTCCGCTTATTTTTGAGGATTTGGGTATCGAGATTATCAGGCTGAACTTTGAACACGACGGCACGTTTAAGCACGAGCCAAATCCGCTTGTCGAGAGTAATCTGGCACAGCTTAAGGCTACAGTGAAAAAACGCAAGGCTGATGTCGGAATATGTTTTGATGGCGATGCCGACAGATTAGTTGTGGTTGATGAAACCGGTCAGACTATCGGATGCGATATTATGACCGCTCTTTTGGCGCAGTATTTTCTCGAAAAAAATCCAGGCGCCGCAATAGTTTATGACCTGCGGAGCAGTTGGGTTGTTCGTGAAGAAGTTTTAAAATACGGCGGTCTGCCGAGACGCGAAAGAGTCGGACATTCGTTTATGAAAAAGACGCTGCGAACCGCAAGAGCGATTTTCGGCGGCGAATTGAGCGGGCATTTTTACTATCGCGATAATTTCTTCGCAGATTCCGGATTTATAACGCTCGTCCATTTAATAAACATTTTGAGCAGAGCGTCGCAGCCGATGAGCGAACTTGTCAAACCTTTGAAGCGGTACTTCTCCAGCGGCGAAATCAATTTTGCCGTCGAAGACAAAGACGCGATGATGAAGGAATTGAGCAAAAAATTCAGTCAGGGCGAGGCCGACGACCTTGACGGCATAACAATTCAGTTTAAGGACTGGTGGTTCAACTGCAGGGCAAGCAATACCGAACCGTTTTTGAGACTGAATATCGAAGCAAAAACAAAGGACGTACTCGATAAGCAGCTTGCCGAAATCAAAGCAATACTCGGCGAGCCGGTGGAACATTAAAAGAAAATCAAAAATAAAATATCAAAAATAAAAAATATGGAACTCGCCTGCGGCGAAGAAGATTTTAAATAGATTTCTCCGCTTCGCGTCGAAATGACACCCAAAACTGCGTTTTTTTATTTGCCGTAGATTTGCTTTAATTGTTCTTCGGTTGGCAGGGCGGCATAGATTTCGCCGGCGGGCCCGATATAGTTCGTGCCTTCCTTTTTCAGAGTAATCGGAGTCTTTGTGCCGTCACTGTTGTTTAACAGAATGGTAACCGTATTGGCCGGGGGCGCATTAGACTTCAAACCATACACAGGCTTCAATTGTTCTTCGGTCGGCAGTGTTGAATAGTATTCGTTTTGCGGCCCGATATAGCCTGTACCCTGCTGCCGAAGCGTTACAGGCGTTTGTGAACCATTATCGTTTTTAATCCAGATTACGGTAGTTTGGCCGCTTGCCGCAGTAGTTTGGACAGCAGCTTGACTGCTGGCAACTTCGCCCTTCACTCTGCCATCCGCCAATCTTTCCACCGGAGAGACATAGACCTGAACAGGAGCGGCTTGCTGCACTATTACGGGCGCCGGTTGAGCGATTACAACAGGCCTTTCGATCACCACAGGATAATCGTAGTAGGGATAATAGGGGTAACCATAGGCTCCCCAATAATGAGGGCCATGGTGGCCGTAGCCGTAGCCGAATCCCCAGCCACCGTCGTAGATTCCAATACTAAAAGACGAATGACCGTGGCCGTGGTGGCTGCGAGCGATAGCATCTGTTGTTGCCAGGGACATTGCAGCAATTAAAACTATAACCGCCAATATGTATTTTATCGTTTTCATTTTATTTATCCTGATATTTACCACGCGACGGTTTTATTACTGCCGCGTTTGCCGATTAAAACTTCTTTTTGCCAGAACCGCAGACCGCTTTTCAGGTCGGTTATTTTCAACTGGAAGTAGTATTCGACCTGCTGATTCTTTTTATCGTAGCGAAGATTATTCTGATATATTTTGCCTGACAGGCTCAAATCCGGGGCGATGAGCGTGCCTTTGCTCGGCATTGTGTCCTGTTTGAATTCGTCGCCTTTGGCCGAATCGCGAACATCTCTCAAATCGTTGACCATAGAATCGCGGTTGCTGTCTTTGCCGCCGACTGCCGATGTCATAACGACCTGTCCGCTGTTGGAGATATCTTCTTCGATTTTAGCCGAGAGCAAATCGGTGTCGATTCTCTGCATAGTGTCGTTTGTGATAACGCCTGTGGTCAGAACATATTTGCCGCCATCCTGTCTGGCTAAAACGCCGGAGCTAAGCAGCGATTGAATCATTTCGCTGGCGGCCTGGTCGAAGTCTCTGTAATCCAGAGCCATAACCTGTTTGCCCGCGTCGTTTGTGGTGTCGATTTTCGTAACCTTTTCGCAGCCAACTGCAAAAGTCATCGCGATAAATAACAGTGTCAGTTTTTTCATAGTTTTATCCTTTCGCTTTTCTTGTGTTAATTTTGAAGTCAACGGCATCTCTTGACGGCGCCGTGGCAGTGAAGCTGAAATCGGACATCGCCTTTGCCGAGACACGTAGCCAGACTGTCTGTTGAGCCTCTATTCGCATACCCTTATCGTTGAGCCATTCGACTCTGTATTCAAATTGTTTGGTATAGACGGCTCGATTGTGGCCGGAAACCTGAACCTCCATTATTCCCGCGGTGTTTCGCCAGCTTCTGACATCTTTAATGTCTATGCCCTCGCCGGCAAGCAGACTGTACGCCCCGATAAACGGACGAGTTATAATGTTGTTCTCGATGGTATCGCTTCTGACACCCGCCGCGACGCTGACGCGCTTGTCGTGAGGCTTATAGCAGCCTGCAAAAACAAAAACCGAACCGGCAAAAAACATCATCAGCAAACACTTTTTCATATTCATAAGTCCTTATAATTTCTTTCCAAAGGGAATCACATCGCAAATCGGCGGCGAACCCCTTTGTGTGATTTTAATATAGACCAATACATTATCGCAGTCCGGCAGGCGAATGTCAAATGTTTCGCCGTTCACAGCCGTTATCTTAAGTGCTTTATTCTGCGGCATTTGCAATCTTGCGGTCTGAAACTCCTTCGGCAGAGCCGTCCAGATTCGCACATCGGCGGCGTTTGTGAGGAACGAATATAAGGCTACCATAATCGAACCGATATAAGCTCCGTCTTCTGATCTGCGGTTATCTTCATCGTACTGGTTGGTTAGTGCGTACTGTGTCAGCGTCTTGCCCGCTGTTGAAATTATCGCCCTTGCCAAAATGCCTTCGTAATCTTTTTTGAATTCGGAGCTTATGACTCTATCCATACTGCCGACGACGGTTGTGCTGTATTGTACGCCGTTAGCATCAATCAGCAGATACGGAAACGCGATGTCTCTATATTCAAGTCTCGGCAGCGCGATACCGGCGTACTGCACTCTATCGGTTACTATAAACAGCGGCAGGTCGATTCTGAATTCTTCCTTCCTCGGCCCCAGTCCGTTTTCAAAAATAACCCATACGGTATTTTTGATTGTCCGGCCTGTGAAAATAGCCGCTTCCGTTTCCTCGAACTCGTTTGCTATACTTTTATTTTCCGGCACAAGCCCGACGGTTTCTTTCAGCAGATTGCGAGCCGTTGAGATGTCGCCGGTCGCGTTGAAATATATAGACGCTAAATATGTTACGAACGGATTGATGTAATCCATGTAAGGCTCGTACTCGTACAACTGGGGGTATCTGTCCTGAATAGTTCTTTGCGTATTGGGGTCGTTCACAAGGCTGCCGTATTGTGCCTTTTGGATGCTTTCCCTTGTTTTGGCGATTTCTTTTTCAAAGTGTTCTTTCGTTCTTCTCTGCCGGTCTAACGCTCGATTGAATTCCACTTTGGCCAAATCGTAATTGCCCTGTGCCAGAAAATTCAGGGCTTTATACACATTTGCCATTACGCCGTCGTATTCCTGCCCTTTGTATGGAACAACGTTATCGTTGACGGCCACCGCGGCCATATCATCCGCCGCTGAAAAGCGAAGGTCGTAGAATTTGAGAAATTCTTCAGCTTTGTCGAATTCGCCTGTGCTGCCGGCATAATCTTTTAAAGCTCTTTTTGCCGCTGCCGCCTGGAGCGTCCAGAGCAGGTCTTCGCGTGCGGGGTTTGTTTTGTTTTTGATATTTTTTTCCGCGTATGCCGCCGCGGCCTGATAATTAGACGCTTCAAAATGTCCGTCAAACATCAGCAGTTGTTCTTTCGGGGTATTACAACCGGCAACCAGCACAAGACTCACTGAAAATATCAGTAATGATATTTTTCTCATTATTAACTTAAACATACTGTCTCTTAAATAATCCCCGCGGCAAAGGCGGCGAGGTTATTTTGCGGGGATATTCAATTTACTGCCGACGACAAGATTGCCCTTGGCTGAAATCTTTGGATTCAGTTTGAGTATTTCCTTAAATCGGCTGCCGTTGCCGAGCTGCTTTTGAGCGATGCTCCAAAGGCTGTCGCCGTTTTGTATAGTATATGATTTTGCATCGCCTGAAACGGAACTATCCGCTGATACGGCGGATGCGTTTTCATTCCCTATTGCGGGAATTGGTAGTTCCTCTGCCGCGGGGGCTGGGGTTTTAAGAGCTTCAATTTCCATTTTCGCCAGTTGCAGTTCGCCGTTTAAGCGACTTACAATAGCGTCGTAGCCGCGAATTCTTTCCTGCGACTCTGTTTCTGACTTCTGCATTTTCGCCTGCATATCGGCAATTATTACTTTGTTCTTTGAGTTTGCCATCATTATGCCGCCTGCGAATCCTGCTCCGGCAGCGACTATTGCGATAACCGCCAATAAGACTAATTGTTTCATTTTCAGCTTCTTTCAAAAAAAACGTTCCGAGATTGTTTTCCGGATTCTACCCGGCATTTTACGCTATTTTGTTTTATAAGTCAATGCGAGCGGAGGGAGTCGAACCCACAAGCCCTTTCGGACACAAGGACCTAAACCTTGCGCGTCTGCCAGTTCCGCCACGCTCGCATCGGAAGAAAATCAAAAATAAAAAATCAAAAATAAAAATTAAGGAACTGCCTGTCGGCAGAACTTTTTTATACCCTATCCCCTATTTTTTCGATATTTCTTCGATTTTCTTCTCGGCCTTTTGCAGAATGCCCCGGCAGTGTTTAATCAGTGACATTCCCTGCTCGTATTGCGAGATGCTCTGCTCAAGCGAAATCGAGCCATTTTCGATTTTGCCGACTATGTCGGTCAACTTCTTAATCGCCTGCTCGAACGAAAGACCGTTTATGTCAATATCTTTTTCGGCCATTCTTTTCTTTCTATTTTCCTGTTATCCTGCTTTCGATTCGTTTTTCGTCTTTAAGTTCGGTTATTATAGTATCATTTATATTGATTTCTTCAATGTTTTTAATAATTTCGCCGGTGGCGGCGTTTTTTGTAATGGAGTAGCCACGATTCAGAACGCTTTTCGGATTGCAGGCGGTAAGTTTTGCCCCCAGCGTCTCAATACGCAGTTTGATGCCGGCAAAAAATCTGTCGGCCTTTTGAGCTAAATTATTTTCAATACCATCGAGCAACTGCTCTCTATTTTGAACAATCAGCAGGGGGTTACGGAACATCGCCGCGGCAAGAATTGTTTTCAGTCGCTGCCCGCACAATTCAAAAAGCGAAATTGCGTTGGTTTTGATTCTTCTGTCCGCCGATTCGAGTGCCGCCAAAACCTCTTTAATATCCGGCACGGCAATTACGCCGGCCTTCGTCGGTGTTGATGCGCGGGCATCGGCGACAAAATCGGCAATCGTAAAATCAACTTCGTGGCCGACCGCGCTGATGACCGGAATTTTGGAATTGAATATCGCTCTTGCGACGGCTTCCTCGTTGAACGCCCATAAATCTTCCATCGACCCGCCGCCTCTGCCGACGATAATAACGTCTAAATTTAATTTGCTGTTGCGTTTGTTGACATCTTTGATTGCTGCGGCGATTTTCTCGGCAGCCCCATCGCCCTGAACAGGCACGTCATAAAAAAACAATTCCGCGACAGGCCAGCGGTTGAAAATACTGTCGGTTATATCGTGCAGCGCGGCGCCGGACTTGCTCGTGAGTATGCCGATTCTAAATGGATAATCAGGCAGCGGTTTTTTATGCTCGTCGTCGAAAAGACCCTCGGCGGCGAGTTTATTTTTCAACTGCTCAAACGCGAGCTGCAAAGCTCCCACGCCGGCAGGACTCATCGAATCAGCGTAAAACTGGTATTTCCCCTGCGGCGGATAAACGTCAATATGGCCGGTCGAGACAATCGCAAGACCGTTTTCAGGTTTGAATTTGAGTTTGGCAAAATCGCTCTTCCACATCACGCACGGCAGAACGGCGTTTGCGTCTTTGAGGTCGAAGTAGCAATGCCCGCTCGAATGCTGCTTAAAACCGCTTATCTGGCCTGTTATGGTGATTTTGCCGGGCAGGGTGTTTTCCAAAGCCGTCTTGATAATAAACGTAATCTGGCTGATGGTTAAGATATCAGTCTTTTTGTTGCTGTTTGGCTTGTCAAATAAACTTTGTTCCATAGTTTCAAAATATATCAAAAATCAAAAATTAAATATCAAAATTATGGATTGCCTTTCGTTCGACCCAGAGGCTCTCGACGGGCGGCAGACTATTTTTTATTTTTGATTTGTCATTTTGATTTTTACATTTTGATATTTGATTTAGAGTTATTCGAATCCGTTTGCGTATTCGGGTTTGCCGTCGTCGCTGTCGTAATTCGCGCTGTCGCCGGCTATGCCTTTAAATTCAAATCGGCTGATTTTCTCGGCCTTTTTTGTGCCGTCGTCGATGGTAACTATAATGCCGTTGAGCCTGACATCTTCCGTCGCGATTTCAAACGGGCAGGGCATCTGCGTTCTGAAATTTTTCAAAACCGATTCGATTTTTCTGCCGAGCACCGAATAATGCGCTCCGGTCATTCCGACATCTGTTATATAAGCTGTGCCTTTCGGCAGGATTTTTTCGTCCGCGGTGGCGATGTGCGTGTGCGTCCCGAATACGCACGAAACTCTGCCGTCTAAATAATAACCCATCGAAACTTTTTCGCTGGTGGCTTCTGCGTGCATATCGACGATGATAATATCCGCCTGATTTTTGAGTTTGCCGAGCATCGAGTCAATGCAGTCGTAGGGGCTGTCTGCCGGTTTCATAAAAATTCTGCCGATTAGCGGCACAACCGCGACAGTCGCGCCTTTGGCGGTTTTATACATCGCAAAACCTCTGCCAGCCGCGTAAGCCGAAAGATTTGCCGGCCTGGCGATATTGTCATTGCTCTCGAGAACCGAAATAATATCTTTCTTTTTGAAGACGTGGTCGCCGAGGCTGATAAGATTAACGCCATATTTGATTAGTTTGTGATAAATCTGCGGCGTAAGACCGCTGCCGCCTGCGGCGTTCTCGGCGTTTGCAATAACGCAGTCGATTTCGTTATCCCTGATAATCGAGTGCAGATTATCCGCGATAATCCGTTTGCCGGGTCTGCCGACCACATCGCCGATACATAAGATATTCAATTTCATTTTTTTCTGTGTCCTGTGGCTGCTATCTTGCGTATTCGACACAGCGAACTTCACGCAGCAGCGTAACCTTGATTTCGCCCGGATAGGTCATTTCTTCTTCTATCTTCTTGGCGATGTCTCTTGCCGTCTTGTTGGCGTTTTCATCGTCAACATTATTGGCGTTGACGATAACGCGAATTTCTCTGCCCGCCTGAATCGCGTAGCAGCTTTCAACGCCTTTGAACGTGTTGGCGATTTCTTCGAGTTTTTCGAGCCGCTTGATATAGCGTTCGAGCGTTTCTCTTCTTGCGCCCGGCCGTGATGCGCTGATTGCGTCAGCGGCGGCTATTAAAGGTGAATATGGGTTATCCGCCGCTATGTCGCCGTGGTGTGCTTCGACTGCGTTAAGGATTATCGGCGACTCGTTGTATCTCTTGAGGAAGTTTGCGCCGATTGCAGGGTGGCCGCCTTCGATTTCGTGGTCCATCGCCTTGCCGATATCGTGCAGCAGGCCTGCTCTTCTGGCGATTGAGCCGTCTAACCCAAGCTCGTCTGCCATCACCTGCGCCAGAAATGCGACTTCTACGCTGTGCCGCAGGACGTTTTGGCCATAGCTCGTTCTATAATTGAGCGTTCCGATTTCCATAATAATTTTATTGTTAAGGCCGCGAACGTCCACCTCGACCGTGGCTTCTTTGCCGACCTGCATAATTTTCTGAATTACGTCTTTTTTGGTCTGCGCGACGAGTTCTTCGATTCTGCTCGGATGAATTCTGCCGTCCTGAATGAGCCTTTCCATCGAAAGTCTGGCGACTTCTCTTCTTACGGGGTTGAACCCGCTGATTACGATAACGCCGGGCGTGTCATCGACGACGACATCAACGCCGGTCGCTTTTTCAAACGCTCGAATGTTTCTGCCCTCTCTGCCGATGATTCTGCCTTTCATATCGTCGCTTGGAATGTCGATTGTCGAGACGGTTACTTCGCAGGTCTGGTCGGCGGCGTATCGCTGAATGGCCGAGCTGATAATTTCTCTGCCCTTGTCTTCAGCCGCTTCCAGCATTTCTTCGGTTTTACGCTGGATAATTACGCTCATTTCCTGCTCACATTCGTCTTCGAGCTTTTTGAGCAGCAGTTGTCGGGCTTCCTCGGCGTTCATCGCGGTAATTTTGAGGAGCTGGTTTTTCTGTTGAGCGATTGTAACGCCGATTTCTTTTTCGCGTTCGTCAAGCTGGCTGACACGATTTTTTAAGTTCTGCTCGGTCTGCTGAAGGTGTTTTTCACGCTGGGCGATTTGGTCGTTTTGTCTTTCGATAGCGTCTTCGTGTTTGGTTAATCTTCTTTCCGCTTCGCGAATTTCAGCCTTTGCCTGGTTGGCTTCCGCGGTAAATATCTCTCTTTTTTTCAGTGTTTCAGCGGTTGCGTCAAGATTGGCAGCCCTGATGATATTTTCCGCCTGCTGTTTTGCCTCTTCGATTTGTTTTTGCAGGTCTTTTTTGAGATTGGTTGTCTTTATTGTTGCGATAATTTTACCGGCAACAAATGCCAGTACTACACCCAAAACAATCCCCCCGATGACGATTCCGGCAATGGCGGCATTGCCGGTTAAAGCTAAAATATCCATTTTTCAAACCTTTCCTATACGTTGTCTACTATCAAGAATTGATTTGCGAAAACAGACAGCGCAAGGCAGAGGTGAAAAGTTACAAGAGATGAAAAAAGTTGAAATCCATTTCAAAAATTCAGATTTTCAGGTTTTCCCTGTTTAGATAGGTTTCTTACGAACCCCCGCAGACAATATGCCCGGCTCTGATATTTTTGATTTTTTGAGTTTCACTGCTTCCAAATTCATAGTTTTTTAGATAGATTTCACTTTTCTTAGTCACCGATGTTGCCTTTTAACTCACAAAACCTCTCGACTTGAGAAACCTCTAACGCCGAGAAGCCGGCTCACAGTGTTTTTGTAACTTTAACAACACTAAAAAGGACTTTCGTCCCTGCCTTTGCGAACGTCCGCTGCGGACTGCACAGTCGGCAAATCGCAAACCACATATTAACTGTACATTGTCTTATCGGCAAAATCAAGGTCAAAAATTTTTATATAAGTTTATAAAAAAAGAATTTTTTTGAAAACTTGCGCAAATTTTCCATTTTTTTTAGGGCAATTTTGCGGAAAAACCTTATTTAGCATCAAAAAACCACTTGTAGATATTAAAGGTCTGCAAGTAAATTGCAAAAAATTGAAAGTTTTTGCAAATTTTTGACGGGTTTTGACGATTTTAACTGCGAATTGCGTGGGTTTTCGGGGATTTTGATGGTTTTTGATGTGGTTTTTGCAAGTTTTATTAAGGAGTAAATAATTCGGTTTTTATTGTGAAGGCACAAAGTAGCAAAGGCACATAGGCACAAAGTTGTGGAATCGGCCTGATGGCCGATGAGAGTTTAATTGACCGCTCCATTACTGTCGCGGCTCTGATTACGTCGTCGTGGTATTATCGGGCGTTAAAAAAAAATGTGAAAAAGTTCGCGCAATTTTTGCATATTCCAAAATCATTTCTTATGCTTTCACCGGCATATTCAATCGCCGCAAAAGGGCGGTTGATGCCGCCTTTATGTTATGGGACGTAAAATGGTTTTATAAATGATTTTGTTGCCAATGTGGTGTGCGGGTTAAGCGGGCGTACCGGTTAGCCGATACCAGTTTAGAATAAATTGACAAAAAAACAGTAAATTCCTTATAAGGAGCAAGAAAAATGAAAAAAAGAAATGGTTTTACATTGGTCGAAATTTTGATCGTCGTGGTTATTTTGGGCATTCTGGCCGCGATTGTCATACCGCAGTTCAGCGATGCCAGCGAACAGGCCAACCTGTCGAGTCTTACAAGCAATCTGCAGACTGTTCGTTCGCAGATTCAACTTTATAAGATTCAGCACAATGGCGCGTTGCCGGGAGCTGGAACAGCAGATTTCACCGCTGCGTTAACCGGCGTTACGAGCATTGCCGGTGCGACAGTCGCAGTCGGCACATCAGGAGCTGTTGGTCCTTACCTGCAGGCGATACCGAAGAATCCGTATGTTACCGGAGCGGACGCGGCAACTGTAGTAGAAGGTGTGGTTGCTCCTACTATCGATGGCAAGGGCTGGTATTTCAATACCTCTACCGGCGCGTTTAACGCCAACGACACGGCTGCCCACGCTGCTTACTAATCTGACGATGAAGTTTCGATAGAATCGAAAAAGACAATACAGGCTGGTCGGTCTTTCGGGGCTGACCAGCCGTTTTTTTTAAAAACAGAAACGCAGTTATCAGTTATCGGTTATCAGTGAAGAAATTTACAAAATATAAGGGTAGCTCTAAAAAACGAGATTGCTTCGCTACGCTCGCAATGACAAGGTGTATTTTTAGAGGTTGCCATAGTGGTTTTACACTTGCAGAGGCGATGCTTGCGCTTGTGGTCTTTACGATAGCGGTGGCGGGATTGCTCCTGCCGTTCGCATCGAGCGCGGCGGTGCAGCAGCAGGGGTATAATCAGACGCTTGCCGCCAAGCTCGCCGCTGACCTGATGGAACAAATCATCGCGACGGATTTTAGCTCGATTGTTTCAAGTTACGGCAGCTATACAGAATCCAAAGGGCATATCAAATCGGCGGCAGGGATAGATTTAACAGATTCAATGTACGCTTCATTAAGTAGAACGGCCTCCTGTGTTTATGTTTATATGCCGCAGCAGAGCAGTTATGGCAGTCCGAATTTTATAAAGATAACGGTTAGCGTTTATCAGGACGGTACGAAACTTGCGGAGATTGTAAGGTTAAAAAGCAAATAAAAAGAGTTAAAAACTAAAAGTGAAAAGTGAAAAACTGTGGAATCGCCTTCGGCGATGAGATTTTAAAGCTGCGTGGGCTTCCCCCTTCGCTAAAGCTACGGAGGACAGGAAGATCCCACCCTACAAAGCTGAAAAGCAAATGAATAATGAATAGTGAATAATGAATAATTTTGGAATCGGCTGAAGCCGATGGATTTAAAAAAACGGTTATCAGTGAAACAGATAATAAAAAATAACGGTTTTACGCTTGCGGAAATGATAATGGCGATGACGGTTACGGGCATTATTCTTGCCGCGATCGCTACGCTGGCCTTTGCGCTCGGCTCGGCAAATGACTCTGCCGATGATACATCAGAAATCCAGAGCAGAATCAGATACACAACAATCCGATTGGGCGAATTAGTCAAAAACTGCAAGCTGATTTGTTATAATTCCGGCACAGAAGTCGCAATCTGGCGGGCGGACGACAACGGCGATAATAAAATCAATCCGGGCGAATTAGTCTATATCGAAACGGAAAGCGGCAGCGAAATCCGGTTTTTGTCGTTTAAGCCGACGGGAGTAGCGGCATTGTCCGGCCTTACGCTTGCGGCAATAGGCATAAGCACTACAAAAGATGCGATGAAAGCCGGCTGTGTGCCGAGTTATATTACGCTTATTACGAATTGCAGTTATGTAACATTTACGACTGATGCGGCGGCTCCTTTTTCCAAAAAGCTCAATTTGTTTTTCGGCGTTCAGCAAAAAGGAGTTACTCAAAATTATCAGTGCTCGGCGTTTTTGCGTGCGCAGGGGGGGTATCTGCTTAACAGCAGCGGAACAGCGATTATTTCGAGCGATGACGATATGTAAAAGAGTTAAAAACTAAAAGTGAAAAGTGAAAAACTGTGGAATCGGCCTAACGGCCGAAACTGTTTTATGCTGGATTCCCGCCTGCGCGGGAATGACAGAAAAACCGCGTGGGCTAAAGCCCACCCTACAAAACTAACGGCCGATGGGATTTAATGAAATGTAAATGTCATAATAATGCCAAAGGAATGGTGCTGATTATTGTGCTGATACTTGTTGGGGTGATAACGATTGTCGGGCTTGGGTTTATCGTGCGCGGCGATGCGGAGCTTGCGTTCGGCCAGAATATGGAAATGAAGGCGGATATGGACTATTTGGCTGATTCCGGTCTTGCACACGGCAGGGGACTTGTTATGTGTCCGCACGATTTGGCCGGTGAGCCGAATGTGTATTTAGTACAGCAACTTAGCACAGGTTCGGATTATTATGATGTGAATGTAACAAAAACTTCCGAACTTGATTTTCAAATCAAATCCGACGCGTACAGAATGCAAAACGGCTCAAAATTTGCAACCAATAGTTTGACGGCGAAACTTCGTCTTGACCCTGCGGTGGCGTTTTGGACGAATACCGGCTGTCAATTTAATTATAATTCCAACGTGGTCGTGAACGGCGATGTTTATTGCAGCGACAGCCTTGAAAACGATGGAATTATTAATGGCGATTGCTTTGCTGACGCGCTGACAGGTACGGCCGCGACAGGAAGACTGAACGCTAAAACAGCCCTTACAACACTTCTTAGCAGGCCGACGATTACTTATGCGCTGCTCACTTCAAATTTTGCAACGCAACCCATAGGCAGCAGCAGTCTGAACAACGTAACATTAAGTGGAACGCCTGTCGTTTATTACAGAAACGGCGATTTGAAAATCATAAGCGATGTCGTTATTAACGGCTGTCTTGCGGTGAACGGCGATTTGACGATTACAGGCACAAATAATATCATAACCGCCAAGAAGAACGCTCCGGCGATTTATGTGAGCGGGAATCTTATATTGAAAGAAGGCGCGAGGATAACGATTGACGGGCTTGTTTTTGTCGATGGCAGAATAGAAATGCCGGTTCTAAATCAGTCAACAGCGATAACCGGCTCGCTTATTGTCGATGACGGGATACGATATATTTTGCCGGATTATTCCAGCAATCACTATGATGGTGTTATAAACGGAGATTGTGCGGGCGCGGACGGTAAATTGGACGGCGCCATAAATTTTGACGGCAGCGGCGATTACATAGACATAGGAAACGCGGCAAATCTGAATATTACAAGCAAAATCACAGTCGCGGCGTGGATAAGAGTGAACACCTTCGACAAAGCATATCAGGCGGTAATTACAAAGGGCGATTCAAGCTGGCGACTGCAGAGATATTCAAATACCGGCCGGATGGAGTTTTCGTGCAGCGGTACGAGCAATCCGATATTGATAGGCATAAGAAGCGTTAATGACGGTCTGTGGCATCACGTCGCGGGTGTTTATACGGGCATCAGAATGTATCTTTATGTCGATGGAGTATTGGATAATTATCAGGACGCCATCGGCAGCATCAGCACAAACTCGGCATCGGTTTATATCGGCGAAAATTCCGAAATGACGGGCAGATACTTTAACGGCAGAATAGACAGCGTGAAAGTCTGGAAAAAGGGACTTTCGTCGGTTGAAATTTGGGAACTTTATACCGGCGGTTCGCCTGCTGGCACTGACCTTGTCGGCTGCTGGTATATGAATACGGGAGGCTGCTCGACGACAATCAACGCCGCTCCATTGAAGGCGGCGGTGTGGCATTGGCCGAGCGGCGTAAAAGACCGCTGGTCGCCTGCGGCAGGGGCGTTTTATAAGTCAATAGTAAGGAACTAAAAAAAATCCGAAATCCTAATATCTAAATTCTAAACAAATCCAAATAACCAAAATTCAAATTACCAAAACTTGTAAATTCGCAACACTTTAGCCATTTGCAGCATTCGGCATTATTTCGCCCTTTCAGGGCTTTGTGTTTTGGCGGACAGCGTACCCAGGGCGTTGCCCTGGGCTGATATATTTTGCCCTTTCAGGGCTAAATATCGGCACTACAGTCGGCTAAAGTGTTGCTAAATTCGTTGTTTTGAGTATTGGTGTTTGTGTTTTGATATTGTTTAGGATTTAGAATTTAGCAATTAGATTTTTTTTTATTATCGGTCATCTTCGAGAATAACACCCTCAACGCCCGATAATAACATACCATCATAGTCATTCATTCAAAAACATACTTTTACGCGGTTAAGCCCAAGTTCACATAAGACGAAACAATATAAGGAATTACCGCGGATTTACTGTGTTTAAAGAGCGGAAATGATGAAAAATATGAAAAATCGAACGCCTGCGTTCACGCTGGTTGAAGTGATGATTGTTGTAATCATCGTCGGCATTCTCGCGGCGATTGCGATACCGATGTACACCTCGGCGGCGAGCGTGCAGTTGAGCGCGGCGGCGAATATGATTGCTTCGGATTTGGAATACGCAAAGAGTATGGCGATAAGCACGGGCAAAAACTATCAGGTCGTCTTCGACACGACGGCGGAAAGCTACTGCATACAAACTGCCGGTGCGACGATAGCACATCCGGTTCGCGTCGGACAAAATTACGCTGTTACTTTTGCATCCGACAGCAGGCTTGATAAGGTTGATATTACAAGCACGACATTCGGCACGGGCGATACGATTAGTTTTGATTATCTCGGAACACCCAGCGTCAACAATGGAGAGATTGTTCTGACAGCCCAGGGCGGCACGATGAAAGTAAAGATTGAATCGGTAACGGGATATATAAGCATAGAATAAAAGATTGAAAATATGTTTGAGATTAAAAATATATTTGAGTTTTTAAAAACAAATACCAGCCCAATCGGTCTGGACGTGAGCAGCAGCGCCGTGAAGATGCTTCAGCTCCAGAGCAGGTCAGAGAAGATGGCTGTGATTGCCGCCGATGAAGTTCAGCTTAGCTCGGAGGTCTGCGACGACGAGCATTCGGCAAGAGACGCTACCGTCGCAGCCATAAAAGAGATTTTGGCGAAGGGACGATTTCAAAAGAGGGAAGTCGTTTCGTGTCTGCCGAGTTCAAAGCTGATAATTAAGAGTCTCCGGCTCGACGTGTTTGAAGACCAGGAAATTGAAAAGGCTCTTAAAACCGGCACGATTGACCGGATAGGTCTAAAGGCGGATACGCACGAGATACGGTTTTTCTCGGCTGGAAGCATCAAGCAGGGCGAAGAAGTTAAGAATGAAATAATTCTTTTCGCGATAGAGAAAGAGGCTCTCAAAAACCATATAGAAATGCTCGAGGAAGCAGGCCTTACGTCTGTGGCGATTGATACCGTGCCTTGCGCACTGTTCAGAAGTCTGCAAAGGTCTCTGCGGAGAGTTGCCGACCAGGAAAAGGCAAATGTTTTTGTCGAAGTAGGTTCAAGTTATACGACAATGATAATCGGCAAGGCGGGCGAAATAATTTTCGCCAAGCAGATAGATATCGCCTCGGAGCAGATAAACAAACAGGTTTCTTCGCGATTAGGGATAGGAATCGACGACGCTATTCATTTGCGAAGCAAGCTGCGGAGCGAAACCGAATCGCAGGAAATCGAGCCGGCGACCCGTCAGATAGTTATTGACAGTATGTACTCTGTAATCGACGAGCTGGCCAGAGAGATATCGCTTTGCTTTAGATATTATTCGGTAACATTCAGGGGGCAGAGGCCTAATCAGGTTGTTTTTGCCGGCGGGGAGGCTTATGAGCAGACGCTTATAAACGCTCTGAAACGCCATCTTGGGATTGATATAGAAGTAACCGAGCCGTTGCGCGGGTTTGACCTTTCAGGGGTTGATTTCCCCGCGGACAAAAGAGCTATGCTGTGTGAGTGGGCGGTGGCTACCGGACTTTGCCTTAAGGGTATGGGCATAAATGAAAGGGCGGTGAATCATGAGAGAAATTGATTTTCTGCCCGATTGGTATAAACACGGACGCGCAGAGCAGCGCAAGCATCGTGAGTTTTATATAGCGATAGGGCTTATTATGCTTGTGATGATAGTGTGGAGCGTTTTCGCCAACGGCAGAGTGGCCGCTGTAAAAGCGAAAAACGCGACGCTGCAAAACGCCAGACTTATTCAGACGCGCGGGCAGACGGAATATGACGACGCTCAAAATCAGTTTGAGCAGATGCAGGCGAAACAGCGGATGTTAGACAGCGTTAAATCGAATATGGCGGTTTCGAATGTTCTGGCCGAAATATCGCATCTGCTGACAGGCGGAGTGGTTTTGAGAAAGCTCGAAATAAAGGCCGAGCCTTTGCCGTCGCAGGATAACTCGAAAAGCGAAATTAAGATTTATTCGGCCGATTCGGCTCAATCGAAAACTTTTGATAATAAGGTAAGGTTTAAAATTGTTATCAGCGGTCTGGCCTCCGACGCGGCGCAGGTTGCTGAAACGATAAATATGCTTGAGATGTCGGATTATTTTTTTCAGGTTATACCCGGTTTTTCAAGAAATATTCCTGTCGGAGAACGGCAGATGTGTGAGTTTGAATTGACCTGTTATTTGTCGAATTACATTTTGAAGCAGTAGATATGACTCCGAAACTGGAACAAAAACAAATTGTTATGTCGGTTGCCGTTGTGGCGATGGCGGCGGCGTTTGTGTTTTTTCAATATATGCCGCTGAATAAGAAAGCTCGAATTCTCAAGGCAGAAAACATTGTTTTGCTTACGGAGAATTCCGCTATCGGCTCTCGTTTGGAAACTTTGCCGCAGATAACCAAGGAAATTGAGACGCTGACGCAGCGTGTCGGCGACTTTGACGCGAAGATTCCTTTGGGCAGGGCGCACGGCGAATTTCTGCAAAGTCTCGCTTCGGTGATGAAGAAGCAGGGGCTTGAGGAGCTTGTGGTTCAGCCCGGCGAAGAAACGCAGGCCGGGGAACTTGTAAAGATACCTGTTTATATACGCTGTCAGGGCAAGTTAGTGCATATTTTTAAGTTCTTCAAGGCACTGGAAGGTTTTCAGAGAGTTATTCAGATAGAAGAAGTTTTGATGACGGGCAGCGATAAGTTTGACGGCAGTTTGGTTATGCAGGCGAAAACAAATATATTTTACAGGAATAAATAGTGAGACCCGCTCCGCAAAAAAATGTTGACCGAAAAAGAGCAGTCGCCGCGAAGAATACCGCGCAGCGAAAGAAGCTGATATTCGCCGCGGCTCTGCTGGCGGTTATGGGTATTTTGTGGCTTAGGCTTTTTATGGGCAAAGGCAAGCCGCAGGCGGCGTTGGCAGTTTCGCAGGCGAATGTTTTGGCGGCAGCTTCGGCTGTGTCGGCAGGAAACGGCGTGGTGTTTGTAGATTTGCCGGTTGTTCCGGAAAGACATAATATTCTGGCGAACGATTTCTTCGACGCGAAACTTTTTAAGGAATTCGGCTCGGCGACTTCGAGCGAAATGACGCAGCCGGGCAATGATTCGCAGAATATAAGTTCAGCATCGGCCGCTGTGAACGCGATGGAGCTTGTCGCGATTGTCAACGACAAAAAGCCGCAGGCTTTTATCGAAGACAAGCTGCTGGAAGAAGGGCAGAGTTTCAGATTTGTATTTCACGAACAGAATTATGAGTTCAAAGTTGTAAAAATTTATAACAACAAAGTCGAACTCGAATGCAATGGCGCGATTATAACGAAAAGGATACCTGAATCCTCGCCAGGTCAGGATAATAAGGAGTAAAAAATGAAACGGAAAAATAAAACCAGAAAAATATCGGCAGGCGGGAAAAATATTATTGTTTTATGCGCGGTTATGCTGCTGGCCGTCGGGGCGATTGTCGTCGTCGGAGCGGAATCTAATTCTCTGCCTCCGTTCGAGGAAAAGCCCGTTCTTTTGGAGCAGGCCGACAGCGGCGTTATAATCGGCGAAGCCAATCAAACGGTTCAGGCTGAAGAATTTTTCAGCGACCAGTCGGCGCAGTCGATAAGTTTCCGCAAGGATATGTCAATAAGAGACGCTCTTCGGTTTTTGGCAGCGAAGTATCAAAAGAACATTATCCCGTCGGCGAACGTCAACGGAAAACTTAATGTTACGAGCCTTTATAATGTTTCATTTGAGCAGGCTTTGAACGCTATTCTCGGCCCGGGTTATCACTACGAAATAGACGGCAATTTTATACGGATTTACACTACCGAAGAATACGCCAAATACTCGAATGATTCCACCAGACTAACGAGCAGAGTTTATTCTCTTTATTATCTTAACGCCGAGGAAGTAAAAACGCTTATAACGCCGATAATGAGTTTAGTCGGCAGAGTCGCTTCGACAACAGCGGCATCATCGGATACCGAAGCCGGGTCAGGCGGCAATTCCAACGCGATGAGAGATACGATAGTTGTTTTTGATTTTCCCGACAGATTAGACAAAATAGAACAGATGATTAAGCAAATTGACGTGCAGCCTCAACAGATTATGATTGAGGTTACGATACTTGAGGCTGGTCTTTCGGAGTCAACGCAGTTCGGCATAAACTGGACCAAAATAGGAGGCCTTGCAGCGGCTTCAACTCCTTTTGGTATATCCGCTAATCTTTCCAACTCCGCGGCGACAGCTTTTACGGCAACGCTTAATAATGATGAAATAACCGCTGCGATTACGGCTCAAGAGGGTATTACGGATACTACGGTACTGGCCAATCCGAAAATTATGGCATTGAATAAGCAGGCGGGTTATATAAATATCGGCGAAGAGAGAGGCTATACCGCAAGCACAACGCAATCTCAAACTACGACAACTTCAGTTGAATTTCTTATAAGCGGTACAATTCTGCGGTTCAGGCCGTTTATATGCGAGAATGGATACGTTCGTATGGAACTCAATCCTGAATTGAGCACCGGCACGCTGCAGGATGCCAACAGCGGCTCGCTGCCGTTGAAAACCCTTACGACGGTAAAAACTAATATAATGGTAAAGGACGGCAAAACTATAATTATCGGCGGTCTGTTCAAGGAGGACCTTACCAGCAGCGATACGCAGGTGCCGATAATCGGAGACCTGCCGCTCATTGGCGGACTATTTAAGAGTACCAGTGATAGAAATGTTCGCAAGGAACTTGTTGTTCTTATAACGCCGCACATTATCAATGTGCCTGAAGACCTTATTCCTGAATCTGAAGAAAAGCTCGATGATGTTGACCGGATAGTTGACGGTTCACGCGATAGAATGGGCTGGGGAGCAAGAGCAAGGTTCTATGAAGAAGCTTATGACAAAGCGATAGACTACTATGCGGACAAGGAATACAACAAAGCTTTGACGGAATTAGACTGGATAATCGCTTACAGGCCTAACGCTCTTGAAGCGGTTAAATTTAGAGAAAAGATTCTCGCGGAAACCAATCCGACCAAACTTAAAGGCTCGAAACGGGTAATGCGAGACGAGATGGATAATAAGCTCGATAAAAAATGGAAACGGCGATAGGAATTTAATGAATAATGAATAGTGAATAGTGAATAATTTTGGAAGTTTTTAAAATGATTAAAAAGTATTATTTATTTCCGATAGCGGTAGGGCTGCTTGGACTGATTGCGGTTCTGACAATCCCGCTTGGCGGGGCTTACTGGGCAAGGACGATGCTCTGTATTTTAGTTGCCGCCGCGGCGGGCGTAATTGCGTGGTACTTATATATCGAAAATAAAACACTTCTTGCGCAGTTTGAAAGTCTTAAAAACGATTTCAAAGCGCAACGCGAAAAAGCGTCGCAGAGCAACAGAGAAACAAAGGATATGCGTTTGCAGGTTCAGCTCCTTAAACGGCAGAAACGAAATACCGAAGCGATTATTTACAGTATTTCCGATGCGGTAATCGTTACCGATGCCAGCGACAGGCTGCTAATGGCTAATGAACCTGCCGGCGAGATTTTTGGTTTTAAACTCGAGCAGGCGACTCTCAAGCCGATTGACGAGCTTGTAACCAAAAACGAACTGGTCAAGCTGATTAAAAGCAGCAGAAGCAGCAGAGTAAGGCACGTCAAACACGAGCTTGTGTTTGAATCGGCTGAAACGCCGTCCACATATAACTGCACGATTTCGTGTATTTACGATGACGACAATGAAGTTTGCGGCGTTGTTGTGGTTCTGCACGATATCACGCGTGAAAAAGAAATATCGCAGATGAAAAATGATTTTGTCAGTCACGTTTCGCACGAGTTGAAAACTCCGCTCGCCTCAATCACGGCGTATTCCGAAATGCTCGTTGACGGCGAGGCGAATGACGAAAAGACGAGAAACGAATTCTATTCGATAATTCAGAATCAGGCGCAAAGACTTAATCGCCTTATTGAAGACATTCTCAATGTCTCGCGTATTGAGTCCGGTTTGATAAAAGTCAATAAAGAATCCGTAAGCACCGCTTTGATTGTGCGCGATGCCGTTCAGATGATTAAGAGCTACGCGGCGGAAAAGGAAATCACGGTTGATGCCCAGACGGCCATTGTTTTTGACCAGGTCAATGCGGATAAGGATATGATTTCGCAAGTTGTGATAAATCTGTTAAGCAACGCGGTCAAATACACTCCCAACGGCGGAAAAATAACCGTCAACAGCGAAGTTGACGAATCGGAAGGAGTTGCAAGGGTAACGATAACCGACACTGGAGTCGGGATTCCTGCCGACGAGATTTCGCACGTTTTTGAAAAGTTTTACAGGGTAAAAGCGAACAACAAATGCGCCAAAGGCACAGGTCTTGGGCTTAACCTTGTCAAACAGATTGTCGAAAAAGTACATCAGGGCAGAATTTTTGTAACCAGCGAAGTCGGCAAAGGCAGCAGCTTTGGATTTGAGCTGCCGCTTGTGTCCGCTGAAAAAGTTATGGCAAAATAATCCTTAATTAAGGAGATAAAAAATGGATAACAGAAAAGTTTTAGTGGCTGACGATGAAGTTCATATTGTAAATGTCGTTGCGATGAAACTTCGCAATAACGGTTTTGATGTCGTTACGGCCGATAACGGCGCGGAGGCGTATAGGCTCTGCTGCGAAGAAAAGCCGGACATTATAATCACCGATTATCAAATGCCGCAAATGACCGGCCTTGAGCTGATTGAAAAGGTTCGCTCGAATCCTGATTTAAAGCACATTCCAATCATAATGCTTACCGCAAGGGGCTTTGCGATTGAAGATGAGCAGAAGGAAAGACTCAATGTCGCCGAGTGTTTGAGCAAGCCGTTCAGTCCCAAGGAACTTCTGGGTTATGTTGAAAGCGTGCTGCAGAGTTCGGCGGCGAAATAGCAAATAACTGCGATTAGGATACAACTATGTTAAAGACTGCCGGCTGTCAGTTTAATAGTATGCAAATGAGAACCCTGAAGGAATTCGGGCGGGAAATTTCCGCGTTCGGCGCAAATCTTATTGTATATGATTCGGAGCTTAATCTCGTTATCAGCTATGACGGCGGCAGATTTATAAGCGATTATGAATCAGGCTCCGCCTGCGCAAAAGAGATTCTCGACTCGCGGTCTGACAAAATAGAAACATTCGGAAAGCTCAATCAAATTCTTGCCGCTGCGCTTTCCTCTGCCGGTCAGGTACAGGCTGTTATTCTTATAGATTGCGGCGAACCGTTCGGCAGCGCGGCGCAGGACAAGCGTGCAGGCGAGCCGAAACTTATGCAGCAGATTTTGAAAATGTTCATCGCGTCATTTAATGACAGCTTCAAAAACAGTCAGCAGATGGAATTGGTCAGCAGCGAATTGTCCCAGACTTATGAAGAACTTATGCTGCTGTACAAAATGAGCACCAATATGAAGATGACGCAGTCGGATGCGAATTATCTTCAGATGGCCTGCGACAGTCTTACCGATTTGGTTAATGTCGAAGGCATAGCTATCTTTCTCGAAAAGAAAATCGGCGACTCCAAAAAGCTAATCCTGACCGCCGGAGCAGGACTAATCGCGCTTGACCACAAACAGGAAGATATGCACGAAATCCTGTTTGAAAGGCTTATGGGCGAATTAGACACCGGCAATGACGCTCTTTTGGACAGCGAAGTTGACGCTCCGTTCAAGTATGAATGGTTCGGCAGAGTCAAAAATATAATCGCCGTTCCGCTCCACGGCAAAGACAAAATTATTGGAATGATGGTCGCCACAAACAGGCTCGATAAAGCCGATTTTGACAGTATTGACGCAAAACTTTTTAATTCGGTCGCCAACCAGTGCGCGGTTTTTATCGAAAACCAGGGTTTGTTTCGAGACCTTAAAGAACTTTTCATCGGTTCGCTGAAGGCTCTTACAAACAGCATCGATGCCAAAGACCAATATACTCGCGGCCACTCGGAACGGGTCGCCCTTATTTCAAAATGGATTGCGGAACGATATTCCCAGATTACCGGCGAACTTGATAATGATGCGATACAGAAAATTTATCTTGCCGGTCTGCTGCACGATATAGGCAAAATCGGAATATCGGAGGCCGTGCTTGGAAAAGAGGGCAAGCTCACCGAAGAGGAGTATGAGCAGATAAAAACTCATCCTTCGATAGGGGCTGGGATTCTTTCTGATATTCGTCAAATGGCCGATATTGTGCCGGGCGTGCTTTGTCATCACGAGAGGCACGATGGCAAAGGTTATCCTAAAGGCCTTCTCGGCGAAGAGATTCCGCTGGTGGGCAAAATCGTGATGATAGCCGACACTTTCGACGCGATGACATCAAAAAGAACATATAGAGATGCCTTGAGCGTGGAAACGACGATCGCCGAAATTGAAAAAGGTCTCGGCGGCCAGTTCGACCCGGAAATAGGTTCGATTTTTCTCAACAGCGATATCGATAAGCTGTGGGAAATTATTCAGAATGGAAATGTCGAAAGTTATTACGCCGAGGATGCCGGCGATTACGGCACAATCGCGGTAGGAGCGCTTTTGAGATGAAAATAAAACATCAGGATTATAATAATGTTACGGTTGTGGAACTGCACGGAGAGTTCATTGAAGAATACTGCAAGCAGTTTCAGGATGAAACATCCGCTCTGGTCAGGCCTGATATGACGGGCATTGTTCTTGATATGAGCAAGGTACCGTTTATTGACAGCAAGGGGCTGGAACAACTGCTCTGGCTTCGCGACTACTGCCACGAAAGCAGAAGTCAGCTCAAACTTGCCGGCCTTGACGATAATCTGGCCAAAATTCTTGAGATAACTCGAATAGACAGCAAACTTGACCGCTATGAAGAATTAGCCGAGGCGGTAAAGAGTTTTACATAGAAGGATTGCTGATATTATGAAAAACGCGACAGAAACAAAATTACAGCTTGGTGAAATTCTCCAGCAGCGGGGCGTTATAACCGCCGAGCAGATTACCGAAGTCCTTTCGCATCAGAACAGCGGCGGCCATCAAAAACTGCTTGGCGAACTGCTCATCGAGAAGGGCTACTGCACCGAAAACGATATCTCTGCCGCGCTTGCGACGACTTACGGCGTTCCTTACGCCCAGATAACACCGAAAATCTGCGACCCGAACATTATCGAGACGCTGCCAAAGGAATTTCTCGAGGAGCATTGCGTTCTGCCATTGTTTAAGGTTTATGATACCCTTACCGTCGCGGTTAGCGAGCCGACGAACGTATTTTTGATTGACGAAATCGAACGTCTCTGCGGCTGCGCTGTTCAGGTTGTCTGTGCGACGGCCAAAGATATCGCGCAAACGCTTCAGGCGTATATGCCCGCTTCCAACGTATTTGTAATCGACGACATAATCGACGAAACCGGCCTCGATGATTTTACGCTTATCGAAAATATATCCGAGGATATTTCCAATCTTGAAGAAGTGGCAGGCCAGTCGCCAGTTGTTAAACTTGTCAATTATCTTGTTTATAACGCCGTTCACGAGAACGCCAGTGATATTCACATCGAGCCGGACAATAAAAAACTTCGCGTAAGGTATCGTGTTGACGGCAGATTATATGAAAAAATTCGCCCGCCGCATCAGATGCTCTCTGCGATTGTTTCGCGTATAAAAATTATGGCAGAGCTCGACATTGCCCAGCGCAGAATTCCGCAGGACGGCGGCATTCACGTTATGGTTGACGGCAGACCTATTGATTTACGCGTTTCAGTTATGCCCGGCAGTTTCGGCGAGAAAGTCGTTATAAGAATTCTCGACGCCAAACGCACGCTGTTTAATCTCGAAACGCTCGGCTTCAGCTACGACAATTTAAAGCTGCTCAAGGAAAAAGTTCATTCCCCCAACGGCATCATTCTCGTTACAGGCCCTACGGGTTCAGGCAAGAACACCACTCTTTACGCGATTCTGTCGGAACTCAACAGCGAAGAGGTCAACATCTGCACGGTCGAAGACCCGGTCGAGGCGAACGTCCCCGGCGTTAATCAGTTCGGCGTTCACGAATTAGCAGGCTTCACATTTGCTTCCGCCCTGCGAAGTCTTTTGCGTCAGGACCCTGACATCGTGATGATTGGCGAAATTCGCGACAACGAAACGGCGGCGATTGCCGTTCAGGCCGCGCTGACAGGCCACCTTGTGCTTTCGACTTTGCACACAAACGATGCTCCGGGCGCAGTTACTCGACTTATCGACCTCGGCGTCGCGCCTTATCTTGTCGGAGCGTCTTTGGTTGGCGTTTTGGCGCAAAGACTTGTAAGAAAAATCTGTTCCAACTGCAAAGAAGAATATGAGCCTGCTGTTGCGATTAGAAAACAGGTTGAAAAAACGCTCGGCTCGCCAGGAAAATTTTTCCGCGGAGTTGGCTGCAAAAAATGCAGAAACAGCGGTTACATCGGCCGAATTGCGATACACGAATTATTCGTGCCGAATGGGCCGATACAGGAATTGATTTCAGAAAACGCTAATTTGAAAAAGATACGCGAGCTTGCCGTGCAAAACGGTATGGCATCGCTTCATATTGACGGCCTGCATAAAGTCAAGGCGGGCATTACGACGATTGACGAAATTCTGCGGGTTACCACCTGCGAAAGTTAGAAGTCTGATGTCTTTTTAGTAAAGGGAAATAAAAATGCCAGGATTGCTTGATTCATTGCTGTCGCCCAATACCGATGCTGCGGTCAACTGCGCTTCGGCCAAAGCCAAGCAGTCCGACCTTGTGCTTTTCGCCAATCAGTTATCGGTTATGCTTTCCAGCGGCGTAGTGCTTAGCGAGGCCGTGGAAGCCATTGCTGCACAGACGGCGCCTGGGCCGTTTCAAACGGTGCTTTTTGAAGTGTCCGACAGGATTCAGGCGGGTGAAAGTTTTTCCGTCGCTATTTCGGCTTATCCCAAAATTTTCAATTCGATGTTTGTCGGCGTTATTGAAGCGTCCGAGGCATCGGGAAAAATGCCCGAAATGCTTGATGTCCTTCAAGGCTATCTCGAAAGTGAAATGGATACCAAAAAGCAGGTGCAGGGTGCTTTGGTATATCCGGCCATTATGCTAGTTATGGCTGTTGTCGCTACCGCGGTACTGCTATTCTTTGTACTTCCGAAGTTCACAAAAATATACGAATCAAGAGGTCAGGCACTGCCGAAACTTACACAAGCTCTTGTCAATTTCAGTAAAATTGCCGGCGATGCCAAATCGGCTTCCATAACGCTCATCGTACTCGGCATTCTTGTCGGCGGCGTGATTTACGCATTGCGAACGGAATGGGGACAAAAGGCGGTCGATTATCTCAAGCTGCATACGCCGATTCTCGGCACAATGTTTATTGACAGCATTATGACAAGAAGTACGAGGATAATGGCCACGATGCTCAACACGGGCGTAACACTTCTCGATACTTTGAGAATTGTTGAGAAGTCCTGCGATAATCGTTTTTTCAAAACTTTCTGGTCGGAGACCTGCAGCAGAGTCGAGTCCGGCTCACAGTTTTCAGAGGCGATGGCATTCGCTTCGTACAGCGAACTTCTCTCGCCTGCCACGATACAAATGATAAAGGCCGGCGAAAAGGGCGGAAATCTCGGTCCGGTTTGCGAAAAAATCAGCAGCTTTTATGACAAAAGACTCAAAAGTTCAATCAAAGCCGTAACAACTATGATTGAACCTTTAATGATTACCATAATGGGTGCGGTCATCGGAACTATCGCCATCGCGCTGCTTTTGCCGGTTTTCAAAATTTCGACTATTATGTCGCATTGATTAGGCAAAAACTCTTAACTATGTTTAGAATAAGCAGTTATGTCTCATTTTGTGCTGCGTTCCCTACGGATTCTCACTGATATTTGTCTTTTATGATAAAAGTATTGCAACTAAAGGCTTAGTTGTTATAATCGTCGGGTCTATCGGAATCCGATTTTGGATAATTAAAAGATATATTTTTGAAAGGCAGTACTGGCAGATGATAACGAAGGAAAAAAAGGCGAATGTTATAAAAGAATACAAGACCGCCGATAAGGATACCGGTTCTCCGGAAGTTCAGATTGCGATTCTTACTTCAAGAATTAACGAATTGACAGGCCATTTTAAAACTCATCCGAAAGACCACGCCTCAAGGCGCGGCCTGCTCCAGATGGTTGGCAACAGGTCTGCTCTTCTTAAATATATCAGCAGGAAAGATATAAAGAGATACAAGGAAATCATCAGTCGTCTGGGACTAAGAAAGTAATTTTAAACCGCCCGCTTTCCGCTGAAAACGGGCGGTTTTGTTTAATGTAGTTTTAAAAAGGAATTTCAGGAACGTTAAGCTGCAGGGGCAAGAAGAATTTTTAATTCTTGGTTTTTGATTCGGGGGCGGATTTGACCATTGAAAATTCAGAATTAAGAATTCCTCTTGTGTCCTCTGTGGCAGAAAAACCGCTCAAAGCGGATTTATTATTTTTTGTTACAAGAGGTAAAAATGTCAAATGTAGTAAAAGTTGAAAAGCAAATCGGCGACAAAATCATCAGTATCGAAACCGGCAAAATCGCCAAACAGGCCGATGCTGCGGTTGTAGTAAGAAGCGGCGACACAATGGTTCTTGTGGCCGCGACATCAGCTCCACCAAGAGAAAATATAGATTATTTTCCATTGAGCGTTGATTATCGCGAAAAATTAAGCGCAGCGGGAAAATTCCCCGGCGGCTTTATGAAACGCGAAGGCAGACCAAGCACAAAAGAGGTTCTGACCGCTCGAATGATTGACAGACCACTGCGTCCGCTGTTCCCTGATGGTTACTTTAACGAAGTTCAGGTTATGGTTACAGTCATCAGCGCAGACCTGGAAAATGACCCTGATATTCTTTCGATGATTGGCGCAAGTGCAGCTTTAGCAATCAGCACAGTTCCATTCCAGGGACCAATCGGCGCTGTAAGGCTCGGCAGAGTTGACGGCCAATTCGTTATCAATCCAACTCACGACCAGCGTGAAAAGAGCGATTACAATTTGATTCTCGCAGGCCGTCGCGACGCAATCAATATGATTGAAGTCGATGCCAAACAGGTTTCAGAAGATATTGTCGCTGCGGGCATAGAGCTGGCTCATCAGTCAATCGTACAGATTTGCGATTTGATTGACGAACTTACCGCAAAATGCGGCAAGCAAAAACAGGCTTACGAAATCGTGTGGAATCAGCAGGTTGCTGATGAAATTACAGCTAAATATGCAGACGAATACGCAAAGGCTTTTCAGATTGTTTCCAAAGCCGACAGAAACGCTGCGGTAAAAGCGATAACTGATAAACTTGCCGAAATTTATTGTGTTCCCGCCGAGGGAGCGAAAGAAGCAAGTTGCTCAAAAATTATTATGGGCAGAATCGTCGATGCCGTTCAAACTAAAATCGTCAGAAAGCTCGCCATTCAGGGCAAGCGCCTTGATGGCAGAGGATTCGAGCAGGTAAGACCTATATCCTGCGAAGTCGGCCTGCTGCCGCGTTCGCACGGCTCGTCGCTGTTCACCAGAGGCGAAACACAGGCTCTGATTTCCGTTACTCTCGGCACAGGTCAGGACGAGCAAATCGTTGACGGCCTGCTGGAAGAATATGGCCAGAAATTTATGCTGCATTATAACTTCCCGCCGTTTTCAGTCGGCGAGGTAAGGCCGATTAGAGGCCCCGGCAGACGCGAAATAGGCCACGGCGCTCTTGCCGAAAAGGCTCTTGAACAGGTAATGCCCGATGCCGACAAGTTTTCTTATACCGTTAAAATCGTTTCCGAAATTACGGAATCAAACGGCTCAAGCTCGATGGCTTCCGTTTGCGGCGGAACGCTTGCTATGATGGATGCGGGTATTCCGGTTCTTAATCCGGTTGCCGGCATTTCAATCGGAATGGTAAGCGAAGAAGGCAAACGCGTTCTTCTGACCGACATCATCGGCGATGAAGACCACTTCGGCGATATGGATTTCAAAGTCGCAGGCACGAAGCAGGGCATCACGGCTATTCAGCTTGACATCAAGGCGACATCTCTGCCACACGATATTATCGTTGAAACGCTCGAAAAGGCGAGAGTTGCTCGTTTGCAGATTCTTGAAACTATGGCCGGCGCAATAAGCGAATCAAGGCCGGAGTTGAGCGTTTATGCTCCTAAACTTATCAGTATTAAGATTGACCCGGAGCTTATCGGCAAAGTAATCGGCCCAGGCGGCAAAATGATAAAATCAATACAGGCGAAAACCGGAGCGACAATCGAGATTGAAGACGATGGCACAATTTGCATCAGTTGCGTCAACGGCACCGGCCACGAAGAAGCCAAAAAGATGATTCAGGATATGACCGAACCGCCGACAGTCGGCAAAATTTATGAGAATGCCAGAGTTGTTTCGATAAAAGAATTCGGCGCTTTTGTGGAGATATTGCCGGGCGTTGAAGGCCTTTGCCATATCAGCGAAATTGACGATGGTTACGTCAAAAATGTTGAGAATGTCTGCAAAATCGGAGACCTGATTTCGGTAAAACTGCTTTTAATCGACGACCAGGGCAGGCTGAAGCTTTCACGCAAGGCCGCTTTGATTCAGAAGAAGGCCGAAGAAAAATCCGGCAAATAAATAACTGCAGATAATGGGATGCAGAAACAAATGGCTTTCTGCATCCCTTCTTGTCTTCTGTTGGTATTATATGGCGGAAAAATATACCATACTTATAGTTGATACCGATACCGACTATGCCGATGCATTGGCTGCGGCGTTGTCGCGGGGCGATGCAAACGCGTCAGCGGTTTATGCGGCCTCTGATGCTGTCGAGACCATCGAGCGGCGTTTCTTCAATCTTGTTATCACCGATTTAAATCTCAACGACAATAACATCAACGGCATTGATATTCTCAAAGCCGCAAAGCAGAGCAGCCAGGATTGTCAGGTTATTTTAACAGCCGCTTCAGCTACCATAGAAAGCTGCAAAGAGGCCATTCGCCTCGGCGCTTATGACTATCTTGAAAAGCCGATAGAAATTTCCCAGCTTCGCCAAATCGCAGAGCGGGCGCTGAAGAAAAAGGAATCCGTAGTTGTAAAATCTTATGGCAGGGGGATTTTCAGATTCCCCGGCGTAATGGGCAAATCGCCCGTGATGCAGACGGTCTTTGCTGTTTTGAGCAGAGTATCGCCGACAAATCTCACCGTTCTTATCGAAGGCGAAAGCGGCACAGGCAAAGAACTTCTCGCACAGGCAATTCACAGTAATTCACTTCGCAGAAATAACGCATTCAGACCGCTCAACTGCGCAGGACTTACCGAATCGCTTTTGGAAAGCGAATTATTCGGCCACGCCAAAGGCTCGTTCACAGGCGCTACGGAGGCTCGAAAGGGGCTTTTTGAAATCGCCGACAAAGGAACGCTCTTCCTCGATGAAATCGGAGATATGCCGATGGTTATGCAGGCGAAGTTGCTCCGCGTTCTTGAAGACGGCATCGTTGTTCCGGTCGGCTCGAATAAATCAACCGTTGTTGATGTCCGCGTAATCAGCGCAACCAATCATAATCTTGCCGCTCTTGTCGAGCAGGGCAAGTTCAGGCAGGATTTGTATTTCAGAATCAAAGGCGTAAGCATAACCGTCCCGCCTCTTCGCAGCAGAGTTGAAGATATTGCCGAACTGGCCGATTATTTTCTTACCCTTGCCTGTCAGGAGCTTGGCATCCCGTCAAAAACAATTTCCGATAACGCGCTTATGATTTTGCAGGGCTACACCTGGCCGGGCAATGTTCGGCAGTTGCGAACCGCGATTAGAACGATGGCCGTTATGAGCGACGCGGAAAAACTTGATGTTCGCGATATCCCGCAGGAAATCCACCATTTGAGGCAGTTGGCGGGCAATGTTGCCGTTTCCACAGCCGGCAATCTTAGCGGCGTTGCTCTTAATGAACTGGAGAAGCAGGCGATTATTGATACGCTTAACAGCGTGCAGAACAATCGTGAACAGGCCGCAAAACTTCTCGGCATCGGCGAAAGAACCCTCTATCGAAAAATAAAAGAATACAATATTCAGTAGCCGGTATTCAGTAGCCCAACCTTCGCAGATAGGCATTAAAATCGGCATTTTTGATAGTGCCAGCGGGGTTAGTTTGTTCTTACGCAAAAATTGATCTGCGTAAGAAAAACATAAAATATGCCATCAGTATTTGAAAAATTAGCTCATTGGAAATTAAATATTTGGAAATTTAGGCCAGCAAGTTCTGTGGGCTTGACAGATTTTTGCCGATATTTTGTGAATAGCGCAGAGCTTCTCTGGTTTGTTGTTAATAACAAGTCAGCCTGATATTAAGCAGCTCTGCTGTAGATGTGATGCAGGCCGCCAAGAATAGGTTTGCTTAGATCCTGCCATCTTTTTGGATTGATCTGTGTTCAGGGGCATCTTTATCAAGAGACATATGAGTTCTGCAGACATTGTAATACTCAAAGATGTATTCATTCAGAATATCATGTGAATGTTTTTCATTTAGAATTATCATATGGTCAAGACATTCTCGGCGAAGCGTACCAATGACTCTTTCGCAGACAGGATTTTGCCAGGGTGAATGTTTGGCGGTGGGGGTGTCCTTTAGAGCAGTTTAATATTTTATGTTCGCTTTATGCCTGTTGCGGCTGCGCCCGGCGGCATCAGATTTGCTCGCGATATTTCAATATCGCTGTGCAATCTTCTTTGCCGAGCTTGTCCTCACGATGGCCTAAATCTGAACATAAAAAATTAAAATGCTCTAATCCAAACCTCTTTATGTTTATCTTAAAATCTTTGCTGAATATTTTATCATTATCGCGTAAGACATATTTTGTAGTTTCATCGAAGGCAAAAGTTTCACGAAGCCGTTGAATTGCCCATTGTGAGTGTGGTTTCGAAGAAACCGCAAAATGCAATATCTTGCGTCTATTGTGTGAGATGGCTACAAATACATGTATTGACTTAAAAAAGATAGTTCTTGCAACAAGAAAATCAATGCCGGCAATATGCTTTGCATGATTTCTTAAAAATGATACTTTTCAAAGGATTTTCTCCAATAGAATTACTGCAAAATTGCGACTATTAATGAAACCAACATTTTACATAAATCTTTTGATATTAACAAGTTCGAATTTTTGAGTAGGACACCGTCTTTTTATTTATTTTTTTTACTAATTCCATCGCCCATAGAGGGAATGAAGATACCATAATTACAAAAATCCAATCAGCGAGTCCCAAAGGAGTTGTCTTAAATACCTTCTGTAAAAACGGGATATAGACAACCGCCATCTGCAAAAGAAATGACACAAAAGTCGCAAGCACTAATTTTTTATTTGTAAAGACTCCTATTTTAAACAACGACTCAGTCGCACTGCGGCAATTAAAAGAGTGGAACAACTGGCTGCACGATAAAACAATAAACGCGGCAGTTCTGGCTCTGTTGATGCCTTCATCTTCAATAAACAAAACGAAACAGAAAGCCAAAAGACTACACACCGCTATGAAAGCGCCCTGACCAAGCATCGAAAACGCTCCTCGCATCGTTATCACCGATTCATTTGTCGGACGGGGCGGCCGCTTCATAATGTTCGGGTCAACAGGGTCAACTCCCAACGCCAAAGCTGGAAAACCATCTGTTATCAGATTTATCCAAAGTATATGTATAGGCAGCAGCGGCACAGGCCAGCCTATAAGCGAAGATACAAACATTACGAGTATTTCGCCGGCGTTGCAGGATAAGAGATAATGAATAAACTTCCTGATATTATCATATATACCTCTACCCTCTTCCACCGCCGCTACGATAGACGCGAAGTTGTCGTCGGTGATAATCATATCCGAAACTTCTTTTGTAACATCCGTTCCGGTAATTCCCATCGCAACGCCGATATCCGCTTCCTTAACGGCAGGAGCATCATTGACGCCGTCGCCGGTCATAACCGCAATTTCACCACGGCCTCTCCATGCACGGACAATCCTTAATTTATGTTCCGGAGCGACACGAGCATATACCGGTATATGCAAAATTTTCTCAGATAGTTCACTGTCGCTTATTTTGTCTAATTCTTCGCCGGTCAGAGCAATGGAATCCTTATCAAAAATTCCCAATTCTTTCGCAATTGCTACCGCAGTGTTTTTATGGTCGCCAGTAATCATTACGGTTTTAATGCCTGCCTGCTTACATTCTTCTACCGCTTTTTTGACCTCTATGCGAGGCGGGTCAATCATAGCAATCAAACCTGCAAAGGTTAGATTTTTTTCCGTGGTTTCAGAATCCGCCCCTTTTTCGTATCCGCCGGTTAAATCCCTGTAAGCAACAGCTAAAACTCTCATTGCCGAATTAGTCATACTGTCATTTATTTTAAAAATTTCCTCTTTATCGGCATTTGTTAATTGTGAAATCTGATTATTCTTTTCAATTGTGTTACAGTCGCTAATCATTACATCAGGCGCACCTTTGACAAAAGCGACTAATTTTCCATTATTCTGCCGAATAATAGTCATCTTCTTGCGGTTTGAATCAAATGGGATTTCGTCGATGAAAGAAAAATCTTTTTCTTTATCTTTTTTTGAAATACCTGTTTTGGCTGCCGCTGTTAAAAGCGAACCTTCCGTAGGGTCGCCGACAATCTGATATTTACCATTGTCCTCAACAAGCTGCGCTCCATTACACAGTACGCCGATATTGAGAACGTTAATCAAATCCGAATAATCGCCTGGGTTAATCTGTTTATCATTAAGGAGAAATTCACCTTTTGGCGTATAACCGATGCCCCGAACCTGAAAAACATTTCCGCCCGCATAAACCGCCTGCACGGTCATTTCATTTTTGGTAAGGGTGCCTGTTTTGTCGGAACATATAACAGTAGCACAACCCAGAGCCTCAACAGAAGGAAGTTTGCGGATAATCGCGTGGCGGGCAACCATTCTTTGAACGCCCAATGCCAAAGCGATAGTTACAACCGCAGGAAGCCCTTCAGGAATGGCGGCGACAGCCAGGCTGACAGAAGTTAGAAAAACATCGATTATTTTCCCGCCGCGAAACCATTCGAGGAGAAATACGATGCCTACCAGAACAAAGCAAAGATAAACAATCCATTTACCGAAATCTTCTAATTTTTTCTGTAAAGGCGTTGTTTCTTTTTCAATACCCTGAATCATACCGGCGATTTTGCCAAGCTCGGTATTCATACCAATTTCGACGACAATCGCGGTTGCTTTTCCTGAAACAACCGATGTGCCCAGATAAACCATATTCGCCCGGTCCGCCAAAGGAATTTCTTCCTCTTTAAGAGGAGAGGTGGTTTTTAAAACAGGCGTTGACTCTCCTGTAAGACTTGCCTCAGCAACGCTGAAATTTGAAGTAAGCCATGCAACCCTGCTGTCTGCGGGTACATTGTCGCCGGCTTCAAGTTCGATAATGTCGCCTGGCACTAATTGGGAAGAAGGAATAATCTGATGTTGGCCGTTGCGGATAACTTTTGAAGTCGGGCTTGATAATTTTTTTAACGCGGCCAATGATTTTTCGGCGCGATATTCCTGAATAAAACCAAGAAACGCATTTAAAATAACAATAACGATAATGGCACAGGCATCGACCCATTCCTGTAACAGGCCGCTTACAAGGGCGGCGCCAATCAGAACCCATATTATAAAATTATGGAACTGTTCCAAAAAAATCGTAATCGCCGAAGTGCCTTTTTGTTCGTTTAGCTGATTAAGGCCATACTTATCCTGCTTTTCCTTAACCTGCTCTGAATAAAGTCCTTTATCTATGTCTGTCGCGAGCATCGCCGTGATTTCAGGAATATCTTTATGCCAAAATTGTTCCATTAGTTTGCCCTTTCTTCGACGACTTCTGCCAACGGTTTGGTTATTATTTTATTTTCGCTTCGGCGTTTGAACAAGTGGAAAACAACCGGCAAGACTGACACAAATATGATAATGAGTATAACTAACTCAAAATTATTCTTAACAATTGGTATGTTTCCGAACCAAAATCCTCCAAAAACGCATACCGCAACCCAGGCTATGCCGCCTATCACATTGTAAGTAAAAAATCTGGCATAATAGCCTGTGTGACTGTATAAGCATAGTGGAACTATCCGAACCAACATGTCCGAGATGAGGAACATTGCGGTTTGCTGAATTGACGCTGTTTGTTAGTTCTGAGAAACTCGTAGAAACTTTTTCACTGGCATTCAGCAGATTATTTTTATCAAATGGCAGAATCGCTGACCTATCAGCATTCGAAGAAAGCAGCGCGATTTTTGGCACAGCAACCTCATAAACTAACTCTTTGCCCAGACCTGAAGACTGGAACATTAATCCACCGAGTATGGGCATCAGCAAAACCAGATGTATCGCTTTATTTAACATTTTTATTAGCATAGCAGGGCTGTGAGATTAAGTCTATAATATTTTTAACATAGACTTGGCTTCTTCCACTGCGGGTGCGTTTTGCCGCTTGACAAGGCAATTTTTGTTTGTTCTAATTATTGTTGTAGCTTAAATTCAGCATCTTTCCTGATGTTGAATGCGGGGAAACCGGACTCCTTAAGTTGAAAACTTAAGGATGGGGCGTATGTTGTCTGGCAACAGACGACAAGGCCACTTCTAAGGCCAAGCCCATCAGCTAACCTCGTCGGCATTTGGAAGGGCAATCCTATAGGCTTTGCTATGCGGCGAGGTACGAGATTCCCATTTACTAAGCAGTCAGCAGATTGTGCTACACATTTTTGCTGTATATAGTAGTATAATGCTGCAATCCAGCTTTTCGGAGCATTATAAAATATGATAGAATTATTTCGTAGCGTAAACTGCGTACCACTTAGTAAAGCCGATTTTTCACCTTTTAAAAGTGCGAAAGCTGACTAAATTATGACTGGGCATAGGAACTGAAAATTAAAAATCAAAATTGAGGAATCGGCCTAATGGCCGAGATTATTTTGATAAACCGCGTGGGCTTCCGCCGCCGCTAAAGCTATGGCGGACAAGAAAGCCCACCCTATAAAACTATTTTCATACAAATATAGTTTAATTGGAATCGGGAAAAATATCAATTTTAAAAAATGGCGGAGATGAGATTTCGTGTGATTACGATTATGTCGAGAAAGACCGCGGCGTATAAGATTATAACTCTCAAAAAACGCAGCGATAGGCCGGAGCGGGCGATAAAGAAGATTAACAGGACTGCGGCGACGGAAACGCCCGACAGTGAGTTTGAAAGCGATAAATCATCGCCTTTTCCAAGCAGAATGGTCAGACCTGCCTGTAAAATCAAAACGGCCGGCGCAAGTAAAAGCCAAAGGCTGTCGGCTTTGCCGGACAGAACAAGAGCCTCAAGACCTGACGCAATCGCGACCGAGCAAATCAGGACGGGAAAACTAAGCCATAAAACCGGCGGGATATTGAGAATCGGCTTATAAAAGCAGAGGAAAATCGCAACTGCGGAGAGTATCGCAATCCAGTATCTGCGAGTTTTGCAGAACAGTACCGCGCCGATGGCAATTGCGCCCAGCGGAGCGTGATAAAAACCGAGCGAAAAAGAATCGGCTGAAACGCGGGCGGGATTTAAAATAGCGACAAAGTTTTTTGCGGAAATGGCCGAACCTGTCGGAATCGGAAATAAATAAAAATGAGCAGCGCCGGCAAAACAGCCGATAAAAAACAAGAATGGCAGCAGCGAAAGACAGGCGGAAATAAAGCCTGTCGTTTTTTCGCCGGTAGTCAGATATTTATATATGAAGGCAGCGGGCAAAAAAGACCACGGCAAAAAAGCGTACACCAGCGAAGCGAACGGATGAAAACACATAAACGAACAGGCGAACGAGCCGAAGCCATAAACTGCGCCGCCGGCGAGGCCCGCGAAAAATGACGCAGCGTATCTTCGGGTGAGCATAAAAACGCCGAGCGAGGCGATTACGGGAAAGGCGTAGAATATGTTTTCGATGCCTGTTAGTTTGTTTTTATGCGGCAGGAGCAGCCAGACGGCAAAAACGCCATAAAGCAGAAAAGCGGAAACGAATGATAAAATCCTTTTATTCATTGTCTATTTAATTATTTGATAACTACTTTACCATCGCCTTTTTTAATTGTGCCGAGGTTATAGACGGTTTCGCCGGTGCGGATGAGCTTTTCGGTAACGGAGTCGGCGAAATCCTTTGCGACAATCAAAACAAAGCCGATGCCCATATTGAAGACGCGGAACATTTCTTCTTCTTCAACGGGTCCTGATTTTTGGAGGAAGTCGAAAATCGGCAGTCTCGGCCAGGCGGATTTGTCGATTACTACATCGCAATCGGCCGGCACGACTCGCGGAACGTTGCCGACCAGACCTCCGCCGGTAATGTGAGCCATACCGTGGACAACCTGTTTGACTTTATAATGGCCTAACAATTTTATAATTGAACGGACGTAAATTCTTGTCGGTGTCAGCAGAACTTCGCCGATTGTTTTATTATCGAGGGCGGCGATTTTTTCATCGCATTTTAGTTTTAACTGTTTAAAGCAGATATGCCGAGCGAGTGAATAACCGTTGCTGTGCAGGCCACTTGAGGCCAGACCCAGTACGGTGTCGCCGACTTCGACTTTTGAGCCGCTGATGATTCTGTTTTTTTCCACGACACCAACGGCGAAGCCCGCCATATCGAAGTCGTCTTTTCTATAAACATCGGGCATTTCGGCTGTTTCTCCGCCGATAAGCGCGCAATCGGCTGTTTTGCAAGCATTGGCAATGCCTTCAACGACAGCGGCGACCCATTTTGGTTCGAGTTTATTGATTGCCAGATAATCAAGGAAAAACAGCGGCTCTGCGCCGAGTACGAGCATATCATTAACGTTCATCGCGACTAAGTCGAAGCCGAGCGTGTCGAATTTTTTCATTTGTCTTGCGACCAGAACCTTTGAGCCTACGCCGTCCGTGCAGGCGGCGAGTATGGGGTTCTTGTAGTTTTTCTTGAAAATTTTCTCATCGTAGTCGAGGCGAAACAGTCCCGCGAATCCGCCTGGGATATTTATTACGCGAGGCCCGAGCGTACTTTTGATTGAGGTCTGGATTCTGTCAACCATTTCATCGTTGGCATCAATGTCAACGCCCGACTTTGCGTAGGTAATGTATTCTGTCATTATAGCTGCACCGGCTCATCATCAAATAACTGCATTTGGAAACGTTCCATCGAAAATTTGTTCACAACCGTGTCCACCGGAATCGGATAATTTCCGCTCCAGCAGGCGGTACAATAATATTCTTTGGGAAGAGAAACACAACTTAGCATTCCCGCCAGCGAGATATAGCCGACGCTGTCCACTTCAAGAAAATCCTTAATCTGCTTCATATCTCTGCCGTTTGCGAGGAGTTCTTCCTTCGTCGGAAAATCAACGCCGTAGAAGCAGGGACACCGCACAGGCGGACAGCTAACCCGCATATGTATTTCTTTTGCGCCGGCTTCGCGGAGGGCTTTGACTTTGCCTTTTGTGGTTGTGCCGCGGACGATTGAATCGTCAACAACGACTACCCTTTTGCCTTTGACCGCCTCGGCGACGACGGCAAGTTTGAGTTTGACAGCCAAATCGCGCATATCCTGACTTGGCGAAATAAATGTTCTGCCGACATAGTGGCTTCTTACAAAACCCATATCGAATGGAATACCGCTCTGCCGCGAGTAGCCGATTGCCGCTGATGTGCCGGAGTCCGGAACGGGAATCACAACATCGGCATCGACCGGATGTTCTTTGGCAAGCTGACAACCCATACGCTTGCGGACATCGTGGACGTTCTCGCCGAAAACAATGCTGTTCTGCTTGGCGAAATAAACGTGTTCAAAAATACAGTGAGCCGGCGTAACACTGCCGGGCTTTGCAAAAAATCGGCTCGACATTCCGTTTTTATTAAGAGTGATAATCTCGCCAGGCTCGACTTCGCGAATATATTCGGCATCAACGGTGTCAAACGCGCAGGTTTCGCTGGCGACGCAGTAATGTCCGGCTTTTGTTTTGCCCAGCGCAAGCGGCCTTACGCCATAAGGGTCGCGGGCGGCTTCGATGCGGTCGTCAAATAAAAACAGCAGAGAATACGCTCCCTGCAAATGATTCAGTACATGACCGAGCGGGTCGGGTTTTGCGATGTGAGAAGGCTTGGCCATAAGATGAATGATGATTTCGGTGTCGTTTGTGGATTTGAATATGTGGCCATAAGCTTCGTACTCGTCGCGGAGCAGTGAGGCGTTGATTAAGTTGCCGTTGTGAGCGACGGCGACCTGCCCTCTTGAGTATTCGCTCAAAATCGGCTGGGCGTTAGCGATGTTGCGTGAGCCGCTGGTTGAATAGCGGACATGGCCGATTGCGATTGGATTTCTAAGCTGCTCGAGAGTGCTTTTGCTGCTGCGAAAAACCCGGCTGACCTGACCCATACCAACGTGGCAGTTTATAGTCTGGCCGTTGCTGGTGCAAATGCCGGCGGATTCCTGACCGCGATGCTGAAGTGAATGAAGAGCGAAAAATGTTTTTTCAGCGGCATCAGGGTCGCCGAAAATCCCAAACAGACCGCATTCTTCTTTTTTATCCATAAGCATAACCCAGATAATAACTTAGCGCAGAAAACCCGCATATAGAATAAGTTTGATATGCCGACAGTGTATCCAAACAATAGCTAATAGTCAATAGCCAATGGAAGTGTCGCCTTGCATTTTATGCCCTACATTTATGCTCTACATTTTTCTTGCGAAAAGGGTCTGCTTTCGATAAACTCCCTGTTTTAAATGGCTTGGGAACTTTCTATGGCTGAAAAGACTGTAAGAATCGCAATCGTGGGTTTTGGAACCGTCGGCAGCGGCGTTGCCAAAATCATTCTCGAAGACGCTGACTATATCGCAGCTAAAACCGGCGTAAGACTTCAGCTTGCCAAAGTAGTTGACGTTGATACCAAGACCAAACGCAAAGTCGCCCTGCCAAAAGGCGTTCTGACCGACGACCTCGACAGCGTTCTAAACGACAAAACAATCGATATCGGCATTGAACTTATCGGCGGGACAAAAGCGGCGAAGGAAATTCAGCTCAAAATGCTCGCGGCAGGCAAAAATGTCGTAACCGCAAATAAGGCTCTATTAGCCAAGTATGGCAGCGAACTATTTGCCGTGGCGCACAAGGCTGACAAGTGCATCGCGTTTGAGGCCAGTTGCGCGGGCGGGATACCGATTATCTCGGCGATGAGAACAGGGCTTGCGGCGAATAAGATTCAGGGCATCTACGGCATCGTCAACGGCACATGTAATTATATCCTGTCGAATATGAGCAAAAAGAATATGCCTTTTGCCGAGGCTCTCAAACAGGCACAGGAAAAAGGATACGCCGAGGCCGACCCAACGCTTGATATAAACGGCGCGGACACCGCGCACAAGCTGGCGATTCTTGCGTCTATGGCGTTCGGATATGAAATCACCGCCGAGGACATCAGCGTTGAAGGCATCGAAAACATAGACATCGCTGATATTCAATACGGCAAGGAAATGGGTTATACGCTCAAATTGCTGGCAATCGGGCAGCGATTCAACGGCGGGCGGATATTTTTGCGGGTTCACCCATCGTTTATCTCCAGCGAAAGCGCACTGGCGAGAGTTGATGGGCCTTTCAACGCGGTAAATGTTTTCGGACACGCGGTCGGCGGGACGCTGTTCTACGGCAGAGGCGCGGGAATGATGCCGACAGCATCGGCGGTCGTTGCGGATATTATAGAAACAGCGATGGGCAATTCCGGCAGGCTGTTTAAGTATCTTAAACTTGAGCCGAGAAAAAAAATCGGAAAATATATCGGAAAAATTGACCAGCTCGCAAGCAGGTTTTATATTAAACTCAAAGTCATCGACAAGCCCGGCGTGTTTGCGCAGATAGGCAACATTCTGGCTAAAAATCAAATAAGCATCTCCGGCATTCTTCAGCACGAAGATATTAACGCAAAGGGAATTGTGCCTGCGATTGTGATTACGCATATGACAGAACAGAAAAAAATCACAAAGGCACTGGCAGCGATGAGCAAACTTGCAGCCGTTAAGGAAAAGCCGGTTTGCATAAGAATCGTTGATATCCCGGAGGATAAAGATTGAGCAAATATGTAATTATAGTACCCGATGGCGCGGCTGATGAGCCTATTGAAGCTTTCGGCGGCAAGACCGTTCTGGAAGCGGCTGAAATACCCAATATCGACATTATAAGCAGGACGGGCAGACAGGGACTTGTCCGAACTGTCGCAAAGGGTATGACACCAGGCAGCGATGTAGCGCAAATGACTCTGCTCGGATACGACCCGACCAGATTTTATACCGGCAGAGCTCCAATCGAAGCAGTCGCGATGAATATCAAACTCGAACCGACCGATTGGGTGTTTCGGTGCAATTTAGTTACGATTGCCGATGAAAAAATGGCCGACCACAGCGCAGGGCATATCTCCACAAAGGAAGGCGCGAGATTAATTGACGATTTGAATAAAAACCTAGGCAATGCGAACATCAAATTCTACCCCGGCGTGAGCTATCGTCATATTTGCGTGTTCAAGGGAATGGATTTCGACGTTTATACCGAGCCGCCGCACGACATAATCGGCCAGGAGGTCGAAAAAAATCTGCCTCGCGGCAAAAACGCGGAAATATTGTTTGAACTTATGGCGAAATCACGCCAGCTTATGGCTGACCACGAAATAAATAAGGTAAGACGCGATTTGGGCGAAAACCAGGTTAGCTCGATATGGCTCTGGGGGCAGGGGCAAAAGGCCTCGATGGAAAGTTTTGAAAGCAGGTTCGGCCTTAAGGGGGTCGCGATAACGGCGGTCGATTTGGTTAGAGGGCTGGCGAAGCTAATCGGCTTTGATTTAATAAAAGTCGAAGGCGCAACGGGATTTTTTGATACTAATTATAAAGGAAAAGCCGCTGCGGCGATAGAAGCTCTTGACAAATACGATATTGTGTTTATACATATCGAAGGCCCGGACGAAGCAGGCCACGCCGGCAACGCCGAGGTAAAGAAAAAGGCTGTCGAGCGTATCGATAAATATATAGTGGGGCCGGTTTATGAGGCTCTGAAAAAATATCCCGGCTGGCGAATTTTGGTTATGCCCGACCACCCGACACCGGTCGGCAGACAGTCGCATTCAAACGAGCCTGTGCCGTTCGCGATGGCAGGCGAAGGCATCGAAAGCGTTTTGCAGCAGCCTTTCAGCGAAGCGAACGCCGCGCAGTCCGGTTTGAAAATAGAAAAAGGTTTTGAGCTAATGGAATACTTCCTTAGAGGTTGAATAAAAGGAAAATATGGCAAAGAAGAAAATTACAGTACAAAAGTTCGGCGGAACATCGGTCGCCAACGCCGAGAAGATTAAAAACGCAGCGATGAAAGCAATCGCAGCGGCGAAAGGCGGCAACCAGGTTGTCGTTGTTGCCTCGGCTCGCGGCAAGCAGACCGACCACTTAATCGCTGATGCGCTTGAGGTTAATCCCAATCCGCCAAAACGCGAAATGGACCAACTCTTGAGTACGGGCGAGCAGCAGACTGTTTCGCTGCTGGCAATGGCGATTGAAGGTATGGGACATAAGGCTATCAGTATGACCGGCGGTCAGATTAGAATGATTACCGACAGCGTTCATACAAAGGCCAGAATCAAGAGCATCGATGCGAGCAGAATTAAAAAACATTTAGATAAGGGCCGCATCGTTATCGTTGCTGGTTTTCAGGGCATTGACGAGAACGAAAACATCACAACGCTCGGCAGAGGCGGCTCGGACACAAGCGCAGTCGCTCTGGCGGCGGCTCTGAAAGCCGATACCTGCGAAATATATACTGACGTTGACGGCGTTTATACCACAGACCCAAGAATTTTCAGCGATGCCGTAAAAATGGATATGATAAGCTATGACGAGATTCTCGAAATGGCAAGTCTGGGCGCCGGCGTTATGCATGGTCGCTCCATCGAATTCGGAAAAAAATATAATGTCGTAATACACGTCAGAAGCAGTATGTCTGACAAAATCGGAACTTTAATTACTCATGAGGTACCACAAATGGAAGGTATTCTTGTATCGGGCGCAACTATCGAAAAAAATCTGGCGAAAATCAGCCTTGTAGGCGTTGACAACAAGCCGGGCAACGCGGCGAAAATCTTCGCTCATCTGGCACAGGCAAAAGTCAGCGTCAATGACATTATCCAGACCGAAGTCAGCACGGAAAAAGCGAACATCTCTTTCACGGTCGGCAAGGGTGATTTCGCAGATGCTCAAAAAGCTGTTGAGGAAATCAAAAAGAAAGTCAACTGCGAAGCGTTTTATCGTCAGGATATCGCTGAGATTTCCATTATCGGCGTTGGAATGAGAACGCACTGCGGCGTGGCGAATATGATGTTCAGCACATTAGCCAAGGAAAAAATCAATATCGATTCCATCACCACAAGCGAAATCAGAATAAGCTGTCTGGTTGACAAAGAACAGGGCGACAAAGCTCTGATAAGCCTCTGCAAGGCGTTTGAACTCGATAAACCCGTTTCAAAACGTAGTTACGTTAAATAAAAGTAACAGAGCCGCGACAGTTATGGAGCGGTATTTTGAAAAATAAACAAATTAGATATGCAATGAGCCGACGGCGGAAGAATTCACTTCTGCTGGCGGCTTTTTTATTGGCCGGCGCAATTATATGGATGGATAGAAATTTTATTCATCCGCGAATATTTCCTCAGGAAACCAAAACAGCCGTAAGCGGCGATTTCTACAAATACAATCAAAAAGAATTTACGGCCGTAAAAGTCGTTGACGGCGACACGCTCGACATTGATATTCCCGATGCCAATTATAAAACAACTCGAATCCGCCTCTGGGGCGTTGATACACCCGAAACAGCCAAAAGTCCAAAAGGCGAAATGTACTATGGGCAAGAGGCGAGCCAATTTACCAAAGATACTGTTCTAGATAAACGCATTACTGTTCTTATGAATGAGAACACAAAACCTCGCGATAAATACGGCAGACTACTTGCTTATATTAAACTCGCTGACGGCAGAATTTTGAATGAGGAATTAGTTTCAAATGGATTCGCTTACGCGGACACAAGATTTAAGCACCCGGATTATGAGAAATATATCGAACTCGAATCCGCCGCAAGAAAAGAGAAGAAAGGCCTGTGGAAAGACGTAACGCCCGACCAAATGCCCAAGTGGCGGCAAAGGTGGTTTTGAGTTTTTAATTTTTAAGGCAACCTCTAAAAATGTCATTGTGAGGAGCGTAGCGACGAATCAATCTCTATTATCGTATCTCCGAATAACACTATGAGCCGATTATCAACTTTTCAAAGGACCTCGCAAGATGCACTTGCTCGGAAAGATACTGGAATATCGCAAAAGGCTGATATGCTTAAAACGCACTGGAAACGCCAGACTTTTATCCTTGCCGCGGACAGTCAATTCGCAGGACAATATCTCGAAGAAATCATATAAAATTGCAGGCGTTTCGGCATCGACAGTGTTGTTTTGTTTTTTGTCAATAACGTGGCATGGGCAGCAATTCCTGAAAAGACAAGAAAATGGTATTTGCAGGGACTGCATCAGGCCAATATCAAAAATAGCAGAGTTTGCCCTTAATCTTCTTGCAAAACTGGCCTATCTTATGTAGAGTAAGCGGAAATTTGTCAGAGCGTGTTTTTCGTTTATTTGCGGTTTGTTTTAGTTTTGGCGGCGTAGCCAAGCGGCCTAAGGCGACGGTTTGCAAAACCGTTATCCGTGGGTTCGAATCCCACCGCCGCCTTTTCTTTTTTGTCCTTGCAACCCTCTGACAGACCTTGCCAGTTAGTGCCTAATTCCTTTTTTGACAACGTGTTATGTGTTTTGACATTTTCAATGTTTTTGAAATTTTCTCTGCATGTTGTTGACATGTTCTGCCGGTGAAAGTAAGCTGTTTCGCAGTTTTTACATCAGTTTTCGTATCAGTTTTTTTTCCGGTGTTTTCAATCTTTGCCGGTAAATCGTCTGTTCCTGTTTTTAGCATAACTTGGCTTTCGGTTTCATTGCTATTAAGGCTTGGCAAGGCGTTTAAAGCAGCTCTTTCAGAAGAGCAATTTACATGGCTGTACCTGTCCATTGTAAGGGTAATAGTCGAATGTCTTGCCAAAGATTGCGCAACTCTTGGACTTACCCCGCCTCTGGTAAGGTTTGTTATAAAAGTATGCCGCAAGCTGTGAAAATCCACAAATCGGCCTGAATCGTCTCTATATTCAATTTCCACTTTATTCAAATCTTTTCTAATCATCTTTGCGCCTTTTTTAGGGTCAAAACCCGCAAAGATTTTTTCAGAATCAGCGGCCTGTATCTCTGCTTTCCATTTTTTGAACAGAATGGCAATAAAATCCCTAAGCGATGTTATTTTGGGTTAGCCGTTATTATCAAGGCGTTTATTGCCTGTTTTATATGCTCTGGCGCATCTCTTGAATGCTTTTTGTATTGCTCGCGTTGTCAAATGTCCTCCTGTACTGCTGGATAACAATAAGGGCATATCTGGTTCTGTCGATTCACCGATATGCTGCTTCCATGTCAAAAATTCTTTGCACTGTTTTTTGAAGGAGCCGTTGACAAAAACTCTTCGTTTCTTTTTGCCTTTTCCGTGTACTACCACAAGTGATGGGATGGTAAACGGGGTAAGATTTTGGTTCCTTCCGGCACGAAATCTTTCACACAGCACTGGGAGCAGTAGCAATATAAGACAGACTTGTTTGCTGCGTAAAAAATCTGGATGTCAATTACCGGTCGATATCCTTCGAATTGGCGATGGCAAGTCTGGCACTGCATTGATTGGTCTGGTAACGTCAAGCAGTTTGGATTCTATTCACCTCGGATTCAATTTGGCTCAACAATTTGTGGGTAATTGAAAGCTTGGCCGTATAGTTACCAATCGTACAAGAACTTGAGTAATGTTATCAAAATTAAGGACGCTCTGGCCGTATTGAGCTGGGTATGACATTCAGCGAGAATAGCATAATAGTGCAAAAAGTAGCTATCCCACTTATATTTTCCACAAAGTTTTTTTGCTAACATAGGCTTATTGTCAGGTAGCGGTAGAGCATTTCTTGTGTACAATGCCGGCGCAAATATAACTTGTTATGGAGTATATCTATGTGTGAAGGTTGCAAGTGCAGTTGTATGGGTAAAGGGCGTATTGTTGACGCAGTAAAAAAAGGACAAACTTTGGTATCGGATGGCGCATGGGGAACATTTTTGCAGAAAAAGGGCCTAAAACCCGGCGAATGTCCCGAACTTTGGTGCGTAACCCGGCCCAATGACGTGCTTGATGTAGCAAAGGCGTATATCGATGCCGGCGCGGATATGGTCGAAACCGATAGTTTCGGCGGGACAAGTTACAAGCTGGAACATTATGGCTTGGCAAATCGTGTTGGCGAAATCAATAGGGCCGCCGCGAAAATTTCACGTCAGGCCGCAGGCGATAAAAATTGGGTCATTGCGTCAGCAGGGCCGACCGGCAAAATGCTTGCCATGGGCGATGTTACTGCGCAGGACCTTTATAACGCGTTTAAGGAGCAAATCGTCGCTTTTGAACAGGGCGGAGCCGATGCGGTTTGCATTGAGACGATGAGCGCGATTGATGAGGCAGTACAGGCGATTAAGGCAACTCGTGAAAATACCGGGCTGGAAGTAATTTGCACGTTCACATTTGAAAAGACCGCTCACGGCGGTTATCGCACGATGATGGGCGTAACGCCGGCAGACGCAGCAAAGGCTTCAGTTGAGGCTGGCGCGCATATTATAGGCGCAAACTGCGGAAACGGTATCGACCGTATGATTGAGATAGTAAAAGAAATGAGAGCCGCCGCGCCAAAGACACCGATACTTGTTCATGCCAATGCGGGTCTGCCGCAGAACGTTGATGGCGTTGATGTCTTTCCGGATACGCCGGAAAAAATGGGGCAGATGGTCGGTCAGCTTGTTAAAGCCGGCGCAAATATCGTCGGCGGATGTTGTGGCACCACGCCCGCTCATATTAGCGCAATGAAAAAGGCAATAAAATAAACAACCTATAGATATTAAGGAGTATGATAATAATGTCAATTAAGCCGAAGTTTTTAGCTACTGGTATTGGTTCGATGCCGTTCACGGATACTGAACACGCTATTGATGTCAGTCTTAAATGTATGAATGAATCGCCGATATGGCCGCAACTGCCTAAATTCGGGCTACATGAGCAGATGGAAATTCAGTATTCTGAAGGTATGCCAAACGCCGTGATAGATGAAGCCAAACACAGAATGTATTTCGATACATCGAAAGATTATTCCGAATCGTTCGCCGGCTTCTATGAAGCTTATATGACGGCGATGGAAGGCGACGGGGATTGTTCAGCAATGGCTATCAGCCCGGAGTTTTCAAAAGGGCTTTACGCGATGGAAAATCGTCTTAAAAGCAAAAATATCAAACTGCCGTTTGTAAAAGTTCAGGTAACAGGGCCGTGCAGTTTCGCGTTGACGCTTGTTGACGAAAACAAGCGGGCAATTTATTACAACGAAGAATTCCGCGATATGATTGTCAAGGCTCTGGCGATGAAAGCCCGCTGGCAGATACAAAAGTTCAAACCATATACAACGCAGGGTATTATCTGCTTTATTGACGAGCCGATTCTTTCAGCGTTTGGGTCATCGACTTATGTGTCAGTGAAGCGTGAGGATGTTGTAGCTATTCTGAATGAAGTAATCACGGCGGTACACATGGATGGCGGTATCGCAGGTATTCACTGCTGCGGCAATACCGAGTGGAGCATTTTAATAGACGCAGGCATTGATATTGTGAACTTTGACGCGTTTGAGTTCGGCGAGACTATCGCCATGTATGCTGATTCTGTCAAGGCACATCTGGCTCGCGGCGGAATGCTGGCATGGGGTGTTATCCCGACATCTGTAAAAATTCGTGAGCAGTCGGTTGACAGTCTGTGCAAACAGCTTGAAAAGGTTATGGATCATCTGGCATCGAGAGGCATTGACAAGAAAGTTATCGCAGAACAGGCGTTAATAACACCTTCATGTGGTACCGGCTCTATGGACCCGGCTGATGCTGAAAAGGTTTTTGAAATGCTGGCAGGCGTTTCAAAGGCAATGAAAGCCAAGTACGGTTTTTAACATACTGGGGTGATTATTTGAAACTGGCAATTTCCGGAAAAGGCGGTGTAGGAAAATCCACACTTGCGGCAGCACTTGGGCTTTTGATGGCTCGCGACGGTCGTAAGGTGCTGGCAATAGATGCCGACCCAAACGCCAGTTTAGCCGGTTCGCTGGGGATGCCGGTCGAAAAACAAAAGACCATCATTCCCATTTCCCAGCAGATATCGCTGATTGAAGAACGCACCGGAGCAAGGGTCAAGCAGTATGGCCAGATGTTCAAAATAAATCCGGAAGTTTCGGACATTGCGGATAAATATGCCACGGAACACAATGGTGTTTCGTTATTGGTTCTTGGTGCGGTAAAGCAGGGCGGCGGAGGCTGCGCGTGTCCTGAGAGTATTTTTATTCGTGCGCTGGTTACTGACCTTGTGCTTCACAAAAATGATACTCTGATAATGGATATGGAGGCCGGGGTTGAGCATCTCGGCAGAGCGACGACAAGCGGCGTTGATTTGATGCTGATAGTGGTCGAGCCGGGACAGCGGTCGATAGACTGTGCCAAAAAGGTAGTTGCAATGGCCGGTGAAATCGGCTTAAAACGCATCGCATTCGTTGCCAATAAGATTACCAGCGTCGCCGATGAAGAATTTGTGCGAAACGCACTTGGCGATGACAAAGTAATTGGAATGATACCGTATGCCGAAGACCTGCGTCTTGCCGACAGAAATGGCAAGTCGGTGCTTGACGGTTTAGACAGCGGTATTCTTAAAAGATTTGAAGATATTTTGGGTGCTCTTGAAAAAGGCGGTGGCAAATGAAAGATTTAGCTCGTGAAAAGTACGCATTGCTGATGGCCGAGATTGAGAATCTTGAAGATTGTATAAGTGAGTTTGAAAACGAAAACCCGGTTGACTATTCACAGTTGGAAAAGGCTAAAGCCCAGCTTGCGGACAAGAAAAGTGAACTGGCTCGCATAAGTGATGGCTGCGGCAGACCACACCCGATGTCCTGAGGTTATATGAGTTTTAAAATAGCGGTAAGCGGCAAAGGCGGAGTAGGCAAAACGACAGTGGCCGGTCTTTTAGTAACCCGGCTCATAAGTCGCGGCTGTGCGCCAGTATTGGCAGTTGATGCCGACCCGAATACCTGCCTTGATGCGGTGCTTGGCGTAAAAGCAATACATACAATCGGCAGTGTTCGCGAGGAAGCAAAAGAAGCCGCCGCTAAAGGACTTTCAGGCGGTATATCCAAGCAGCAGCTTTTGGAACTTAAAATATCTGAAAGTCTTATCGAAGCGAATAATTTTGACCTTATAGCGATGGGCAGACCCGAAGGCCCTGGCTGCTATTGTTATGCTAATAATGTTCTCAAACAGGCACTTGGCGAGATTTCATCGCAGTATCCATATATCGTGCTTGATAACGAAGCGGGGCTTGAGAATCTGTCAAGACGAATCGTTACGCGGGTCGATGTGCTTGTGATAGTTGCTGACCCATCGGTGCGGGGGCTTGAAACTGTTGAGCGGCTTTGGACGCTGGCTAAGGAAATGGACATTACTTATGGAAAGCTGGCGATTATTGTCAACAGACTTAGGCAAAACGAATTGCCGCCATTAGTTGCAGATTTGAAGAAAAAGACCGGAGCGGATTTTGTATTTGGTCTTGGTGATGATGAAGAAATAGCCCGATTTGCGCAGAATGGCAGAACTATGTTTGAACTGCCTGCTGATAATCCGGTTGTGGCAAAGCTTGACAATTTTATTATGGAGATTTCCAGTTTATGGCAAAAGAATCAGTAAGCGTCAATGACAGGGCTTGCGATTCAGCGTCTATCGAGACTCTGCTCAAAGCGGAGCGCGATTGCGTTGATACGTGTTTTGCCCGCATGGATACGCAGGCCAACCAGTGTAAATTCGGCACGACGGGAGTTTGCTGCCGAATATGCCATATGGGGCCTTGTCGTATAACGCCGAAATCGCCGAAAGGCGTGTGCGGCGCAGATGCCGATACGATAGTGGCACGCAACTTCCTTCGCGAGGTTGTCGGCGGAACAGCGGCGCATTCTGACCACGGCAGGCATCTTGTTCTGCGGTTAAAGAAAGTGGCCGAAGGAAACGGCGGCGGTTATCAGATAAAAGACGAAGCCGCTCTTAGACGCGCTGCAAATGACTATGACATTGAGGAAGTCGGAAGAACCAAAGAGGTCGTTGCCCTTGACCTGGCCAATTTATTCATCGGCGAATTTACATCGCAGGAAGAACCCCTCAAAACTCTCGGCCTTGCTCCGCTAAAACGGCAGGCTTTATGGGAACAGCTTGAATTAAAACCCGAAGGCATTGACCGTATGTGCGTCGAGGCGATGCACAGGACGACGATGGGCGTTGACCACGATTATCGCAATGTGCTTATGCACGCTTTTCGTACATCACTGGCTGACGGCTGGGGAGGCGCGCGAGTGGCGACGATAGTCTCGGATATTCTTTTTGGAACGCCTTCGCCGATTAAGAGCAAAGTGAATCTTGGTGTACTTGGTGAAAAGACTGTAAATGTAATCGTACACGGCCACGAACCGGAACTTTCAGAAATGCTGGCGATAGCGGTAAAAACTCCTGAAATACAGGAATACGCCAAAAAGGCTGGAGCTGACGGCGTTACCCTTGCCGGTATTTGCTGCACAGCCAATGAAATACTTATGCGGCACGGAATACCCGTTGCCGGCAACTTCCTTCAGCAGGAACTTGCCATCATAACCGGCGCAGTGGAAATGATGATTATAGATGTGCAGTGCTGTATGCCTTCGCTGCCGGATGTTGCAAAGGCATATCACACCGAAATAGTTTCCACTGCCGATATGGCAATGACCGTCGGCGCGACGCATCTGGCATTCGACCCTGATGACGCGATGGCATCAGCCATCGCATTGCTCAAACGCGCGGTTGACGCATACAAAAAACGCGACCACAAAAAAGTCGCTATACCGAAAGCCAACAGTTCGCTGGTGGCTGGTTACAGCGTCGAAGCGATTAAGTATATGCTCGGCGGCAAATTCAGAGCATCGTTCAGGCCGCTCAATGACGCTATCATTTCAGGCCGAATCAAGGGCGTGGTCGGCATCGTAGGATGTAATAATCCAAAGCAAAAAATGGATGATTATATGAACGTGCTGACAAGGGAATTAATCAAACGCGATGTGCTGATTCTCGAAACCGGCTGTGCCGCGATAGCCTGTGCCAAGCAGGGGCTGCTTACGCCTGAAGCTGCGTTAGAGTTGGCCGGGCCGGGTTTGAGAGAAGTATGCGAAACTGTAGGTATTGCGCCGGTGCTGCATTTGGGAAGCTGCGTGGACAATTCGCGTATTCTCGAAGCTGCAACCGAAGTGGTCAGAGAGGGCGGGCTTGGCGATGATTTGTCCCAGTTGCCTGCGGTCGGCGTTGCTCCTGAATGGATGAGCGAAAAGGCCGTCGCAATCGGCTGTTACTTTGTAGCGTCTGGAGTTGACGTGGTATTGGGTCGTCCATTCCACATTGCCGGCTCTGAAAACGTAACTAAGTTCCTCAACGAAGAAACAAAAAATATTTTCGGCGGCTCGTTCCACGTTGCCGAAGACCCGCACGAAGCGGTTACTAAAATAATGGGTATTCTGAACGACGCTCGAGAAAAACTGGGCATCAACAAAAAAGTCGAACGTAAATTGCTCGATATGAAAGATAGGAGGGAACTGAATGTCTAAATATATTGCAACAAATGCGATAGACGGCGCAATCGAATGGGTCGCAAAAGCCGATGCCAAACTCAATGAGGCTATCGCCGCCAAAGGCGAAAGCTGTTCGGTGGCGTTTCCCAATACCGCGTATTTTCTGCCCGTGATATATTCATTCACCGGCGAGAAGATGCAGACACTTGCCGATTTGCGCCAGATGCTCAACAAAGCAAAAGAACTTCTTCCCGCAAGACCTGTGGATAATGTTTGGCTGCCTTATCTCGGCAATACACTCGATGCCGGAGTTGCGGCGCTGTTTGCCTGCGAAATCATCGAAGTCTGCAAATATCTCATCGGGCCGAATCCTGTCGATGGTATCTGGCTTGGCGCGGCAAGCGATGTGATAATGCGAGAGCGAGGCATAGAATTTGTGGACGGTTCTGCGCCGGGCTTTGCCGCGATTACGGGAGCTGCTCCGACAAATGAGATTGCCGTAAAAATCGCCAAGGAACTCCAGCAGAAAAATCTATATGTATTTATGGGCGGCTGCTCGAATGGCAAACAATTCGCCGAACAGCTCGCCGAAGAAGGCGTTCAGCTCGGCTGGGAGACGCGTCTTGTGCCGTTCGGCAGAGATGTCTCGTCGCTGATTTATGCCATGGGATTCGCAAATCGCGCGGCGATGTCGTTTGGCGGCGTAAAGCCCGGAGACTTCGCGGCGAATTTAAGATATAACAAAGACCGTATTTTCGCGTTTGTACTGGCATTAGGCGAAGTTACGCCGGATAAGTACGCCGCCGCTGCCGGAGCGATTAACTATGGTTTCCCCGTAATCGCAGATACGGACATCCCTGAAATTCTGCCGACAGGCGTTTGCACTTATGAACACGTTGTCGCCAATGTGCCTTACGAAACGATGGTCGAAAAAGCTCTGGAAGTTCGCGGATGTAAAATTAAAATAACCAAAGTGCCGATTCCCGTGCCTTATGGCCCTGCGTTTGAGGGCGAACGTATTCGCAAGCAGGATGCCCAGGTTGAATTCGGAGGCAACAAAACAACCGCGTTTGAATTTGTTACAAGCGTTGAAATGGAACAAATCAACGATGGCGATATTCAGATAATCGGCCCCGAGATTGATACTATCAAAGAAGGCACCGCTCTGCCGCTGGCGATATGGGTTGAGGTCGCAGGCAGAAAGATGCAGTCCGATTTTGAACCGATTCTCGAACGGCAGATACATCATCTTGTCAACGGTGCAGAGGGAATCTGGCATATGGGACAGCGCGACATAATCTGGACGCGTATTTCCAAGGCCGGCTTCAAAAAGGGTCTGCGTCTCCGGCACTATGGCGAAATTCTTCACGCCAAGCTGCTCTCGGAATATCCCGCGATTGTCGATAAGGTCAAAGTAACCATTATCACCGATTCTGCCGAAGTTGAAAAACGCGTCGTTGTCGCCCGCAAAGTCTATGATGAACGCAACCGCAGACTTGAATCTATGACTGATGAATCGGTCGATACATTTTATTCCTGTACGCTGTGCCAGTCATTCGCGCCTGACCATGTATGTATTATCACCCCCGAGAGATTGGGATTATGCGGTGCTTATAACTGGCTCGATGGCAAGGCCGCTTTTGAAATCGATGAAACAGGCCCCAACCAGCCGGTCAAAAAAGGCGACTGCCTCGACCCGGTAAGAGGTATATGGAAAGGCATCAACGAGTTTGTTTATACCACAAGCCACAAAGCGATAAAGAGTTTCACCGCCTATTCTATAATGGATAGACCTATGACAAGCTGCGGATGTTTCGAGGCGATTTGCGCATATTTGCCGGAGTGCAACGGCGTAATGGTCGTCAACCGCGAATATCAGGGTGAAACGCCGATAGGAATGACGTTCTCAACTCTGGCAGGTAGTGTCGGCGGCGGTCAGCAGACACCAGGCTTTATGGGTGTCGGCAAAGTATTCCTTACTTCCAGAAAATTCCTGCACGCTGAAGGCGGATTCAAACGGCTTGTATGGATGCCGAAGGAACTCAAAAATTTATTAGAGCAGGACCTTAAAAAGCGGTTTGCCGAGCAGGATGTGCCGGACTTGCTGGATAAGATTGCCGATGAAACAGTCGGAACAGATGCCGCAAGCGTAAAGGCATATCTTGAAAAGGTTGGCCACCCAGCAATGAAAATGGACGATATGGCTGATTATGCCGAAGCAGGCGATGAAGGAACAATAGCGGAATCTGAAACAGCGGTTGAGCAGGCAGTTGATGCGGCAAAGGCTGTAACTGCTGCGGCTAATGAGACAACGCAGGCCGGTACAACACTGACCGCTGAAATGATTTCGCAGATAAAAACGCAGATAACCGATGAAGTTACAAAGAATGTTCGTACTTCGCTTACGCAGGAAATCGTGAGAGATATCATTGGTACGCTTTCTGTGAAATTCCTCGGCGAGCAGGCTGTTGCGACTGAAGCAAAATCACAACCTGCCAAATCAGCCGTCAAAACAGAATCGCTGCCGAGTGCCGCACAAAGAATAAGCGCTCTTAAAACTGTAAAAGTCCGCAAAGAAAAATGCGAAACGCCTATTATTGAAGTTACGCTCGGAGCGACCAAAGCCCAGGGCGGCACGCGAGGCAGGACGTACAAAGTCGGCGGTTCGACTTGTATGCCGTTCCACTTGTGGGAAGGGCAGATGAAGAATAGGCCGCTGGTCGCGCTGGAAGTCTTCGACGAAGTCGGCGATAAATATCCAGCAAGTCTGCGGGATATTTACGGCAAGCTGCTGAATAATCCCGCCGAAATGGCCAAAGTCTGTGTCGATAAATATGACGCCGACCTCATCAGCGTACGCCTTGAAGGCACGCATCCCGAAAAAGGAAACAGAACCGCCCAGCAGGCTGTTGAATTGGTCAAATCGGTATTAGCCGCGGTCGATGTCCCGCTGATTATAATGGGACATAATAATTTTGATAAAAACAACGAAGTGTTGAAAGCCGTTGCCCAGGCCTGTGCCGGTGAAAATCTGCTGTTCAACTGGGTTGAACAGAATAACTACCGCACAATTGCCGGAGCTGCGATAGCTTACGGCCATTCGATTGTTTCGCAAAGCCCGATTGATGTCAATATTGCCAAGCAGATGAACATTTTGCTTACTAATATGGATGTCAGGCCGCAGCAGATTATTATGGATCCGATTACAGGCGCGACCGGATACGGCATCGAATACACTTATTCCGTGATGGAACGTATGCGTCTTACTGCTCTTGGCGGCGACAAAATGCTGGCAAGCCCAATCATTGTGCTTACAGGCCAGGAATGGGGTGTTCGCTTAATATATTGTACATCCATGCCTCATTGCATAGCCCCAGAACTGTTGCCAGCGGCCCGTTGTCAGCTTCAATGTTCGCAGTGCCAGAACACAACTGGCACCGTCATCTTTCCACCG
>Ga0209211_10000675_pt1 | contig 68316 bp, 65 predicted proteins | sample RifGroA2_FD_183992 | JGI IMG/M metagenome (GOLD analysis project Ga0209211, IMG submission 183992) | Groundwater microbial communities from Rifle, Colorado, USA - Groundwater A2 (SPAdes) (version 2) | ecosystem: Environmental > Aquatic > Deep subsurface > Groundwater | place: Rifle, Colorado... | reverse complement strand
ATCCTCAATGAGGTTATGGTAAAGATTTCTTATATTTTTAAGATTTGGATTTTTTTACTGGCCGCTCATTGAGGGAGGCGGCCAATTTTTATGGGCGAAAATGGATCATTTTTAGTGGGCGTTGAGGAAGTGAGACTTTTTCCTTCATAAAAGAAGAAGGAGAAAGAAATGACACGAAGGAAACATAGTTCAGGATTTAAGGCACAGGTTGCTCTAGAAGCTATACGAGGGGAGCGAACGATTGCCGAGATTGCAAAGAAGCACACAGTACACCCTGGCCAAGTTCAGGCCTGGAAGGCGGAGGTCTTATTGAAGCTAGCTCTTCTTTTTGAGCAGAGAACTGCTGGGCAGCCACAGTCAGAGGAACAAGTAGCTGTTCTTGAGCGCAAAGTAGGGCAACTCACGATTGAGAATGATTTTCTAAAAAAAAGTTGGATGGGGTATGTAAAAAGGACAAACAGGAAATGATTGAGATGAACCATGAACGTTTAAGCATCCGGCAGCAATGCACCCTTTTAAGAGTGAATCGGTCAACTCTCTATTATAAAGTAACGGATAGAGCTGAGGATGGGCAGTTAGCCAATGAAATCCACGAGATATGGATGGAGATGCCTTTTTATGGGTATCGTCGTATAACGGCTGAGCTCAAGAGAAGAGGGTATCTGATTAATCAGAAGCGGGTGATTCGCCTTATGAGGGAAATGAACATCCAAGCTCTTTATCCGCGACCTAAGACGACACGAAGGGAAGAGAATGATCCTATTTATCCCTATATCTCCTTAAAGGGTTAGAGATTATTAAGTCAGCCATCTGTGGCCTTTGAGCTGTGCATACGTACCCGCTTCATGTCCAATGAGGATACTTCAGAACTATTTTTCAGACTTTGATTCAAAGTCTCCTAAGGATCTTATGAACAGGATAAAATCGACGATATTATTTTCACAAGAGGCCTGTTCAAGGGCATTCATATATTCTGCTCTTCTCGCAACTGGAATGATTGTCCATGGATATCCTCCGGATGCCATCATAACATTCATAAGAAACCGGCCTATTCGCCCATTACCATCACTATAAGGGTGAATGTGAACAAAGAAGAAATGCCCCAAAAGAGCTCGTGAAGCTACATTCTCCTCCTTTTCCAAAAGTTCAAAAAACATATCCATACTATCCAAAAGGGCCGTTTGTGGAAAAGGAATATGCCGGGAATTTTGGATATAAACTTGATTTGAGCGATATCCCATCAAATGATAATCCTGTAACAAACCCGCCTGCACGGAAGGTGAAAAAAGCATTTGGTACCAATGAGCTAGATCTTGTCTGACCACAAGCCCTGGATTCTGTCCTTGAAGAACACGGATAAGACTTAAACAAACCGCTTCAAATGCAAGGCGATATCCTTTTGCAGCCAGGGTATCTTTTTGTTGAATATCTGTTGATTCCTTTGATGGATCCCAAAGCCCGCTGCGCACCCGATCTATTAAATCGGGTGATACTTCGTACCCCTCAATGGAGAGAGAGTTATAAGCATCCTCTCGATAGTTCTCTTCTACGGCTGCGAGGTAAGACGTAGCATCTTGAGGAAGTCCAGGAGCTTTTGGGAACAACTCCACGACATGCGGTCGATAACGACACCATAAAGCTTGCAGACGAACGGCATGAGGAGATTGAGAACGAATGGAAATGGAGATTGCCGGACGTACCAGTGGATTCTCAATATTAATCTTGTGGCCTGCTGCTACCATCGAATCGAGAATTCCCTGGGCTATATCTTCCCTACCCATATGACGATAGGCCCCGATGAGATACCCAGCCGTTGTTGATTGACCCCGCATCAAGAGGTAACGTAGCAATTGGCTTGCATCCTGGATCAGAGTTAAAGCAACAACTGCCTCCTCAGGGTACTGCTCAAAATAATTCTTAGGCACACGACAGATGGCCTCAGGAAGGGTCATCACCTGCAACCCTTCTTTGATGTCCCGCTCAACCGGGAGATTTTTCGCATCTTGGTAGAGAAAAAGAGAGGAGTGAAAAGGCAATTGAACTGACTGCCCAGATGCCTTTTCAGTTATGATTGTTAGTTGTTTGGGGATAGTATTAACACCCGTATGCAAAATCAAAGAAGATTCGGCGGACAAACAATAGGCTTTTCCAAATCGCTCTTCTAGAAAGAGGGAGAGAAAGCGCCAATAGTTGGCATACCAAAGCGTACTATCTCCAGCCTTTTTAGCGGGGTCAGCAAGCAATAGCCACCCCTTCTTCATCTTAATGAGAAACCCGGCCTTAACAAGCCTTTCCCTATGTACGCGAGAAAACTCTGTCGACTTAAAAATGGCGCGTTTAGAGTCTCCTACGAGCTCTTTAAGGATTCCAAGTGATGTTGCTAATTTTTCTGCGTGGGTTGCCATACGCTCTCAACTCGAAGTTTATGAGTTAGCGTAACATGACTTATCTGTATTAGTCCAACATGATTTTCATGCTTCCTACAATTTAAGAAGCAGGTTCGAATCCCGCCTTCGGCACCCAAGGGTTACTTGTTCTTTGTGAGTTGCATGTACCATTTTTTTAGCTCAATTATCGTCACAGGGATGAGCGTTAGGCTTATCAATATCAAGCAGTGCCCCCAGTTTATAAGCTGTACTTTGAACACGGCACGAAAGAGGTCAAAGTGGTGGAGGAAAAGCTGAAATGTTATAGGAATAGCAACCGCTCCCAAATGGTAAAGATTAGACGTTAACCCCATTTGAAAAGCCGTTTGTTGGTCACTTCTGCAGGAAAAAGACCTAAAAAGTTCTGCAAAAACAAGAAAAGAAAACACGTACGTCTTGGCCATGGCCTCACCTGCCATTTTGAGCATGTATGCATAGATAGCAAGCGTCATGAGGGAGGTAACAATGCCAACAAAAGCCGCTTCCTGATAAAAACTCCGGTCAAAAAATGTATTCGGTGAGGGTCTTTTTGTTATTTTTAGGACATTTTTTGGCACAGGCTCCATGGAAAGTGCGAGAGATGGAAGACCATCTGTCACAAGATTTATCCATAGAAGCTGAATTGGCGCCAACGGCGAGGGCCAGCCCATTAAGGCCGCCCCTAACATGGTCAGTATTTCAGCCACATTTCCTGACAAAAGATACTGGATAGTTCGACGAATGTTACCATAGATGGCTCTGCCTTCTTCAACAGCTGACACAATTGTCGCAAAGTTATCATCTGTTAAAATCATAGAAGAAGCTTGACGCGCAACTTCCGTCCCCCCCTTACCCATAGCAATGCCAATCGACGCCTGCTTGAGTGCAGGAGCATCATTGACCCCATCTCCCGTCATGGCAACGATATTTCCCTTGCTTAGCCACGCTTGGACAATCTTCAGCTTATGCTCTGGGGATACGCGGGCATAAACTGCTATTTTCTCAACCTGTCGTTCGAGATCCCGTGCCGACATTTTTTCTAGTTCATTACCTGTTATCACTTGGTCAAATTTTCCATCCTCAACAATCCCAAGCTCACGAGCAATAGCTTTAGCTGTTACAGGATGATCGCCCGTAATCATCACAACCTTAATCCCAGCTGACTTACAATCCTGAATGGCGAGAATGCTTTCTTGCCTTGGTGGATCCGCAATAGAAATAAGGCCTAAAAATGTCAGATGATTCTCAACCAAGGTATGTTCTTTGTAGTGTGTCACGTTGAATTCTCGCACGGGCACAGGCAAGATTTTTACGGCTACGGCCAAAAGTCGTCTGCCCTGGGAAGAAAGAGTTTCTATTCCTTGCAGGATCATTGCTTTATCTTTTTTGCTTAACTGGCAAAGAGGCAAGATTGCTTCCGGCGCTCCTTTGCAGTGGATTAAGATTTTTGAGCCCGCCTGGACTGCAACACTCATTCGCTTTCTATCACTATCAAAACTCCACTCAGCCAGCCTCGGATAAGTAGAATTCAGGGGTTTCGTCTCCAAACCACGGCTGTTTGCCAAGTAAAGAAGAGCCACCTCCGTAGGATCACCTGTCGCAAAGCCATCCCCATTGAGGGATGCATTGGAGCACAAAACAGCGCTTTCAATAAGTTTTTTTGACGCGTCATGACTGACCGTAGCCTCTTTCTCTTTCAAAATCCCCTTTGAAAGTGTAAAAATTTCGCGTACCCGCATTTTACCTGTTGTTAGTGTTCCTGTTTTGTCCGTACAAATGACGTTGGTGGAGCCAAGAGTTTCAACCGCAGATAATCGCCTGACAAGGGCATTACGTTTCGCCATTCGCTGAACACCCATCACAAGTGTAAGAGTAACAACAGTTGGAAGCCCCTCAGGAATAGCTGCGACAGAAAGACTAACTGCCGTCATCAAAACATCCAGCCATTTTTCACCATGAATCACGCCTAGAATGGCAACGAGAATGACGATCAAGAGGCAAAAAATAAGAAGCCTGTTGCTAATCTGCTCTAAGCGTCCCTGAAGAGGAGTTTTAGCGACCGATGTAGTTTCCAGCATTCCTGCGATCTGCCCCATTTCGGTATTCATGCCGATAGCCGTGACAACCGCCCGGGCTGTGCCTGTCGTTATGGCCGTGCCTGTAAAGAGCATGTTCTTTCTTTCTCCTAGCAGCGCGGTTTCTGTTACTGGAAAAGATTCTTTATGGATGGGGAGAGATTCGCCCGTCAGGATCGCTTCATCGGCCGAGAGTTGGCTTGCCTGAATGACTCTACAATCCGCGGGGACATAATCACCGGCCTCAAAAACGAGGATCTCACCAAGGCAAACGTCCGCTGCGGGGATTTCCTGGATACTGCCTTCTCTGATGACACGAACACGGGGAGCAGAGAGTTTTTTCAGAGCCTCTACGGCAGTATCAGCCCTTGCCTCCTGAACATACCCAACGATTGCATTGATAATCACTATTGTGAAAATCGCAAGTGCATCCACCATATCACCAACGAGAGCGGAAACAACAGTCGCAATCAAAAGTGTTATTACAACCGGACTCTTTAGTTGAAGTAAAAATCTTGCTAATGGGGTAATTTTCTCTTCTTCTTTAAGAACATTGTCGCCATATATTTTCAAACGTTCTTGTGCTTGAGATGAAGAAAGACCTTCTGTGCACGAAGTTTTCAGAATATCCAGAACTTCTGATACCGGCTTCGCCCAGGGAGTCGTCACCTCCAGCTTCATTATGTTCTCCTATGACTTAACAAAACCCTCTCTTCATATATTTTATAGAGGACTGGAATGACGATAAGAATAAGCATCAAAAGAGAAACAAGGCCTCCAAACATTGGAGAAGAAAGACGCTTGACAACGTCAGCCCCAATACCTGTAGCAATCATCACAGGCACAAGCCCAAAAATGTTCATACTAACAGCCATCATAACAGGGCGTAGGCTTTTTTGGGCTCCTTGCATTGTTGCTTCTATAAACTCGTCTGGCGTATTTAACCTGCCCTCAGCAGCCCTTCTCTTCCAAGCCGCACTCAGAAAAACAACCATGATAGAGGCCGTTTCAACGGCAACGCCAATTAAGGCTATTCCCCCAGCCCATACGGCAACACTCATGTTATAGTCAAGAACCCACATAAGCAAGATCCCCCCGATTAGAGACAGGGGAACAGCTGCCATAATCATGATAACTTTGGGAACGGATTTCATGCTCATATATAAAAATCCAAAGATCAGGAGCAAAGTTAGTGGTAAGATAATTTTCATACGACTTTGCATACGCTCCAAGTACTCATACTGCCCTGTCCATGAAATAAAGTAACCTGGAGGCAGCTTAATATTCTTTCTTACAGCTTCTTTGGCATCATCCACATATCCACCTGGATCCCTGTTTTGCAAATCGATGTAGACATATCCCGCAAGAGATCCGTTCTCATCTAACACCATAGGCGGCCCCATACGCATAATAAATTTTCCAAGCTCACCTAGCGGGACTTGTGCCCCCGTACTTGTAGCCACAAGAATACGATTTAATTTATCAATACTGTCTCTTAACTCTCTTGGATAACGGACATTAATCGTATAGCGCTCTCGTCCCTCAACTGTTTGGGAAATTTCTGTGCCTCCAATAGCAGTTTCAACAACCATAAGAGCATCTCCTACATTCAGGCCGTAACGTTGAAGCATTTTCCTGTCCGGCTCAAAATCCAAATAATATCCTCCCACAATTCTTTCAGCATACACACTGCGCGTGCCGCGAATGTCTTTCAAAACGCGCTCTAATTGCTGACCAATCTCTTCTATGACCTTCAGATCTTTTCCAAAAATTTTGATGCCCACCTGAGTCCTAATACCAGTTGACAACATATCGATACGCCCCCGTACAGGTTTAGTCCAAGCACGATTCAGCCCCGGCACTTCAACTGCTTTATCAAGTGCTGTCATAAGTATGTCCTCATCCATACCTTTCCGCCACTGATTGCGTGGTTTCAAATGTATTGTATATTCAAACATAGAAAGAGGTGCGGGATCTGTTGCTGTCTCAAACCGTCCTGCTTTCCCAAATACTGTTTCTACTTCTGGGACAGACTTAATTGCGGCTCCTTGTCTTGTTAAAAGATCAGAGGCTGCAGTTACAGAAATACCTGGGACGCTAATCGGCATATAGAGAAGGTCTCCTTCCCAGAGAGGTGGCATAAATTCCGATCCTAAGCGCAGAAATGCGGCTAGAGAAAGTGCAACGAGAACGCCTGTGCCACCAAGAACAGCTGTCGTGTGCCCTAAGCACCATCGCAAAATAGGCCTATAAAAAGCCTGAAGATACCAATTTACAGGATTTTCAAGTTCGCTGCGGATATGTCCTCTAACAAAATAAGCAATCAAAGGTGGGGTAACCGTGATGGATACCAAGGCGGCCGCAATCATAGCAAAAGTTTTTGTATAGGCGAGTGGGTGGAATAGCTTGCCTTCCTGCGCCTGTAAGGCAAAAATAGGCAAGAAAGATACGCTAATGATCAGCAGAGCGCTGAATATAGAAGGGCCCAGCTCCCGACAGGCTTCAATCGCCAGCTCATGACGAGGTTTCGCCTTCGGGTTCTCTGCAATCTTTTTGTGCGTATTTTCAATAAAAATAACAACCCCATCCACAATATCTCCCACAGCAAGGATAATTCCACCCAATGACATAATATTAAGACTAATATCGAGATAATATAAAGGAATCATTGATATTAGGATGGAGAGAGGCAAAGTAATTGCAACAACAATAACACTGCGAATATGGAAAAGAAAGATGAGGATGACAAGGCAAACAAGGAGAATTTCTTCTATAAGCGTGTCCCTCAGCGTGTCAACAGCTTCTTTAATCAGAGAAGATCTATCGTAAAGTATCTTCAATTCAAGCCCGGGAGGAAAGGCCCCTTTGACTTCTTCGATCTTCTTCTTAACAGAGGTGATTACACGCGAAATATCTTCCCCCTGCCGTAATACCACAAGCCCCGCAACGGTATCGCCCCGACCATTTACATCAGCAAGCCCCCTTCGGATATTAGGTCCTAAGCTCACTTTTCCGACATTCGCTATCCGAATAGGCGTATTGTTGAGGCCAACGCCTATTGAGATGTTTTCTATTTCTTCAGGATCTTTCACATAACCTAGTCCCCGCACATAATATTCCCGCTCTGATATCTCCAGAGTTCTCCCCCCCACATCGATATTGCTATTACGTATGGCATTAATTACTTTTTCTATAGGAATGTTCAAAGCTGCAAGTTTGTTGGGATCGACCTCCACTTGGTATTGCTTTTTAAAACCTCCAACACTGGTGACTTCCGCAACACCCGGAACAGAAGCCAACCAATATCTCAGGTACCAGTCCTGGAATGTTTTAATTTCAGCAAGGCTATATTTCCCCGTAGAATCAACAAGAGCATATTGAAAAACCCACCCCACACCTGTTGCATCCGGACCAATCGTGGGCGTAACCCCCTGAGGCAATTGCCCTGTAAGTTTAGACAAATACTCAACAACACGAGACCTTGCCCAGTAAAGATCGGTGCCGTCTTTGAAGATTACATAAACAAAGGACATGCCAAACATTGAAAACCCGCGCACTACAGATACTTTTGGTGCAGATACCATCGCTGTAACAAGAGGATAAGTGATTTGCTTTTCAATAAGGTCAGGATTTCTTCCCATCCATTCTGTGTAAATAATAACCTGAGTTTCAGAAAGATCGGGGATGGCGTCTATTCGGATATTTTGCAGACAATAAACACCCCATAGCGATAAAAGGGCGGCAAAGATAATGGTTATCTTGGCATTTCTTCCACACCATGTAATAACCTTTTCAATCATAAATCTTTCTCATTTTTTGCTATGTCCGGCATGTCCTGGACTTTCAAAACTATCTCTCTGAAGAACTGCTCGGAACTTGCTTTCAGAATCAATAAGAAAAAGGGCGCTCGTAACGACCTCCTCTCCTTCTGCAATCCCAGAAAGAACCACCACTTCATTGCCTATACGCGGCCCCACTATAATTGTTCTCGGATCAAAACTGGAAGGTCCCGTCTTAACAAAGACAATCTTTCTTGTCCCTGTGTCAATCACGGCATCATCTGGAATAACGAGAGATTCCCCCATGTCTTTCCTGAGTTCAACATCAACAAACATGCTAGGCTTCAGTTTCTGGTCCATATTGTCAATCTCAATACGTGCTTTTGCAGTTCTTGTTTCAGCCTCTATTTCAGGGAAGACATAATTGATTTTTCCTTTAAAAACCGTATCAGGATCATAGGGCAAATGAATTTCCACCTCATCCCCGATAGAAACTGCAGCCACATCATATTCATAAAGCGTCACCACAACCCAAAGATGAGAAAGATTGGCAATTTGGTAAAGTTCCATTTCAGGAGTGATGAACACCCCCTTGAGTACAGTCTTATTAACAATGAAGCCATCAGTCGGAGAAACAAAAGTGATTGATAGGTTAACCTTTCCAGAAGTTTTAAGTTTGGCAATTTCGGATGGCGGCACTCCCCAAAGCAACAAGCGCTCAAGCGCTGCCTTTGCCATTTCTTTGCCTATAGCACCCTCCTGTTTCCGAGCTTCCAGATACTCTTCCTGCGTTGTGATAAGGTCGGGACTATAGAGACCAAAAAGAGGGTCTCCCTTCCGAATATACTTTCCGACATAGTCAGCATAAACATTCTCTACCCAACCATTAATTTTTGTATGAACATGAATTTCTCTTGTCTGGTCAGTTGTGACAGTGCCTATAGTGCGAATCGTGCGCACAACATCTCTTTTCTTTTCTACCTTGGCAACTTTCAGGCCAATTCGAGTTTGTTGATCGACCGGAATGTTTACAGAGATGCGTGTCGTCTCTTTGTCATCAGCTTTGCTAGCTTTCAAATTATGTTCGATATGAGGCTGTGCCCAAACACACATATTTAAAAAGAGAAAAAACATGAAAAACCATAATTTATACATTACATCCCCCCTCCCATTCCAAAGTTACGATTTTCATTCATCCCTGATGGAGCTCTCGATTTTCGTGTGGGACCACTCATGCCCCGCCCCATGCTAACAGTATCTGAGACTGTCTCTGCTGCCCCCATACCTCCACCTCTCATTACGCTCGTTCCAAAAAGGCTCGGTTTAGTAGGTGCTAGTTTCAAAATGGGGGGAGCTGAAAGCAGCTCTCTTAGTCTTGTTCTCGCCAGTTCAACATCAATTTGAGCAGCAAGATATTCAAGTTCCTGAGTACGCTGTACCTTTAATACATCAAGGTATTGTGTCAAAGATATCCGCCTAGCTATATAATCGATCTTAGCGCTATTAGCTGCCAGTTCTGTAGAAGGGATAACCTCATTCTTGTAAAGAGCAACAACATCCCTGGCTGTTTCAAACTGCTTTTTTGCATCTATAGCTTCAGTGTCGAGTCGATTTTTAATCTTTTTTTCCTCCAGGATAGAGGCGCTCTTGTCCTTGATTGCTGCAGACGCTAATGGGGCTTGTTTTTCCTCAAAGTAGAGGGGAACGTTAACTCCCACCATAACTCCCCAGTTTGAAGGACCCATCATTGTGCGGGATTTCGGCTGCTCGGCCATTCCCTGAATAACAAAATCCGGGAAATACTCCAGTTCCGCCAAGGCTTGTTCTTCTTCTGCTTGTATCACATTATATTCGAGCGCCTTGAGTTCTGGCTGATTTTTCAAATCCGGATCCTCGGGTTCTTGTAAATCATAGTTGGGAAACTGAACGTCCAAAGTCCCAACAGTGGTTGTCGCCGGCAAGTTTCTCAGCTCATTCAATAAAGCATCAAGGATTTTTTGCTCTCGCAAAAGGCGCAGCCTTTCAATATCAAGGATAGAAGTCTCTACCTTAGCTAACAGGACGTCATGGTGATTGGCATCACCCGTTTTGTAATGGCTTTTTATGCTTTCAACAGAACTTTGGAGGAGTTGTTTTAATTTATCATTCAGTTCAAGGGCTTTTGTATTGTAATATGTCTTATAAAAAACTTGTGTTGCAAGAACAGTTACTTCTCGTTTAGAAGTCTCGGCGTCACTATTAGCAGAGAGAGCCCTACTTTCAGCTATGGCGGTTTTTGCTGCGCGCTTCCCCGGGAAGGGAATAGACTGACTGACTTGATACTGTCTCATGTACGCATCCCCACCCCTAAATGGCACCTCATCCACGCCTGCAGCAACAAACGGATCATCAAGCGCACCAGCAGGTTCGATGCGTTGCCACAAAGCTTCAGCGCGTAGTTTTGATGATTGTAACTCTGGATTTCCTGATCTAACTTGAGACAAGAAAACTTCTAGCGTCAAAGGCTCGGCAAATAGCTCGTTCACAGGCATAAACGTAAATCCTACAAAAAAAGTCACATAAATAAGTTGCCTGACATTCATGACATGAGCTCTATGAATGGTTGCTAAAGCCGATTCTCGCATTACAGAATTCTTTCTGATACTCTGAGAATTTGCAACATTTGGCCGTCCCTTTACATTTATTATATCGTTTTTGAGTTTTTGCCCAAAATTTTGAGAGTGTTCAATCCTATGATAGTTTAGACAACGCCGTCAAACTGAGATTATAAGGAAATCATTTTTGGAATTCTGAAGTGACCCGAACCATCATTATATAATTCCAAGCAAAATCAGAGTTCCTAGGAAATACAGCAGGATAATGACGAGATGTTGAATAAAAGAAAATCTAATTTTTTTAAGCCCTACAATGCCTACCATGGATCCAAGGAATGCAGCACATACGATTGCAAAAAGAAACGCAGGAGTTAACTGATCCCCCCACAAACTGTGAAATGTAACTCCATATATTAGAAGACGCGTACCATCAACCAACACAGCAATACTGGCATTTGTAGCAATAAACTGTTCTTTGTTAAGTCCAGAGTGAAGAAGAAAGGGGGTACGAAATGCACCTTGTTGCCCTGAAAGTCCTCCGAAAAAGCCACTAATTAAGCCCCCAACAGGCAACCACTTTGCGGTAAAGAAAGCACTTTGACCTATAGCACGCCATTCGAGTGTAGCGAAAATAATAAGTAAAACACCGACAACAATTTTGATGGGCTCAACAATGGCTAGAATATGAAAGAAATAATAAGAAGTTACGGGGGGTAAATCAGATAAATAAGTTAATAACCATGCTCCTGGAATAGCTGCTAGAACTGCGGGGAACCCGAATTTCAGAGCAACAGGCCACTGGATAGTCTTCCTCAATAGAATTAACTTAAAGATATTATTCATAAGATGGACGAATGCTGTAATAGCGATAGCAATAGGAACTGGGAAGAAAATAGCAATAACGGGCATTAACAATGTACTCAAACCAAAGCCCGAATACAAAGTCAAAAAGGAAACCAAGAACGCGCAAAGGCTAATAATTACAAAGAGTGTCACAAGAAACATCCTTAAGTTACAAAAACCTGGGTAGATTCTGACCTTCTTTCATATATCTCCTTGAACTCATAAAAGCTATACTTAAAGTAGGCCAAGAACCTGTCGTCATGGAATCAATAACCTTCGACCCTAGTATAACGTTTCATAAAAACATTCACATTAATTTATACTAAAAAATGGATTGCTTCCCACTCGCTACGCTCGCGGTCGCAATTCTTGCTAAGTTAATCCGTCATTGCGAGACCCCGAAGGGGTCGTGGCAATCCAAAAAATCCACAGGAAATACTGTTTAGGTTTTTATAAAACGTTATACTAGGCTTAAACCGCGGAAGGTTGAGAGAATTATAAGGTTCTCTCAGCATGACATCCCTGCTGTTTGATCGCGGGACCCAGCCTTGCGTTTCCCTGGACCCCGCGGGTAAACCGCGGGGCTAAAAGTGTTTTTGAATGAGAATTTATTAACCAATTGGGTATAATGGCTCAGGTTCGTCATTGTATAATGGCGCGGATTTTTCTTTTTTTGTCTTTTTTTCATCCAACAATTCTTGTTGGAAGGCTTCTAAATTCTTAAGAATAAGATCATTGAGTTGAGCTAAAGGCCTTATCTCGTTTTCCATCTTTTTTTTGTGTTTCCTCAAATCTTTTGCCTTCTCATGTTGTAAAAATTCATCGAGTGTCTTTTGAGAAATAGAGCCAGGCAAGGCTTTCATGAGACGAGAAAATGATTTACTTTTGAAAAAGTCTCTATAATCAAGAGCATCGCTTCCCTTCTCTGTCCACTCTTCATCATCATATTGATCAGGGAACTGATAACGACTTAGAAATCGAGTGAGAAATTGTACGTCAGATTGCAAGTCATCAAGATTAATGCCTTCAATTTTATCCTCTGGAAGCGTCGAGAATAGATAGCCACTCAAGTATAAGGAAGATTTTTCATTCCCCTCATTTTTCCAAGATTTGCCGTAATAGAATGATTTTCCAAAAGAAACAATGTGTGGTTGTACGGTCATCAAATATAAAAGGTTGTTGATGAGAGGGCGCGCTCCTGGAAAAAATTCCAGAGAATTTCCGTACTTTTCTTTCTGAGCTTCATATTTTTTAACAATCGCTTCTTGAACTAAAATAGCATCTTCTTGCTTTTTAAGTTCCTCGTATCTTTGAAGCTCTGATTTAGTTATAATTTTCTCTTTTTTCTTTGTATGTAACGCATCATACTCTCCAGAATTAAATTTTGATCGGAGATCTTCAAGTGTTTTTTGTTCAGTAGGGAGCTTCGTATCGGCAACAGCATGCAACTGGCCGGCGTAGTAAGCCGCCAAATCTCTTGCTAACGTCTCATCAAGGCGATCTAAAAATTGCCCATCAAACGTTCGAGTTTTAGGATCGAATGTTAAACCTGTTTTTCCATATACAACAATTTTTGTAGTTTCGGCTGGCTCTGCTTCTTCCTTCATCGGCTTTGGCGCAACTGTTGGAGATCCTGTCCTATCATTTTCGTGACCTGCTTCCATCGCATATGTGTTTGGCGCAGCACTCAATAGGAAACAAGAAGAGAGAAGAATAATCTTAGTTTTCATCATTACACACCTCATTTTAAACATAATACAGACAAATAAAATTATATATTAGTTGCGAGATTTAATAGGCGCGTTGAGCCTTGTCAAGAACTTTTTGTTTTTTTTGAAAGGTTCTAATCCCTTAACGCCCCGCGGTTTAACCACGGGGCATCATGGATAACCCTAAGCTATATTACTACAGATTCTAAGGAATAGAACGTAGAGAGGCCTTAAATCAATCCTATAATTCTTTTTTTCAAGCGAAGGCGCTTGAGTTTCAGCTCAAATAAAACAAGAGAATTTGGTAAGGGTCGAGAGAGCTCATCTTGGATGAGGTCGTTTATGTGCATATATTTACGCTTAAGACTTAAAATATAGTTGGAAACGGACATTTTACGCCTCCTTTTGCTAGGTTAATCCTACGTTGCGTAGGCATTGTTTATTTTAATAAAATCTTAAGGCGTGTCAATTTTTTATTAACGATATTTCTCAATGGGTTAGACTTGAGGAGTAGAAATTCCTTGGTTTTACAGAAATTTTTTCCGACAACCAAAGCCTACTTTTTTACTAAGTGACTATAAATTGTATGGTTGTAAATTTTGTTCGCAGAAACACAATCCAAAAAAAAGGCACCATAAAGGTGCCCTTTTTTCACATCATCAATTAAAGAATTAATTACTTCGCAATCGCTTCTTTTAAGCCTTTTCCTGCGCGGAACTTAGGCAACTTAGCGGCACGAATTTTAATCTTTTCACCTGTACGTGGGTTGCGACCCTCGCCGGCAGGACGATGGGTTACGGTAAATGTACCGAATCCAACGAGCCGCACTTCTTTGTTAGATTTTAATGATCTTGTGATTGACTTAATCACGCCATCAATGGCCCTTGCAGCATCTGCTTTTGTGAGCCCAGAAATTTCAGCAACTGATGCTATTAAATCGTTTTTATTCACTGGAATATCCCCCATGTTAATTTTAAACAAAGTTTCCAAATCTGTTCTGAACCCTTCAGAACAACTAGGGAAATGCTACATTAATCCTAAAACCCAGTCAATGCCTTAAAAATGCTTTCGTAAAAAATAATTTCTCATCAAATCAAATGCTTAGCGCTAGTGAGTTGTGATTTCATCATTATGTTGGCTCTCTAATTCCCTTTTATGGTTTGCAAGAGCAGCCATTTCCTCATTCCAGACAATGGGTTGGAGCGGTTCTTTGAGGGCTACTTTAAGAACTTCTTCAATGCGCCCAACGGGAACGATCTTCAATCCTTTTTTCACATTCGACGGAATTTCAGCCAAATCCTTTTCATTTTCTTTCGGAATGATGACAATCTTGATGCCTCCACGAAGGGCAGCCAAAAGCTTTTCCTTGAGGCCACCAATTGGCAAAATACGGCCACGCAAGGTGATTTCTCCCGTCATAGCAACATCCTTTCGAACAGGAATGCCGGTTAAAACCGAAACGATGGAGGTACACATGGCGATACCAGCAGAAGGACCATCCTTGGGTGTTGCCCCCTCGGGGACATGGACATGAATATCCCTCTTTTCAAAGAGGGGCGGTTCAATACCAAACTGAGGTGCCTTTGATTTGACGTAACTAGCGGCTGCTTGAACAGACTCTTGCATGACCTCACCCAGTTTGCCTGTGATTTGCATCTTGCCCTTACCAGGGAGCATAACAGCTTCGATTGAGAGAAGCTCGCCTCCAACTTCAGTCCAGGCCAAGCCCGTTGTCACACCAATGGTATCCTCAAGATCAGCCATGCCATGGCGATATCGAGGAACGCCCGCAAATTTACTTAAATTCTTTGTGGTGATTTTTAGCCCTTTATGCTTAGGAGAAGCGAGATATCGCACAGCCTTTCGGCAAAGGTTGGCTAATTCTCTCTCAAGATTTCGCACTCCCGCTTCAAGGGTATACGTACGGATTATGTCTCTTAAGGCTCCCTCTGTTATGGAAATCTCAGTCTCTTTTAAGCCATGGGCTTCCATTTGTTTTGGAAACAAATGGCGTCGCGCAATTTCAACTTTTTCGTCTTCCGTGTATCCTGAAATGCGTATGATTTCCATACGATCCATGAGAGGTTGCGGCATGTTAAGAGTGTTCGCCGTTGTCACAAACAAGACATTTGAAAGATCATAATCTATCTCTAAGTAATGATCATTAAATGTGTTGTTTTGCTCAGGATCCAATACCTCAAGAAGCGCTGAAGTCGGGTCTCCTCGCCAATCGGTACCTAACTTATCAACCTCATCCAAGAGGTAGAGGGGATTTGTGGTTTTTGCCTTTTTCATCCCTTGAATAATTTTACCGGGCATAGATCCAATATAAGTCCGCCTATGGCCTCGAATCTCGGCCTCATCCCGCACGCCTCCTAAGGACATGTGCACAAAATTCCGTCCGGTAGCGCGCGCAATCGATTTTCCAAGTGATGTTTTTCCCACGCCAGGAGGCCCAACAAGACAGAGAATAGGCCCATGAATACGGCCCACACGGTTCTGAACAGCAAGGTATTCAATGATGCGTTCTTTAACCTTTTCCAGTCCGTAATGATCTTCATTTAAAATCTCTTCAGCCTTTGTCAGTTCTTTTTTAATCCGTGCTTGAGTTCCCCACGGAATTTCTAAAAGCCAATCTAGATAATTCCTGACAACCGTTGCTTCCGCTGACATAGGGCTCATTTGACGTAATTTTTTCAGCTCTGCTTGCGCTCGCTCTAAAGCTTCCTTGGAGAGTTTTGTTTTCTTGATTTTTTCTTCAAGCTCTCCGAGCTCATCCTTTCCTTCTTCGCCCTCACCTAACTCCTTTTGAATCGCCTTTAACTGCTCATTCAAATAGTATTCTCGTTGGGTTTTTTCCATTTGGCGCTTAACCCGGCTTCGGATACGTTTTTCAGCCTGCATAACGCCAATTTCGCCTTCCATGAAACCAATCACCCGCTCAAGACGTTTGGACACACTTGCTGTTTCAAGAAGCCCCTGTTTTTCGTTGAGCTTAAACCCAAGGTGCGCAATCACCACATCTGCAAGTTTGGCAGGATCAGAAATAGTGGCAATTGAAGAAAGGAGTTCGGCTGGAATTTTTTTCTGAAGTTTAACGTATTGCTCAAATTGCGCAACTAAAGTTCGCACAAGAGCTTTCGTCTCTTGAACAGGCCCCGGTTCTTCCTTAAAAGGCAGAACTTGCGCTTCGAAATAGCCTGGAGTTGTCAAAAGCTTTTCAATTTTAACACGATTTTCACCCTCAAGAAGAACCTTAACGGTACCATCCGGAAGGCGCAAAAGCTGTAACACGCGCGCAAGCGTACCTATTGTATAAAGATCATTAACGCCAGGATTATCGACTGTGGGGTCTCTTTGACTCAACAAAACTACTTTTTGGTTACGCGTCATGACAACGTCTAATGCCTGGATAGACTTTTCTCGCCCCACAAACAACGGTATCACCATATGAGGAAAGACAACAACATCTCTCAAAGACAGCACAGGGTAGGCTAATTGCTGAATCTCTTTATCTTTTTTACTCAAAAAAACCTCGCGTTTAGATTAGCTATCTAATTCTAGGATAGACTATTTTCCAATGTACATAAAGGATTAAATCGTATCGGATTAGCTCATCTAGCCTTGGCAGATCTCTTCATTATCTTTTATACTTAAAAGAAATGGAATCTAAAAGGAGTCAAGGGATGGCAAAGGTTGTGACGCTGATTGAAGGAGATGGAATCGGCCCCGAAGTTGTCGGATCTGCAAAACGTGTAATACAGGAAATGGGGCTTAACATTCAGTGGGAAGTCTGTGAGGCTGGAGCCAAGGTTTTCAAAGAGGGCCTCGCTACGGGCGTTCCTCGCGAAACCATCGAGTCTATTATGCGCACGCGCGTAGCTTTAAAGGGCCCTCTTGAAACACCTATAGGTTACGGTGAAAAAAGCGCGAATGTCACCTTAAGAGCTCTTTTTGAAACCTATGCTAATACGCGTCCTGTTCGTCAAATTCCAGGGATTAAAACGGCCTATGAAGGGCGAAACATTGATTTTGTCGTTGTGCGCGAAAACGTAGAGGACCTTTATGCTGGCATTGAATACGACCAAACTCCCACTGTTGCCGAGGCTTTGAAGTTGATCACCCGAAAAGGATCAGAAAAAATCATTCGTTTTGCTTTTGAGCTGGCTCGTGCGGAGGGTCGCAAAAAGGTGCATTGTGCCACAAAAGCGAACATCCTAAAGCTGACGGAAGGCCTTTTTAAGAAGGTCTTTGAAGAGGTATCGCCCGACTATCCTGATATCGAAGCCATTCATATCATCATTGACAATTGCGCCCATCAAATGGTCCTTCATCCTGAAATATTTGATGTGATTGTCACAACGAACCTTCATGGAGATATCATCAGTGATTTGGGCTCAGGGCTTGTAGGAGGGCTTGGCGTGGCAGCAGCAGCCAATATTGGAAGTGAGGTCGCTATTTTTGAAGCGGTTCATGGCTCTGCCCCGCGTCATGCCGGGAAAAACACCATCAATCCAACTGCCCTTTTGTTTACAACCGCCCTTATGCTGCGCCACCTCGAAGAATTTACAGCTGCAAACCAACTCGAACAATCCCTTCTCTATACCTTAGGCATACAAAAATCCTTTACCCAGGATTTAGACAAATCCTCTCCCCTTGGCACCAAAGAATTTACCGACGCTGTTATTCAAAACTTGGGCAAAGAAACGACCTTTTGGCCCTCTCGACACTATAAACCTTTGCACCTTGGAAAAATTTCATCTCCAAAGGAAAAAGTGAGCCAAAGGGATGTGGGCGTTGATATCTTCGTTGAAAGTCAGCTCTCTCCGGAAGAGCTTGGGAAAAGTCTGGAGACCATTGCTCTCTCCTCACCCTTTCGCCTTGTCATGATTTCTAACCGTGGCATTCAAGTTTATCCAGCCCTTGGTGGTTTAAAACCAGACACCGTTGACCATTGGCGCGCCCGCTTTTTCTTGAAAGAGGGAAAAGAGTTGAAAGACCAAGAGGTTTTAAGTCTTATACAAGCCGTTGGCGTCAAGCATCGCTGGATGCATATTGAAAAACTTTTTGAGATCAACAACGCCCCCGGCTTTACAAAGGCCCAAGGAGAAGCGTAGACTCTTTGAAAAACTGAAGGAAAAGGCATGAGTGAACGCGTTATTAATATTCTTGAAGGAAACCATAAGAAAGGTACGGTTGTTTTTGGGAGCGATCATGCAGGCTTTGAGTACAAGGAGCTCTTAAAAAAAGCGGCCCAAACTTGGGGCTATACGGTCATGGATTGCGGAGCTCATTCGGCAGAGGCCGTTGACTACCCTGATTTTATTATCCCTGTGGTGAAGGAAGTCCTTGCCGGAGCCAAAGGCGTCCTTATCTGCGGAAGCGGCATTGGCATGAGCATTGGAGCGAACCGCTTTGAAGGCATTGGAGCCGCTCTTTGTTTCGATAGCTTAATGGCAAAATTCTCCCGTACGCACAATAATGCAAATATCCTTGTTTTAGGCGAGCGTTTCATTGGAATAGAAGAAGCGAGATCTTGTCTAGAAACTTTTCTTAACACACCCTTTGAAGGCGAGGACCGCCATGTCCGCCGAATTGAGAAGTTGGATAAGTTAACGATTTAATTATTCCTCTAGAGACTTGATAATCTCTTCGCACATCTTCTTTGCATCTCCAAAGAGCATGAGCGTATTGTCCTTATAGAAAAGTTCATTATCAACACCGGCATAGCCCGGAGCCATGGAGCGTTTCACAAAAAGAACTGTTTTTGCCTTGTCTACATCGAGAATAGGCATTCCAAAAATGGGGCTTTTTGGATCCGTTTTAGCAGCGGGATTGGTCACATCATTAGCCCCAATCACAAAGGCCACATCCGTTTGGCCAAAATCCCTGTTGATGTCTTCCAGTTCCAACACATCCTCGTAAGGCACATTCGCTTCCGCAAGGAGAACATTCATATGCCCTGGCATACGACCCGCCACAGGATGAATAGCATAGCGCACCTTGACTCCCTCTCGTTTCAGGATATCTGATACTTCTCGCAAAGCATGTTGGGCTTGGGCCACAGCCATCCCGTAACCCGGCACAATGATGAGGGATTTAGCATTTTTCATAATAAAACCCGCATCCTCTGAGCTTCCGGTTTTATAGGCACGTTGTTCTTTTCCACCTTGAGCTAAAACTTTTGTGTGATCTCCCCCAAATCCTCCCAAAATAATATTAAGAATAGACCGATTCATGCCCTTACACATGATATAGCTGAGAATTGCACCAGAGGCCCCAACCAAAGCCCCTGTAATAATCAAAAGGGTGTTGCCCAAGGTAAAGCCAATTCCTACGGCAGCCCACCCGGAATAGGAGTTCAACATGGAAATCACAACGGGCATATCTGCGCCCCCAATAGGAAGAATCAAAAGGAAGCCCAACAGAAGGGAAATAAAAGTGATGCTCCAGAAAAGGCTATGAGATTCGGAAGTTGCAAAAAAGCCAATTAACACCACAAGCAAAATCCCCAAAAGGGCATTTAAAGGATGTTGCCCTGTAAAGATCAGAGGATTTCCGGAAACCAAGCCTTGAAGCTTGGCAAAGGCCACCACAGATCCCGTAAAGGTAATAGCACCAATAGCAACACCAAGCCCCATTTCAACAAGAGAAGCGGGCGCAATGGAGCCCACAGTGCCAATATTAAAGGCATAAGGCTCTAGAAGAGCAGCAGCTGCCACACAAACGGCGGCAAGCCCTATAAGGCTGTGAAAGGCGGCCACAAGCTGGGGCAAGGCTGTCATTTGAATTTTTTTAGCAATAGAAGTGCCGATGACGCCACCGAGGATAATACCAGAGATAATCCAGCCATAGCTTGAAACAATGGGAGACATAAGCGTCGTCCCAATGGCCAAGGCCATGCCCGCAATACCAAAAGTTAAGCCCCGTTGAGAGGTTTTTGCAGAGGAGAGCCCTTGCAGGGCCAGGATGAAACATACGGAAGAGATAATATAAGCTAAGGCTGATAAATTTGCATTCACGACAAGATTCCTATTTCTTTTTATTAAACATTTCGAGCATGCGGCGCGTCACAACAAATCCGCCGAAAATATTAATTGATGCTATTACAACGGCCACAAAGGCAAAAGCCTGAGTCAGGGTATCTTGTGCGGATCCCGCAGCTAAGACAGCTCCCACAATAATGACACTTGAAATTGCATTTGTGACAGACATCAAGGGAGAGTGCAGCGCAGGGGTTACCTTCCAGACCACATAATACCCAACAAAAACCGCCAAAACAAAGACGGTCAGACCTGAAAGAAAGGGGGAAATGATGTCCATTAAGCAGCTCCTTTTTTTTCTTGGCACGCCTTGCCTTCATGCGTCAACACGATGGCTTGGATGATCTCATCATCCCAATTAATTTTCAGAGACTTTGACGCCTTGTCCACGCATAGTGTCAAAAGATTCAACAAATTACGCGCGTACACTGCACTTGCATCGGTCGCAAGGCGGCCGGGCATATTGGCATACCCTAGAAGTTTAACGCCATTTTTCTCGACTACTTCCCCAACCACACTACCCTCACAGTTTCCTCCTGACTCAACAGCCAAATCCACGATAACGGATCCGGGTTTCATCACCCTGACCATATCTGACGTAATGAGTTGGGGTGCTGGCTTTCCTGGAATCAAAGCCGTCGTAATGACGATGTCCGATTTTTGAATCACTTCCTTGATTTTAGCGGCTTGACGTTCCTTATAATCCTGACTCATCTCCTTAGCATACCCTCCTCGCGCTTCCCCAGACTCTTGGGAATCGACCTCAATAAAGGAACCCCCAAGGCTTTCCACCTGCTCCTTAGCAGCAGTACGAACATCAAAAACACTCACAATTGCCCCAAGACGCCTTGCTGTTGCGAGGGCTTGAAGGCCAGCAACGCCGGCTCCCAATATCAACACGCGGGCAGGAGCAATGGTTCCTGCCGCTGTCATCATCATAGGAAAGGCCCGCTGAAAGGCATTCGCAGCTTCTATAACCGCACGATAGCCAGCGAGGCTACTTTGAGAAGACAAAACATCGATGGCTTGGGCACGGGAAATGCGTGGAGCAAGTTCAAGAGCAAAGGCCGTAATTTTGCGCTTGTTATACTCATCAATAAGCGCGGCCTTTGTATAGGGTTGCAGCATTCCCAAAAGAAGGGCTCCTTCCGGCAAAAGCTTAATCTCATCCACCCCGCCGTCCATTTTGGTCATGGGGGGCTGTACCTTTAAAATGACTTGAGCTTTTTCGAGCGTTTTTTCAGGGGTGGCGGCAACCTTAGCCCCTGCGGTTTCATAGTGATCGTCAGGATAGTGAGAGGCCTCCCCTGCTCCTTTTTCAATCACAACCTCAAAACCTAAGGCACTCAATTTTTTTACTGTTTCAGGTGTGGCCGCAACACGGGTTTCATAGGGTCTTTTTTCTTTTAAAACAGCTAAGTACATGCCAATCTCTTTTCATGAATCGATGTTGTCCAGACCCTAGCATAGTGATTTAAATTTGTGGAGAGGAAGTTTTACTCTTCGCCTTTCAAGTTCTGGATGCATTGCTTTCTCGCCTCGGCGTAGCCGGATCGGGACTCACTCTCTGTCACGTAGGTAACTACGCTCATCGAACTCGCCACTCGGGCTTCTAACGAATGAGCTCGATTGGTATATCTATATCAATTTTTTTCCATATTTTGTCAGCTGTATATACAGGAAGCTTATAAGTTAACCCCAAAGCTAAACACGCTCGATCTCCTAAGGATAAGCCGTAAGGCTTTGTAAGATGTCGTAAATCCGCCGCTATCAAAGCTTGGGAATCATCAAAAGAAACAATCTTCCCCACCGTCTCCTCAACCACTTCTTCAATAATTTCCTTAGGCATACCAAGCCCCCCTAATATAGTTGCTACCTCACAAAAATTTACAGAGGAGATTAAGGCCTTAGGCAGAATTTCTTCAAGCTCATTGAGAGCTCTTTCTTCTCCTTTTAGAAAGGCTAAAAGTGCTGAAGCATCAATAACAACTTCAGTCACGAGACGTATCTTCCTTACGCGCTTGAAAGAGAAGTTCTACAAGATCCTTATTGTCGGGGTTATACTTCTTTACTAAACTTCTCGCATAGCTTGCTGATTCTTTAAATGACTGAATTCTTAACTCTCCTTCTTCTGCCCGCAAAATAACATTTTGCCCAGGCATTAAATGGAGGGAATGCCGATAAGAAGATGGAATGAGAATTCGTCCAGCCTGATCTATCTTAGATTTAATGATCTCCATGCCATTTTTCTCAATTGTGGCGATTACTAAAATATACCATATTTTTTATTATCAGCAAACAAAAATATTCTGGCGAAAAAGTATGTATGAACTTACCGCACGAGTCAAAAGTTTTTTGATGAGTTTTTAGGCCTTAACCATTAACTTGGCCTAATTTGGTTCAGACGAAGACGTGCACCCCTCTAAAAGGATACAATGATAGTACCCCCTAAGACAGGGACCAATACACGTCGTTGATTTCGCCTCACAATATTTCCTGCAAGCAGTATAACCTGTTTGACATGCGTCACATATTGTAGGGGATCCTTTAGCTATAGGCGGGTTAAGATTTTGAATAGCCATGAGAACGAAAGTAAAGCTCATCAATTGGAGAGACTTTACAAACATATGTATTCCTTTCTTCCTTCAGGTCAGGAGTAGTTTACATTCAATCTATTAATAATAAATGAACGTGAGTGCGAAACTTTGGAAAACAACGCTTCTCAAATTCGCTTCCGTCAACTTTCGTCGGGCTTAACCATTTTTTAAAACAAATCCTGTATCTTAAATCTGGACTAAAACATGAGGAGACTAATAATGAGACTCAAGCTCTTATACATCCTTTTAGGTAGCGTTTTTTTTCTCTCACAAACGCCCATTGCTTACGGTATTACATGTAAGAAATCAACAACTGCTGTTTGTGGTTATGCTGACAACCGCAATAATATTTATAAAGATAAAACTACTTTTGTAGTAACGTGCCTGAAGTCTAAACTGGGATTGTGCTCCACAAGCAAAACTCGTGAAGAACTACTTGATACGTACTGCAAAAATGTATCAATTAATGTAGATGGGAAAACAAAGAAAGCCAATATAATTATATATACTGATGAAATTCTACCTAATGAGCCCTGTAGTGCATCCTAACACATGAACGTTTGGTTTTAAAAGCTTCAGGAAAACGCAGTTCAAAAGGTGGATTAAGGAGCTGGATGGCTTCACCCATTGCCTTTATTTCACAATCACGAGCTTTTTCATCTTTAAATAATTGTAGAAGGCTTGGGGCAATTTTATCAACCTGGCAGTTTTCTTGAATAAATTCTGGAATCCATGGAGCCCCTTGCGTCTCTTTAACGTCCCGCGACTTGATCGCGGGATCCATTCTTAATGCTATGGACCCCGCGGTTAAACCGCGGGGCGTCAAGAGATTAGACAATGGTGATCCTTTCTCATAAGCCAAAAGAATATTCACCATACAGACCCATGGAGTTCTAATGAGAAGGCGTGCAATTTTTCCGCTGAAAACTCCAATTTTATAGGCAATCACAAAGGGGAGGCGCGCTGCTGCAAGCTGCAGGGCAACCGTACCTGAAGCCGCAAGCGCCACGTAAGCTTGTTCAAAGGCTTCATCACGCTTCTTTTCTCCTACCACTACCTTCACCTCAAGGGGCCAAGATTTAACTTCATTCTGAATGGACTCCTGAAAGGCAGGAAGTGTGGGAAGAACAACTTTAAGCTCTGGGATTTCCTTTTTCAAAAGAGCAACAGTTTCTCGAAAAATAGGCAAAAGCATTTGAATTTCAGAACGCCTGCTTCCGGGAAGTACGCATAACAGATTAGGATCGCGCTTGCGCTTTTTATAAATAGTCTTTGCAATCGGGTGCCCTATAAAGGTTGCCTTAAGGCCATGTTTTTCAAAGAGCTGTGGCTCAAAAGGATAAAGGCAGAAGAGTTGATCCAAAAAGCGTGCAATTTTGCGCGCTCTGCCCGGACGCCAAGCCCATACAGTTGGCGCAACGTAATGCACCAAATGCGGCCTCGGAGAAAGCCTATGCAAACGCTTCATCACACGGAAAGAGAACTCTGGAGAATCAATGGACACTACCACACTGGGCTTAATCTCTTGGATGGTTTTTACTGTCAATCGCAGCCGTTGATAGAGGTTTGGAAGATCTCGGAGAATACCCCAAAGACCCATATGGGAAAGCTCTTCCATGGGAAAGAGACTTTTAAGGCCTTGGGTTTTCATGCCCTCCCCCCCAATGCCCATAAAGCGTATGTCTTGCTGTTTTTTGATTGAAGCCATCAGATCAGCCCCCAGCTTATCACCAGAAGCCTCACCCACAATAAGAAAGACTAGCGGCTTGGATGACATTGGGTACTCGCAAGACCCAAAACAAAAATCCCTTTATCTTGAGCCAGTTTTAGCATATCCTCGCGGTTTAAGATGAGCGTTCTCCCTGCTTCCAGAGCGATGCCTCGCAATTCAGATTTTATAGCTTTTTTAATGGTCCCAATTCCAACTGTGGGAAGATCCGCTCTTTGCTCCTGTTGAATTTTTGCGACCTTTACTAACACGCCCCCAAGGCCCGGGCGCTTTAAGGAGTGCACACGTTCGATTAATCTGTCGGTCCCCTCAATCGCTTCCACACCAAGAACGAGGCCTTCTTGTACAACAACCGCTTGACCCACATCCGCAGGACTTAGAATTGTTAAGACCTCGATACCTCTCCCAATGTCTTGCCACGCTTGTTCATCAGGCACAGCTGGTGTTAAAAGCCCTTCGGGAGTTAAAAGTTCCTTCAAAATATCCGTCGGCCCTACAACGGGATAGCCACGTTCTTCGATCATTTCAATGAGAAATTTAAGAAGATTATCATCTCCAAGAGCCCTTTTTCCAAGCTTTGCAAGCCACTTCATCCCTTCCCAATCGGGTCGAATTTCCCTAAAAGAAGGTCGTGTCATGGCCCCTGCCATCACAATTTCCTTTATGTGAAACTCTTCAAAGCACTTAAAGGCTTTTCCAACTTCCCCAAAGTGAAGCCACATATGGGGCAAGCCCTCAACGAATTCTTCGTCCGTCTGGCCCTTAAAGGCCAGTATAACATAGGGTCTTTTCTGGCTTTTGAAAACTTCAACGAGGAGACGGGGCAACTCTCCCCTCCCCGCCAGGAGAGCAATAGGAAGCTGTCTAGGCGTTTGCTGCACGCAGAGGCTCCTGAGTTGATTTAGAGATGGCATAGTCCCATTCATCATCGGGCAAAGAAAGGCGGCGTTCAGGGCTTCCCTTAATAAAAGTCAGAAGTTCCCTGACGGTTTGGGCGTTCCCAAGGGTTTCTTGGATTTGGTCTAATTTACTTTCTAAAGTCCCTTTGTGTTTGCGTGATAAAAGTTTAAAGGCATTCCGAAGAGCGTGAATTTCTTCTCGATCAAACCCTCGGCGTTTCATTCCAATAAGATTCAACCCTTCAAGCTTTGACCGCGAGGCCATAATCATGCCAAAGGGGATTACATCCTCATTCACACCTGCAGTACCTGAAATCATGGCATGGGCTCCAATACGGACAAATTGATGAATGGCAGCTAAGCCCCCTATATTTACATAATCACCCACAATAACATGGCCCCCAAGAGTTGCATTATTAGCCATGATCACATGGTTTCCTATAATACAGTCGTGGCCGATATGAGACCCAATCATAATGAAGCATTCATTCCCAACGGTGGTTTTCATGTGGCCATGGGCTGTTCCGCGGTGAATGGTGACATGTTCGCGAATAAGGCATTTTTCGCCAATTTCAAGAGCAGAGTCTTCACCCTTATAATGGATGCTTTGGGGAGGAAGTCCAAGGCCCACAAAAGGAAAAACTTCAGTTTCTGCCCCAATTGTTGTGCGGCCTTCAATAACGACATGGGAGTGAACCTTCACATTCTCCTTTAATGTCACGTAAGGACCAATCAAAGTATAAGGCCCAATAGACACTCCCTCTGAAAGTTTAGCCTCTTTGGCAACAACGGCCGTTGGATGAATTTGAATTGACATACTTTAACCCTTATTGAAAAATTAGTTGTCAGCGATCATAGCTGTTTTAACAGCTTCAGCAACAACTTCACCATTCACCTTCGCAACGCCTTTAAAGCGCCACACATTACCACGACGATGGGTTTTGAAAACTTCAAGATGGAGAACGTCTCCTGGAAAAACCATTTTACGAAAGCGAGCTTCATCAATGCCCATGAAATAAACAAGCTTGTCCTTATCATAAACACCCAAATGATCCATAGCAAGAGCAGCTGCTGTTTGTGCAAGCGCTTCAATGATCATCACGCCTGGCATAACAGCTTTCTTTTCAAAATGTCCTTTGAAATACCAATCATCCTGCGAAGTTTCCTTTATGCCTACAGCACTTTCCCCGGATACAACGTTGATAAGGCGATCCACCATCAGCATCGGTGGCCGGTGAGGTAAAATCCGCAAAATTTGCTCACGGGTCATTTCTGTATAACAGGGTGCCCCCATTGAGCGGGCTTGAGCATCTTGAGTCGTCATTTTAAATAACCTTCAACTTACTTTTTTCTCGTTTCCTCTGCCAGTTTCTTTAAAACAGCCACCTGACGATAAAAGCTTTTTAAGGGCATTCCTGGACTTCCAATCAAAATTTCTTGCGGCTCCACATCCCTCATAATGCCACATTGGGCCGCAATGCGCGCCCCTGAGCCAATTTTAAGGTTATTTGCAATTCCTGCTTGTCCCCCGGCTGCAACATAATCACCTAGTTTTGTACTTCCTGCAACCCCTGATTGCGCCACCATAACACATCCTTTCCCAAAGTGCACATTATGAGCCACTTGAACCAAATTGTCGATGCGTGTTCCAAGGCCAATAATGGTATCAGCACCGCTGCCGCGATCAACGGTTGTATTCGCGCCAATTTCCACATAGTCATGGATTATCACTCGCCCCAGTTGTGGCACAGGAACGTGGCCCCCCATGTCTCCTTGATCCATGAAAAAACCAAAGCCACTTTGCCCGATTCGCGCCCCAGGCTTAATGTGGACGCATTTCCCAATATCGGCATGGGAGATGGACACATGACTTCCAATGATTGTATTCTCTCCAATGGAAACGCCTTCTTCAATAACAGAATAAGCCCCAACTTCGACAAAATCCCCTAACTCTGTCTTTGCCCCAATAATAGCCATGGGCCCAATCACCACATCCTTACCCAGCTTTGCAGAGGAATCAATGATGGCCGTCTTGTCGATTTTCCCTGGTTTTTTCTCTTTTGGATAAAAGGCGCTTGCAATGAGGGCATACGCGCGCTGAGGGTACTTTGTAACAAGGAGAGCAAGGCGGTTCGGTGCCCGCCCCGCCATATCTTCCGTAAGAACGCAAACAGCAGCCTTTGTATCTTCTAAAAGAGTATGATATTTCGTATTATGCAAAACCCCAAGACACATTGAATCAGCTTCACTTAAGGGTGCCACATCGCGAATTGATAATGTTGGATCCCCGCGCCTTATCTCACATTGGCCAATCTCAGCCAGCTCTCGGAGAGTAAAGGGGCCTTTATTTCTATAAAATCGTGGATCTGCCATATTTTAAAAAACTACTTAATGAGCGCTAGAAACTATATAACGAGATTTTCCGCCAAAGACAAAGTGTTTTTTTGGACCCTATTTCAAGGTGAAAAACGCTCTAAAAAAAACCTTCGCAGTGCGAAGGCTTTTTTCTTCATACTCTGTTAAAAACCTAATTCCCAACGATTTGCCAGGTTCCATCAGGTTGACGGCAAGCCGTACCATATGCTTGTTGTGCTTTTCCTCCAATGTTAACTGTATGGCTGTATTCACGACAATACCTCCCCTTGCTTTCATAGGTTCGTGTTGGGGTGATAGAGCCATAGTTCCCGGTATCGGGGTTTCTCCACTGGGATGTTTTCCCAATAGGGCTGCTTTCAAGAGCGCCTTGATAGGTTCGCTCGGCGCGCTCACGATCTGCCTTGTCCAATTGGCCCCCGATGTAACCGCCAGCCAGAGCTCCTGCAACGGCTCCCACGGCAGTTGCAACCGTATTACCACGACCTTTACCAATAGTGGATCCTGCCCAGGCACCTAAAGCACCGCCCCCAACTGTTCCCAAAGCTTGTTTTGGGTTTTCGCATCCCGTTGTCAACGTCGCAACGGCGAGTGAAACAGCAATAATTTTTGTCTTCATATTCAATGTTCCTTTACTAACAAAATAACTCATAAGTACTTTATGATAGGAGATATTAAATGAAATATGCCTCTTGATCAATGGGGAGAATGATGTACCCTATAAAAAAGGGAGGGTATTGACCGTGCCAAACATATCTCAACATGATGCGAAGATCATTCGGCTTGCAACTTATGCTTCCGTAACGACAGCTGCTGCCTTAATTGCAATGAAATTTTTCGGGTGGTGGGTGACCCATTCTATTAGTCTTCAAGCCTCTCTTATTGATTCTCTTCTTGATGCTTTTGCCTCCTTTATCAACATGGTGGCCGTTTATCATGCCCTAAAGCCAGCGGATAAAGAGCATCGTTACGGCCATGGCAAAGCGGAATCTCTTGCGGGGCTGGGACAAGCGATTTTTATTGGTGCTTCATCCATTTGGCTTTTATATGAGGCGGTCGAGCGCTTTATGACTCCCGAACCGGTAGAAGCTACGGGAACAGGTCTTCTCATCATGGGAATCGCCATTATAGTAACGTTCTTCCTCATCAGTTTTCAAAATTATGTCGTCAAAAGAACAGGCTCAACGGCCATTGCCGCCGACATGATCCATTATCGTTCGGATATTCTCATCAATACAGCCGTTATCATTTCTTTAAGTACAGCACAATTCTTTCATGCAGAAATTCTCGATTCTATTTTTGGAATATTTATCGGGATATATATTTTCTGGTGTGCGGGAACAATCATGATCCAAGCTTTTAACGTTCTTATGGATCGGGAATTAGATGAGGAGGAGCGAAAAATTATCCTTGCTGTTATTAAATCTCATCCAAAGGTTATCGAAGTGAGAGATTTAAGAACCCGGACCTCGGGCCTTCAACAATTTTTTCAACTTAATCTCATTATGGACCCAAAGCTTTCCTTACACGAAGCTGACCTTATTGCTGCAAAGGTTGAAGAAGAGGTCATGAAGGCTTTTCCTAAAAGCCAAGTCATGATCCGCCTTGTGCCGGAGGAGCCACCGATACTTCCTCCTAAAAAAAAATCTAAAATTTAACTTACTATTTACTTTTCTTTGTTAGGCTCTTATACTGATGTAAAAAAAGGAGAAAAAAAATGAAATTCAAGCTTGTAATAACCGCCTCAGCCCTATCTGCAATAATATCAACAGAAGGCTTTGCCCAAACTACTCTCACTTGTCCAACCATACCGGTGAAAAAGTGTACAGTTAATCCCCAAGCGCCTCTCCCTTCCCTATCTCAAGGATGTACCGTAACTAATACAGGGAATGCCCCCTTTCAAAATAGTACTTTGAATATAAATTGGCCAGATCAAAATAAGGATAACATTGGAGCAATGTGGATGGCAAATGTTCCAAATCTTACTCCAAATCATTCAGGAGCCGACCGAAATAATGGGATTATTTCTACCGGCAGTCCTACTGCATCTCTTAGTGAAGAAGGTGCTCCAATTTGTACATATAATTTTACGTTTTGGGAACAAGGCGGTCCAACACAGGGCATTAATTTAACATGGGGCGATAAGTCTGTAAAGGGTTGTGGCATTAGTAGTGACAATCCCATTGTCTTTACCTGTCCCCCTATACCTCAAAAATAACGTCACTAAACCCTGAGGTCTTTCACATAGGCGAAAGGCCTCAGGATATATTTTTTTAGATTTGTACCTCACTAGCGCAGTTCTTTTAATCAGTTTGCTTTTGTTGTAAAAGCTCAGTCTTTCCCATCCAATAGCATAGAAGAGCCGCAGGAAGGCGCATAATTTTTGTTTGGGAATTTGGAATATCAGCTATCTGCCCTATGTCATCAATGGACTTTGTTATGACATATCCCCGAGTAAGATAGCACAAAAAATACGTTTTTATACAAGCATATTTACATTAAATTGACAATTTAGTGAGTTTTGTCCCTTATTTTTGTAAGCTCGCCCGTACTTTTAAGTTATAAAGGATTCGTGAAAGATTATCTAAAAAGACAGCTGCCTTCTTCACCACCTCTTCATCTGTGGCATCATCTTTCATAGCTTGATTTGCAGGGCCAACACATTCAGCTATAAGACCTGCCTTTGGATACTGTTTATCCAGGGCATTTTGAATGACCAGCTCTTGATAAGGCACGAAATAACCATTAGACACGCAGAGATACTTTCCCGGGCTTGGGTTCAAGGTCATAAAGGTATGAATTGTACTTTCCGTGGTTGCTCTGGGAGAGCCCTCAGGTGGTTTAGAATACACGAGAACTTTCTTTTCTTGAAGACCGGGGATTGCATTCCTTTGAAAAATTTCTTCGGTCATTTGTCCTTCATCATTCGTTTCCTTTAAGCAGGGAAACTCTTTCTTTTCAAAAGCTTCAAGGGGTCTCTGTCCCGCTAAAATATAAACCTTCTCAAATTTAATGCCTTTATTTACAAGATCATTTGTAAAAAGAACACGATCATAAAACCTCCCAGCCGTAGCACCCAGGACTAAAATCCCTTCATAATTTTCCTCCTTTGGCAAGGTAGGATTTTTAAATCCAAAGCCCTCCTGTCCCAGTTCTAATATTTTCTTTGCTGTACTCACAGAAAGGAGAAGGTTAGACATATTCCATCTTTCCCCATCCTTTTTCCAGGACACTTTAGGATCAGCCTTCCCTTGAACAACCTCAATGACATCTTCAAGTTTTCGTGAGCTTAACGTATAGCGTTGTTCTGGCCAGCTTTTATCGGCCTTTTCGCCCTTTATAACGATCCCGGTGAGACCTAAACATTTAACAACCAAGTCACTGACCTGTTTCTCTGAATCAACGTATTGAGCATAACCTCCTTGAACAGCATGGGCCGAAACCCCTGCAAGAAGAAAAAAAACTGCTGATAGCATCTTTAATTTCATAAAGCATCCCCTCATTTTATAAGGTTATAAAAACCTATAATCCACTAAAAATCAAGACTAATAGCCAGTTTTAAAAAATATGAAAAATGCGTATTTTTCTCCTTTACAAAATACGAATGAACCATATAAATTATTTTTAGAGGTCGCGCATAATTCATGGTTAGACCTTGAGTGGTTTTACCGACGGGTCATGATTAAATTGTAGCCTCTTTCTAGTCAAATAGTCGGGTGTTACCGTCGGAAAAAAAGGGAGAGAAATCTCCCTTTTTTTAATGCTCGCAATGCGGAGCTTAGAGAATATCGGCTGTTATAGCCGATGGGGTTTCAAGTGTTTTTTCTTTGGAAGCCTTAAGTTTAATCAGCATGTAAAGCGTACTGCCAATTGTAACGGTGCAGGCGCACATTAAATAATAAGCGACAGCATCTACACCTCCAGCATTCTGGATGAGCCACATTGACAAAATGGGAGCGACGCCTCCAAAAGCAATGGAAGTGAAGTTCCAGCAGAAGGCTACACTTGTGGCTCTAATATTTGTTGGAAAGCTACTCGCTACAATTGGATTAAGAGTTCCTTCCGTCATGCCAATAAAAGCCCCGAGGAGCAGGGACATTATAAAAATTAAAGAGGGAAAACCGTTCTCTAAAGAATGTATGAAAGGAGTTACAGAAACAAAAATACCGACCGTACCTATTAGAATTATATATCGCTTGTTAACTTTATCAGACAAATATCCAAAAACCATCGTAGCTAAAGTATAACTCACCATGGTCAATAAATTAAATTGTCCAGCTGTACGAGAATCATAATTAAGAAAATCAATCATCATGGTTTTCCCAAAAATAAAGACGACGAAAAAAGAAATCTGTGTCGTAAGAAAAATAGCGAATAAGCCAAGTAATGACGCTTTGTGATTCCGGAAGAGCTCTGCGAGAGGATTGCGAATAAGGTTTTGTTTTTCCTTAACAATTAAGAAATCTGGACTTTCTAAAAGATTTCTTCTCATATAAAATGCTAATAAACTTCCTATTACGCTTATAAAGAATGGAATTCTCCAAGCATAAGCATAAAGTGTTTCTCTAGTAACCCAGTATTCAACAATAATAATTGTACATGCGCTTAAAACCAACCCCATTCCAACTCCCGTCAAAGCAAAAGAGCCAAAAAAGCCTCTTTTGTTCTCCGGAACAGACTCATACAAATACACACAAGAGGCGCCAAATTCTCCCCCTAGAGCTACTCCTTGAATAATACGTAAAGTGATTAATGTAATAGGCGCTGCAATTCCTATTTGTTCGTAAGTAGGGAGAAATCCTATGCAGAGTGTGGGAATAGACATCAGTAATATCGTTATGGTTAACATTTTTTTCCGACTGAATATGTCTCCGACATATCCAAAAATAATCCCTCCAATTGGCCGCGCAGCAAGTCCTACAGCAAATGTTGAAAAGGTTAGAACAATCGAAACGAAACGATCATTTGAAGGGAAAAATAGGGTGCTAATGATTGTCGAAAAATAAGCATAAAGTGCATAATCATACCACTCTAATATGTTACCAATGGAAGAGGAAATGATTGATTTTACAATGTTTTTATTGTTCTCGATCATGTTCAAACTCCTATTTATAAACTCCCCGAGTTGTATAACAACTTATAGTATTATAGAGCTTGGTCAATGAACAATTTAATGAAGTTTCTCCTTTCTTTGAGCTTTAAAACATCCCCCTTGCATCCTGGCAACATATATTTATATATAAAGCTATAATCATTTAAAAGGATGCAAACCCTGACAAAACTTACCTCTTCGAAAGCTCTTATGGAATTTATAGAGCATTTCCTTGATTCCAAAAAGGCCAAAGACATCGTTTCAATTAACTTAGAAGGAAAATCTGCCATGGCAGACTACCTGGTAATTGCAACGGGAACTTCGCAAAGGCAAGTCGCCTCGATGGCAGAGCTCTTAAGGGAAGAGCTAAAGAAAAAAGGGATCAGGAACATCCATATTGAAGGCCTTCCTCAAGGGGATTGGGTTTTAGTGGATGCAGGCGACGTTATCATTCATCTCTTTCGTCACGAAATCCGCTCCTATTATAATCTCGAAAAGATGTGGGGCATGGAACATCTGGAAAAGAATCCAAAGGCAACTCGCTTCTAATGCATATTATCTTGGCTGCAGGGGGAAGGTTAAAAAATCCAGTCTTAAAAGCACTTTATGATGAATATAAAAAGCGCCTCAATTGGAAGGTAACCCTTTTTGAAGTTGAGGGGAAATTCGCCCTAACCCAATGTCTCCCCTCCTACACCATTATCCTTGATGAAAAAGGAGACGATTTAACAAGCAATGAATTTGCCCGCCTTCTTGAAACTATTCGATCACATCATCAAGGCAAAGTTACCTTTATAATTGGAGGTGCTGAAGGGCTTCCTCAAGACATAAAATCCAAAGCAAACAAAATCATTTCCTTTGGAAAATTAACGTGGCCTCATCTTTTAGTGAGGGTTCTACTTATGGAGCAACTCTATCGAGCTCAACAAATCCTCAAAGGCCATCCTTATCATCGGGAATAAACTTAAGTAGGCATGCTATTAATACTCGTCCTCAGGAGAGGATTACTGTATATCCTTTGAGTATAGTTAACCTCAGTTTTTGATAAGGAGAAGATAGTATAAGGTCGTCATTGCGAGCGGAGCGAAGCAATCCAATGCAAATAACGCATGTCCAAAGGACATACAGCCTTTATCTTAATCTATTGGGTAAAAGGCTTTTTATCAGCAAGGAGAAAAGGTTATATTCCTTCAGAATAAATATATTGGCTCTGGATTGCTTCGTCGTTTCACTCCTCGCAATGACGGAATCTACTATTTTTAAGCAAGAAAATTTGAAGCTTATCCAAAACTCAAGTTAGTTAGTTATTTCAAATTGTGTCAGAAGGGCGGAAAAACTTTTTGCTCCACCCACAATAACCTCCAGCAACACATGCCGCACAATTTCCTCCACATACTTCACAATCATAAGGGTTAGAACAACCGCGAGCGTTCACGGCATCACAGCAATAATCAGCACAAGAAGCAGTACTACAATCACTTCCTTCATGAAGAGATCTGCCGGGATTAATTGAAGCTTGAGCGCTTACAAATTCATTACTTCCAAATATAAGAAGAACAGCCGAAACAGCTATAATTAGGGTGAGTTTATAAGGCATTTCAATATTCCTTTTGTGGTTAGGCTTATCCAGAGAAAATCAAAATAAGATTCTCAAAATTCTACGTAAATTTATATTAGTCTATATTTTTTAAGATATAGTTAACCCTACCCAACCACACTGTTTTAAGGCTTGCCCTCTGTCATATAGATTAGAGACACTTTGATACTTATTCAGCTTTCATTCGCACTTTGTTGAAGAACTTCACCTCTTAAAGCTTCATTACGTGCTTTAAGTTTTGCACGCTCTTCTTCCAATTTCTTAAAATCAGCTTCACTTGCCTTTTTTTCATTACCCTCGTGTACGCCACGAGATTGTTGAGCTTCTTCTCGCCCAGGAACGCTCCTTATGTCAGGATAATCTTCGGAAAGATGGCCTGTATGCCCAGAAATTACTGTCCCAACACATCCATTAAGAAGAAGAGGAAGCAGACAAATATAAAAGGCCTTATGTATCATAGAAAAGAAGATAAAAAGCTTTCAGCAAAAACTCAAGGCTTTTCGTTAGGGCAAGTTGTCATTCACCCACGATGCCATCTGTTCCAACGTCGAAAGCCCCTTATCCAAGAAAGCCATTGTTTTTCCCAAATCAGGTGTTTCATCCTCAAGCCATGTCCTTAGGGTGAGTAAATAAAGGGCTGTAAGTCCCTGCACACGTAAAAACCCCAAAATTCCCCGATGGTTAAGACCCACAGCTTCCAACATCCATGTCATCGACGTATAGCCTTGGCAAGCCAAGGAGGGGAAATCATCCGGGGAGAGAACCCATTCATGCCAAAAGCGCTTTAAGACAGGCTTATAGGGCATTGCTTCATCAAGTCTTTCCATTAAGATTTCAAAGAGGGCATCTTTTGGACTCAACCCCTCAGAAGGTACATGATGCTCTAAGACACTCTTATCGATCTTTTGAAAGAGGTGAATCATCACATCAGAAGGAGTTGGAAAATACTTATTAAAAACGCTCAGAGGAATCCCTGACACTTCAGCAGCTTTTGCGAAGGTAAAGGCTTTCCATCCTTCCTTTTCAATAACCATCAAACAGGCTTTAAAGGCTTTCTCCTTCATGGGCCAACTCTCGTGCTCGTTTATAAGCTGCTTTCACAGCATCCTTTAAAAGAGTATATACATGTCCCCTTTCTAAAACCTTAAGGGCTTCAGCTGTTGTTCCTTGGGGGCTTGTAACCTTTTTACGCAAACTTTTGGGTGATGTCTGAGAGAAAGACGCATAGGTTGAGGCCCCTAAAAAGGTTTGGAGCGATATTTTTAAAGCGGCGCTTTCGGAAAAGCCTAAAGAAAGAGCCGCTTCTATAAACCCCTCCATCAAATAAAAAACGTAAGCCGGTCCTGAACCTATAAGAGCTGTCATCTTATCAATCTCATCATCGGAGCCAACCCAAAAAATCAACCCTAGCTCTTTAAAGGCAGTCTCGAGACGTGCTCTCTCAATAGCACTTAAAGTGGCATGCGCATAAAAACCTATGACCCCTTGGCGAACGCTTACGGGAAGGTTGGGCATGGCACGAACAACTCTGGCCCGAGGAGAAAGAAGAGCTTCATAAAAGGAAATTTGTTTTCCCGCTGCAACGGAGACAACGAGGGTTTCAAAAGGCTTATACGCGGGCAAAATTTCACTTAAACGTGCGGGCTTAACTGCAAAAACGATAAGGTCTGGCGTTTTGCTGAGTTGACTGGGGGACGAAAACCATTGAACGCGTTCATCATATAAAAAGGGAGAAACCGATCCACGATGAGGGGCTATAATCCAGAAGTGTTCAAAACGCTTTTTAGAATCAGGTAAGGTTAGCCACCCTTTAAGAAGGGCTGATCCCATACTCCCACATCCCACAAGAGCAAGAGAAAGCGCCATTAAGCTTCTCCATAAGTATCCAGCATAGCCGCCATTAGAGCTTCTTCGGGGTTTTTGTCGCCCCATAATACAAATTGAAGGGCAGGATACAAACGGTCGCACTCTAGAACCGCATTGTTGATGATTTCTTCCATCTGCTCAAGAGTAGCACCTGGATTCCCCCTTAAGGTGAGGCTATAACGGAATACGGGAAGATCATCATCTGGTGAGACTTCAAAATGACCTAAGAGAACCTTAGGATTCAACATAGATAGCAGAATTTCAACATCTTTCCGCTTTGTTTGCGGGACTTTGATGTCCACAAGAGCACTAAACATAAAACACTCAAGGTCTGGTCGCCATAAGGCAAAAAGTTGATAAGAACACCAGCGCCCCTGAATTTCTGCAACAAGCTCATTCTCGACAAGGCGCTCATAGTTCCATTCAAGCTGAAAGAAGAGTTCTTCTAATAAACTTATCGGAGAGGAATAGGAATAATATGTCTCTTGAAGTTTCGGTTGCATGCAAAACTCTCTATTTGTTAACTATTGTCACCATAACGAGTATGAAGAAAAATTGCATCCCCTTTTGTTAAAAAATAAAACTTCAGAAAAAAAGCCCCTACTTTTGTAGAGGCTTTTCCAAATAAGTTTTTGATCTTATTTCTTTTCTGGGGTAGCTGGAGTTGGTGCTGAAGCCTTAGGAGTAGGCGCTGGAGCTGCAGGTGCAGTCGCTGGGGCTGCGGGTGCAGTTGCCGGAGCAGGAGTTGCCGCCTCAGGCTTTTTCTCAGTTTCCTTTGGTAAGGGCTTCCCACTCTTATCAAACAACTCAACGCTTACTTTGTCACGCAAGCTTTTGACAAGAGTAAGCATTGCTTCCTGGATCATAAGGGACTTGAGCTCATCCTTAATCTCATCAAACTTTGGGGGCTTTGCATCACGCACTTCCTCAACACGGATAACGTGCCATCCAAAATCTGTTTTGATAGGCTCAGAACTAAAGGTGTTAGGCTTTAACGAAAAAGCGGCTTCTGCAAGTTCTGCTGGAAGTTCACTCTTACGGAACCACCCAAGATCACCACCTTCTTTTGCTGTTTCATCCTTTGATTTGGATTGAGCAAGTTTTTTAAAATCTGTATTATTTTTCAAAGCCTTAATTATAGATAGGGCTACGTCTTTATTATCCACAAGAATATGGCGAACATGCACTTCCTTTTCTTGAGGGAACTTCTTTACAATATCCTCATATTTTGCTTTGACAGCCTCATCCGTAATCTTCCCCTTTACCTGACTCATAAGGTAAGATTGAGCCACAATATTTTCCGTAGCTTTTTGAATAGCTTGCTTCACTTCTGGATTGTTTTCTTCACCTGAAGCAAGGGCTGCTTTATTGATCAAATAGGAATCAACAGCTTGGTTTACAAGAATGGGGAAAAGTTTGTCCTCGGGAGCAGATTGATATTGCTTCGGAAGGCTTTCCTTTGCTTTCATGACTTCAGAATAGGTAAATTTCTGACCATCAACGATGGCAACAACAGGATCCGCTGCAAAAGTTGGCGTCGACGCACTGAGAAGTGCGATTAAACTCATTGATTTCAAAAGAGAATTTTTCATAATAGATCGTTCCTTAAAGTGGAATTTCAAACTTGAATTGAGGAGATTGCCACCATCAAGCTTCTCAATCACTAAGAAAACACTAAAACACAAGACGCAAAAAGACGCAAGAGGGGCTCTTCACAAGAGTTTAATAGATAGTTATAGTTATTAACTGAAAGGAAAGAAAATGACACAACACACAGTTGCGCAAACCCAAAAACTCCCTGAAGGGTTTGTTTATCTCCAAGATATTGATCCAAGCATTGTCCAAGACATAAGATACGCTCAATATCATAACTTTGTGGGATGTCCTCTCCCCGGCTATAATGCTGCCATAGCCATTATTTGTGAAGCAGCCGCATATGCTCTTAAAGCTGTTCAAGAAGTACTCAAACCTTTTAACCTAAGCTTAAAAGTTTACGATGCTTACAGGCCTCAAGATGCTGTGGATTTCTTTTCCAAATGGGCAGAAGATCATCAAGACCAAAGTATGAAGGCTGAATTTTATCCCACCATCGATAAAAGAAATGTCTTTTCAGAAGGATACATTGCAAAAAAATCCTTCCATACCCGTGGTGGCGCTGTAGACTTGACGATTATCCCTCTGCCTGTCCCTTCTCAAGCCCTATGGAAGCCTGGCGATCCTGTTTTAGATGGACGTCTTCCCAAAGGTCAGCGTTTTGACGATAACTCTCTCGATATGGGAACAGGATTTGACTGTTTAGATGAACTCTCGCACACAGCAAATCCCAACGTTCCAGCCCAAGCTCGAGCCAACCGCCTTTTGCTTAAATCGGTGATGGAAAAACATGGATTTGAAAACTACCATAAAGAATGGTGGCATTTTAATCTCCTTAATGAGCCCTTTCCCGACACTTACTTTAATTTCCCTGTGCAATAAAGATCTTCTCTTGCGCAACGAAAAGGAATGGGCTAGGGATAAATTATCAAGTATCTTTTCGATGAGAGTTAAATGAGCAAGCCTCTGCCTTTAATCCTTGATTGTGATCCTGGCATTGATGATTTTATTGCCATTCTCATGATTCTCGCAGCACCCGAGAAATTCAATCTCTTGGGTATTACGGTTTCAGGGGGCAATGTTCCTCTGAAATATACAACTCAAAATGCCTTGAAGGCCTGCGAGCTTGCAGGACGGCCAGATGTAAAAGTCTATGCGGGTTGCCCTTCTCCTATGATGCGCGATCTTACCTGTGAGTCAGTCGTTCATGGCGAAACGGGTCTCAAAGGCCCTGCACTTCCCATGCCCACCATGAAGGCACAATCGCAGCATGCCGTAGATTTTCTTATCGAAACTCTTATGAAAGCGGATAAAAAAGTTACCCTTGCGACAACAGGACCACTGACAAACATTGCTGTGGCCATCGTTCGTGAGCCCCGCATTCTCAATAACATCGATCAAATTGTAACCATGGGCGGATCGATGTTGCTGGGAAATATTACGCCCGCAGCTGAATACAATTTCTACGCTGATCCAGAAGCTGCTCATATTCTTTTAACAAGTGGGAAGCCCCTTACTCTGGTGGGCCTAGATGTAACCCATCAAATTCTCACCTCTCCTGAGTGGCTTAGCGAACTTAAAGCCTTGGAGAACCCTGTTGCTGACACCCTTGTTGAAATGCTGAAAGTCCATGACTATGATGTCAAAACTTTTGGACTTGCTGGAGCGCCTCTTCATGACCCTGCTGTCATTGCTTACCTTTTAAAGCCCGAGCTTTTCAAGGGAAAATTCGTGAATGTCGAGGTCGATCTTTCCTTTAATATTACACGGGGTCGAACAACAATTGATTGGTATAATAAGAGACATTTGGAGCAAAACGCTCATGTTCTCAATGAAGTCGATGTAAAAGGCTTTTTTGATCTTACGACAGATCTTTTATCCTCTTATGGCGCCCTCTCCTCCTCCCAGAAAAAAGAGCGGATGTCATGAAAAAAATTCCCCTCATTATGGATTGTGACCCAGGTCTCGATGATGCCGTTGCTATTCTTTTAGCTTTGGCATCATTAGATGAAATCAATCTTTTAGGCATTACAACGGTTGTTGGGAATTGTCCCATTGAACAAACGGAACAGAACGCCCGCCGGATTTGTGAGCTTGCAGGCCGCCCCGATATGAAGGTTTACAGAGGCTGTCCCCGCTCTTTCTTTGATTTTGGATTTAGGTCCTCATTTACGGATTATGTTGGGTCTGATATTCATGGGGAAACAGGCCTTGGAGGCTGCAAGCTTCCCCCGCCTACTCTACCGCTTCAATCCCAAAACGCGGTCAATTATTTTATTGAAACCCTTTTAAACTCTCCCACAAAAATTACGATCGCGGCTTCTGGTTGCCTGACCAACTTGGCTTGCGCTTTCATTATGGAGCCACGTATTAAGGAAAAGATTGAAAAGCTTGTCATCATGGGAGGATCTATCGGCATTGGGAATATAACCCCAGCTGCAGAGTTCAACTTTTATACTGACCCTCAAGCAGCTTATGTTGTTTTTACCTCTGGAGTTCCCATTGTCATGATTGGGCTCGATACAACCCGCAAAACCCAAACCTCTGAAAAATGGCTTGCAGAAATTGAAGCCCTCGGCTCTCCTGTTTCTCAAGCCGTTATTGATATGTTGTCTTACTATCATCGACCTGATGCCTTCCTTGAAGTTGGCGTAAGCGGCGGAGTCCTTCACGATCCCAACATCATCGCCTATCTGATCAAACCTGAACTTTACAAAGTACGGGAAGCCTACGTTGAAATAGACATTTCCTCAACCGTTCTCGCAGGCCGTTCAACCGTTGACTGGCATGGAAAATTGGGCCGCAAGCCAACGGCCACTGTGGTGAATGAGGTTGATGTGAAAGGATTTTTCGCCCTTCTCACTGAACGCCTACAACGATATACTGCTTACAAAAAAGCATAAATATGCAACATCAACCACCTTTCGCCCATGGGATTTCCCCTCGCCTTACGCAATCTATGGGCTTTTTAGAAATTAATCGGGAAGCGATCCGTCAGAATTATACAACTCTAAAGTCCCTACTTCCCAAAACCACCTGCGCTGCCGTCTTAAAAGCAGATGCCTATGGTTTTGGGTGCAAGGAAATCGCCGCACTCTTATTAAATGAAGGGTGTACGACCTTTTTTGTCGCCCATCTTGAAGAAGGGCTTTTGTTGCGAAGCTTTATTAAACAGGGTCAAATCAATGTTCTTTCAGGATTCCTCCCAGATACAGAAGGTTTGTTCATTGAAAACGCCTTAACCCCTGTTATCAATGACATGGGAATGCTGAAAAACTGGGTAAACAAAGCCAAAGAAACGGGGAAGAAGCTTCCCTGCATCCTTCACATTGATACAGGCATGCATCGCTTGGGCTTTGATCATACAAATCTCATACAACTTTATGATTCCTTAAGTATCTTGAAAGGTCTCACTATCACCTGTGTTATGAGTCACCTCACTTCCTCCCCCGATTCAAAAAGCTCCCTCAATACAAAACAAAAGGCTCTTTTTGATGATTTTCGTCGTCATTTTCCTCAAGCAAAAGCAAGCCTCGCAGATACAGGAGGAATTTATTTAGGAGAGCCGTATCATTATGATATCGCTCGCCCAGGCAAAGGATTGTTTGGCCTTTTCAAAGCTCCGGAAGGGTCACCACCTCTCACGCCTTGCCTCAAACTCTATGCCCGCATTCTTCAGGTACACAATGCCCCTAAAGGGGAAAGTGTGGGCTATGGCGCGACACATACGCTCACGCGGAAGAGCAGGCTTGCAACACTCGGTATTGGCTTTGCTGATGGCTATGATCGACGGCTTAGCAACAAAGCTTTCGCTTGCATCCAAGAATTTAAAGCCCCTGTGGTAGGGTGTATTTCTATGGATTATACCGTGATTGATGTCACAGATGTTCCTGAATCTCTCTGTGTTGCGGGGGAGTGGGTCGAGCTGGTTAATGAGATTTTTACCCTCGACCATCTCGCTGATTCTATTCAGACGATCTCTCGTGAGCTTTCAACCGGCTTTGGTAAACGCCTCTCTCGCGTGTATAAATAGCACTTACTTCAGTATGTGAAAGAAGATAGCCTAACTTCAAATGGAGACCTGTTAGCATTCTGACAAAGCCCTATCATCATTCAGATACATACACACACCACGTAAGCAAAAACCCCTACACCCCGATACTCCACAGTCATGATCAAAGCAGACGTCCCAACAATCGCTTTGCTGTGTGCAAGATGTGACAGCATTTAAATCTGTAGGAGTTAGAGCCATATAAGAAAAGAGCATAGCGTGTAGAATAACTGCTCCAATTTTTGTGACGTTTTTAATAAGCATTTTTTCCATTTCTCGTTTCGTGTATCTATAATGTAACAAAAAACAGTTAATATACTGTAAAACAATGGTAAGCTTATAAAAAACAAACACATAAGAGGAAGCTATGGCTAAGATTCTATTTGTTGATGATGAACCAGATATTGAACTTCTCACCAAGCAAAAATATCGAAAACAAATTGCAAATGGTGCTTTTGAGCTTTTCTTTGCCTTGAATGGTGAAGAGGCCCTTCATATCATAAAAAACACCCCTGACCTTAAAGTTATGGTCACAGACATCAACATGCCACAAATGGATGGTCTTGTTCTTCTTGATAAGGTTAAGGAAGCCAACCCACGCATAAAAACGATCGTGCTCTCCGCTTATGGGGATACTCAGACCTTACGCACTGCGATGAATAAAGGTGCTTATGATTTTGTTACGAAACCCATTAACTTTACAGAGCTCGGGACTCTCATTGAAAAAACACTGACTCAGTGTAAAGAAGAACCAATCCCTCTTTTCACCTATCAACTTATCCTTGCCTCCGCCTTTCCCAAGCGTGTTGACCTAAATAGCCCCCACCAAAAAACCTTCGTTTTATGGGATGCTTTTGATTTCGATAAGGAGCACCTTCTTTCTTTTGCCCTATCGGTTTTACCCTCTCCTCTTCCTATAGAACTTGCAACGACCGCAGCTCATAGCCTTCTGCGTTCTTCATTAGGAGAAAACCCAAATCTTTCTTTAAAAGAGTTTGAGAAAAAATTGTCCACCATTAACCCAGCCCTGAAAGCCCATACTCTCATTAGCCAATACCATAAAGGAACCCACGCCTTTTCTTTTCGAACAAATGGAGAGTTTAAAGCAACCCACATCACAGGGAAAGAAAAGAGTGCTTTGAGTGTCTCGCAAACAGCTCTGCTTAGTTTAGGAGATGTCGTGACACTTGAACACATACCTTCAAGCTCATCTCTCTCCCTTTCTTGCATTAAAGAGTCTTAGGAGGAAATAAGCTCCTTTTTAAAGACTACCTCATGACGTAACTTCCAAATCCCCAAGAGATTTGTCAGCACCAAAAGACCCCCCGAAAGGCTCATAACGGTAACCGCATGGCATTGTTCTAAAAAGGAAAACCCAATAAAAGCCAATGTGGCAAAGATGAAATAGCCAATACGCCCAGCCCGTGGAAATAACCAATGCGCTGCTTTTTCTCCAACGGCCAAGTATGCGATGATTGTCGTATACCCTGCGATAAAAATAAGAACTGCCATAAAAATATCCACATAAGGGAGATAATGGGAAAAGGCAGAAGAAACAGCATGGCACGCGGGGACATCGGTCTTCCAATATCCTGTCACAAGAACAACAAGAACACTCATGGTACAAATTAATGAATCGGTTGCTACCCCAAAAATAGAGAGACACGCTTGCGTTCCGGGATCACGCGCTTGGGATTCGCTTTGAATAATGGAATCATACCCAATTCCTAGATCTCCCGAATAAACTGCTCTTGCTGTACCCAACTGAAGGGCTGTGAGCATACTACTTCCAACAAACCCACCAACGGCTGCATGACCCGTAAAGGCCGTCATAAAGATATCTTTGAAAAGATGAGGCAGCTCTGGAGCATGCAGTAAAATGACGTAAAGACAAAGGGCAACATAACCAATGATAAAAGGAGGCATGAGAGCTGTTGAAATATTAGCCAAGCGTCGAATCCCCCCAAACCCACCATAGAGCGTTAAAATTAGAACTGCTGCTAAAATAAAATAATAATGGGATGGAGAAAGATCAGCGAGGGTATCTGTCACCACAACAAATTGAGAAATCTCCACACCATAAATGGCCAAAAGGGAGCAGTAAAGAACTGGAATAGTTTTCGAGAAGAACTTGGTTTGAAACGCTCTTTGAAGGTAGATCATTGGGCCACCATGATGGCCTTGGCGCCCATCATCAATACGAAATTTCATCCCTAAATATATTTCTGCATACTTAATTAATGTTCCACAAAAAGCAGCAACCCATAACCAGAATAGCGCTCCAGGCCCGCCAAGATTAACGGCTGTTATTACAATAACAATATTTCCTAACCCCACCATCCCACCAACGGAGGCAAAATATACACGAAAAGGATTTATCCCCTCTCCGCCCTTTGATGACCTTTGGACAGCGCGAATTGTGCGTATGGGATGAGCCAAAACGCTTAATTGATAAAACCCCGAGCGAAAAGAAAAATAAAGGCCAACAGCGGTAACAATTGTAAACCCAACATAGCTCCAGTAAAAGGATTCAATGGTTCCTAAAAAGGCAAAGAGTAAATCTATAGACATCGTCGTGCTTTCTTAAAAATTGTGACTGAAATAAAAAGGATAAAATAGGAAAATAAAGAATGCGCAGCTTAGCTGCGCTTTTTGAGAAAAGCAACCTTGTGGAAATCTATAAGCAATCGTACTTCCTCTTTAAGTTTAAGCATTCAACACCCAAGTCGTAATTGATGTAATCATGTTGGATTCCCGCTAGGGTGTCAAGAAGAATTATCGAGAAAAAGAAGGTGGGGCAAGGGCAATCTGCTTGATAGTCCCGCTGTTTGATAGCAGGCCTCAACCTTGAGTATGGCTCTGGACTCCGCGGTAAATCCGCGGAGCGTCCCTCAAGGATTACTTGTGCCTCGAGCTTCCTCAAGGGGTAAAACAGTTTTCATGTGAGGATATCACTCTTCTTAAGAGGACGCCAGTCTGAGTGACACCTCCTACTCGATTTTGCTGTTGCTTGATTAAGGTACTCACTGAATTTTGAGGTTTTTTTCTTTCACCCTTCATGATATGCCTCTCCAATCACCAACTTTTGTGATTAACTCTCTAAAAGAGTCGATTTTGATTGAGGGCTGCTTTGATAAATGAAATAAATAAAGGATGAGGCTTAAACGGGCGCGATTTTAATTCCGGATGAAATTGAACGCCGATAAACCATGGATGATCCTTGCGTTCTACAACCTCTGGTAAAACGCCATCCTCTGTCTTTCCTACAATGTAAAGACCTGTGTTTTCAAGTTCTTTTACATAAGCGGTATTGACTTCATAGCGATGACGGTGCCTTTCAGAAATGTGGGCATTGCTATAGATATCATAGGCTTTTGAATCACGGGACAGTTGGCATGCATAGGTTCCAAGCCGCATGGTCCCCCCAAGGTCACCACCGGGAAAGTATTTTAGAACCACATCTCCCTTTGCCCATTCTGTCATAAGGCCCACAGCCGGCATTGAAGTCGGCCCGAATTCTGTGGAATTGGCCTCCTTATGCTTGCCTATATTCCGGAGAGCTTCAAGGACAGAAAGTTGCATGCCAAAACAAATCCCAAAGAGGGGAATCTTGTGTTCACGGGCATATTCGATGGCTAACATCATGCCCGTGGTTCCTCGAACGCCAAACCCGCCTGGGATAAGAATTCCATGAAGAGGGGAAAGGCGTTCAACTAGAAGGGCTTTGCTGCCGTTTTCTAGCTCTTCCGCGTCGATCCATTCGATGTTGACATGGACTTTGTTGGCAATGCCGCCATGGATCAGGGCTTGATGAAGAGACTTATAGGCATCAACAAGACAGGTGTATTTCCCCACAACACCAATGGTAACGTCGCCTTCAGGACGGTTGACGATGTCGACAATTTGCTCCCAGATTGTCAAATCTGGAGGGGTCTTGGCTTCAAGGGCAAAATGTTTACACACTTCCTCATCCAGGCCTTGTTGATGGTAACTAATGGGGACTTGATAAACGGTAGAGACATCTAAGGCCTCAATGACGCATTCTGGCTTTACGTTACAGAAAAGCGCCAACTTGCGCCGTTCTTCAGCTCCGATGGGACGGTCGCTGCGACACAAAAGGATGTCAGGTTGAATTCCCTTGCTTTGAAGCTCTTGAACAGAATGTTGTGTTGGTTTTGTTTTAAGCTCACCCGCTGTTGGAATAAAGGGAACAAGGGTTAAATGAATATATAGAGAGTTGCGATAGCCCACATCGTTGCGAAGTTGACGAATTGCTTCAAGGAAGGGGAGGCCTTCTATGTCCCCAACAGTTCCGCCGATTTCACAGATGACAAAGTCCGCTGTCTCGCTGTTCTTTAAAATAGCAGCCTTAATAGCATCGGTGATGTGAGGTATGATTTGAACGGTGGCGCCGAGGTAATCACCTCGCCTTTCCTTTGCAAGGACGTCTGAATAAATACGTCCCGTTGACACCGCGTCATAGCGGGTTGAATTCACTCCTGTGAAGCGCTCATAGTGACCTAAATCGAGGTCCGTTTCGGCTCCATCGTCTGTGACAAAGACTTCCCCGTGCTGAAAGGGGTTCATGGTGCCAGGATCCACATTCAGGTAGGGCTCTAATTTGCGGAGTAAAACCTTATATCCTCTTGCTTGGAGAAGGGCACCCAAAGAAGCGGAAGCAATTCCTTTCCCTAAGGAAGATACGACCCCACCAGTTACAAAAATAAAACGTGCCACACTTTCCTCTTGGGTCTGCCGTTTTGAAAGGCTTTAATCAGTGGCTCTTTTTAAAGGAGAGCCTGATTGAGATGGTGGACTAGATGTCCCGCTTTGGGGAACTCTATCTAAAATTGAAGAGGGCCTGCTTTGATGGCTTGCTGAAATGGCAAGTCCAAGGCTTGTTGCTAAAAAGCAAATTGCTAAAATTGCTGTTACATGGGTTAAAAGATTAGCTGACCCCCGGGTTGTCATAAGGCCGCCCATGGTGCCACTTCCAAGACCCATCCCGCCTTCACTGCGTTGGACTAAAATCACGCCAATCATGGCTCCTGTGATTAAGAGGTGAATTACAAGTAAAATTGTTTGCATCGTCTTGATCTCGTCCTTATATCTGAGGGGTACTTTAAGGCGAAATTTCGTGAATTTCCAGCGGAAAATGGTTAAAGTGAAAATAAACCCTATCTTGACGGGAACAGTAAATTTCGAGTAGATGAACCATGCTCTTTTTATGGCGGGTGTAGCTCAATCGGTTAGAGCGCCAGTTTGTGGTACTGGAGGTCGTGGGTTCGATTCCCATCACTCGCCCCATTGAGATAGAGGAATTTCTAAGTTTTATCTGCTTTGTGAGTCTAAGTCTTGCAAGGTCTTCTTTTGCCAAATCACATAAATCCCCAAAAAATCCCATTTCTTTATTTATATCTCCCAAAAAATCTTATATGATCAGATAAGGAGTAATGAAATGCCCAAAATATCTCTAGAAAATCTTCCAGAAGTTATTGTGTCGAGCTCTTCTTCAACAAAGCTAATTTCTCGTTATCTTAAAGAGGGTAAGCTTCGTAAGCTCGCTTCACGGCTCTATACAAGAAATTTAATAGATACTCCTGAACTCATTACCAAAAGAAATCTTTGGCCAATTGTGGGGTCATTCTTTCCAGGAGCCCTTATTACAGACCGTACAGCCATAGAAAATAAGCCTGCCTCAGATGGGTCTATTTTCTTAATTGCCTCGAAAAAAAGAAATATTACCTTGCCCGGTATTATTTTGCGCCCTCGAAAGGGAATTCCTCCACTCCCTTCTGACCGTCCCTTTATAGGTGGTCTTTTCCTTTCTTCTCAAGGAAGAGCTTTTCTTGAGAATATGAAATCCTCAAGAGCTCGTAAAGGATCTATCTCAAGGACACTCTCTCGTTTAGAAATTGAGGAACAGCTTGAAGCTCTCTTACAGCGAGGAGGCCCAGAAGCCTTAAATAAATTACGGGATGAGGCTTTTAAGATTGCCCCTCTTTTAAAATTAGAAAAGGAATACAAGCACCTTGATAAGCTTATAGGAAGTTTGCTCAGGACAAAGCCACACCCTCTTCAAAGCCTTACAGGAATTGCAAGGCAATTTGGATTTCCTTATGATCCTAACCGGCTTTCTCTTTTTTTGAAGTTACAAGAAAACCTTATGAGGTCGGCTCCTGTTTCCCGATTAGCTCCCTCGCTAACTCCAGAAGCTCTTGCAAATCTCGCCTTTTTTGAAGCTTATTTTTCGAATTTTATAGAAGGGACTGAATTTGAGATTAATGAGGCCTTTGAGATTATTTTTAAAGGCAAAATTCCTCCACAACGTCCAGCAGATGCCCATGATATTTTAGGAACCTTTAAGATTGTTTCAGATACCCAAGAGATGAGTAAAGTTCCTAAAACTTTTGAGGAATTGCTGGACCTTCTTAAAACACGACATGCCATGATTATGGAAGGTCGGCCTGATAAAGGACCTGGGCAATTTAAGACAGTCCTAAACAAAGCAGGAAGCACTGTATTTGTTTCTCCTGACTTAGTTGTCGGCACTCTAAAAAAGGGGTTTGAGATTTATCAGTCTCTTGAAGTTCCTTTCCATAAAGCTATTTTTATGATGTTTCTTGTTGCAGAAGTTCACCCTTTTACCGATGGAAATGGGCGCATTGCGCGGGTGATGATGAATGCTGAGCTGATTTCTTCCTTAGAACAGCGCATTATCATTCCTACAGTTTATAGAAATAACTACCTCAGCTCTTTAAGGGCGCTTTCTCTTCATGAAATTCCAGAACCTCTCATTCGCACATTAGATTTTGCCCAAAAGTATACCCTCAGCCTTGATTTTAGTGATTATAAAAAGGCTTGCCTGTATCTCCAAAAAACAAATGCTTTTCTTGATCCTAATGAAGCGGATGCCAGCGGTTTGCGGCTAATTTTACCACCTGCAGATATTGGATACCTCTAAGCCTTGGTATCTCACACTAAGGACATCAAGGAACGCTCTCGAATCTTTAGTGTACGTACATTTGATCAGTCGAGGGTTATGGATTTATATCAATTCTGTCTGTCTTGGACAATATTTATCGGATGTGTGGTCTATGCGGCGACATTTTCCCATTCCGTATTTCCATGCACTAGAGTCCTTGTAAATCCAAGCGATAGAACAACAAGTAGCGATACCCACCCCTCCAGATATAGACGTAACTAGATTACTGTCGTCACTATGTCTCTTGCAGTTCTCAGTTTTCCAGATTGTGCATGTTATTTTGTCAGGGTCTGATGACGTGTGTTCCATACATGAGAATCGTTACAAGCACTATATTTAGAAGGATCATTTTCAACATGTTTCCTTTAAGGATTAAGGGAGTAATGGTATATTTGGATGATTTTATTGAAGATAAAAATCCTTACGTGTCTAAGAAACTCCGCAATTTTCTTGACCGACTTGGATGCTTAAGCTTACGTAAGGCTTTCGCTTCGATTTGACGGATGCGCTCACGAGTCACAGCGAACTGTTGTCCCACTTCCTCTAAGGTGTGGTCCGTGTTCATGCCGATACCAAAGCGCATACGCAAGACGCGCTCCTCACGAGGGGTAAGGCTAGCAAGGACACGAGTCGTTGTTTCGCGCAAGTTTGAAAGCACAGCTGCATCCACAGGAACAACCGCATTTTTGTCTTCAATAAAGTCGCCCAAATGACCATCTTCCTCATCTCCAATAGGGGTTTCAAGACTGATAGGCTCTTTAGCAATTTTCATGACCTTACGAACTTTATCAAGGGGCATCTTGAGCTTATTGGCAAGCTCTTCAGGAGTGGGCTCCCGTCCAATTTCATGAAGCATTTGCCGCGAGGTGCGGACAAGCTTATTGATCGTTTCAATCATATGAACGGGGATACGGATGGTGCGGGCTTGATCGGCAATAGACCTTGTAATGGCTTGGCGAATCCACCAGGTTGCATAGGTTGAAAACTTGTATCCGCGGCGGTATTCGAACTTATCCACAGCCTTCATAAGGCCAATGTTGCCCTCTTGAATGAGGTCTAAGAATTGAAGGCCGCGGTTTGTATATTTCTTTGCGATGGAAATTACCAGACGAAGATTCGCTTCAATCATCTCCTTTTTGGCGCGCGTGGAATCACGCTCACCCTTTTGGACAGTGCCTAGAATACGTCGAAACTCAGAAATGGGGAGACCGGATTCATCGGCAACCTCAGCAATAATCTTGCGGATTGTAAGCGCTTCTTCCTTATGTTTGTCTAGGAAAGTCTTCCATCCCTTGCTGGATAGAGTTTCAAGTTTGTCAAACCATTCAGGAGCAAGTTCGCTCCCATAATAGTTCTCAAGGAAAACTTCTCGCTTTACGCCTGCAGCCTCAGCGAGACGTAAAAGACGCCCTTCAAGGCCCACGAGCTTACGGTTAAGGGTATAAAGTTGCTCAACAAGTTGCTCGATACGAGAAGAGTTGAGGTGAATTCCCTCCATCAATTCAATGAGTTCTTTGCGGATCTCCTCATATTTTTTTTCAGTCGAAGCAGAAGCCTTGGCTCCTTTTTGCAGGGATTTCAAACGTTGTTCTTGAAGTTTGCGAAGCTGAGTATAGGTTTTAGCAATTTGGTTAAATGTTTCTACGACCTTGGGACGAAGGGAGTCTTCCATGGCTGAAACTGAGAGACCCGCACTTTCATCATCATACTCGCTTTCTTCTTCAATCTCCTCCTCCGCAAGAGGTGTATTTCCCAGAAGATCGTCCTCTTCATCAAAATTGTCCGCATCTTCTTCAGAGGGACCATTGGTATAGGTTGATTCAATATCGATAATATCCCTTAAGAGCATTTGATCTTTGTTGAGAGCATCGCGCCACGTCACAATAGCGCGAATGGTAAGAGGGCTTTCGCAAATAGCTCCAATCATCATTTCACGACCGGATTCAATACGTTTTGCGATTTCAATTTCCCCTTCGCGAGAAAGAAGCTCAACACTGCCCATTTCACGCAGGTAAAGGCGAACGGGATCATCAGTCTTTCCTACTTCACTCGCCTCAACAGTTTCTTCTTCCTCGTTATCTTTTGCAGTCTGCTTGGTTTTGTCCTCTTGCTCGGCCTCTTCATCTTCAACAATGTTAATTCCCATGTCCGAAATCATAGACATAATATCTTCGATTTGCTCGGAGCTTAATTTATCTTCGGGGAGTGTCTCATTGAGTTCTTCATAGGTGATGTATCCACGCTGCTTTCCTTGGGCGAGAAGTTGTTTAACGGCCTTTTCTCCCAAGGCCGCATTTTTGTTTTCCTTTTCCTCAAGAATCGGTGTTTCTGCGGTTGAATTTGCCATCTTTGCCATTAAATCTGTCCTTTAAATATCCTGAAGTACTAAACCATAATTTGAGCGCTATATACAACTTAATCCTGCAACATGGTGTTTTTTTTCAACACTTTCAACCTCTGCCAAGCTTCGTCGGACATTTCCTCCGCCAATGAATTTTGGGCTGAGCGGAGATCGTCTTTTGTACCGCGATGCTGGATGCGGTTAAAAATTTCCTTCCATCCTTCCCGTGCTTCTTCTAAAGAAGCAGAAGGCTTTGCAAAAGCCCCATGAATAAGGACTTGCGGAGAAAGAAGTTCCTCTACTTCTCTCGAAAGTCCTTGTTTAAGAAGAAAATCTTTTAAATTTTCCTCCTGAGAGGAATTTTGAGTATAAAATCGCAACATAGCCTCTCTTATCTCATGAAATCGAGGATTTTTTAGTTCTAAAAAAGCTAAATCATCACTAATCTCATCTAGTAAGTTGGGATGATTTACTATAATTGCAAGAAGAAGTTGTTCTTGAATTGAGAATAAATTTAAATTTTTCCGATTTGGAGGTAAAAACTGCGTATTTCTTTGGCTTTTTTGGATAATTTTTTGATAAAAAAGGTCCTTAAAGGCGAAAAGGTAGTGCTTACGTATATCGCTATTCGTTAGGGAGTGGGCCCATAGATTGTATTGTTGCTGAAGGGCTGTACGTTGCTCAGGAGTTTTAAACTGTTTTCCTTGGGTAAAAAATATCCATACGGTGTCGAGAAGAGACTGAACGCCTTTAAGAAGCTCTTCAAAAGCCATTCCCTTTCGAAGCAGACTATCGGGATCTTCTCCTTGAGGGAGGAAAAGAAATTTTAAGGAATGGCCTGGTTTTAAAAGGGGAGCAACACGTTCAGTTGCGCGCATGGCCGCTTTCAAACCTGCTGCATCCCCATCAAAACAGAGGACGGGCTCAGGATCGAGTCGCCAGGCCAGGTGAATTTGGTCTTCTGTAAAAGCTGTCCCTAAAGGGGCAACGGCTCCCTTATAACCAGCTTGATGGAGGGCGATAACATCCATGTAGCCCTCAACAACAAGAAGGGGATCTGAGGTTTGTTTTCCCTTCGCAAAGGGATAACCGTAAAGATTTTTCCCCTTTGAAAAGAGAGGAGTTTCAGGAGAATTAAGGTACTTGGGCTCTCCCTTCTCTAAAAGACGCCCTCCAAAAGCAATCACTTGCTTTTTCGCATTATGAATAGGAAACATGAGACGACCGCGAAAACGATCATAGGGCGGTTTATTTCCTTCACCTTGGACTAAAAATCCGGCATCTATAAGGACTTTTTCAGAAAATCCCTTGTCTTTAAGGTGCTTTTCTAAAGCATGAGGCTCATGAGGAGCATAACCTATCTCGAATTTCTTGAGAGTATCCTTGGTAAGCTTGCGCTCTTCCGTATATCTCAAGACGCCAGCATGGCTCGATAACGAAAGGTTTTTCTGAAACCACATATTGGCGTGTTGAAGGGCCTCTAAAAGCGGGGTAAAATCTTCTCGAGCTTGGGTTTCATTGGTAAGCATACCTGAGGGCACCGAAAGCCCCACACGAGAGGCTAGCTCTTTGATGGCCTCCATAAAGGTATATTTTTCTACCTCCATAAGAAAACGAATGGCATCTCCATGAGCTCCACAACCAAAGCAGTGATAGAATTCCTTCTCATTGTTTACTGTGAAAGAAGGCGTTTTTTCATGGTGAAAGGGGCACAGCCCAAGGTACTCACGCCCTTTACGAGTTAACTTAACTTTTGCCCCCACAATTTCTGAAATTGAAAGGCGTGAACGCAGTGTATCTAAGAACTTTCCACGGATTTCCAAAACAGACCTTTAGTTGATGATTATTTATTTAGCTTTCACAGGAGCATTTGTGTTAAGTCGTGTTCCATCACTGAAGTGAAGGGTAAAGGGAATAACGTCTTCTTCAGAAAGAGGCTGGTTAAGATCCATCAACATAAGGTGAGTTTTCCCAGGCTCTAAAAAAATATTTCCTTTCGCTGGGATACTAATGGCTGTAGTCTCTCGCATTTCTAGGCCAGAGCCATTGTCAGTAATTGTATGCAATTCGCATCTCCTGGCAACTGCTGAAGAGGCAGAGACTAACTTAACTTCTTGGTCAGATGTATTGGTGAGCTCCATATAGGCTGCGGTATTCTTTTCTGTGGTCGCGCGAACCCAAGGGTTTTGCACCTGAAGATCAGCAAAGGCAGTTGAACTTAAAACAAAGCTTATTATCAGGAGAAGGGCAATGCATTCTTTCATTTTTCCTCCAGTTTAGTATATTGTTCATTAATAAAAAAAACAATGAAGCATGCAAGCACTAAAGAAATACTAATGGAGCTTAAGGCAAAAACATAATCACTTGCTCCATAAACAGGGGCTCCGTAAGCATAATTTCCTTTCCAATTATAACGCAAAAGCCATCCAATGAAAGGCTGAAAAATCACGCCGCTTAACATGCAAATCATGTTATGAAATCCACCCGCCGTCCCACTGACAGAGATAGGGTTCAGAGCGCACGTCATAGAAAAGGCTAAAAATTGCCCTCCCAAGAATACTCCTGCGATAAACAAAAGGAGGGTTAAAATCCAAGGGTGGAGATGCGGAATATAAAAAACAAGGGAAAGGAAGACAAAGGCTCCTAAAGCTGAAATAAACACGGGAAATTTGTAACCCTTAAGCCGACGGGAGAGAAAGGGAAAAAGAGGAGCCCCAAGACCAATCCCAGCGTATAATGCTGAAACAATACCCCCTGCCTTTGATTTATCAAAGTGATAGACAGACATAAGAAAAGGAGGCCCCCAAAGATCTGCAAACCCAGAAAGAGGAAGGTACATGAACCCCCCATATAAAGCGATCAGCCAAGTTTGTGGTTTGGAGATTACCTCAGCAACACTTTTAAAAAGACTTGAGGGAGGATGATGGCTCTGCCCGTCGCCATGGCTTTTTAAGACTATTTCTTCTAAATGATCAGGAGCTTTGTCACGAACAACGCTCCAACCCAAAAACGCAAGGGCAAAACCAGCAAAAGCCACATACCACATGGCTTCTCGCCATCCAGCAATTTCTACAAGCCAGCCCATGGGATAGCCGGCAGAAACACCTCCTATGGTGCCTAAGAGGAGGCTCATACCCACAACGAAAGGGAGTTGATCTGATGGGAACCAAATGGTTCCGAGCTTAAGACAACTTAAAAAGGCAAAAGCTGAGCCTGCGCCGATCATGGCACGTCCAAAGGCTGCAACATAGAGAGAATCTGCGGAGGAGAAAACAAGAGCGCCCAAGCTGCATAAAATAGCAGCAAAAGTAAGTAAGCGCCTTGGCTTAAAAAGATCCATAAGAGCCCCTATTGGAATTTGAAGGATAGAATAAGCATAATAATAACAGCCAGTAAGAATTCCCAAAGCGCATCCATCCACATGAAAGGAAGCCATAAGGTCATCAGCCATAACACCGGGGGACACACGCAACATAAATTGATAGAAGTAAAAAATGGCAGCACTTCCCCAAATGAACCAACTTTTTGAAAAGAAGAAAAAAATAGGTCTCGCAGAAATTGAAATTGAATTTGAATTTGAATTTGTCATGACACTCATTACTCTTATGTGTACAAAGTGGATAGATTACCTATCCTTTTTTTATGGGTCAACCAGGAAAATCACCTAAAAACTATTCCCTCTCTGGATAGGCTTCTTGAATGAAGATAGCCGCTAGGGTTGCAAAAATTAAGGCGACAATAAGACTTGTTAGGGCTATTTGATAGGCAGCTTTCGTGTAAAGACGAATGCCATGTTCATAGCCATTCTCCCAAAAAAGATCTAAAAGCTGCCCAATAAAAGGCTGAAACACAATGCCGCTTGTCATGCTGACTAAATTTTGGAAACCGGCGGCCATACCACTAACGGAAAGGGGGTTAATTTCACAGACAATTGAAAAGGCCATAAACTGTCCGCCAAGCATAATACCTGCAACAAAGAGCGTGCTGTGTGCAAGAGAAGGAGGAAGAAAAGGGCTATAGACAACGATTGCAAAGGCGCAAAGGGTGCCTATGGAAGCACAAAGCAAGGCGATTTTAAAACGTTTTAAACGGTCAGATAAGAAAGCGAATAAAGGTGTTCCTATCCCAACACCCATATAAAGTAAGGTCGTTGAAAGAGAAGCCATTTGCTTGTCCATATGATGAACATTGATCAAGAAAGGAACACCCCACATGTCGGCAAATCCAGCCAAGGGAACATACATCATAAAACCATAAAAAGCTAAAAGCCAGGTTTGTCTCTTTTGTATAATGACAAGGAAACCCTTCCAAAGGCCTAGACTGGGGTTACCAATGGCATGGTGTTTGTTGATATAGATTTCCAAGGATTGAGGAGGATGGTCTCGAACAAGGAGTGCTATAAGTAGAGCAATGAAAATACCACCAAGAGCTGTAATTTGTGTGGCTTCCCGCCATCCAAATGCATCCACGAGGAAGGACATGGGGTAGCTCCCCGCCACACCACCAGAGGTACCCAAAAGAAGAGTGAGCCCCACCACAAGAGAAATGCGTTGAGGAGGAAACCACAAAGTCCCAAGTTTCATACAGCTTAAAAAACCAAAGGCAGAGCCCGCCCCAATTAAAAAGCGGCTGGCAGCCCCCACGATGACCGTATCTGCGAAGGAAAAAAGAAGGCTTCCTATTGAACAGGTGAGGGCGGCAATTGAGACGAGGCGCCGCGGGCCGAACTTATCCAAAAGTGAGCCTACGGGAAGTTGAAATCCCACATATCCACAGGAGTAAAGAGAAGTTAGGATCCCAAGAGTACACGCATCAACGGCAAAATCACCCATGAGCTCTTGCGTCATCACACTGGGAGCAACACGAAGGAGGAATTGATAGCAAAAAAAGAGTGCTGCACACGCCCAAACAATCCAGCTGCGGGCTAAAGAGGGAACCATGAATCGAACTCTATACTTTTTTTAATATGGCTAAAGCCTATCGAATTGAGATTTGTCTGTAAAGAGGGATCCTCTCTTATTTTTTATTCATTCCCTTACCCCCTGATGAATTTTATTATTCCTTTCCGTCTAAGGTCATTTTCTTGTCCAAAGATGACGGGAGCCAATGATAATAAAAGGGATTGGCAAAAAATGCCAGGTATTGAGATGGCCAATTCAAAAACTGGCTTTTTAAGAAAATTTGTATAGATTAAATATAGGCTGGGTGAAGCTTGATACAAACCCTTGCAGAGGCAAAAAAACTTTCGTATAAACGAGGCAAAGGCGGGTGTAGCTCAATGGTAGAGCAGAAGCTTCCCAAGCTCCAGACGAGGGTCCGATTCCCTTCACCCGCTCCAGCTTGCAAGGTTAATCAATGAATAAAAGCAGAGTATTCGTGGTTCTTATTGGTTTTCTTCCTTCCTGTACCCCTTTGACGCGCGAAGAACAATTGGCCCTTTTTCACTCGCGTTGTATGGATTATGGATATGTGCAAGGCACAAAGGATTTTGAAAAGTGTCTTGTAAGACAAGAGATGCGCCATGAGCAACGCGCACTTCGTACAAGGGTTAACACGAAGGACGACCTTAATTTTCTTGAGCTTGAAGCGCTACGGCAACAGGAGGTCAAGCTTAAAGATAAGCAGAGCTCTTCAAGAAGCTTTTTCAAAGGGGTCTCAAACTAATTAGCAAATTTTCTTTTCATATGCTTTATGAGTTGCCTGATTTGGTCATCTGTAATTTCTGGATTAGCCGGAGGCATCGTATGATAGCCATCATTAATTCTTTTAAATATTGTTTCCTCAGAGCTTGTTTTAAGAGGGGAGGAAGAGGATGTAAAATCTGGAGCACCCCCAAGTATCGTTCCCCTTCCATCCTTACCATGACACATAGCGCAATTTTTATTATATAAAGATTCAAGGTCTGAACTCTCAGATTGAGACGCAGCCTTTTCCACGGGATGTTCTTTAAAAGCTACTTTTACTTCAGAAGGTTTCATTTCTGATGGTTTTGTTTCAGAAGGTTTTGTTTGATCGAGTTGGTCTTCTTTTGAAGGTTCTTCATTGCTTTTTACTTCTTTGCCGATCTCTTCTGGACATTCAAGCGTTTCTGAAAGCTGTGCTGAACCAGTTTCAATCTCTCCTGTCAAAAAGGCTAAAATATCGCGGGCTGTTTGACCCGATAATTTTGCGACAACACGCATATGTGCCATAATAGTACGCCATTGATCTGGACGAAATTCTTGTGGAGCGCGAGAATTATGACATGTAGTACAATTCTCCATCCAAGCTTTAGCACCTCGGGTAAAGGCGTTCTCTGCTTCTTGATTGTTGTTTTCTGTTTCACCCTTACATTGAAAAGGAGGGGCTAATAAAGTTAGCCCAGATACAACCAAAGAAAAAATTAGAAATTTAAAGTAACTTTTCATTGGAACCTCTCTAAAATCCATAAGCAATCTGTAATACAAAAGCATTATCATTGGCAGAAGTATTTTTATGTCCAGAATTAATTTCATAGGCAGCTTTGCCGACTAAACTGGGGGTAAACCAATAATCCAACCCAAAAGCGCATTGGACTTGATTTTGGTTTCTTTGTGTTGATCGTAACTGAGCATATCTAAAAACAGGCTCCCAATTAGAATGGTCAAAACGGTAAGAGGGTTGTATATACCAGCCCCGCCATCTTCCCTTAGGAATTGTATGAGCACGTGAGGAATTTATACCTTGTTCAATATACTCCCCTCTTAATGTTACCCCTTTCCAGCGGTAGTTAAAATCTCCTGCATAAGAGAAATATGTGTTTGAAGTGACTAACGTCCTTTCGTCATGTGTAAATATTCTAGCTTTTCCAACGGCCGCAGAAGCACCCACCTCAAGTCCAGATAAAGGGAAAAAACCAAGCCTTCCACCAACTAATTTTCTTCCTTTTGAATCTTTATTTGGAGGGGTTGATTCAATTTTTTCTATAGAAGTTTCTTCTTCTGTAAGTATGGCTTTAGGAGCATTAGAAGCAAACATAGCGTAATTTACCCGATTGCAGAAAAGCAAAAATTCCCCGGAAGCTTCCACACCTATATTCGACTCAGGAGAGGCTTGACCACTTTTAAATCCGGCAGGTTTAGTTGGGAGTTTATTAATCCAAGAAGAATGCAAGTTTCTGGCAAAGAAACCTAAGGGTGTTAAAAACTTCCCAGCCGTTAAGGTAATGTTATCATTAACAAATAAATTGACGTTTGCGTACTCAAGTTTTGTTTCCGTGTGCCCCTCATCATCAATTTCAAATTCAACCTCAGCACTTGCAAGAACTAAGTCTCTATAATTAAAGAGGAAAGTAGGATTAAAATGTCCGAAATCAAAGGTGCCAGCATGATGATCTTCTTTTTTAAATCCAGCATCCATATAACCATTTATGCTGAAGTTTGAATCCGCACTTGTCCATCTTTTTAATTTCTCAGAAAGCTTTGCCATATCTTGTTGTAAATTAGCAACCAACTTCTGAGGTGCTGCTAGATACCCGGTATCTTGAGGAATGGCTAAAACTTTTTCTTCTTTTTTATCAGCAACTCCTTTCTTTTTCTTTTCTGCTAAATTACTTTTCTTAGAAGGTTCGTCATTTTTTGCAAGGAATTGGACTTTTTCTACAGAATTTATATCTTTTTTAAGTGTCTCTTTTAAAAGATCTTTTACAAGTTTTAATTCCTCTCGGAGACAGGCAACTTCTTTTCTAAGCTCATCAACCTCTGAATTTGCATGGAGGCCTGGAGAAAAAACAATCAACAAACACCAGCAGATGATAGAAAATTTTTCCCCGATAGCTTTCATCATGTTTTTTTCTTTTTGAATAAACTATGAGAGAAACTTATTCACATAATCGGCCCTCAATCAAGTTTTTTTCTTTTTTCAAGACACAATTTTTTCGTTTACATTTTTATTGACTTTTCTATTTATTAGGGCACCATTCAATGCGAGTCTTTTTTAAGAATAATTCTTAACTTGCAGGTGGTACGTCAAATGCGAAATTTTGTAAATCCAATTTTACAGGGTGCTATTTTTCGGTTGTTAACGACGATTATTCTTTTAGCTGCCTTATGGGTCGGCGTTTACTGGGTGCTTTAATTTTATGGAGCATGCCTCTACTTCTTTTTGGAACCTGTTTCAAGCAAAGCATAAAGTCATTCAATGTGAGCCCCTAGGACCTCCAAGTATTGATATTAAGAATCTGACAGTTTCTTACCCTCAAAATACGGTTATCTCAAACCTAACTTGTCATTTTGACCTGCCCTCCCTTTGGGCGATTGTAGGGCCTAATGGAGGAGGGAAAAGTACGCTTTTAAGAGCACTTTTAGGTCTTCAAAAGCCAACTAAAGGAAAGGTTGTTTTTAAAGGATTTTGCCCGTGTGATGTGGCTTATTTGGCCCAACAAAATCTTTTAGACCGTAAATTTCCCCTGACTGTGGGCGATACGATTGCCATGGGCCTTTTCCGAGAGGTAGGTATTTTTAGGAAATACACCAAGGAGCAGCGTGAAAAAATGCAAAAGGCTCTTGAACAAGTCGGGCTTGCTTCCTTTGCAAAAACATCTTTGCAAGCCCTTTCAGGCGGGCAATTTCAGCGGGTTTTGTTTGCGCGCCTTATTTTACAAGATGCGCCTGTAATTTTTTTGGATGAGCCCTTTACGGGAGTAGACAGGCGAACGATCGATGATTTAATTCAGCTTGTCCATCTTTGGCTTAGGGAAAATCGCCTTGTTGTTGCTGTTTTGCATGACATGGATTTAGTCAAAGATAACTTCCCAAATACACTTTTATTGGCCCGTCAATTTTATCGAACAGGACCCACAAAAAATGTTCTAACTAAGGAAAATATATGTGCCACAACAAAGGCCTCCCAAATGTGGGAAGCTGAGGCCGGAGAAGAGTATGTTTGAGTTTTTTATCTCACCTTTTACAGACTATGTTTTTCTCAAACGTGCCCTTATGGCCTCTGTTGCTTTGGCTTTAGGATGCGGCCCTGTCGGTGTTTTGTTGGTTTTAAGACGGATGAGCCTCATGGGGGATGCGCTAGCACATGCCATTCTTCCTGGAGCTGCCATTGGATTTTTAATTGGAGGCCTCTCCCTGCCCGCCATGGGATTCGGAGGATTTATAGTTGGTTTTATCGTGGCCTCGCTTTCAGGGGCTATCTCGCGATTTACCATTTTAAGCGAGGATGCAAGTTTTGCTGGATTTTACCTCATTTCCTTAGCCTTAGGCGTTCTTATTATCTCAACCCAGGGGAGTCAAGTTGATCTCATGCACATCCTTTTTGGTACGATTCTTGCCGTTGATAATGCTTCTCTTTTAATGGTAACAGGGATCACAACATTTACCTTATGTCTGCTTGCTTTAATCTATAGGCCACTTGTGATTGAATGTTTTGATCCAGGGTTTCTCCGTGTCATTGGGGGCTGGGGAGGAATGTACCATTTTCTCTTTCTGATCCTCGTGGCCCTAAACCTTGTAGCTGCTTTCCAAGCCCTGGGTACACTAATGGCCTTAGGCATGATGATGCTTCCCGCCGTCTCCTCTCGTCTATGGGCACGTCATGTGTGGTCTCTTTTTCTTTTCTCCACCCTGTTTGCCGTTGTTTCAGGATACTTTGGGTTGCTTTTCTCCTATCATTTAGAGTGGCCGTCAGGACCGTCAATTATTTTGATTGCAGGGATCATATATGGTATTTCCCTCCTGATTGCTCCCTTCGGTGTTTTAAAACGACAACAAGGGCGTTATTAATGAAACGCTTACTTTTTTTTGCTTTTTTCTCTGTTTTCTCGACAGCTTCCTTCGCAAAGCCACTTGTGGTGACAACCTTTAGTATTCTTCAAGATATGGTCCATGTAATTGGCCAAGACAAAATTGAGATCAGAAATTTAGTAGGACCCAACCAAGATGTGCATGTGTTTGAGCCGCGTCCTGAGAACGCTAAGGATTTAACGCAGGCAAATCTTGTCATCAACAATGGTTTGGGTTTTGAAGGATGGCTAGATCGCTTGATTAAGGCCTCGGGGTTTCAAGGGCAGATAGCTGTTGCGTCCAAAGGGGTGCGTCCAATCATTTATGGAAGCAGGCGGCGACGGATTGTTGATCCTCATGCGTGGCATAGTTTAGAGAATGCTCAAATTTATGTGGATAATATTGTTGAAGCCCTCACAACGCTACTCCCAAAGGAAACCAGCTTTTTCAAGGCGCAAGCAAAGGCTTATAAAAAATCGCTAAAAATACTTCAGAAAAAAATCTATAAGAATTTAAAGGACATTCCTCCAGAAATGAGAACCGTCATTTCAAACCATAATGCCTTTGATTATTTGGGACAGGATTATAACATCAAATTTTATGCGCCTCTGGGCATCAGCACAGATTCCGAACCTTCCGCAAAGGTCATAGCAAAGCTGATTGAAAGAATTAGAAAGGAGAAAATTCGGGCTCTGTTTGTAGAGAACATTTCTAATAGGCGATTGCTTGAGCAAATCTCAAAGGAAACAGGGGTTAAGATTGCTGGGGTTCTTTACTCAGATGCCCTTTCTGAGCCAGGAACAGAAGCGGATACCTATCTCAAAATGATGACCTTTAATCTCTCCTCCCTTGTCAAAGCCCTTAAGGAATAAGGGAATGAAAAGCATCTAAGGGAAGCCTCTTGTTTTTTACTACACGTGTACATATCTTCTATGATGAATACACACGAGAGATTTGAAGGTATCGTGAAGATTATCTCTTGATAGCCCTGATCAAGAGGGCGTTTGGCTATTTATCCAGGAGCTATGATCGTTATCTCTCATGATGAAGACTTCCTAAACACCATTAACGTTACTCATTTTTATGTTATACAAAATAAAGTTCTTAAAGTGAGAAAGGCGCCAGAATGAAAACGCATGACAAGGAAAAACTCGCTCTTCAAGTAATTGACATGTGGTTAGACTATCGCTCTCGCTTGAGTACTCTTCCTGTTCCTGGTTTTCAGATTTGTATCAGGAAAAAAAATCGCATCGTTTTTAGTAAGGCATATGGGTACGCTAACCTCAACACAAAACGGAGGCAAACCACTAAGGATCTCTATCATATTGCTTCTCATTCAAAGACCTTTACGAGTTGTGCACTTTTGCAATTGGCAGAAGAAGGGAAACTTAACCTTCATCAGCCTGCTCTTGATTATCTTCCCCAACTTCGACATCATAAAGACAAGCGGTTTAAACAAATAACAATTCGCGACTTATTGTCCCATCGATCTGGCATATTTCGGGATGGGGTAGACTCTGATTTTTTTGACCTTCAAAAACCATTTCTTTCTAAAGAACAACTCATCCAAGAAACTTTATCCTCAGACCTTATTTTTACTCCGAATGAATGTTCCAAGTATTCAAATATAGGGTATTCATTGCTCGGTCTTGTCATTGAAAACGCTCTTGGGATGCCTTATCAAAAAGCCATGGAGTCTTTGGTTTTGAAAAAGCTTAAAGGGGCACATATTTTGACGGATTATTCAGACAATTCAAAGGAACTCTTTGTTGATGGGCATTCGCGTTCCCTCTGGGAAGGCAAACGTTTTCCTCTTAAACATGCCCCTGCTCTTGCCATAGCTCCTGCCGGAGGAGTTTGCGCAAATGCAGAAGATACAAGTTTGTTTTTTGAGACATTATTGCTCGGAAAGGGCCTTTTGAAAAAAGAGACGCAAAAAGAGCTTTTGTCTCTTAATTGGCCTGTTAAAAATGCTCACCGTGAGAGATATGGGCTTGGCCTTCAGTTTGAAAAATTTCCCGATATGGAGTTGGTTGGCCATAGCGGAGGATATCCTGGGTTTGCTACCTATACAACTCACGGGATAGGAACGGATTACGTTATTAGTTTTTTTCTTAATACGAATGAAGCTGTCCCCCTGAAATCCGCACGATCACTTATCCAAATATTCAATATCATAAATTCAACTTTTACGAATGATGAAGCCAAACAGGCTAGGGTAGAAGGGCCCTTAATGTCTATGTGGGGTAGTTTTTTGTTTGTGTTAACAAAGAAAAAGGGGCTGAGATTTTCCTTAGGGAGTTGGATGCCTTGTAAAGAAGCCCTTCTATTGGCAAGTAAAAATGGGGAAGAGTTTTTATGCGACAAACAAGACGGGTATGATAGTATCGGGGAAAGAATAACTTTCAAAAAAGACAAAGACGGAAATATCCTTTCAGCAAAATGGGGGAGCGGCACGTATTCTCTCGAAAAAACTTTTCTAGAAAAATTTAAGAAAGGGTTGTTGCTTTCGAGTTAAAAACCTTTTTTTGCATAGGAGACAAACAATGGAGAGCAAACTATACTACCTCGCAGTACCTTATCATGGATCTGAAGAAGAAAAAAAATATCGTACGGAAATTTCTCTCAAAGCAGCAGCCGAATTTTTACGTCAAGGGATTCATTTGTTTGCCCCTGTCATTTATGTCAATAAAATAGCTGAAGAGTTGGAGTTAACCTCCTTAAAAAAACGTAGAAAAATGGTCATGCCGTACCTCTTGGATTTCCTGAAAGTTTCAAAGGGCTTAATTTTAATTGACGTAGCTGGTTGGCAGGATTCTTGGGGCATACAACAAGAACTGAAATTTTGTTGTGAAACTCAAGTTCCTGTATACAAAGTAAATCCAGAGATGATTTACGGAAATCTTCCACAACTTTTGTCTGCTCCCCTGAATCAAAAACAAGTAGCTGAACTTATGAAAACTAGATAAGGCTAAGATCAAGCAGCTTGCGAAAACGAATATACTCAAAGCGTTTCAAATTCTAGATGCGTTGCCTTGTTGCTCGACAATTTGGAGGGAGAAAGAGCCTTAAAATGGAGAAGTTGTACTTGACGACATGAGGGCGCCGATGTGTTTTTTTCCTCGGGAGCGAGCCAGGTCTTCCTGGTGTTGCCGCTCTCTGGCCGCGGCCTTCTTTTCAGGAGAGGTGACGAGATAACACTGGTGACAGGACACACCCCGCTCATAAAGAGGAGAATGCGTATCCTCTTCCATAATAGGTCGGCGGCATATAACACTTGCAGACCTCATCGTGTATTGAAAGGACTCACTCCTATGCAGTATATTAACAACCATATTCTAGAGGCCGCTTGAGTCTCAAACTATATGACCTCGTATAAATTTAGAAAACAAACTTATCACCTTCTTTTTCTTGACACCTCTTCGCCAATAAGGAATCATAAACGAGAGGATAATTAAGGCTCACCCACAAGTGGTGTCAAAAAATAGGGGATTTGAATGATTAAAAGCATTCTCGTTACACTCGATGAGTCAGAGTCTAGTGTGGCTGCAAAAAAATTTGGCGTCTTACTTGCAAAAGATCATAAGGCCGCCCTTACAGGCATTGGTATTTTAGATCAACCGTGGATTGCAGCTCCTGAAGCCATTCCTTTGGGAGGAGCGGCTTTTAAAGTGGAGCTGGATGAAAAGCTTCTTCATGATGCAAAAAGGCGCGTTCACAAGCTAGAAAAGGATTTTACCGCTTACTGTAAAGAGAATAAGGTTGAATCTTCCATCATTGATGCAACAGGGGTTCCCGTCTTTGAAATTGAATACTTTGCAACGGAACACGACCTCCTGATCATTGGAAAAGATGCGAATTTTCATTTCACAAACGTGGATGAAACAGGTCTTTCCGTAAAACAACTCATTCGCGCAAACCCCCGCCCCGTTATTGTAACGGGACCCGAAATCCCCAATGAAAAAAGCTCGGACATCCTTGTAGCTTTTGATGGAACATTTGCCTCCTCTCGCGCTCTCCATATGGCAATTTTGGTCGGCATTCTCAAAGGAAAAACCGTTCACATCGCCCATGTAAACAGCGAGGAAAAGGCCGCCAAGGAAATCACAAACATCGCCATCAAGCTTTGTACAAACCACGGCATTAAAGCCGTGGGCCATCCTCTTGTCACTTCAGAAAAACCTGTAGTGGCTCTTTTGAAATTAAAAGAAGAGATCAAGCCTTTTATGATTGTCTTAGGTGCCTTTGGACATGCAGGGATTAGCTATCTCTTTATGGGATCTTGTGCAAAGGAGCTCTTAAAAGCAACGAGCATTCCTTTATTCATTTACCATTAGAGGTAATTGCAAAATTATGAGTCTTAGATCCTCGGAACAAGAAAAGCTTTGAAAAACAAGTTTTCCCTGCCCAAGAAGGATCCGTTTATGGGAGCGCGTTCGCCCTTACCGGCAAGTAATGATGGCCCTTATACCTTATTATCTCTGCCTTATTGTTTTATATACTTTTTGCAAATTTGATTTGAATTTGATCATAGAACCCTAAAGACTTAGATATCCAGGGGCTTGATTTACTTCATACTCCAAACTTCCTCAGCCTCGAGTCTAGCCTGTTGTCGTGTGGGGAAATACGCAATGTTTCCTCTTGAGTCTTCAATATACTCTCCGTTTAGACGGGCACAAAAGCCTTGTCTATTATAACTTGCACCTGAAAAAATCTGTATGCAGGGTGTAGATCTTTGTGCAGACGACATAACTGAAGGGGGCTGTGGTACCAGACGTTGCGAAGATTGCACAGAAGCTTCCTCACGACTCGAAGAAGATGCAGAACTATAGATGGGGGGTATAGGTGAAATATTTCTGCCCAGGTCACCTCTCATAAAGTCCGAAATAAATGGAGCAGCTATTTTACCTCTTATGGCAACGGACATTTCAAAGTTATTGGCTTCATGAGCAAGATCTCTAACTGCAGACAATAAATTAAAGGATCCTTCGCATATCAGATCATCAGCAATAATAGTTTTAGCATGTATATCACTATGTGTACTGTATGAAAAGTGAGGGTATTTTCTCTTCATTTCATCTAAGTACCTGAAGATTGGAGTTCTTTCCATTGGAGTATGATCACAGGGAGAAGTTAACGTGAACAAATGTGTTCGTACTTCCCGTGCTTCAAGGCCTCGAAGCCTTGCATCTGTAAGAGTTTGTTTTAGCTTATCAAGTCGTATGAAAGGAGAACAGATCACGATTTCTCTTCGGGCCTTTGCGAAAACTTCCTCCTCTAATAAAAGCTGGTGAGCGTCCGGAGTCCTCAGTGTATAGAGAAATTCTCCGAGTTTAAATTGATAGGCTCCTGTTGAAAAGGCGTCCGCATCATGAAGAAAATTCCCTATTCCTCTTGAGTTTTCGTATTTTAGATTTTGATAAAACTTGATACCTTGCCAAACGTCATTACCAAGCCCAAAAGCTAAGCGACCCGAAAGAGCAAGAGAATGATTTATTGAATGCTCGTTAGTCTCGGAAAGCCAATTATATGAACCTATCGTTACTCTGAACTTATCCTGAATAAGGCACTTTGCATGGTTGTCGTTTTCTTCAAAGCGTTCACAACATCTGATCATGTCTTGCCAACGCCTATCTTCTTCGGGGGGCAGCCAAGGTAAATTTTGATAATAGATGTAGATTTGAACGCCACGGCTTGCGGCCTCAACTATAGCTCTATCTATCCCTTCCCGAAACAGTTTAGCCGGAGTAACGCTATAACTTGAAATCATGACTGATTCCGTGGCTTCCCTCAAGCTCCTGAGGAGAAAGTCTGCATGATCTTGATAAGAAGTGAGATGCTCTGCTTCAATTTGACTTGAAGGAATATCTGCTCTTTTCCTTTTGAAAGAGGGCGGACTGTTGCCGTCATCCTCTTCTTGCATTGCCAATAACTCACAATGAAAAAAGAAGAAAGAAGGAGGAAGGATAAAAGAAAAGAACGTAACAACTTAATCATTCGAATAATCCACATCTCTTCCTTCATTTCTTAGGATTGACCAAACTGTCGAGAACAGCTCTATGTTGTGATATTAACCCTTTGATCCACATAGAGGTATTTACGTCATAAAGGTCACTTTGTGTTTCGGAAAGCATAAGGATCCGGGCAGCTTTGTCAGGGAAAATGAGTTTCTTGAGCTCTTCAGGATTTGCATCAAGGCTAATCCATAAATCTAATGCAGAAAGGAGGGTATGTGGTTGATCAGTTTCAAAGAGTGTTTTGAGGTTTTCTAAAACTTGATCGTTTTCTTCTTTAAACTCTTTCAACTTTAATAAGCCTATATGCGTATTTCTGTCCAAGTGGACAGAAGAAGTATCTTCCGAAGATCTGCTTTGAAGGTAGCGTATCATAGCGGACATACTTGAAAATAATCTTGTTATTTCTAACAAAGCACTTACATGAGATTCAGATAAACATTGATGATCTTCTGAAGGATATAGCATAAATGGAATGTGGTTAACCCATTGTATTTTGTAACCAGCTCGATGATGAACAGCTAAGGAACCAGCATTATCGAAGTTATCAGCCTTTGCATAAACACCCCTAAAGATCGGGTGGCGGGTTACCTTTAAATGATCTGCAATAAGCATTTCATATCCAATCTCAACATCTTGAGTGGCATCGGTAAAAAAAGGCTTTCCCAGGGCGGGATGCACTACGTTGTTTAGCATCGCTGAAAGAACTTCTGTTCCGAAACCTTTTTGCCGAGCAGTTTTTACTAAATAAATTCCTGTTTCTAACCAACCAGGGTTACAGGAATTTATAAAGAGAAATCTCCCTATTAAATCATTTCCTTCCTTCAAATAAATATTATAATGCCAAAAACTGATGGGTTCTCTAATAGCGCCTAAGTCAAGACATATCTCCTAATTTTTTTCTCAGTCTTTTCATAGGGTTAGGTTTTTAAGAACAATATCCATGGTTCTCTGCGAGGTCCTTTTTGAAGAAATCGATGTT